>Ga0209048_10002925_pt1 | contig 16777 bp, 18 predicted proteins | sample FrelakmetCRP12CR_FD_187146 | JGI IMG/M metagenome (GOLD analysis project Ga0209048, IMG submission 187146) | Freshwater lake sediment microbial communities from the University of Notre Dame, USA, for methane emissions studies - CRP12 CR (SPAdes)... | ecosystem: Environmental > Aquatic >... | reverse complement strand
CTCACATCTGCTTTTTGAAGATTCATGGGAAGGGCACTTCCAGCGGCGAAGCGGTGGCAAGGACACTTCACTAAATACTGGTTTGGGAGTTGACTTAGCAAAGCAAAGATTAAAACTCCTTTGTTCGCTTGAGACTGATCAGTGAATAGCCTGTAAGATATCTTGAGCGTTTTGATAATCGGACCGTATTTAAATTACCCCCGCTATAATTCCCGATTCAATTGGAAACTGGGGGGAAATGCGTTTAATCTCCCTTGCCCCAGCACGGGCGAGCATCTCCATTATTTCCCCCTCAGAGTAAGATCTGCCGTTTTCTGTTCCTAAAAGCATATTAAGAGAAAAAAGGGCCGGATGGAGCGGGCCGTCCATGGTGTTGTCCAGAATAAATTCGTGTATCAGCAGCAGACCTCCCGGCTCCAGAACTGAAGCCGCTTTCCCAATTATCCTCTGACAATCCTCTGGACCTTCTGCATGGAGAATTTGAGAAAGCCAGACCACATCATAGCTTCCTGGAATATCTTCTTTCAGGTAATCGCCTGCAACGAAACTAATGCGCTCAGTAAGACCGAACCTCTCGATCGTTTTTACGGCATAGGGTCCGGTTGTGGGAAGGTCATAGACAGTCGCCCTGAGGCCGGGATTATTGAGGCAAAAGTGGATTGCATATGTGCCGGGCCCGCCGCCAAGATCAAGCAGGTGCCGTCGATCAGAGATATCTATTGTATTGACCAGCCGCGGAGCCAGATTCATGGCGATGTTGAACATGCCCATGAGAAAACTTTCACGATCTTCTTCATCGCTCCCGGATGACCGAGTCCTCATGGGTCCGCCCGTCCTTACCGCCTCATCCAGCTTCGACCATGATAGGGCAAGATGGTGATGGTGCATGATTATGTGGCCCATATATTCCGGGGAATCTTTTGAGAGAAAAGATATACTGGATGGGGTGTTAGAGTATCTGTCGCCCTTCTTTACAAGAAGATTCATTGACGCCAAGGCATTGAGCAGCATCACAACTCCTCTCTTTTTTGCACCCACTCTCTGAGCAATGTCTTCGCCTGTAAGTTCTTCGCTGCTTATTGTTGTAAATATCCCGAGTTTAATTGCAGCGTGCAGCGCAAAAGACTTCCAGTAGTACCCCGATACCTTCAGCAGTTTATCAGGACTCCATGCCCGTGTCTCCATGCAGGTCCCCTTCCTATTTTGAATCTTCTCCGTAATGCTCGTTAATCCAAGTCTGGTATTCACCGCTTCTGATATTCTCAATCCATGCCCTGTTTTCAAGGTACCATGTTATCGTTTTCCTGATACCCGATGCAAAGGATTCCCGCGGAGCCCAGCTAAGTTCCTTTTGCAGTTTGCTAAAGTCAATGGCATACCTGCGGTCGTGTCCCGGTCTGTCTTTCACAAAAGTGATAAGCTTTCTCCTCGACATCCCGTCAGGGGAAGGAACTATCTCATCGAGGATATCGCAGATCATTTCCACAATGACAATGTTTTCCATCTCCGAATTACCGCCTACATTAAACGTTCCTCCCCTTTCGCCAGACTGCATGATTGTCCAGATGGCCTCACAGTGATCTTTGACATAAAGCCAGTCACGAACATTCTTGCCGTCTCCATAGACGGGCAGAGGCTTACCCTCAACAGCATTGAAGATAATAAGGGGTATGAGTTTCTCCGGAAACTGGTACGGCCCATAATTGTTGGAACAATTGGTAATGACGACGGGGAGGCCGTAGGTTTCATGATAGGCACGGACCAGGTGGTCTGAGGCCGCCTTGGCTGCTGAGTAGGGACTGTTCGGCCTGTAGGGAGTCTCCTCCGTAAAATATCCAGTCTCGCCGAGGCTGCCAAAGACCTCGTCAGTGCTCACGTGATGAAAGAGCACAAATCTATCCGCCCTGGCCCTGGCAATCTCGAGGAGATTAAAAGTTCCGATAATATTTGTGTAAATGAAACTCTCCGGCCTTTTGATCGACCTGTCGACGTGAGATTCCGCAGCGAAATGACAGACGGCATCAATATCGTAATCACCGAAGATTTTTTCCGTCCCATCGGCATTACAGATGTCCATCTTCTGGAAGATGTACCTGCCGCCAAATTGTTTATCTATGCCTCTGAGATTTTCAGGATTCCCCGCATAGGTCAGGTTATCGACATTAACTATTCTACCCGCGAATCCTGTTTCCTTCAGCAAATAATGGATGAAGTTACTGCCAATAAATCCGCAGCCGCCGGTGACCATCAGATTATTAATATTCACGTTACTCCTTTCCCTTCGATTCTTACATCAATTTTTCGTTAAAGCTACGTTTTTCCCTGCCTTGATAGATTAGCATCAACAGCATCCTCCTTTATATCTTCCCCCTGCATATACCAAACAGCCAGATACAGAAGAAGATATTGAGACACCGTGAATCCCTATCGCGAGGCCAAGAGCAAACTCATATATATGTCCTCCCCCCGAGATACCTTTTTTTGTAATAGCTTCTCGATAAATTATCCACGCGAATATTTTTGCCTCTGCCCGGCGCGTGGATAAATCGGTCTTCTCCGACGTATACGCCCACGTGCGCCACCTTGTCTTTGCCGGAAGTGGCAAAAAAAACAAGATCACCTTTCAGAAGGTCGTTCCGCTCAACAGGTGCGCCTGTCTCGTATTGTTCTTTGGTTGAACGGGGAAGATCGAGACCGTTCAGCTGATAGACAGTCATCGACAAACCGCTGCAGTCGAAGCCGGTGTTTGGTGAAGAGCCGCCCCAGAGATATGGAACACCGACGAAGCTCTCTGCCGTCTTTATTAGCTCCTCCCTGATATACATGTCGCCATACTTATGTTGTTTGGCAACGGCATATTCATCGGGATTGACAATATAAAATTCATCAATCACTCCCGACGATTTGAGGCTTTCCGCCTTTTGGCGGGCGATTGCCTTTGATGGGTAATTGCCAAATCGTACCTTGTAAAGCCCTGCGCGGGCAACGAAATAGGTGGCATCCAACCCCCGGGCCTGGAGCTGGTCAGTTAACCGGGCGGCATTTTCGACATCGGAAAAGGCGCCAACCTGAATAGTATAACCCAAAAGGGCGAGGGGCTTTTCTATAGTCGTTGGTCTACTACTGTATGCTGGGCGTCTTGCACAACCTGGAAAAAGTAAGATAATTAGGAAAAGGGCTATCGTCACCTTCGGGAAGCATCGCAGTGTCAGATTAATATCCGTTCCTCTCACAGGCCCCTCGGATTCCCTGTCAATCATTTTTTCAAACGTTTTAAATATCATCCCGGCAACTTATCCGCCCAGCGATCCATGACCAGCCTGCGAGCCTCGTCGGAAGTCGAAATTTTCCCGTCGAGCTGCGCGTCCTCAACAGCATCAAGGATTTCGCCAAAAAGAGGGCTCGGAGGAAATCCCAAGGCAACAAGATCATCTCCAGTGAGTAATCTCGGAGGACGCAGCTCATCATCCCCCACTTCTGTGAGCTTGCTCCTGCAGAACTCATGGTTATCGAGAAGACCATGGCTCGCAAGGCAGTCCAGCCGATGAAGCTCAAGGTGCAGTTGGAAGTCGGGCATTCTGAGAAAGCGTTTTAACCTGTTGGGCCTCATATCTGTAACATTTATAAAGAGCATATGACAATGAATGAAGGCAAGGATTGTCTCCATGTCTGCACGGGAGAACCTCAGGCGCCGCATCAATGCCTCCGCGATCCTTTCACCCTCACGCACATGACCGTAGAAGTGAATGCCTGAATCATCTACGGAACCCGTGCTGGCCTTACCCACGTCGTGCAACAGGATGCCCCAGGCGAGGCGCGAGTCATTCTCCACGTCTTCTTCCGCAGGCAGCAGTTCAAGCATTCGGAGAGTATGTTCCCATACGTCGCCTTCCGGGTGGAATGCCGGTGGCTGCTCGATACCACGCAGGCAATCGACCTCGGGCAGGATTTGGGCAAGAAGACCGGTTTCCGCCATCATTTCCATTCCGTGACGCGCGCCGCCACGCGTGAGGAGCTTCGTCAATTCGTCGCGGATGCGCTCAGCGCTGATACGTTTTATCTCGAAAGCATGTCGTTTTATGGCACGGGAAGTATCGGGATCAACTGTGTACCCAAGGTTAGCGGAAAAACGGACAGCGCGAAGCATTCTTAAATGATCCTCGGCAAAGCGCTCGTCAGGATTTCCGATTGTCCGGATTATACGATCCTCTATATCCTTCTTACCGCCGACATAATCGATGATGTTGCCCGTCATGGGATCCATCAACAAGGCATTGATAGTGAAGTCACGGCGACACACATCACCATATGCACTGGTATATTCGACATGAGACGGCCTGCGCCCGTCATCATAACCGCTCTCAGCACGAAATGTGGCGACTTCATAGCTGCGGCCTTCCTCCACCACAATGACGACACCAAAACTAATGCCAACCGGCACTGTATGAGAAAATAGTGAACAGACTTCCTCGGGCCGCGCTGAGGTAACGATGTCATAATCTCCGGGCTCCACGCCACGCATGATATCACGGACGCATCCACCCACGAAGTAGGTTTCATGGCCGGCATCTCGTAACCGACGAACAATGCTTATCGCTCTATCGCGAGATGCTTTAAATTCTCCGGAGCTACGTGCTAACAAAGATCAGCTTCCCTTTTCGTTATCATGTTATCCTGAAAGGCGGATGCCCTTCCTATTCATCCGATGAAGCCGGAAAAAAATGCGTTATCAATCTGTATCCTGTACCGGTACTGTAAGATGTCTTTATGGCCTGAGTTGTATAGGCCTTTGCCCCTTCCACTGCTTCTGATACGCTTCGGCCTTTGGCAAGCAGGGTAGCAATTGCAGCAGAAAAAGTGCACCCTGTGCCATGCGTTTCCTTTTTATTGATTCTTTCGGAGGAAAATTGGCGAAAGCCCTTGCCGTCATAGAGGATATCCACGGCATCGCCTGTCAGATGTCCACCTTTGATTACCACATTCTTCGCACCGAAGCGGTAAATGACCTTCGCCGCTTCTTTCATCTCGGAGGTGGAGGTTATCTTCACTTCGGACAGGACCTCGGCCTCAGGTATATTCGGTGTCACGATGAAGGCCAGTGGAAACAATTCACTCATCAATGCCTCCCTCGCCTCACCTCTTATCAATGTCTCCCCTCCCTTGGCTGCCATTACGGGATCGACGACTAACTTCTCAATGCCGTATTTCCTGATCATTCTTGCAACTGCCTTTAATATGCCCGTATTCGTCAGCATCCCTGTTTTCGCAGCGTCAATACCCACATCGGTCATGACAGATTCAAACTGCTTCTCCACAAATTCAGGCGAGATCTCATAAATATCCTGGATTCCCAAGGTATTCTGAGCAGTGAGGGCCGTTATAACACTCATTCCCAAACCGCCCAACGCCGTTATGGTCTTCAGGTCTGCCTGTATTCCTGCTCCGCCGCAGGAATCCGAACCGGCAACGGTTAGAACACGTACTAACTTCATCTGCCTCCTCAGGGAAGGTCCCCCGCCTTGAAATATCTGATCACAAGGAGATGACCGCTTTTGACAGAGATGACACCCCTCGCAGCAATTAAGCGATTGCTCACCCCGTAAGGTATCCCGATTTCCATCATTCCGTCATTAAGCGGATATTCAAATCCTTCGATTGTTATTCCCGTTACCGTATCCGAAAGAGGCAGCAGAGATACTGTCTGCCCCGGTTCACCTTCAATGGTACTCTCTCTATCCACAACAAAAGTCTCACACCATTCATCGATGAATTTAACTTGTATGCCTTTTTTCACACCCAGAGCCAGAAGTGATACATTGGCAAGGGTGTGATCGATCCTGGTTCCGAAAGCGCCGAACACATAGATTTCATCGGGGACGGCATCAAAAGCATATTCCAAAGCCAGTTGAGTATCAGTTTCATTCTTCCCCTCCGGAAATCTTATGATCCTGCTCCCCCGCTCTTTGAAATGCTCCAACATACCGGGCGACAGAGAATCCATATCGCCTATTATGACATGCGGGACCAGACCGATTGCATGAAGATAGCCGGCGCCACTGTCTGCACAAATTATCTCCGCAGGTTTCAGTTCATATATTTTTGACCGCAGGAATGCCGTGTCTCTGATCTCGCCACCGGCAACGACTAATAAGACTTTTTTCATGGGATTAATACTGGAACTTGTCAAAAAGGTTCTCTAATGTCTTGGCAACAATTCCTGTGCTCTATATGATGCCAAAGACATCCTTTGTATTCTGATATGTCACACTGGCCAATTCTTCAAGGGACAGGCCTTTTATCTCCGCCACCTTTCTTGCCGTATGAACAACATAGGCAGGTTCGTTCCTTTTTCCCCTATTGGGATGAGGGGTAATGTAGGGTGCATCTGTCTCCACCAGAAGACTCGTTAATGGTATGTATCTCACCACTTCCTGAAGCTTTTCCGACTTCCCGAAAGTAATAGCTCCCGGTATAGAAATAAGAAAACCCATGTCGAGACATTTCGCCGCCATCCTTTGGTCTCCAGAAAAGCAGTGTATGACTCCTTTTTGCTTCCGCTTCCACGTCCCCAGCATGTTTACGGTTTCCTTATGGGCATCACGATCATGTATGATTACGGGTAGTCCCATCTCGCCCGCCACTTCCAGCTGTTCTGCGAACCTCCTTATCTGCGTTTCCCTGGGAGACAGATTACGAAAAAAATCAAGACCGATTTCCCCGAAGGCCACAACTTTATCCATTTTTGCCAGCTTCTTGAGAGAATCGTAAGTCCACTCATCAATGTCCTTCACATCATGGGGGTGAATACCAATGGCCGCATACACATTCTCATACCTATTGGCAATGGAAACAGCTTTCTCGCAATCATCCAAGGTCGTACCGACAGTTATAATCAGGTCAACCCCCGCGTCTTTAGCTCTCCTTATAACTTCGGCCCTGTCGCGGTCGAAGTCTTTCATCTCCAGATGCGCATGAGAATCAGCGAGCATAATCTCCTTTCCGTGTGAAAAAGTCTTCCACCAGCCGGATTACTCTATTTCAATCTCATCCGCGCAGGAGGACATGTCGGGGAGTTCCTTAAGGTAGGCTTGCAAATCCTTCTCTTTAATTTCCCCCTCAAGCAACATCCTTCTAAGAATCCTCTTATCAGTTTCACCCGCACAACCAGACCTTTTTTCCTTCATTATGGCATCCTCCTCTTATTCGGATATTGATCCGGACTGAATATCTATTACACTTTCTCTTTTTTTTCAACAAATACTCAAACAAGAGCAACTTCTTGACAGGGAAGATTAAATTGGATAGTTCTTTGAGTGCTTATAATAAAGCGAGCTACTGATCATAATCTCTTTCTTTTCTTATTTTCCATTTCGCATCAAGTCGCAAACGGGTCCTGCCATGGATATGAAATTGACATTGCGTGTTTGGAAATGGCCAGTATACGGGTGGCTCGGTCTAGGACTGGCCATCACTTTCTGGATTCTTAACTGGTCCCTTTCCGGAGTGCGCACTCAGTGGGGGTTCTTCCCCATGTGGCTGGGATACTGTCTCACTGTCGACGCTATGGTCTTCAGTCGGAAAGGCCATTCGCTCTTGACCCGCAGTCCCTGCACCTATGCGGCTCTCTTTCTAATTTCCGTGCCGGCATGGTGGCTTTTTGAAATTATCAATCTGCGCACTCAGAACTGGTACTACCTGGGCGAGCAATACTTCACCGATGCTGAATTTCTTCTGTCTTCTTCACTGAGCTTCTCGACAGTCATGCCTGCAGTATTCGGCACGGCTGAGCTGGCCAGCACCTTCACCTGGATCAACAGCATAAGATGTAACCTCCGATTTGAGATCACTACAGCCAGATTAATTGCTCTCTTTGCTTCGGGCCTTATTATGCTGCTATTGACGTTGATCTGGCCTACTTACTTTTTTTGTTTTGTCTGGCTATCAGTCTATTTAATGCTCGAACCGCTGAATTTCTGGCTGAAGAACCGTACACTTCTCCAGTACATCTCCGCAGGCAACTGGCAACCCCTCTTGGCTCTGTGGGTCGGGTGTATCATATGCGGCTTTTTCTGGGAGATGTGGAACTTTTACTCATATCCGAAGTGGATATATTATATCCCCTTCTTCAACTTCCTCCACATCTTTGAAATGCCCCTGCTCGGCTATTTCGGATACCTGCCGTTCTCCATGGAACTATTCGCCCTGTATCACCTTACAATTGGTTTGCTCAAACCCGGCCGGTTTCATGACTACATCCGGATTTCACAAGATAGCGATGGAAACGAAGTGATGGAGCTGCGGTCTTAAACGGTAAGAGAGGCGAGTCAATAATATATGACTCCGAAGCAGGCGATGCGGAGCGTCATTCTTTCGTAAGCGTATCTTTATTCTTAGACTAGTGTGGCAGCATCATGAAGAGTCCGGAATAAATTCCGTCGCCCTACGTCTTGCGCCTATCTATAACACTCCCGGCCTTCCCTTCATGCCTGGCAATCGTGTTAGGCGCCACTAGCTTCACTGTAGCGCTTACTCCTATTACGGACCTTATTCTTTTTTCAACCATCTCTAAGAAGGCTTTTTGCTTTTTCATTTCATCAAAGAAAGTCCCTTCTGCAGCCTCAAAATGAACCTCCAACAGATCGCGGGCATCCCTTCGATCCGCCACAATCTGATAGTGCGGCACCGTTCCCACAATAGCGGCCAATACAGACTCTACCTGCGAAGGAAATACATTAACCCCTCTAATGATAAGCATATCGTCTGATCGTCCCGCTGTCTTATTCATCCGCACCATGGTTCTTCCGCATTTGCATGGCCCATATTCAAGAGACGTCATGTCTCCCGTGCGATAACGGATCATGGGAAAGGCTTCTTTCTTGAGGGTCGTTAAAACGAGTTCCCCCACGCTCCCGGCGGACAGCTGTTCTCCCGTGAGCGGGTCAACGATTTCCGGAATAAAGGCGTCCTCAAATATGTGCATGCCGCATCTGTATTCACATTCACCCGCCACTCCCGGACCGATAATTTCGGACAAACCGTAATTGTCCGTGGCAGTGATGCCCAGTTTCAATTCAATCTCATCGCGCATGGCTTCCGACAACGGTTCTCCGCCAAAAAGCCCCACCCTCAATGCCAACTTCTTCGGGTCAACGCCGATACGCTCCATCCTTTCTGCGAGCGTTATCGCATAGGTCGGTGTGGAAATAAGCGCTGATGTTCTATAGTCCTGCATGATCATTATCTGCTTTTCCGTATTGCCCGTGCCCATGGGTATGACGCTTGCCCCGATGGCCTCCGCCCCGTAATGAAATCCGAAGGCTCCCGTATACAGACCATAACTAAAGGTAATCTGCACCATATCGTCGCGGGTAACTCCGGCAGCGGTCATAACGCGGGCTACGAGATTCGTCCATGCCTTGATATCATTTCTTGTATAGCCGACGACAACAGGTTTTTCGGTCGTTCCCGATGATGAATGCACCCTTACCACTTCACGAAGAGGAACCGCAAACATGCCGTAGGGATAATTCATCCTCAAGTTCTCCTTTCTGGTAAAAGGAATCTTCACCAACTCGGAAAGGGACTGCATATTTTCAGGAACAATCTCCAATTCGTCAAACATCTTGCGATAGAACGTCACATTCTTGTAAACTCTGTTTAGAGTTGCCTGTAGCCTTTCGAGCTGAAGCTGTTCCAGATCTTCACGTGGCAGACATTCATATTTGGTGTCCCAAATTTTCATAAGCACCTCACGTTTTTTCGTTAACGTTCCCAGATTTCCTTTATGTCTTTTCCGAGATATGCCCTCTGCACATCCTTATTCGCCAGAAGCTCAGCTGCCGTCTCTTCAAGAATTACCTTGCCCGTTTCAAGCACATATCCCCTATCGGCAACTTTCAGCGCTACTCGTGCATTCTGTTCTACGAGAAGTATGGAAGTCCCCTGCTCCCTGCGGAGCTCCTCAATGACCCGAAATATCTCCTGCACCAGCAGAGGCGCAAGTCCCATCGCCGGTTCGTCAAGAAGGAGCAGCCGCGGTTTCGCCATGAGCGCCCGCCCTATAGCCAGCATCTGTTGCTCACCTCCCGATAGGGTTCCCGCGATTTGTTTACGTCTTTCCCCAAGGTGCGGGAAAAGCGCATAAACCTGATCCTTATCTTTCATTATGTCTTTCTTTTTTTCTCCGGCCTGAGAGCGGAGATATGCGCCCAGTTCAAGATTATCATCAACCGAAAGGGGGGTGAATATCTGCCTCCCCTCGGGAACCTGGGAGACGCCCAGTTTGACTATGGCATCCGTGGAAAGATTGCTGATTAACATGCCGTCAAAATGTATTTCACCATTTGCCGGAGGCGTGACAGCAGAGACTGTATTTAAGATTGTCGTCTTCCCAGCGCCATTAGATCCTATCAGAGCCACTATCTCCCCGGCACTGACATGGAGAGAAACGTTTCTCAGGGCATGCATTTTACCGTAATACGTATTGATGTTTTTAATTCTCAACATTGTTAACAAACCACCATCAACCCTCTCCCAGGTAAGCCATTATTACCTTTTCGTCTTCCTGAATCTGTCGTGGTGTACCTTCCGCAAGTTTATGCCCGAGGTTGAGAACAACAATGTGGCTGCATATTCCCATAACCAGCTCCATATCGTGTTCCACAAGGGCTACTGTAATCCCCGAATCTTTTATTCTCTTTATCAGCATGGCCAGATCGGAAGTCTCCCTGCTATTTAGCCCCGCTGCCGGTTCATCCAGGAGGATGATCTGTGGTTCAATGGCCATTGCGCGGGCAATCTCGAGGAGTCTCCCCTTGCCAAAGGGCAAATTGGCCGCTTTCATATGAGCGAGTTCTGCGATACCTGCAAATTCGAGCCAAGAAATCGCCCGTTCCCTGATATGGCGTTCCTCCCGCAAATGGCCCGGCAATTTTAGAGCAGAAACAATGATGCCGCTTTGTGACTTTGTATGAAGACCAACCATGACATTTTCCAGAACCGTCATCTGACCGAACAATTCAATACCCTGAAATGTGCGCACCATGCCGAGTCTTGCAAGCTTCTCCGGAGCGAATCCGGTTATATCTTTCCCGCCATAGTAGACCTTGCCGGATGTAGGATCATAAATACCCGTTACAATGTTAAACAAAGTAGTTTTGCCCGCTCCATTTGGACCAATAATGCCCGTAATCTCACCTGCTGCAATTGAGAAGGAAACGCCCTGCAGGGCTTTGAGGCCGCCGAATATTTTTGTAATACTTTCAATTTTAAGCAACTTAGAATACCCCCTAAACCCTTCTCTCAGTGGGGGGACCAGATTTTACCTTTGCAAGCAGTGATCTGGCCAGAAGCGGTATGCCTCGTACGAGGCCGCCCGGCATAAACATGGTCATTACTATCAGAACAATACCGTAAACGACAATATCATAATCCTGAAACGTCCTGAAAAGCTCCGGCAGTAACGTCAGAATAGCAGCGCCCAGAAAAGACCCATAGATACTCCCCAGTCCCCCGATAATCACCATCGTAAGCAGTTCTATGGAAACATTGAACCCAAAGGATGCAGGCGAAATAAACTGGACTGTGTGGGCATAGAGACTTCCAGCAAGGGCAGAAAAAATGCCTGAAATGGTAAAAATCTGCGCCTTTAACAGTCTGACATTCACTCCCAGGATACGGGCCGCCACCTCGGAGTCGTGAATAGCCCGAAGAGCCCTTCCGATCCTTGAGGCGGAAAGATTGATAGATAAAAGTATAGTGACGATGGCGAAGGACCAGACCAAATAATAATTTTTCATGTCACTATTGAAGATAATGCCACAGATGGAGAGATTCGGTATGCCCGGCAATCCCGAGGGGCCGCCCGTTATATCTATAGTTTCGTTGAAGATGATATAAACGATAATCCCCATGCCGAGCGTTGCCATCGCCAGATAGTGTCCCTTGAGCTTGAGTATGGGAAACCCGATGACAAAGGCTATGATACCAACAGCAATTACGGCGATGACCATAGCCAACCAGGGATTCGCGGCATGTGTTGCCGTTAACACGCCGGATATATATGCCCCGAGGCCAAAAAACGCCGCCTGACCAAGAGAGATTTGACCGGCAAGTCCCAACAGCAAGTTCAGAGCCACAGCCAGAATAGTATAAATGCCGACGAAGACGAGCACATTCATAATATAGCCGCCCTTGAAGAACACCGGCACTGTGAAGACTGCGACAGCAAAAACAAAGATTTTCATCAGTTCCTGTTTCATTGATCCTTCCAAGAACTTCATACTCTTTCCGCTTCGCCCTTTCCGAACAATCCCTGAGGCCTAATTAACAGGATGACGAGAAGAATGATAAAGGCGATGGCGTCCTTGTAACCTGAGGAGATTAGGCCTGCCCCAAGAGACTCCAGAACGCCTACAATTAAACCCCCGGCAACTGTCCCCATGCCGCCGCTCATACCGCCGATGATGGCGGCACAGAATCCCTTCAATCCGAGCATGACACCCACATCATATGACGTCATAGTAAGGGGCGCGATGATGATTCCAGCTGCAGCGCCCATGGCCGCACTTATGACGAAGGAAAATAGCATCATCCGTTTGACATCTATCCCAACAAGCCTTGATGCTATCCGGTTGAAAGAACATGCGCGCATCGCTTTCCCGTTTATGCTGTGGTGGAAAAAAAGCCTGTTCGCTGTGATGATTATCAGAGTGATACCAAAAATCCAGAGGTTCTGCGGCATCATTACGGCACCCATCAAAATGATCGGCTCATTTCCGGAAAACATAGGCAGTGCATGCGTATCTTTTCCCCAGAGGAGCATGGCAACTCCCCGGATAAGAATGCTTCCGCCTATGGTAATGATAACGAGAATGATCGGTTCAGCATCCTTGAGGGGACTGATAGCCAGGCGTTCAAATAAAGCGCCCACCGCCGTGGTAACCACAATAGCTAAGATAATAGAGAGGGGGAGGGAAAGTCCCAGGGTGATATGGAAGAATAAGGTCAGCATACCGCCCAGCATCACAAACTCGCCTTGAGCAAAGTTGATTATGCTCGTGGAGTTGTAAATGATGGCAAAGCCAAGCCCGATGAGACTGTAAATTGCCCCTGTAGAGAGGCCGGATAGTATATATTGCAATAACTGCTCAAAAAGTTCCATGGGGATTAAGACTTATATGTAGTAAAGCAAAATTATATGAACTACTGGTGGATCGCCTCCTAAATTGCAAGCCCTCTCAGGCAAAATTGCATTAACCCCTTTTCTTTATTTACTCAGGGTAAACTCCAGGAGAAATCTCGCATGTATATTTGGAGCTCTCAGCAGCAAGCTACGGGGAATGCGCTCGCTACCGAATTCAATTGACAAGATCTCTTGCGTTCCTCGAAACGAAGGTCTCACTAATTTATAGAGGAGACGATCTTCCAGATTCAAAGCGCTACTTTACCAGCACCCACTCCTTGTTCTTTATCGTCACGATAACGAAGGCGTCCTTTGTCAGTCCTGCATGGTCTTGAGGAGCGAAGTTGAATATACCTCCGATACCTTTAAAATTGCGGGTATTTTCAAGTTCATCACGAATTGAGTCAGGTGAACCGCTTCCACGTTCAATCGCACCTTTGAGAAGCATAACCGCATCCCAGGCGTGCCCCCCGAAATGATCTCCCTCCACCTTGAAATGATTCTTGTAATCTTTTACATAAGCAACAAGTGACTTCTTCTGCTGGTCAGATTTCGGAAGCACATTTGCAACAATAACCCGTCCCGAAGGAAGAATTATCCCTTCCGCTGCGTCTCCCGCCAGATCTATAAATTTCTTGGACGAAACGCCGTGGCTCATGTAAAGAGGCAAATTAAGCGCCAGTTGTCTGGCATTTCTGGCGACCTTGGCGGGTCCCGGATTTGTTCCCCAGCAGATAATAGCCTGCGCCTTGCTGCCCCGTATCTTAACCAGCTGGGCTGTCATATCTGTATCGTTGGGACCGTAGACCTCATCAGATACTATGGTTATACCAGAATCTTTGGCACGGAGCTTCAACTGTTCCCTTCCTGACGAGCCGAAACCGTCGGATACGGTCAGTATGGCAACATTATTTATATTCCGCTTCTTGAGGTGATCATAAATACGCTCCACTGCCAGGGAATCGTTCTGCGCTGTTTTAAAGACCCATTTTTTTACCGGTTCCGTAATCTTGATTCCTGCGGCGCAGGAAATCAAGGGAATACCCGCATTCTCGACAACAGGAATAACGGCCATTGTTTCCCCAGTCGTGCTGGGGCCAATAATCGCGCTCACCAGGTCTTCCTTGATGAGTCGAGTGGCTGCCTGCACTGCCTTGGTGGCATCTCCCTGTGTATCGTAGTATACCAGTTTCAGCTTGCGCCCCTTGATGCCACCTGCCTTATTAATTTGATCCACAACCATATTGGCCGTGTTGCGTTCGGGTTCACCGAGGAATGAGGGCGGGCCGGTGACAGCAAACAGACCTCCAATCTTGATCGTCTCCTGCGACCAAGAGTTTCCAGTAAAGATTAGAAGAAGGCAGAAAATACAAACTGATTTGATGATTACTTTTGACATATTGTTCCTCCTGATAAATTTATCGTGTTATTGTAATCCCTAAATCAAGAAAGTGTTACAATTCTCTTCTTGCTTTTTGTTTGAGGATTAATTCTGTCTGGAGTTAAGTTGGATTCGGCCTGCATGCCCGCCCATTCAGGCGCACAGCAGGCATCAATATTTGTATTTGCAGCGGGTCTGGTCGATTATCAGTTGCAGGAATTCTTTTTTCATTTGCTCATCAGAGTTTCTCATAGCTCGCGAAACCTAAAAGTATTTGATGATAATGTCAAGGAATATTTTTCTGTTTGCCTGCAATCTTCTTCCTTGAGCCATACGTTCCTTTGTAACTTGTTAACTTTCGTCTTGCCTAAACCTCAATTTTGTGTTATCAGTCGCTTATAATATATGACAGATATTAGTACCTTACAGCAATTTTTTCAACCTCGGCAACTTATGGTTGAATTGCACAAAAGGAGGTCAGGTCATGTCATTGCTAATTGGCGGCGTAGTCTCAGTAATTGTTGGACTCTTAGGCCTTATATTCTGGTGGAGTGATTTTGTTATTATCCTGAAGGGCGGAATCCCTATCATTATTGTACTTGGCGGCATTCTTGCCGTTTACATCGGTCTCGATGAGCTTCAGGAAAAGCTGAGCGAAGAAAGACAAAAGCAGGAAGAGAGTCTGGCAAAGGCGATGGAAGAAATTGGAATGGTGAAAGCCCAGGCGGAAAAGTATAAGGAAGAGCTCGACAAGATGAAAGAAGAATCAAAAAGGAAAGATTAGGAAATAAGGTCCCTAATTCCAATAAGAGCTGTCTGCCATTCGGCGCAAAAATTGCGGGGGCACAGTGGGAAAAATAATTCTTGTTGTCGATGACGAGCCTGACATAGTTAAAATAGTGGAATTGTGGCTCTCAGCAAACAATTATGAGGTACACACTGCGCACAACGGAGTGGAAGGACTGAGCAAATGCAAACTGATAAGACCCGACGCAGTCATACTGGATATTATGATGCCGGACATGGACGGGTCAACTGTTGCAGATGAAATGAAGAACGACCCCAATACATCTAACATCCCCGTTATCTTTCTTACGGGAGCGGTTAAGGCCAGCGAAGTCCCGAAGAGCCATAAGATCGGTGGTCAATACTTTCTTGCCAAGCCTTTTAAGGGAGAAGAAATGCTGAAAATGCTTGAGATTGTACTTTCACGATAGCAAAATCTCCCGCCTTACAAAACGCCGGCAGCTCACAGCGGTTCTTAGGCTCATTTGATGGTACGTTCGTACCAATCCAAAAATACTCTAAAGGAAGAATAGACTTAACGTCTCAAGTCTTTGATAATTTACTTGCCCTGACCTGCCTGATCCACATATTTCAATAGGCCACCATGGAAATCAGAACGTAAATGATATCTTCCGGTAAATATATATTTCAATCCATACAGTGAAACGAGTCATATTTAGCCTCAGTATTTTCATTTGACACCGTCTTTGGCCCATTTTATAATATCAGGTAATGGGCGCCGAATTAACTATCACAAACCTTAGCAGACATTTCAGTTACATAATTCTTCTCGACGGACACGAGAACGGAGAGTTATTTTCGTTACAAACCACCTCACTGAAAATCGAGCCGGGAAAACATGAACTATCATTTAAGGACAGTGATGCCGACAATCTCCCCACGAATTGCAAGCCCATACAGATAACAATCGCCGATGGCAGATCGCTCCGCTTGAAAATTCTCACCGAGGATTTTTCCATAAGAATCTATGATGAGCAGGGCACACATCTTAACGGGAAACGTGGCTTTCTCTGTGGTCAGGTCGGTGACGGCATTCATGTTGAAAACCCGATAACCTGACTAATCTTATCATACGTCAAGAGTATAATCCGGACAACAAATCTACGGCACAAATAAGATTTTATGAACTCTGACGATTCGACGCATAAAATAAAACTCGTTGAGAAGTTGCGCCGCAGATTGATTGGGCCACCCAGAGACATCCACGAGCCTTCACTTTTCCACAAGATTTCTCTCATTCCTATTCTTGCATGGATAGGCCTCGGGGCCGACGGCCTTTCTTCTTCATCATACGGCCCAGAAGAGGCTTTTAAGGCTCTGGGCCCCCACAGTTATCTTGCCGTTTTTATAGCTTTAGCAACGGCAATGACTGTTTTTATTATTTCCTATGCCTACTCCCGCATCAT
>Ga0209048_10002924_pt1 | contig 16780 bp, 9 predicted proteins | sample FrelakmetCRP12CR_FD_187146 | JGI IMG/M metagenome (GOLD analysis project Ga0209048, IMG submission 187146) | Freshwater lake sediment microbial communities from the University of Notre Dame, USA, for methane emissions studies - CRP12 CR (SPAdes)... | ecosystem: Environmental > Aquatic >... | reverse complement strand
TCCTCGTCGTCGTAATCCTCTTCCTCGAACTCGTCTTCTTCTAAATCCTCTTCCTCCTCTTCTTCCTCTTCCTCTTTTTTCTTCCGCTTCATTTTCAAATTGATCTTTTCTAAGCTTTCATCTCCAAGATCGTCGATCACCTCATTAAAAAACATGGCCAGGGAGATGATATACTCCTCGGGCAATTCCCGGAACCATTCGATGACTCTCTCAGCGATTTCCATCTTCTCACTAGTTGAGGAGTCCTCTATAAGATCGATCGCCTTACGATAGTGTTTATTGAACGCCCGGATCATAAAACAATTCTCGCCTCCTATTAATTTTTGAATCTATTTTTTAACATTATACTTTCCTTCTCCCTTGTGGACAATAAAAAAAAATTTGAGAAGTTAAAAGTTATTGAAGATCGGATAAAGAGGGTTTTACTGAAATCTTGTTATTTTGACTCCCATGAAAGGCATTTTGGAGACATACTCTTTTAACAAAACCTTCTTCACTATCCCGCCTTTCTCTTTAATACCACTGGCATGAATGAGATAGATATCTCTACGTTCCATGTTCTTTGGATTTATTTCCACTTTGAGAATTCCAATGTGTCCAACAATTTCCTCCTTCTTCCTTTCTTTGGGTTTTTTTATAAAAAAGACAATATCACCGCTATTTAAATTCTTTATTCCCTTAAGAAACCTACCGGTGGAGAGGATCTCTACAAAATCCTTTCCCCTCGAACCTTTTATTTTCGTAATTCTCCCAACCTCAGAGGTGATATCCTTACCCCACTTCCCGCTATAAATCATATCTTCACCATATTCAAAACGGTCATCATAATTCATGACCTGACCATCCTTGAGAACACCTTTTGAATGGAATCTTTTATCCAGAGCTATTTGGATGGCCTCCTCAGGAGTTTTACTCAAGGCAAGTTCCACTGCCCTGAAGGTCAAATACATACAATCCACCCTCTCATCTGCTACGACGGTTGCCTTTGAGACGTACTCCCCTGACGGGTCCGCATCATAAAGGACGTCTAAAAATTTCTCTGCCCAGAAAGCAATCCTCTCACCGATGGGTTTACCCCTCAAGAGAGGCTGAGATTTTTGAATTTCTTCGTCAGTAAGGGCAAAACAGGGCTGGAGGAATAGAAAAAATACAAGAGGGATTAGGAAAGTTTTTAGTAATTTCACAAAGAAAGGAGTAATATAAAAAGTTGGTGCCGGAGGTCGGAATCGAACCGACACGGGGTGGAAGCCCCGCGGGATTTTGAGTCCCGACAATCTTGGCACGTAACGCGGCGTTCTTAATAACAATTATTCAAGAATACCAATTAGTTGACCCAAAAACGATTGGCCTTTTGTGTCCCAAGAAGTCCTTTTAAGTCCCCGCATGTCGTTCATCAAAGTTCAGACGAAGTTCAGACGGTTGCTTTACCATTTACCAGAATCACCGACCCTTCACAATAGCGAACCGTTTTTGCCCCAACGAATTTCTGTCGCCTTCTTACCATAAGCCATCAAGAACGTCAAGTCTTGAACGAACAACAAGAGTAATCAAACACTTTATCATTCCATCACACCACTGCGAAATCAACCAAGGGCGACAATAAATAAAATAAAGGATGCTTGTTAAACAGCTGTTAAGCCAATGTTAAGCCATTAAATTTAACGGAGGCAAATGAATTCAAAGAGTTACGTGATTTTTCTTAAGTTGTTAACCAGATCTGCTTATTAGCCAAAAACGGGAACGGAAAATGCATTTAAAAACAACAAAAGCTAGCTTTCCCACATAGAGGTGAAGGGCATTAACCAAATCGATCTGAGAGGAGGAAAGGAAGATGAACTTTGAATCTATCTTTAAAAAGCTCCACAAGAGGCTTTCAATGCACGGAGATAGATTCAAGGATCTTGACCCGATTTGGTCTAAGAGAACCATTTTTACGATAATCCAAAATGCGATCCTTTCCCTCAAATCACAAATAGAGAATCCTGAGCAAAGGGAAGTAACTTGGGTCAATCCTTATTTAGAGATACGATACCCGGTAAAAATCGAATGGGAAGGGGATAAGTTTACCCTTTATGATTTTCTGAACACAAGAGATTTTTGCATTCTAAGAAGCCTCACAGAAGATCTTGTTTCCCTGAACAGAGATGAACCGCTAATTCTTTTCTTCAAGGAGCTCGATAGGCCGAAGTTATGGGAGCGTTTAAAGGCGAAACAGAAAAGGGAAACTCGTTTAAAGAAAATCACAAAGCCCTTCACCTTTAAAATAGAGGATATGGTTAGTGATGAGAAGGGAAGGACCAGAAAAGCTAAGTGGATCCTGAACGTCTTTTTTCAACCTTTTATCGTGGACACATGCGAGAGAGAAGCTTATTTTCCCATTCACGCGAAGCTGAAATTTAGAGGTCCTCATCCTTCCAACTGGAGCGAGAAAGACAAAGAGAAATTTTGGGACAATCTCTTATACACCGTACGGGTCTTAATTCCGAATGTTCGAGCAATTCATCGCGTACATCCTCTCGTGCAGACGAGAATAGAAGGAATGACAGAGCTACCAAAGCCTGTTGTAGGACCAGTTCCCCTGAAAACCCCCTTTATCCGAGTAAGCCTACACACAGAAAAACAAAAATTTGACTGCATTCCCTTTGAGTCTTTGTACTCGGTTGCCGCACAGAGGGCCAAAGAAGATTACGGACTACAAGAAGTAGGATTAGACCTCACTCAGGCTCAGAGTCAAGCTTTATGGGCCATTCAGAAGCTTTTATGGGAGACTAACTACGAGGGAAACCTTAGTGGATTTATAGCACAACCCTTTTTAAAAGTCACTCCTGCCGAGTATTTAGAGGCCTATGGAGTTAGCAAATACCAAACCTCACGGGGTTATATGGAGTTTAGCGGAGAGGAAAGAAGGCAGGCCCTACAAGCTTTAGGAGACTTAGTTCGAAATCATATTTTTGTTTATTATGACCGTGTTTGGTGGAAAAAAAAGGGGGGTCTGGTTGTAGAGCGAAGACGAGGAAACCCAGGAGAAACCATAGACTCCCTAATAGAAATAAAGCAGGGACCGAAAGCCCTAATGAGACAGGTAGCTAAGCTTTCAGATAGCGGAAAGGCTACCAAAGTAACAGACGATAAACCTAAAACCATAATTGACACAACATGGGAAGAGATAGGGGCACTTTTAGATAGTACAGAGGCTGCCAAAGAAACAAACGATAAAACCATAGTCATTAAGGCTTCCGCGATCCTTCTCGATCAAATAGAAAATTACTTCGTCCCAAAACCCGCTAACTACAGACAGGAGATAAAGCTTTTAGTAGGATACGGTTCTAAATACATTTATAACTTTATAGATTACCTTTTAACCCAAGTAGCTGAACGAGAAAGCTCAAGAGGGGGAGAAAATGAGGATTGGATAATAAATATAAACTATAAAGATTTAGCTCGTGCCCTTGGAATGAACAGCTGGACAAAGACAAGGAACTGGAAGCAGATAAGGGGAACCCTCAATAAATGCTATGAGACGGCTCAAAAGTTAGGGTACATTAACTCTTATGAGACAGATATACCCGGAAAGAAAAAGAAAGAGACCGTGGATAGGCTTACCCTCTACCCGGAGAGGTATGGGCGGAGGCTGGGGGACTCTGAGGCCCTGGGCCTTAAGGCCTTGGCCCTGGATGAGGGAGGGGAAGTTGAAGTAAAGCCCGCCAAACAATCTTTTTAGGCAGAAATCAACTACCATAATTAATTGCAAATCGGCTATATATCTACCACATGGCATTGCGATTTTGACTTAAAAACCGTAGACCATTCCAGAGAACAAGACCTATCTCATCAGCTTTTGGCCACAAACTCTACCATAATTAATTGCAATTTGGGCACCTTTCTACCATACAAAATTGCACATTTTGCCTTAAAAATTGCAAACAATTCTAAAAAATATCTTTAATCTCAAATAGTTATAATATGCACAAAAATCGAATAGTCTTTTTGACATATATAGGAGTCATCAACAGTCGGCATGCATGGAGTTCGCCTGATGAAGGGACCCCGACTCGCCAAGAGCGAAAAGGCGTGGCATGATACCCACTCTCGTCGAGGCCATGATCATTAAATACCCTATTCAATACCTGAACCATACGACCTGGAAGTGACTTCGGAGATTTGAACCAATGCCGACTCCAATCTCGCTTTGCGGGGGATCCAAGGAGCCGCACCATCTCTGGGGACAAAAATGTGGACGGATAGATCAGGGAAAGGTTGGATGAATTTTAACAGACGCGAACCCCTGAATTAGAATAATAAAATGAACAAGAAAACTTGGGATTGCTTTATAAGTCGGATAAGGAGCTGTGTCGGGTAATAGTTAGCTAATTAGATGAATACCGATATTCGATGAACATGAATAGTACCTGAAGAAGATAACGATGATAGTAAGATGAAGTCGTATATGTAACAAACGGTAGCCATCAGGGACGAATAAGGCTCCGCTCTCTTAGGATAGGTGCTTTGGAACCTTTTGGCTAACCGGAGAATTCGCCGGCCAGTCATGGAGGCTAATCTCTTTGTGAAAGGAAACGCACATGCATGGATCCAAATCCTATAAAATCAATTTGAAACAGGAACCTTCCTTGAGGGACGAATTAGAGAGGGCCGGGCTCCAATTTTCCGATTTCGAATACGCCTTTTGGAGAGCAACCAACAGCAATTACACCTTGACACTCTACAAGAGCGGCAAATTATTGATGCAAGGGAAGGATGTCAACTGGATAACCTGCCTCCTCCTTAACAAAGGTTTCACACTCTCAGACCCCAACCCTCCAGCACCACAAAAACGCGGCCTCTCCAGGTGGATCGGAACCGACGAGTCCGGGAAAGGCGACTACTTCGGCCCCTTAGTTATTGCCGGGGTCCTCGTAATAACAGAGATTCGTAAAGAACTCATCACCATCGGCGTGAAAGATAGCAAGCGCCTATCTGAGAAATTCATCAATAGGCTTGCTCCCAGAATCAGAGATCTCTGTCCTCATTCAATCGTTGTTATACTCCCGAACCAATACAACGATGCCTACGAAACATTCCAATATGGAAAGCACTTCCGGATCTTAGCATGGGGCCACGCCCGAGCCATAGAAGACATTCTTGGAAAGGAAACCTGTGGCTACGCCATCTCAGACCAATTCGGACACGAGAGGTTTCTGAAAAATGCTCTTATGGAAAAGGGGAAACACATAACCCTTGAACAACGGCCCCATGCGGAAAACGATACCGCCGTCGCCGCTGCTTCCATTCTAGCGAGGAACCAATATCTGAGAAGCCTTGAGGCACTCTCCATCGAATACTCCATCAACCTGTCTCCAGGCGCATCCGACAAGGTAATTCAAATAGGTCGAGAATTCGTTCTAAGGCACGGTGCAGCCAAATTAAAAGAGGTTGCAAAAATCCATTTCATTACTACCCAAAACATCCTTAACCCAGGCTCCTGTTCATCAAATTTCTGACCCCCAGCCCATCCCCAGTTCACGCCCAACCTCAGAGTCAATTATTACCATTTTTGATAGCAGCGCTGCCGATGTCACTCTAATCTGCAAGCCAAACTAGGCTTAACCGCTATGAGTGACATTTCAAGCCAGACTTGTCTTTTTATGAACTGTCAGGAATGGAACTAAAATGCAGATTCTGCCAAACTACAATGGCTTGCAGAAAAGAAGTGGGATAAAAGATTTCATCCAGCACCTCATGTACAAGCTTGGTCAGCAGTGATTTATACAAACAAGCCTCGGCTCAGTTTTCCTAACCGACCCAGTCAGCACCAACAGTTGAAAGGCGGGTCGGACTTTTACATATACGAAGCCCCTTGATAGAACGCGAAGATTGAACAAAACTGGCCTTCCATCGTTATTAAGATAAAGAGGTAATGAATGAGTGGACAGAGCTTTATTGGAAAGAAAATAAGAAAACTCGCGAGTGATTTCCAGAAAGGAGTTAACACCCATGGAAACAATAAGACTTCCTTGCAAACCAAATTGAAAATTAGAGCCGCAGCCGCCACAAAAAATTTCATATAAAGGAGGAATACCAAAATGACATTGGACAAATTTACCAAGCAACAGAACCCTGACTGGCCTGCAGTGACCATCAGGAAAAATGGGTCTTTATGCCTCAACCGCAAGGCGATCGACGAATTCAACATCGGAGCAATGAGATTCGCCACTCTTCACTATGACCAGAAAGAGGAACTCCTCGGTATCAAGCCAGAGACCGACAATAGCGACCCGTCCGCCTTTAGGATCTCTAAAGAGAAAAGCAGAACCTCCGTAATCTACTGCCGGGCTTTTCTCAAAAACTGCGAGATTCCCTATACGCAGGGTTCAAAGACCCTTCGCGTCCGCTGGGATGACAAGACACAGATGATTCTAGTGAAGATAGCTTAAGAAGGGGTGGCCCCAGTTTCAGAGAATGAGGCCGGGGCCACATAACTGCATCCCAATAACCCCGGAATTCGCTTCCATAGTGAAATTTTTGACTATCCCCTCAAGTTCTGATAAAGTTCTGACATGTAGAATTATAAGCCCATCTTTGAGAGGACCATGCCTGATACAAACAGCATAAAAATAATGTTTGCTGTCAGGGACAATCAACACGGATAATCATCAGCAATCGGGGAGGTAGCGATGCTTTGGAACAACACCCAGTCTTTTAAGGACGAACCGTTCAACACCGAGACCGAATTGGAAGATGCCATCTGTGAAGCAGCGCAGGTTCTCTTCGGACCTTCGCGGATTTACCTCAATATCAAGAAGAAGGTCGGCACCAAAGGGAAGACCCAAAACATACCTGATGGATACTTGCTCGATCTTGCCAGCGTTAAGCAACCCAGGTTGTTCGTTGTCGAAGTAGAACTAGCGCAGCACGATCCCCTCAAACACGTTGCTGTTCAAATACTTGAGTTCTCACTTTCGTTCGAGACAAGTCCCCAAGCTGTCAAGTCGGTGATCAAGGAAGCCATTCTTAAAGACCATGCTGCAGTTTCCCTCTGCCAAGACTATGTCGCAAAAAACAGTTTTGAGAACATCGACTTCCTCTTGGAACAGATCATTTACGGGAAGGACCGTTTCAACGCATTGGTCATCATTGACGAGCTCCCGGATGAACTCGAGAAGGTTCTCATCAGCCGTTTCAAGTTCCCCGTTGAAATCCTTACCTTCGCCCGTTATCGAAGCGCATCGGGAGACAGATTCTACCGGTTTGAACCGTTCTTGGAGGATGTGGTTTCTCCTGCTTCCCAAGACGAGCAGGCTGCCAAAGGGACTGTTGTCGATATCGCCGAGTTGGACACGATTGTTGTGCCAGCGAGAGAGGAGGGTTTCAAAGAGACCTTCATTGGGGAGAACAAGTGGTACTCAATTCGAATCCATTCAAGTATGCTGAAGAAAATCAAGCATATCGCTGTGTATCGTGTTGCGCCAGAGTCGGCAATTACCCACATCGCTGAGGTTGAATCTATCGAACAATGGCAGGATACCAACAAGTATGTTCTCAACTTTGCTGCTCCGGCTCAGTCCATCGGACCAATCCATCTGGTGCCAAAGGGCCGGGTCAAGGCACCTCAGGCACCTCGATATACGACAAGGGCCCTGTTGCTGAAGGCAAAGAACCTGGATGAGGCGTTTTGACATCTAATAATGTGCTTCAGCCGACGTTGCTAAGCGGCGCGGTTGAGCTATGACATTAGCCGCGAAGAAACATAAGGGAATTGAATGGGACGCTCAACAGTACATTACGCGGACAGCGACACGAACAACATCCTGAAGAAGCTTCACAACAAGCTTCGCCCGGCGGGTACGCCGGTCCAGCGGGTCGAATATATCATTGAGCTTCTGTTGCTTCGCATTTTTGAGGTAAAACTCAAACAAGACCCGGAGTTCAAAGACATCCGCAAGCTCTTCACGGGTCAGAACGAAGACTTGCTCTTTTCCTCGCTCTACACCGTCGCTAACGAGCGTTTGCTTCCAACTCTCAATGAGAAATTCTTCCCTTTCTACGCCACCATCCTATCAGAGGCCCGCAAGGTGTACCAGAAGAACTTGGGCCAAAAAGTTCAAGACCAGCTTGTCTTGATAACGGAAGTCTTCAAGAATTCCAACTTCACGAACAACGTCAAGAGCGGAAATCTTCAGGAAGTGCTCGGTCTTGTCGGAGAACTCGACGAAGAACGCCTCCTGAAAACCGATCTGTTAGGCGATGCAATCGAATCGGCCCTGTCCGAAACCGGCGGAACGAAAGACATCGGTCTGCATCGGACACCGGACCACATCCGCCATTTCATGGTGGCACTGGCCGCCCCGACCTTCAGCGACACGATTTATGACCCCGCATGCGGCACGGCTGGCTTCCTGTTCGATTCCTTTGGGTATGTTCTTGAAGGCGTTAGTCAGGAAGGCAACTGGCCCGGTCAAAAAGCTCATCCTGAACTGCGAGACTTCTTCAAAAAGTACTTTGTCAAGCGACCGGTAAAGATGCCTTCGCAGGAGAAGGCCATTACCTTTTACCGGACGGGAATTTTCGGGACCGAGTACCTGGGCATGATCCGCAAGATGGCCGCGATCAACTTCTACATTCGGGGACTGAATCCACAGAACATCGAACAGGGCGACTCCCTTGCCGCGTTCGATCCGGCGAGGGACGCCGGAACCCGAACCGTAGTCATCGCCAATCCTCCCTTCGGGGCGGAGCGCGACCAGGAAGCTTATCCCAACGTGTGGGAGGAGTTCTCCCGCGAATCCGAGACCACCATCCTTTTTGTCAAACTCATGTTCGACGCGCTGGCCCCCGGCGGGCGCTGCGCTGTCATCGTGTCCGAAGGATTCCTGACCTGGGACCAGACCAGCACCCGGACCCTCCGCAAGATGCTGATCGAGGAAGCCAACTTGAAAGCCGTCATCAGCCTACCGCAAGGCGTCTTCATAAGCAAAGGTGGTGTCGGCCCCAAGACCTCCATCTTGTTCTTTGAGAAGGGCGGTCCCACGAAAGAGGTCTGGTTTTACAAGGTCACGAACGACGGTTATACGATGGGAACCAACCGCCGGCCCATTGAAGGCTGTCAACTGGTGGAAGCCCTCGAACTGTTCGACAAGTACGTCCGCTATGGCAAGACTCCACCCGAGACAAAGCATTCCTTTTCCGTCCCGGCGGATTGGATTCTGACCCTTGACCCCCGTGTCAAACAGCGCATCGAGGCCGAGACCACGGCCGACTTCGGCGAGAAGGAAGCCGCCGAGCGTACAACGCTGGCCGACAAACTCGCGGACCAGATGAAGCAAGGCAATCTCACTGAAACCGAACGCGGGGAGCGGCTGACCCAGCACGTCGAAATCTGGAAAAACAAAGCCCTGAACGAGATCGCCAAGCGCATTGAGAAGGCGCATCTCTATTCGTTCAACCTATCCAACTTCCGAAGCAATCTGTCCAAGTCCCAGCTTGAAGAATGGAATCAGGTGCTCGCTGGAACCATATGCCACAATGGACATTCCCTTGACGACCGCTTTGCCGCGCTGAAGGACTGCCTCCCCGAGAAAGCGCACTCCGCTCTTGCCCTGCTCAACGTGCAAAACGCTTTGGAGCTCGACATCGCCCGACAGTACCTCATGGCCTACCCGCTTGAAGAACTGGAAAAACACAACCAGCTTGCCGAACTGAGGAAGATCATCGAGAGTGGGGCAAAGTATCCCCACGTGCGCCTGGGTGAATATCTGAGGCTCAATACAGATCGGATCAAGCCCAGCAACTTTCCGGACACCCGTTTCCGCGTCCTGGGCGTGTCGAACACCGAAGGTGTGTTCCTGAACGAGACTAAGCCCGGCGCGGAAATCAATCAGGCATACTACCGAGTCAAACCAAACGAGTTCTGCTACAACCCCTATCGGGTAAATGTGGGTTCCATCGGTCTTTGCGAGTTCGACTACGACAACCAGATCATCAGCGGAGCCTACAATGTCTTCGGAACCGACGAAACAGAGCTTCTGCCGCAGTATCTCAGGGCCCTGTTCAAGTTGCCCCAATTCCTCGCCTACGTGAACGAGAAAGCCCATGGCGGAGTCCGCATGAACTTCAAGTTTGAGGACCTGGAAGATTGGGAAATCCCGTTACCGCCATTGGAATCACAACATGAAGTCGCGGCCGATATGGAGCGCATGTATTCCATCATCGTAGCGGCGCAGACGATTTCGACAAACTGGCGAATAGACCTTGCAGGCATTGAATCTCAATACGAACCAGTCGCGATAGGATCCCTGGTTCAGGAATCGCTTTACGGTACCTCGGACAAGTCCGAGTATGGCGATTCTGGGTTCCCGGTCTTGCGCATCGGTAACATCGGCTTCTGTGATTTCGACCTCAGCGACCTCAAACGCGTGTCGATGACAAACTCCGAACTAAAAAAATATTCTCTGCGTAAGGGAGATTTTCTTGTTGTACGATCAAACGGGAACCCTGCCTTGGTCGGGAAGTGCGCTGTTTGGCCTGGTCATTCGGGCCAGTTTGTGTATGCGTCATATCTTATTCGTTTTCGATTCGACACCGATAAGGTTATCCCGCGCTTTGTCATGTACTATCTCATGAGCGAGCACGGTCGGTCACTGTTGTCACCACAGCAGGGCGGCGGTACATACAATATCAGCGCAACTGCTTTACAGGCAGTAAATATCGCCATCCCCCCTCTTCCCGTTCAAGAGGAACTTGTCAAGAAGCTCGATGCCGAGTTTTCTGCGGTGCGTGCAGTCGAAACAATGGAGAAAGCGATTCAACAGCGAATAGCACATTTACTGTCCGCTGTCTGGGAGAGCTGATATGCCGGGAATCAACGCCAACGAAGCCACCGCGACCGACCTCCGGGTAATTGAAGACCTGAAGGCCCTCGGCTGGAAGGTCGGCGATACGCTGTTGTATCAGCCGCAATACGCGCTTTCCCCCGAACAACAAGAGCAGTTCTACGGCCACAAGGCCATCAAGCCCGACATCGTACTTCAAGACCTTCAGGGCAACCCGATTGCGGTCTTCGAGAACAAGTTGGACGATCCGAAAAAGGCGTTGCCCAAACTCCGTTTGCTCTACTCACAAATCCTTCGTCCCCGGTTTCTCTACGCCTGCTCCGCCGACCGAAACCTTTTCTATGACATGGCCTGGATCGGTCTTGAGGCTGGCGAGTTCCGCCCGGTCAACTCGTTCCTTTCCCTCGAAGACATGCGCGTGCGCGTTACGCAAGAACAGAAGCGCCGACAGGAACGGGAAATCACCATCGACAAGACCATCGCCGGCGGCTACGACCCGGCGGCGGGAAAGGCCCGTTACTATCAAGTCGACTGCATTCAAGCCTTGCTCACGGGTCTCCGTGAAGGGCGTGACAAGATGCTGACTCACATGGCGACCGGCCTGGGCAAGACCCGAACTGCCGTGGCGCTGTGCAAGGCGCTTCTCGAAAACGGGTTGGCCCGGCGGATTCTCTTTGTGGTGGACCGGCGATTGCTGGCCGAACAGGCCCGGGACGACGGCTTCAGCCTCATCAGCCCAACCTACAAGACGGCCTGGGTGACGACATCTAACTACAAAGGCCACAAGCATAAGGACATTCACGTAGTGGTCATCGACACTCTGGAGATCATCTATTCCGGCATCCCGAGCAACTACTACGATCTGCTGATCGTGGACGAGTGCCACCGGTCGATAAACGTCAGCCGTAAGGTCATTTTCGATCACTTCCTTTGCCCCCGTATCGGGTTGACCGCCACGCCACGAATTGCGATTCCCAAAGACCCAAAAACGATTTCCGATGACGACCTTGCCATTCTCGATACATACCGGCTTTTCGGGTGCGAGGTCGGCGAACCCACATACCACTTCGACATCGACCGGGGGATCGAGGAAGGCTTTCTCGCCCCTTACAAGGTGGACGAAATCAAGACGCACCTGACGCAATTAGCGGAACAGGATGGCGTCGAGTTCGACTACGTGCTGGATCCCGACGAGCGCAAAAAGATCGAGCTGGACAAGACCAAGAAGCTGAACCTCGAACAATTGAACCGGAAGTACCTCACCGAGAACACTGCCAACCGCATCGCCGAGGAAATCCGGCGGCGCACCGAATACGGCGAGAAGATGATTCTGTTCGGTGTCAGCCAGGCGCATTGCCTGATGCTGGCAAAGGCCATGAACGAGGTCTTTGACGATGACGGCAGCAAGAGCCCGCGCTACGCGGAGCCTATCATCTCCGAGAACGCCGAACTGAACCAGGCCCTGAAGGGCTGGTTCAAGAAACCATATCAAAAACCTTACATCGCCGTTTCTGTGGACATCATGAGCACCGGCGTGGACATCCCCTGCGTGCGGTACATTGGATTTGCCGCCCTCACCCGGTCGGTGGGCAAGTATATCCAAATGCTGGGGCGAGGCACGCGCCTTGATCCCAAGACGGGCAAGTTCAGCTTCCACGTTCTCGACTTTGTGGGTCTCTGCAAGAGAATGGGCGACAACGGCAAAGGCACAACCAAGAAGAACAAGAAAGTCGTTACCGGAGGCGGTAGCGGAGGCAAGCCGCCAGGCCCTGGCCCACAGGGTGAATACTTCATCGTAGACAACCCCGACCCGGAGCACTTGATTCAGCGTGTACATATCCACGAAGGCGCGGTTCAGGTCGTGGACAATATCCCCATCGAGGAAGCCCGGAAAATCTTCGAGGAGGCGGTTGAGAATCCCGACAGTCCGGCTATTGTTTCCTTGAAGCGGAAACTCGAAGAGCAGGCCGACTATGAACCTACCCCCGAGGAGATCGCGACGGTCGAGGAGTGGGTGACAAAGCCGAAGATATGGCTGGACGAAGGTTCACTCCAACGCATTTTTGAGTATCCCGCTGGTTCGGTGTGGGATTTCTTCCTGCACGTTCTTGGAAAGAAGACCATTCCAACCCCGCTTGAACGTATTCAAGCTGGCTACGACAATTTCATTTCCTCAGCCGATTTCAACGAGGAGCAGGTCCGCATTCTGAAGAAGATCAAGAGCGTCTTCGCTTCGAACCTATCGAGTCATGGGACGGTCGATGCCCGATCTATTTTCCAAAACCCAATCTATGAGCGCGTCATCGGTAGCTATGACGAAGTGAACGGTAAGTTCGACGGTCGCTTGGATGCGATCATTCACGAGATGGCCGAAAACTTCCATTTGCCCAGCACTGCCCGGGGTGCCACATGATTCAACCCCGAACACAGCAACAATCCAATCCAGACACCCGCCCTAAGTGGTTCAACTCTCCTGTCACGTTCCATGAGGGCACACTGTCCGACATTCGACGTCATATCCCCGACTTTGAACGACGAAGCTTCGTCCTGACCCAGTCCGGCAACGAAATGACACGGATCAATGACCGCCTGGACACAATTGTCAGAAAGCCGTTTGGTCAGGACCAGAACTTTATACCGGTGGGAGTTGTGTCGAAGGAGTATACCCTTGTCCCTCATGCTAATGTGCTGGACGTTACCGCCAAAGCCCTTGAATCCGTCCAGGTGTCGCCGGGCGACGTGAAGACCGAATTACGGATTACCGAATACGGCGAACGCATGGCCTTGAGTCTCTACCTGCCTGACAAGTTCTCCTTCGACCCCGGCGATGGTCACCCCCTGGCCCTGCGTCTTGAGTGCTTCAACTCCGTGGACGGAAGCACCCGTTTCCGGGCGCTCATGGGGTGGTTTCGCTTTGTTTGCAGCAACGGCCTCATCATTGGCGTAACACGATCTGACGTGGACCGCCGCCATGTTGGGGATATTCTCCTTTCGGACGTTGGGGCGGTGCTGATCAAAGGCATTGAGGAGTCGGAAAAAGAGAAGCGCAACTTTGAACAGTGGCGAAAGCGCGTGGTCAAACCTACCCAACTTGCTATATGGATTGAGAAAGAGCTTCGCAAGGGATGGGGATTCAAGGCGGCAGCAAGAACATACCACATCTTCCGAACTGGCTATGACGCTGAGGTTCTTGGCCCTTACAAAGACAACACCCCCATCACTATTCCTGTGCGACCGACCAACCGCGTGCCCGGAACTCCGAAGGAATCACGTGATCTTTACGAAGTGAGTCAAATTCTTGCTTGGCTTGCCAAGGAACGAAGGGATGTGCAGGAGCAACTGGAATGGCGAGAACAAATCCCTGAGTTATTGAAGCCTCTAATGAATTGATGTCGCATGAACAAGAGTGGCTAATAAAACGCTCCGCCGGATCACTGGGAAATCCGGCTCCCGGTGGGCCGCAGTGTTGTGCAGGAGGGAGAAGATGAATACACCGCTAAAGACAATAGGCGATCTGGCTCAAGTTATTGCCGGTTTTTCTCCCAAACCAGACGAGCGGAAAAAGCATGGCACATATCTTCTGCTCGGTGGGCGCAACATCAAGAACGGAGAATTAGTCAAGACAGACGCAGACTCCTACGTTGACGACATTTCCAGAGGCAGCTTTCGGCGCGCGATTGCCCACCCAGGCGATATCATCATTTCGACTCTCTTCGACCGGCGAAAGCTCTACACATTTACTGAAAGTGACCCGATCGCCGTCGTGAATAGTAGTTGCGCGATCATCCGATCCCGGGAGACCGGCGACTACATTGCTTCGTACCTCCGCACGATGGAAGGTGAAAAGGATTTTCTGGACAAGGCGACCAAGGCAACGGGCGGCGCCTTTATCCCCAGGTTGTCAATAGCGGACTTGTCTGCGATTCAAGTTCCGATCCTGCCTGTCGCCAAACTCTCACGCTTCGGTGATGCCAGACTCGCGAAATCCAGCAAGACAGACCTAATCGCAATGAAGAAGGACTTGGAGTCCAAGGATGCGGAGATTGAGAGCCTTAAGGCAAAGCACGCAGAGATGGAGCGGTTCTACCAAGACCGACTCAAGGCAGTGGAATCACGTATTGAAACCAATGACCTCGCCAGCAGGATCACGAACGGTGAAACCGCAACTTTGGAGTTTAAATCAAGCCTACGATGGAATGTTCACAAGAAAGAATTTGACTGTGAGATCGAGAATGCAGTTTTGAAGACCATTGTCGCCTTCTGCAACACCAAGGGAGGAGAGCTCCTAATCGGTATTGCGGACGACGGTAGCATCCTCGGTGTTGAACACGACCGTTTCCCGAACTCCGATAAGTTCCAGTTGCATCTTGGAAATCTCCTTCAGAATCGGATTGTCCCCAACTTGGCAAATCTCATTGAGTACAAGATGGTGACCATGAATGACAAGTCTATCTGCCACGTCACTTGTAGGTCTAGCACAAAAGAGATTTGGCTTAGGCCAGACAAAAACTCCCCAGAGCACTTCTTCATCCGCTTCGGTCCTTCTTCCAAAGAACTAACACCAAGGGAAGCGGTTGAGTACATAAAGGATCATTTTGAGAAAATGAAAGACAAGAGCCCAACCAGAGAATCCAGCGATCAGTAAACCCGCCACTGGTCCACGGGTCGCTGATTCTTGACGGTTAGCCACTCTTTCAATTCGAAATCTTCATTTCTTGGCCACGAGTTCGAGGGATGACTTGTAAGAGAGGAGTCGCCAGTCGTTTTTCAACTTAATGACGTTTCGTCAGTCACAACAAAGATTTACCACAATTTTTCTCTGGGCAATAGGATCTGTTAAACCCTTCCACCTTACCCTCAATTAATTCAATTCTCTTATAAAACTTGAAAATATAGGGGAGCAGTTAAATTCCTTCTCCTCGTTACAGCTTGTGTCACAAACACCTCCTCAACGAACTTCAGTGGGGGATTGGGGTACTTTCATGAAACAGGATGAGTTGATTGACACGGAACAAAGGGTCGCCCTTATCCTCACAGAAATGGAGCAAGGGTTTCGAGTCGATATCCACACACTGATGGATCTCAAAAGAAGTTATGAATCGACCCTCTTCAGCCTCAAGGAGGAAATGCAAGGCAAATTAGGAAAGGTTGTCAGGGTAAATTCGAACAGAGACCTCGGGGCCCTGCTTTTCCGACATTTTCGTCTACCTTCGTTGAAACGGACTCCTACCGGGAACCCCTCTGTCTCCATCGACGTTTTGGAGAGGGTTCGGGATTCTTATTCCAATCTCTACCCGTTCCTGAAATCGGTGATCGAATATAAGAATGTCCAGACCTTAGTTAAGTCTTTGAACATTATCTCTAAGAAACTAAACCTGCAAGGCAGGATTCATCCCGAATTTAACCATTCAACTTGTCCTACCGGCAGAATCTATTCCTACATCCAGAATCTGCCAAAGGAAGTAAGGAGTGTTTTAATCCCGGATCAGGAGGAGAACGTCTTTATTGAACTCGATTGGTCCCAGCAGGAATTGAGGATTCTTGGAAGTTTGTCAAGAGAATCCATCTTTCTCGATTGTTTCGCCAGAAACCAAGACCTCCACAAGAAAGTAATTTCGGCGATGTTTCATAAACCCATCTCCGAAGTGACAGATGAAGAAAGAAAGGTGGGAAAGACCATCAATTATGCGCTCATTTATGGCCAAGAGGCACCAGGCCTTGCGTGGAAGTTAAATATACCTTTGAAGAAATCACAGGAACTGATTGACCAATACTTCTTTTCATTGCCAATAATCCAGAAATTCAAGGACGAGTCAAGGGAGAAGTTCTTAAACACAGGCTATTCGGAGACAGCCTTTGGACGAAAGACCAAGCTGGATCTTACCGGACCAAAAAGGGAGAGGGAACTCAGACGAGGGTTCAATCATATAATACAGGGATCGGCTGCTGACATT
>Ga0209048_10002923_pt1 | contig 16784 bp, 8 predicted proteins | sample FrelakmetCRP12CR_FD_187146 | JGI IMG/M metagenome (GOLD analysis project Ga0209048, IMG submission 187146) | Freshwater lake sediment microbial communities from the University of Notre Dame, USA, for methane emissions studies - CRP12 CR (SPAdes)... | ecosystem: Environmental > Aquatic >... | reverse complement strand
GGCCGATAAATTCAACCAGGCACTTGTGGCAGCCTTCAAGGACAAGTACCCGATCGTTACCGAACCCGGCCCGGACGTTGCGAGGATTCGAATTGCCATCACTAACGTTAAGGCAAGTAGCCCCGGCGTTAGTGCTGTCACATCGATCCTTCCCATCGGTTTGGCCGTCAGTGCCGTCAAGAAGGGAGCTACGGATAGCTGGAGCGGAAGCGGTGCAACGGGTGCCGAGATTATGATCCTCGACTCCACGACCAACGATGTGATCGGCATGGCGGTGGACGATAAGTCGGCAAGCTTTGGTGAGCGGTTTTCCAAGTGGGGTTCCGCCGAAGAAGCCTTCAAGTTCTGGTCCGAGCGGATCGTGACATTCATGGACGGCGTCAAGGGAATCAAGAGGGCACCCAAGCCCAAAGAGTGATTGCAAGCTCAGCTAGCGGTTCAAGTTCAAGCGCAAGAAGGATGGCTCGTTGGACATCCACAGCCAGCCTGGATCGCCGGGCGCGCTGCTCTCGATCCTGCTGGCCAACATCCCTATGATTGCTGCGGTGATTATCATGGTCAAAGGATTTGGGAAAGTCTTTTTTCGGATATGCCTGCTGGTGATGGCGGGGTGGGCGACTGTTGCCATTATGTATTCAAATCTGCCGGATTTTCTGCGGCCGTGGATGGCCGGCATCTTCGGTATTGGCAGTCTGGTCGTTCTTGTCGGGATGTATCGCTACCGGCGAGCCCGGCTGGGATTTTTATTTGCATTCGCGGTGGCGCTCGTCTGGTTTCTGCTAATTCCGCCATCCAACAGCAGGAACTGGCAGCCGGATGTGGCTGTGCTTCCCTGGGCAGAAATTCAGGGGACCAGTGTGACCATCCACAACATGCGCAACTGTGACTACCGGAGTGAAACAGATTACACCGTTCACCACTACGACAAGACCTTTGACCTGGCCAAACTGAAAAGTGTCGACCTCTCCGTGGTCCACTGGGGGTCGCCCTATATCGCCCATACCATGATGAGCTTCGGCTTCGAGGGAGAAGGTTTTGTCTGCTTCTCCATCGAAACCCGCAAGGAAAAGGGAGAGGACTATTCCACCATCAAAGGGTTCTTCCGGCAGTACGAAATTACCTATGTGGTCGCCGACGAACGTGACCTGATCGGGCTGCGGACCAACTACCGGGGTGAAGAAGTATATCTGTATCGCCTTAATGCACCTGCGGATCTTGCCCGGAAGGTTTTTCTTAGTTACCTGCAGGAGGTGAACTCCCTGAAGGAACAGCCCGAATGGTACAACGCCCTCACCGATAACTGCACGACGAGCATCCGCGGCCATACAGCGCCGTATAACCCGGATGCCCGACTCGACTGGCGGATCATCGTCAATGGCTTTATCGATGAAATGCTCTATGAGAGGAAGACGGTTGATACGAGCATACCGTTTCCGGAACTGAAAAAACGGAGTCTCATCAATGAAAAGGCGAAAGGTATGGACAAGTCCCCCGATTTTTCGCAACTGATCCGCGCTGGACTGCCCGGTATGGAGGTGAACCGATGATGCCAAGAATAATAGTCTGCAGTGCCCGCGCCCTGCTGCTCTTGTGTTTGCTTCTCCTCATCGGATGCGCCACTCCCGTCGGGGTCACCATGGTATCCCCGCGTGAATCATATCAAGACGCCTATGCCAACCCCTTGGGCGCGGGAGTTGCCAGTGATCAGGCAAAATACGTGCTCAACAGGTATAATCTTCTGAAAAAATTCGCCCGTGACCCGGCGGCCGCCATCACCGATCTGCATGAAAAGGCTCTCCATGATGATCGCCGGGATATTCTCTACGCGCTCTCAGAAGTTTCCTACCTCTACGGCGATGAGCTTGCGAAAAATACCCGCCAGGAGGATCAGCGGCTTGCGCCGGATTATTTTCTCCTTTCAGCGCTCTATGCGTGGTATTTTGCCGTGGCGGAACGGCCCGATCCCCCTCCGACGGCGTTTGACCAGCGTTTCCGCAACGCCTGCGATCTGTATAACTTTGGGTTGTGGCAAGGTCTCGCAACCGGTGAGGGGCAAAAGTTAGTGCTGGAGGGAAAGACGCGTAAACTTCCGTTCGGCCAGTTATCGATTTCTCTGGATACTGCACAGCTCCCCTGGAAATTAGACGATTTCGAAAAATTCGAACCGGCTGACAAATACGCGGTCCGTGGCATCTCCGTGCGCAACCGTAACCCGGGGATCGGTCTGCCGCTCATAGGCATAAAGAAGGCATCAGGTACTGCCGCCTCTCAGACGGTGCCCGTGACCGCCTTCCTGAGGATTCAGGGGGACCTTGCATCACTGAGCGCCGGCACGGCCACCGCTGCCCTGGAGCTCTATTCGACGCAGGACACCAGTACAGTACTCCTGAACAACCGTGAACCACCGCTTGAAACCGACATCACAACCCCATTAGCCTACCAGCTTGAAGGATCGGCAGTCTGGGATTTCGGAGTAAGAGCCTTTCTGGGGAAGGAAACACATAATTTCCCCGATAGCCTTTACCTGCGGGATCCCTATCGGCCAGGAAAGATCCCGGTCGTCTTTGTCCATGGCACAGCAAGCAGTCCGGTCTGGTGGGCGGAGATGTTTAATACCCTCAGTTTTGATCCGCTGATCCGGCAGAGATACCAGTTCTGGTTCTTCATCTATTCGAGCAGTAAACCGGTTGTCATGTCCGCTGCCGATCTGCGGGACGATCTGCGCGATAAACTGGCCAGCCTCGATCCTGAGGGGAAAGATGCGGCTCTCCAGCAGATGGTCGTGATCGGCCACAGTCAGGGTGGACTTCTCACCAAGCTTACCGCCGTTGATACGGGTGATAAGCTTCTGCGGTCACTGACAGGGCAAGACCTCGATTCATTGACGATGTCCGACGAAAGCAAGGCCAAGCTACGCCGACTCTTGTATGTCAAACCGCTCCCCTTCGTAAAAGAGGTCATCTTCATCAGTACCCCTCACCGGGGTAGTTTCCGCAGTAAAACGTGGGCCAGGAATCTGGCCAGGTGGTTTATTACCTTACCGGCAACGCTGGTCGAGACTACCTTGGGGTATTATGATTACATGACCGACGACGTCAAGAAGCTGATGGGGGGGAAGAAAAAAGTCTTTACGAGCGCCGACGGGATGTCGCCGGATAACCCCCTGCTCGAGTCCCTTGCGGGAACTCCTCTGGCTCCCGGGGTGAAGGGGCATTCGATCATCGCGGTCAAGGGCGATGGCGATCCGAAAGTTGGTGACGACGGAGTCGTGAAATACACCAGCGCCCATCTTGACGGCATGGAGTCGGAATTCATTGTCCGCAGCGATCATTCCGCCCAGTTAAACCCGCTTGCCATCGATGAGGTGCGGCGAATTCTGGTGGAGCATTTAACTGCTTCTTCTCGGGACATACCGAATCGGAAATAACTGACTGTCATCTACGTGAGGTGACTATGAAAAAAGAATCCATCCCTCCCATAGGCTTCATTACCGGGCTCATGATCGATAAATGTGTCAAGGCTCGACGGTAATAAGAACCCGTGGCGAATTTTCAAAGTCCAAAAGATAAAGCCGGAAGCGTCCTTCATGAAAAAACCAACCCGGAAAAAGATTGTCATACTTCTAATCATCGCAGCCATCCTCGTTTCCACAGCAGTAGGTATCGCCGTTGTTCTAATCAAACTGTCCGACCTTGATGCCCGCAAGGGATATATTATCAGCTTACTCAACAAGACACTGAACCGTGAAGTATCCTATGAAAGATTGGACTTCTCCTTCTATTTCGGCCCTGCCTTTATTCTCAGGGGGATTGAGATCAAAGAAAGGAATGGTAGGGATACTTTCGCAACGATAGAGAGAATCACCTTCAGAGTGGCCGTCCTTCCCCTGCTGTCGGGGAAAATCGTCTTCAAAGAGATGCATCTTGAGAAACCGGCGGTCATGTTGTGCCGGGACCGCGACGGCATCTTCAATATCAACGACCTCCTGGCAAGCCAAAAGGAAGCCCCAGCCGTTGAGATCAAGAGAATTATCGTTGACCATGGCGCCATGACGTTTGCCGATCAGGGTATTATCCCGTCAGGGTTGACGACCGATCTGGACGATATTGATCTTAAGATTGATTATCCCGTCTGGGGGAAGGTAATCGATCTTAATATCTCGGCCTCTGTCAATCAGCAGGGAAAGAAGGGGACCCTGTCCATTGCCGGCAATATCAGGCCCTCCGATGGGGATGGATCCCTCGCGAACAGCAGTATCGATGCCAGGATCAACGCTGCCGGCCTGAGCATCGAATGGTACAGGCCGTATTATGAAGAGCATCATCCTTTCCGGAATATGACAGGGGTCTTGAATATCGATTCCCATATCAAAGGAAATCCATATCAATTTAGTTCGGAGGGATCCGTCGCAATAAAGAGTTTGAGCCTGCAATACCCGGAAGTATTCCACACAACTCTCACGCCAAAAGATGTAAGTCTCAGCTATAAAATACAACGCACCCCTACCGAGATGGTAATGGACACGCTCGACCTTACGGTCGATGACGTCAAAATATCGGGAAGATGCATGATTAAAGATATCGATACGAATGACCCGCTGATTACAGCGGAGATATCATCCTCTCCTATTCCTCTGGAGAAGTTTGGCTCTTTTATCCCTTATGGCATGATATCCAAGGGCGCGGCCGATTTTATAAAAACACACATCAAGGGGGGGACGTACCAGCTTAAAGAAGGCAGCCTCAACGGACGAATCAGCCAAATCGCCCATATGGATGAAAATGAGAATTACAATGTTCTCCATGTTAAAGTCATCGTGGATAAGGGATTGTTTTCCTACGGCAAGGACGTCCCCGTGGTGAGCGGTATCAAGGGTGAACTGGAATTACGAGGCAAGGACTTCCTCCTGCATAATATGTCCGGTAAATTCGGGGAATCGCCAATGACTCTGGAGGGAAAAATTGCCGATTATTGTCTGGCAACCCCGGCCAGTTACCCGTTCACCATGACCATGACACCCGGTCAAAAAGAGACTGCATGGCTCCTCGGTATGGATGGGGACAGCAAGTTTGCCTTCACAGGGAAGACCTCCCTCCAGATGACGGGATCAGGCACGACGAATAACTATACATTAGATGGCCGTTGGGATCTTACAGAGGCGTCATACAGCTATAGCGATATATTCACCAAACCGCAGTCGCAAGGCAATCGGCTTGTTTTCAAGTCCAACTTCAAAACTGACAAGGTGCAGCTTGAATCATTTTCCTACCAGCTTGCCTCTCTGACTGTTAACGCAACCGGACTTTACAGCATCAAAGACAAGGACCTTTCTTCTTTTGCCGTTAATTCAAACCCATTTCAAATTGAGGACCTTTCAACAAATCTGCCTCGGATGCGGAAATATGAGCCCCGCGGGCGCATCGGGTTAGCCCTTACCGGCAGCGGCATGCCAAAATCTATTTCGGATCCGCGCTTGCGCGGCACGATCACATTTTCCGACGTATCCTTCAAATCCGTTGAAACATTCAAGGCCATCAGTGCCTTGAGCGGCTCTGTCAGCCTCGGGAAAAACGGATTGGAGACATCACTGCTTGTAGGGCGTATCGGAGGTTCCCAGATACAGGGCAGTGCAACTTTGAAGGACTTCAAGAATCCATCCGTCAGCATGAACGTTTCTTCATCCCTCTTCGATCTTGAAGATCTCGGCTTGCAGAGCCCATCGGGTGTAATTAAGCTCAGGGATTTTGCGGGGAATATCGTTTTCAGGGACAACGGGCTTCTAATAAAACGGCTGTCTGCCCGGGTGAATGACTCGGTTTTCAACGTAACGGGCGCTATGCCGGATGTTAAAAAACCTTTCTTCGATATCCGTGTTACCTCATCCTATCTGGATATGGATGATATTGTCCTCCTATCCGGAATAAAAGCGCTCAAGAAAGAGAAATCAACATCAGAGGAGCTGTCCATCAAGGCCTCAGTTCAATCTGACAGAGGCAAGATAAACCGGATCTCTTACTCAGGGCTTCGTACCACATTAACCTATCGACAGCAGACCGTGGACATAACCGCTTTTGAAATGAAGGCCTTCAACGGCGGCTTCTCCGGAAAAGGGCATATTGTTTTTGTCCCTGGTGGTGTTGCGCAATACCAGGCAGGTTTTATCATTGATAAGATGTCTGCAGAACAAATTTTGAAATATGCCGGTTCTGAAAAAGTGCCGATCACAGGTACATTAACGATGAAGGGTGATGTGACTGCGGAAGGCGCAACCATATCCGACCTGAAAAAAACGGTGCGGGGAACTGCAACACTCTTGATCGAAGAAGGCTATCTGAACAGGGCCCCCAGTCTGTCCAAAGTCTTCTCCATTCTGAACGTGTCACATCTGCTTAAATTCAAACTGCCGGACATGGTCAGCGATGGTATGCCATATACATCAATTAAGGGTACATTTTTCCTCAAGGATGGCATCCTGACCACAAACGACCTCTTCGTCAATAGCGGCACCATGAATGTGTCCTTTGTGGGGAAAGCAGATATCATCAGAGAGGAGCTCGATGTTAACATCTGTATACAACCTCTTCAGAAGGTTGATAAGGTCGTAAGCACAATTCCGGTTGTGGGTTGGATTCTTACCGATGACAAAAAGAGCTTGATCACGTTCTATTTTAAAGCACAGGGGAAATGGAGCAATCCTACCGTTGACGCTATCCCCGTCAATTCTATGGAGAGAGGTGTTTTAGACATTTTCAAGAGAGTCTTTCAACTGCCGGAAAAGCTGATCACCGACACGGGGGAGGTTATTATGGGGCGCTGAGCCGTTCATGGACCAGCAGTTGGTTCATAAAGCGTCATTCCCGCCCCCGATAAGAAAATTCGGGGGGAGGCTCCAGCGGGAATCCAGACGCACCGTCCTTGCTTTTCGCCCCCTTTGACAAAGGGGGCAACGGGGGATTTTTTGACAAACGTAGTGCAGGACTTTAGTCCTGCTAATATAGCGCACCTAAAGGTACGCACTACATTTGACAACGCAGAAGGAGAAATGTTGACTTGTTAGCCAACATGGATTATACTCCACAATAGCTTGACTAATCAGGAGGTATATCCATGACACAGACGCTGCCCCGGTTACTGAAGATCAAGCTGCCGAAAGGGCAGTCCGCCTTCTTGTGGGGACCAAGGAAAACAGGCAAGACCACGTTCCTCAGAGCGGCCTTCCCGGAGAGCCTGAGCTATGATTTGCTTCAGACCGATCTTTTTCTTGAGCTCGTCAAGCGCCCCTTTCTGCTGCGGGAGCAGCTCCTTGCATTATCTCCGAAGCAGTTGAAGGAGCCGGTCATTATCGATGAGGTGCAGAAAGTGCCTCAGCTGCTCGATGAAATTCACTGGCTTATCGAAAACAAAGGCCTGCGATTTATCCTGTGCGGCTCCAGCGCAAGGAAACTGAAACGGGGAAAGGCGAATCTGCTTGGAGGCCGCGCCTGGCGCTACGAGATGCACCCGCTTGTCTCGTCAGAGGTGGCTGACCTTGATCTGCTCAGAGCACTCAACCGGGGAATGATACCCATGCACTACCTGCAGGCGGAATACCGCAAGTCGCTGCAGGCGTATGTTCGGGATTATCTCAAAGAGGAAGTGTTCGATGAGGGATTGACCCGGAATATCCCGGCCTTCTCGCGTTTCTTCGATGCCATGGGCTACTCTCACGGGGAACTGACAAATTATGCGAACATCGCCCGGGACTGCGGCGTAGACGCGAAGACCGTCAAGGAGTATTACCAGATACTTGTTGATACTCTGCTTGGCACGATGATCGAGCCGTACAAGAAGCGGAAGGACCGTCATGTGATAATCAGGGCCGGCAAGTTTTATCTGTTCGATGTCGGCGTTGCCGGGGCCATCACTCACCGCCAGATTTCTCAGGAGAAAGGTGAGCAGTTCGGAAGGGCAATTGAACATTTTATTCTGATGGAACTGCTTGCCCATCGCGTATACAGGGAGCTGCACTATGATGTGAATTTCTGGCGGACGAAGTCAGGATTGGAAGTGGATTTTATTTTAGGTCAGGGAGAAGTGGCTATCGAGGTAAAAGGGACGAGCCGGGTTGATAACAAAGACCTGCGTCCAATCAAGACGTTTATCCAGGAGTACCGTCCTGCAAGAGCGTTTGTTGTCTGCAACGAAGGCGCTCCACGGGTGCATGGGGATATTCGTATTTTGCAGTGGCGTGATTTTCTGAAAATGTTGTGGAACGGAGAAGTGATATCGTGAAGGGAAATCGGATATGTCCTTGAACCGGACAGACCTATGAGATTGAGTTAGTCAGGGATAAGTGACGAGTCTCGAGAGTGAGGCGGAGATAGGGGGACCGGGAGACTGATTCTGCAGTTTCCTACCCAGTAGAAATAAGAACTATCAGCAAATTTTAACGGAGGAGGATGATGATGAAAAGAAAAGCAGGAAACACATTTTTGATGGTGGGGCTGATTCTGTCGCTTCTGGTTTTTGCCAGCACTGCCGTGGCTCAGGACAAACCCGCTGATAACATGCAGATTGTTGTCGAGAAGATTAAGGCAGATAAGAAGCTCCTTGTCGCGGAGAACATGCAATTATCCGAGGCCGAAGCAAAAGCGTTCTGGCCGGTTTATGAAAAGTACCAGGCTGAACTATTCCTTATTCGCACCCGTACGGTACAACTAATAATGGACTATGCGGCGGCTTATCAAGAGATGACAGATAGTAAGGCGAAGAAGCTGCTCGATGAGTCTATGACAATAGAGACGCTTCGGCTGCAACTTGGTAAGGCATACCTCCCCAAATTCCGCAAGGCTTTGTCCGATGCAAAGGTGGTGCGCTATTACCAGATAGAGAATAAGATCAATGCGGCGCTCTACTATGAACTTGCTGCAAACATACCGCTTATAAAAACCGAAAAGTAGTGAAACGAAAGGAGGATAGGATAATGAAATATATTCATTCCATAGTTATTTTGTGTGTGTTTGTGTTCTTCGCCGTCTCGTTTGCCGGCCCGAATCATGCCGTAGCGGCATCTGCCGCAGAGATCAACCGTGACGCCGCGAAGACTCTGCAGAAACTGTACGCAAAATCAAGTGTAGCCAAAGCACTGCATGAAAAGGCAGAGGCAATCCTCGTCTTTCCAGCTATTACCAAGGCCGGCTTCATTGTTGGCGGGCAGTATGGCGAGGGCGTCCTCATAAAGGAAGGAAAGGGTATAGCATACTACAACACCGTCTCGGGCTCGTACGGTCTGCAGGCTGGTATCCAGACATACGGCTACGTGTTGTTCTTTATGACAGACTCCGCACAGGCATATCTCAATAAAAGCGATGGCTGGGAACTTGGAGTGGGCCCGAGCATTGTCGTTGTAGACGTTGGAGCAGCCACTGGCATGTCAACCACGACAGCGAAGGCCGACATTTACGCCTTTTTTCTTGACCAGAAGGGGCTCATGGCGGGTCTTGGCCTGCAGGGGACAAAGGTTACGAAGATCTCGAAGTAGGCGAGAAGAACCCTGGCCCGGCGAATCGGCTACCGTGCGGCTGCGGTCCATCGCAAGCCGCCGAGGTAGCACGATCCGCGAAGCGTCATGAAGACGGCATGGGCACCGTTGCCGCTCGCGCCACGGACTCGATCGCGATGGCCGCCACGGCGGCACCGTAGTCGAGGTCGATGTTGGACATGTTGTCATGGGTGTCGTGGTAGCCGACGCGGTTGATGTCGTAATTCTCCATGAAGAGCACCACCGGGATCCCTGCATCGGAGAGAATCTGGCCGTCGGTGTTGAAAATCGAGCTGCGCATGTCGCCCGGCAGGCGAATCTCGCCGCGCAGCAGGGGATGACGTGCGATGTCTGGAATCTTGATGCCATCCGTGCTGCGGCGGCCTGATCTCCGATGGCTTCGCGCCGGCTTGTGGTTCCACTTCTCGGCGTGGGCGTTCCAGATCATGTTGGCCACGTGCGCCTGGTAGGCCAGCCAGATAGACTGCGGGCTCAGTCCCGGCGAGATCTGAAACTCGTCTCGGTCTCGTTCGCGGTTGTGGGCAATCATGTCGAGGACGTAAGCGCCGTCGATCTTCACGCTGGAGAGGTCAACCGCCTTTTGCCCGGGTCGATGCAGCTTCAGCTTTCCTTCGACAATCGTTTGTGCAAGATGCCGTGCGCCCATGCAGTCCGACGGGAATTCTTCACCGGTCAGGTGCACGAGCCACACATCGCAGTTGAGCTTGCCGGCCCGGCTGAGCTTCAGAAAGACGGGCGCAGCAAGCATGAGCGCCGCCGTTGCGGAGTGATTGTCATCGGCGCCGGCTGCGGCCACGCGTGCCAGCTTCCCACCCTTCTCTTTGTAGTAGAGGTCCTCCATGTAGGCCGTATCGTAGTGATCGGCCATGATCACCGCCCGGCTGCGATCCTTCCCCGGTATCACCACGAGCAGGTTGCGTTCGCGCAGCTTCCCCATTTGATTGGCCAGCCATCCATCCATCCAGGGGTAGTCGAAATCGGTTTGCCACTGGAAGGGCAGCTCGCCCGCAAGGGCCTTGCCGCGCATTCCGTGCCGTGCGATGAGCTTTCGATAGTGCGCGAGCAGCCAGTCCCCCAGGGCATCCAGGTCGCGTTTCTTGTGCTTCAGGAACTTCTGCGTCGCCGGGTCACGCACGCAATCGGCGTTGTCCTTGTTGATGAAGCGGCCCGTAGCCAGCCGGGAGATGGTCTTCCAGTACTCGACTTCAAAGGCGCGGGTGGCCGTGTAGGGATACGTGATCGGCTCAGGCAGGGGGTTCAGAGCAAGGTCGCCCCGGGGCGCGATAATCCGCTTCAGGGCGTGATACAGCAAAAACCCGTAGGACGTGGGGCTGTTCCAATTGGCGACCTGATCGAGCCACTGCTCAAGGCTCTGGCCCTTGGGGATCACCACGATATGCCGGGCAGCATCCCAGGGCAGGATCCTTTTACCGAGAAAATCCCAGACCGTCATGAGCTTGAATGCATTCAGCGCGATCTGGTGGTCACGGTGCCCATAGCCCTTCTTGTAGCCCCAAACGCTTGCTATGAATTCGGGGCGCCGCCTCAGTTCAGGCCAGAGCTCGACAGGGTTTGACAGATCCGGCTTATCGGCGTCATAGGCAGTCAGGTAACCCAGCGGCGCGTCCTCCAGCAGCCTTGGTTTGCGAGTTTCCGTGTCGAGAAAGGAAACCAGGGGCAAATGCCAGAAGACCTCGTATTTTCCGACCCGCATCGGCTGGTAGTAAATCCGGTATCCGAATCGGCCGCCTTCGGAGATTGCCTGGGCGGCGCGGCGCAGTTCTTCGCGGCCGGCGCGAGGCCCGTCCAGAAGGAGCCTGTACTGATCGGTCCAGATCTGGGAATTGCGCGCCATCGGCTTGCCGTAGAGCCCGACGACGTCCGGGTCGGTGCTGAACAGCACATGTGCCAGTCGGACTTCGTCGCCCACCACGGCCAGCTCGTCCTGGAATTGTTCTATCCGTTCCCAGCGGTGGGTGCGCCGGTAGGTGTTGCGCAGCTTATCCCGAATCTTTTCCGGCTCCGGCCTGTCCGTGCGGGGTTCGTTCAGCCAGCCCGACTGCAGGATGCGCATCCCCCGCGGCGCTTCATGACGGTCGCACACGTTGAGCAAGGGGATCTGTGCCGCAAGAGGGAATTCGGACTGCATCTTCAGGAAGGGCGGTGCACCCCAGAAGATCAGGCTCCCAGGGAAAGGAAGCAGATGAAGATGACCCGCCAGGTAGGCCTTGCGTATGGCCTGCGGCAACGTGCCGAAGGGACGGAAGGTGAGCAGGTATTTGACGCCTCTCAGGGATTCCCGTTCCCCGAGAATAAAAGGCTCTGTCCAGCTAGGCAGGGGATCCTGCCGCCAAGATTTGCAGACTGACTCACCCGAACCGGGGAGGATGCGGAAACCGGCATGCCGCAGATCGGTTAAGCGCTCGGGTTTCTCACCATACGCAGATCGCAGCAGCCGGCGGACAAAATCAACGGCGTACTCGGGACGCCGTTCCCGGCCCGGTGCATGGTAAAAACTCTTCCAGAACGCCCTGTCGGGTCCCTGCTCGCTGCTCCCATAGAACATCCAGCGTACACGCCCCTTGTCGTCCTGTGCCTTCGAGAGGGCCAGGGGCAGGAAGGTCACATATCGTTCATGCGGTATTGCGCCTGGCAGCTCGGCCAGCTCTTTCGGCCAATAGGCGTTCCCTTCGAGCTTGGCGCGGTTAATGCCCTGGGCCGGCTGCTCCCTGTCGAGGCGTTCCAGTGCCGGCAGGACCTGCCGGACGATGAGTTGAAGGCCCGGGCCCAGCTGCATGGCCTGTTCCCGCTCATCCACCAGCCAGGTAAAAGGATCTTCGGGGTTTCGCGGAGCGGGGTGGTCTTTATCGTAAGGGCGCCACCCGATCCACGGCGATGGCATCATCTCGGAATAGGCCATGATCCGGTACCGGTCTTTCTTCCCGTATCTTGGCACATCTGTTAACAGCTTATCCCAACCTTGCGCAGCCATAAAACCCTCCTTCATGCCAGTTCTCTTTGGTACACTAGCTTGTCATAGCCGATCTTGTAGAAGTTCCCGATGCGGGCCGCCAGGTGGCAGCCGCTTCGCTCGTAGAAGCAAACTATGGCGCCGTGGCGATCTCGACATCGTTGAATTCAGCAGCGAGCGCAAACACCCTCGCTTGCTGCGGAGAGCTCCAATTTGTCTGAGGAGACAACCATTGTTGGGTTTCCATTTACCAAACTATAACATGATTTGCCATTATGAGAAAATCAATTCTGGCAGGCGATGCAACAAAATATTGATTTCTGGTGGTAATCGATGAATCGTCTGAAACTCTATTTTGAGGAGTAGTAGAGGTGTTTTCAACAAGCACTTCTTCCTGTACGGTTGTTTTTCTTATTAAGACAACCCGTACTACACTTCACTCAGTAACCGCCAAAAGAAATTGTAGAATTCTAACCCAAATTTTGTTACAAGTTCTGGAGGCAGGTCATAACCCCAATAGATTTGCCTGCAGAGAAAGGAGTAAGAAAATGAGGCACACCATGAAATTCTGTACCATATTGTTTGCAGTCATTGCTATGCTGGCGTTAGGCGCAGTGTTCGCCGCGACAGCAGATGCGGAGACGACGCTCGACAGAAGCATGCTACCGATCCCGGAACCACAGTACCCGCATAGCACCGTGCTCGACGTCAGGAATGCCACAGCCCCGCCGCGGTTCGAGGTCAAGGCGCCGGCGGGCGCCCCGAACGTGCTCATCGTGCTGATCGATGACATGGGGTTCGGACAGTCCAGCACCTTCGGCGGGCCCATCCACATGCCCACGGTGGATCGCCTGGCCAACGGCGGGCTTCGGTTCAACCAATTCCATACTACCGCGCTCTGTTCGCCTACTCGTATGGCACTGCTCACGGGCCGTAACCACCATATGGGAAACACGGGATCAATCATGGAGACTTCTACCGCCTTTCCGGGCAATACGGGACAGCGCCCCGAGAGCGTGGCCCCGCTGGCGATGATGTTACGGTATAACGGTTACTCGACCGCCGCATTCGGGAAAAATCACGAGACTGCCGCCTGGGAGGTCAGTCCTTCCGGCCCGACGGACCGCTGGCCGACCCGTTCAGGCTTTGACAAGTTCTACGGGTTTATGGGTGGAGAAACTAATCAGTGGGCGCCGGCGATCTACGATGGCATGACCAAGATCGAGGTGCCAAATGACCCCAATTACCACTTTATGAACGACATGACCAACCAGGCGATCAACTGGATGCGTTACCAGAAATCGCTCACGCCGGATAAGCCATTCTTCATCTACTTCGCTCCTGGCGCTACCCATGCACCGCACCACGTGCCGAAGGAATGGATCGCCAAATACAAGGGTAAGTTCGACCAGGGCTGGGACAAACTCCGCGAAGAGATTCTGGCTCGCCAGAAGAAGCTGGGCGTAGTCCCTGCAGACACGAAGCTGGCAGCCAAGCCCGAGGCCATAAAGGACTGGGACAAACTGACTGCGGACGAGAAGAAGCTCTTTGCCAGGCAGATGGAGGTGTTCGCTGGATTCGGGGAATTTACCGACACGGAAATCGGAAGGCTGGTCAAGGCCATCGAGGACATGGGTCAACTGGACAATACGCTTATCTTCTACATCGTTGGCGACAACGGGGCGAGCGCCGAGGGTGGAATGAACGGTATGTTCAATGAGATGACCTACTTCAACGGTGTGAATGAGACGGTCCAGGACGTCCTGAAGCATTACGACGAATTGGGCGGTCCGAAGACATTCAGCCACTATGCCGCGGGATGGGCTGTGGCAGGAGATACGCCCTTCACATGGACAAAGCAGGTCGCCTCGAATTATGGCGGCACCCGCAACGGAATGGTTATTCACTGGCCAAAGGGTTTCAAGGCTAAAGGCGAGATGCGCTCACAGTGGCACCACGTCATCGACATTGCGCCTACAATCCTGGAGGCAGCCGGACTGCCCGAGCCCAAAGCGGTCAACGGAATCACACAGAACCCTATCGAGGGTGTGAGCATGCTCTACACCTTTTATGATGCTAAAGCTGCGGACCGGCACATGACTCAATACTTCGAGATATTCGGCAACCGGGCCATATATAGTGATGGCTGGCTTGCTGGTACGGTTCACAAGGCGCCGTGGGAACCCAAACCACGGACAACGCTGGAAAACGACAAGTGGGAGCTTTACAACACCCGGGAAGACTTCAGTCTGGCAAACGACCTGTCTGCGAAAAACCCCGAGAAGCTCAAGGAGATGCAGGAATTGTTCATGAAGGAAGCCGTCAAGTATAGCGTGCTGCCCATAGATGACCGTGTCTTCGAGCGCATTAACGCCGCCCTTGTCGGGCGGCCCGACCTGATGGCCGGGCGGACGTCGCTGACAGTCCATGAGGGGATGACAGGGATGTCGGAGAACGTCTTCATCAACATAAAGAACCGGTCACACACGATTAACGCCGAGGTGCAAATTCCCAAGGGCGGTGCCAAGGGCGTAATCCTTGCCCAGGCTGGCCGGTTCGGGGGATGGAGCCTGTATATGAAGAATGGTAAACCGACCTATACATACAATTTTCTCGGCTTGAAGCGTTTCACCATCGCTGCCAAGCAGCCTATGCCCGCCGGGAAGGCAACGATCGGCTTCGAGTTTGCCTATGACGGAGGCGGCTTAGGCAAGGGCGGTACGGGGACGCTCTTTGTCAATGGAAAACAAGTGGCCCAGGGACGGATCGAACAGACTCAGCCTTTTATTTTCTCGGCAGATGAAGGCACCGATGTAGGAGAGGATGGAGAGACGCCGGTCGTTGAAAACTACGGGATCCCGGCGCCCTATAAATTTACCGGTAAGGTCAACAAGATTACCATCGACCTGAAGGAAATGAAGCCAGCCGACAAGGCAGAGGAAGACAAGGCCCGAGCACTCGCAGCTCATAAGAAAGCGATGTCGGATTAGGCAGGTAACAGGGAACAGGGAGGAAAGAGCATACCGCCCTTTCCTCCCAAATCCTTTTTCCTTGATCAGGCAGGGAATCGTCGTCATCATAATAAATAAAAACTGAACTTATAAATGTGAACGTGCAAGCTGCTCACTTACTATCAGTAATCTTCCATTCTCGAATATGGGCGTCGGCAATCACTTGCAGGTGAAAGCAACGCCCTACAGTTTCTCCCTGTAATGTTGTTTTTCAAATTTTTTTCACTCATTCAACCTTTCAAATCATAATTGTTACTTTTGTAAATGAAAAAAGGCATAGGCATTTGACCCTGCCTTTCTGTAATAAGCCGACAATGTGTTTCGTTAATCCTGTCGACAAGGCAAAACCAAAAAGAAGCAATGCTATATTGTGGGGAAAATAATTGACATGCAAAAGAAAATTTCCTACATTACTCCTGTCAGAAAGCAATGTCTTATCAAATGATGGCATCTATGATGGCTCGGAAGATACTCAAAGAAATATCGAGTTAGGGTCCAAGCCCACAGAGAAAGGAACAAAGAAAATGAAACAGAACAGGAGAGTCGTCACTCGCCTACGAGAAATGGGGCAAGTCTCTCGATCGCATCATCTGGCTAGAGTCGAAAGTCTTACCGTTCAGCAGCGTTTGATGCGCGCCATAGTCGGGAAACCGGGCAACCTGAGCCAGCTGCTGAGAACGCTGGGCATCATTGTCATGATCGCGGCGATCGCCGCACCTGCCATCGCCTCCGCCGCAGACACACCCCGCCGGCCGAACATCGTCATCATTTTAGGCGATGACCTGGGATTCGCCGACATGGGCGCGTTCGGCAGCGAGATCAAGACGCCGAACCTCGACTCGCTAGCGAAGGACGGCGTGCGCTTCACGAACTTCTACACGCACGCGACCTGCTCGCCCACGCGATCCATTCTGCTGACGGGCGTCGATACGCACCTGAACGGCCTGGGCAACATGGACGAGTGGACGGCGCCCAACCAGTGGGGCGTGGACGGCTATGAAGGCGTCCTCAACGAACGGGTGGTCACGCTTCCGCAGCTGCTCAAGGATGCCGGATATCACACCTACATGGCCGGCAAGTGGCACCTGGGCAAGTCGCCTGAACACATCCCGGCCGCGCGCGGATTCGAGCGCGACTTCTCGCTGCTCGACGGCGCGGGCAGTTACTGGGACATGACGAATTTCACGGCCGCCTCCCCGCGGCTGGTCTTCACCGAGGACGGGCGTTACCTGACGCGGCTTCCCGAGGACTACTACGCGAC
>Ga0209048_10002922_pt1 | contig 16788 bp, 19 predicted proteins | sample FrelakmetCRP12CR_FD_187146 | JGI IMG/M metagenome (GOLD analysis project Ga0209048, IMG submission 187146) | Freshwater lake sediment microbial communities from the University of Notre Dame, USA, for methane emissions studies - CRP12 CR (SPAdes)... | ecosystem: Environmental > Aquatic >... | reverse complement strand
ACGATTCTGGTTGCACCTGAAAAACTTGGCTTGTGCCAACAAACTCCAGGACAATATCGACGAGGTGGTGAAAGCAGCAGAAAAGATCATGAGTACTCAGAATGATGAAACTTCTCGTCTACGCTTTCGCCTTTCTAAAAACTTATGACGGTCCACTTAACACCACTGCTTCCCCTTTTAAAGATCATTTTGGGTAGTTTTCTGAAATGAATCTTCTAAATCTGTCGATGTTTTATTTCCTTCTTACGATCATCTGGCAAAAACCATTTTCGGATAGCCCGCGACATCCAGAAAGATGGGCTTCGAAATTGGGATTAAAACCCTCGACCATCCCTTTATCTACTTGGTCGAACAGCAAGCAAAAACTGACGATTTGATCATCGGGTAGACCCATTTCTTTCCACTTGCGAGGCAATGGGCAGTAGTCTTCGGTCACCCGCATTTGCCTGAGCTCTACGCTGACTTGGTTGCCGAGGTATAACTGGGCAGTAGGATGTGAGATAAGTTTAGCCAGGTTATCTAAGTCAACGGCTTTGTCTTCGGATTGCATTATTCGAGCCCGTTGTTGGCCCTTTTCAAAACCGATCTGGTAGATGACCTGTTGGGCGGTTTCCATAACACCATCCCCATACAGATTAGCGAGTTTGAGCAGAATACGGGAGATGTATTCAGCCCGGCGCATAGCTTCTTTATCCAACAAAGCCCGAACTTCATCCCAGGTGAATAATTTATCGGTCGTATTGTGGCTCTTCTCAGGGAAATTCATTGAGGGTCTCCTAAACCGGAAGGAGAAGAACGGAAGTGGATTGCTCCATCCTTCAGCAGAGTGATAAATTCAATCAAGGCAGCAGCTTTGACGTTGATAAGGGCTTCACCTCTTTCAGCCGTGGCCAAGCGCGGGTCGCCATGATGACCATCCCGAGCCAATTCACCCATCCACATAGGAAATATGGCAGGGCCCTTTGCATATAGGCTCGAAGGAACCGGGAAGGCCGACCCATATATTGATAAGTCCGCTTCAGGGGCGCAATTTTGCATGGCCGGCATGTCAACGCTCTCCGGAGCCAGGTAAAGCATTGCAGAGGTCTCCGACAAGCCGCCATGCCCGTCATATACTGGCGTTTCTGTGGGCTTGGCAATCGAAGCAAGATCCCAAGCGCGCACGTGAACGGTTTTTACGCCTGTCTCAAGCATAATATCCTCAATTAAAATATCAAGTGCGCCGTAATTGCCGCTGTGACCGTCTAGGAGAATCGGGTGGTGAAAACCATGTTTTATGAGAGAAAGGATAATATCGTGGAGATAATCTTTCAAGACCTCTGGGCGAATCCCAATTGAACCAGGGAAGTCCATTAAAGAGCGCGAATTACCGAACCAAACAAGTGGTAAGATCACAGTGCTCGTTTGCTGGGCAGCCCGGAGACCAATCGCGTAGGTCTCAATCGAATCCGTCCCGACCGGATTGTGCGGTCCATGTTCTTCTACAGCTCCAACGGGCAGGATTGCAATCCCTTTACACTCGGTTACGACAGCTTCAATTTCCTTCCAGGTCATTAATTCAAACTGAAATTTGTTCATTTTCTGACCGCCAATCGGTACATTTTCACAAGCTAACTTTGAACGAATTCTGAGGATTGGGCTAGCGATTCAACAGCCTCAATGATTTTTACATAGCCAGTGCAACGGCAAAGATTGCCTTCCAACCCCTCAATGATTTCAGCGTGGCTGGGGTCTGGATTCTCATTGAGCAGTGCCACGGCCGTCATCACAAAGCCTGGCGTGCAATACCCGCATTGAGATGCACCATATTTCGCAAGTCTTTCTTGAACGGGATGCGGCTTCTCGATGCAGCCCAATCCCTCAATAGTTGTGACGCTGCGGCCTTGCGCCTTTGCCGCTGGAATTAGGCAGGAATTGACCGGCAAGCCATCGATCCATACTGTGCAGGCGCCGCATTCACCTTCCCGGCAACTGATTTTAGTACCTGTTAATCCTAAACGCTCACGCAGGACATCAACCAGCAGTTCGTCTGCCTTAATTTCGAGTGAGATCGGTTTTTGATTTACCGAAAAATTGAGCTTCATGACTGCTACCTCTGATCACCCTGTTTTTATGGAATTTACCATCCCAATAATAGCTTCGCGGAGCAAGTTTCGAGCAACTCGCAGGCGGTACTCACGCGAGGCCCGAAAATCCGATATTGGAACGATATCCTGGCTGATCTCTGTGTATAGTTCTGGATTTGCTGCTGTTTGGATGTGTATATTTGTCAATTCACTTTCAACTGACTTTAACCTCACTGCTGTTGGGGCTACTGCTCCCATGGCAATCTTGACCTGGGCAATTTTCTGATCTTGTACTATCATGAGAATTGCGAGATTGAGAATCGCAATTGACATAGCGCGCCGTGGTTGTACCTTGTGAAAATAATATTGTGTCATAGAATCTGGCAAAGTAAAACAAATCTCTGTCACAATTTCGCCGAAGGACAAATCTACCTTTCGGTTCCCGAGCAAGAATGCCTCCAACGGGATTTGACGGGCTTTCCCGCTTAGAGAGCCGATCGAGACTTTGCTATCTAAGACCAGCAAGGCAGGAATCATATCTGCAGCGGGAGAGGCATTGACAACATTTCCACCGATGGTAGCCACGTTGCGGATCTGCGGGCCGCCAATCTGCTTGGCAGCTGCCACCAGAATGGGTACATTATTGTTGAGCAGCTCAGAGCCGATGATCTGCGAAAGCGTTACGGCTGAACCGATGGTGATGCTTTCGCCCTGAAGGTCGATTTTTCTTAATTCCGGGAGACAGGAAATATCTACCACGGCCTCAACAGGGGAATATCGTTGGCTGGAGAAATCCAGTATTAAATCGGTTCCTCCTGCGAGCAAGCACGCTCGTTCTTGATACTGATGGGTCAAGTGAAGTGCTTCATCAAGGCTATTTGGCGTGAAATATTGGTTCCACATGCAGAACTCTCTGTTTAGGAAAGCAGCTTGGCTACACTAACATTGTTTTTCGTCGAGTGAACTCTGTGTAGATCTGGGAATAGCGCTGGCTGTTTTCCGAGATCGGTTCGACATAGAAGGTTGTCTTAACCATTGATTGCACTGCAGCCTGGATGTTTGGAAACAAGTCCATGCCTGCCGCAGCCATCATTGCACCACCCAGCAAACTATCAGAACGAACGCCGGTGAGCGGTTTCCCCAGGATATCGGAGACAATCTGCCGCCAGACTGGGTTCTTGCTTCCTCCACCAGTGAAACAAAGATTTTCCCACGACTGTCCCAGAGCGTTGAACGTCTCAGCGATATCTTTCAAGGCGAATGCAGTTCCTTCCAAAAGAGCACGAGTAAGATCAGATCGTTTATGGTGGCGCCCCAGGTTAAGGAAAGCACCTTGCGCTGTTTTGGTGGGATGGGGAGTACCCATGCCTACCAAATAGGGCATAAAAAAGATCCCATTCGAACCTACCGGACTTTCGGCTGCTTCGACTGCGATCTGATCAAAAAGGCCGGCTTCGCTTTCGCGATCAGAATAGAAGTTATCGAGCCACCACTTTACGCTGTCGCCACCGCATTTTGTCATCCCGCCGTTCACATAGAGTTCATTAACATAGGAATAACAAAACATAGATCTTGCCAGCAGCGTTTTCCCGGGTGTTCGTTGTGGAACACTGGTGCGCATGACGCCATTGGTGCTCAAACTGACAATTCCTTGACCGGGCGCGATGATCCCTGCTCCTAGGGTGGCCGATGCGCCGTCGTTCAACCCAGCAACAATTTTTACCCGCCCTGGGAAATGAACCTGGTTTTGAATCTCGGGAGTCAAATCTCCCACAACCGATAGCGAGGGTACGGAACCCGCTAGTAAATGTGTTTCTATTTCTAGCGCGTCAAAAAGCGACTGGTTAACATGCTGACCGCCTGGGCTGCTGCTCGGCTCATCCACGACTTCGCCAGTCAGGAATGCTAGTAGATATCCTTTGACATCTAAGAGTCTGGCAGCTTTCTTGATAATTGCGGGCTGATTTTGGAGCGCCCAAAAAAGCTGTACACCAAAGGATGATTCTGGCGTGCCCAGACCGATCCACTCGTCACCTGCTTTTTCGATCAGCGCCTGGATTAAATGAGCCGCGCGCTGATCTTGCCAGATTGGACAACGCCACAATGGTAGAAAATGCTCGTCAAGCGGTATGAGACTGGGGCCATGGCTAGAAAGACCTATCGCTTGGATGCGTCTGGCATTTTCACCTAGTTGAGCTACAAGATCTGCCAATACTTCGATGATTGCCCGACGCCATTCCAGTGGATCCTGTTCGGCCCAACCTTCTTGAGGCCGGTAAGTGAGAATATTCTTCTGTGCAGATCCTACTATCGCTCCATTCAAATCGAAGGCGCTGGCTTTACACAGTGTTGTTCCCAAATCGAGACCAACTACCAAAGGGTTCATTCAGTCGCTCATTCCTTCAACTCATCCAGCACTGCGAGGATGCGTTCAGGCGTGGCAGGCAGATGTGTAATCCGTCCACCAGTGGCATTGAAGATCGCATTGGTTATGGCAGGCGCCACGGTGGTCGTAGGTGCTTCAGCCAAACCTTTAACTCCTAATTCTCCAAATGGAGCTGGAAGCGACAAGAAATGGACCCGAATATCGGGCACATCAGCCAGGCTAGGGATAAGGTAATTAGTGAAGCCAATGTTTACTGGTTTTCCCTGAGAAAGAAGTAAGTCTTCACAAAGTGTGAAACCCATACCCATGACACATGCGCCTTCAACTTGCGCCGAAGCACCGATCGGGTTTAAGATGGTCCCTGAATCATGAAACGCTTCGATACGGATCACCGTGACTTCCCCTGTCACGGTATCGACCTCTACTTCAGCGATGTGTGTAGCATATCCAAATTGATTGATTGGAAACCCTTTGCCATCTTCTGATAGATCTGTGGTCCTGGGAGCAGTAAATGACCCATTCACGACCAACTTCAGCCCCTGCTCACGCGCCTTGTTGAAGAGCTGTGGCAATAAGATCGATTTGTCATCCGCCTGCACCTCTTCCCCTCGAAATTCGAGCCTATCTGGATGGCAATCGAGCTGTTCCGATGCAACAGAGCACAACAATGACTTCAATTTCAAGCAGGCGCTATACAATGCATTACCAGTGATGGTTGTCTGCCTGGAAGCGCCAGTGCCTCCAGCATCTGGGGCGAGTGTGTTAGAGCCCTCCCAGGAAATTTTCTCTATAGGGAAACCGTTAAAAGAAATTGAAACGATATGGATCAATGCAGCTTCTAACCCTTGACCGATATCCGATGCTGCTGTACGTATGAGAATGGTGTTATCTTCCTTGACGGACAATTCAACATGTGAACTGTCTTCATGGCCAAAGTGATAATTTACACCTTGTGCAGAACATGCGTACCCGACACCGCGTTTCTTCATCTGATGTCCTTCAATTCGGCAATTGAATGCCAGCTTTATTCGCGGCTGCCTTGATCGTTTCTTTGATATGAATCCCTTTCGGGAAAGGCGAGCCAGTAATCATTGTATCCCCTTCCGTAGCGGCATTCTTCCATCGTAGCTCCAGTGGATGCATTGAAAGTAAATGAGCCATTTGGTCCAGATGACTTTCCATGGCAAAGGTTACACCTGGCATGCCCCATGCTCGCATAGCCCCCATAGGGATATTATTGGTATACACTACAGTCGTGTCGACTTTCTGATGAGGAGTTCGGTAAGGACCGCATGCTCCGATCGAGGCGAATGTGAAAATCCCCTCCCCCCAATGGGCATAAGCGCCTGTGTCTGTTTTGATTTCAAACTGCACAGCAGTGATCGTCCCATCTTTTTGTGCTCCCATTTTAATATTGATCCATTGTGGATGGCGCTTTGTATGGGCAATGAACTCCTCCTGGCGGGAAAAGCTGATTCGCACCGGTTTCTGTGAGTGAAAAGCCAGCAGGGCAAGGTAACCGCTAAGTAGACCGTCGTCCTTACCGCCGAATGACCCCCCGGTGTACGGTTGGATGACAAACACTTGTTCTTCCGGGATATTCAACGTTAGTGCAACTATCTGTCTTTCGCTATGAACGCTGTGGCATCCAATCCACTCCGTATACAAGCCCGAAGATTCTGGCATGATGACGCCGTTGTCCATTTCGAAATAACAATGTTCAATCGGGGGTGTTTGGTAAGACTCCTCGTAGATATAATCGGCGTCCTGAAATCCTTTTTTGACATCCCCCTTCGCAAGGTGGATTTCTTTGAGCAGATTTCCTGGGCGATCATCATGAACCAACGCGGCGCCAGGAGAGAGGGCCTCTTCTATCGAAAAAACCGCAGGTAAAGGCTCAAATTCCCATTTAATTCTACTTTCTGCCTCATGGGCAGCTGATATATTTGTGGCAGCGATCAATACCACTGCATCCAAGTAAGAGCGAACCTTATCATCCGCCAAAATCGGTTGGTCGAATCGCGTTTTCCCCAGGCGGTTCATACCAGGGATATCCCTGGCGGTGACTGCTGCCATTACACCAGCAACACGCCTTGCGGCACTGACATCGATATTCAAGATGCGCGCATGGGCGTAAGGACTTCTCACTACATGCCCGTATAGGCAACCTGGTATTTGAATGTCGCTTACGTACTTTGCCTCCCCAGTTGCTTTTGGCAATGCTGATCGGAGAGTGGATTGGGCATTTACATTGATAATTGTCACGATATTATCCCTTTATGCTTCCCATGGCCAATCCTTTTATGATGTAGCGTTGGATGACCATAAAGAGAAAAATGAGAGGGATTGTTGATAATATGGCGGCTGGAATGAGTTTAGCATAATCCACGTTAAATTGTCCGATTGCGCTTGCCATGGTGGTCGTGATCAATCGTTTTTCAGACGTAGAGATAAATATAGTTGCAAACAGGTATTCGTTCCAAGAAAGGATGTAGACAAACGCAAATGTGGCTGCCAGGCCAGGTAATGTAATTGGCAAAACTACTTTGATGAGAGCTTGAAGACGGTTGCAGCCTTCGACCATAGCCGATTCTTCAATTTCGCGGGTAACAGCTTCAAAAACCGTTCTAAGGTTCCAGATGGTGAAAGGCAAATTGATCAGCGTGTTGGCCAGGATAAGAGGATAGTGCGTATCGTAAAGACCTATTTTCACCACCATCACGAATAGGGTAATTGCTAGCAAGATGCCTGGAAAAGTAGGCACTACCATTAAAAAGCTCATCATAAAGCTGTGTCCCTTAAAGCGGAAGCGTGCAAAGCTATATCCCGCCGGGATACCTAGGATTAGCGCCAGGCTTGCCGATGTAAAGGCCACTTTAAAGCTATTCAAAAACGAAGACATCAATTCTGGGTCTTTAAATACACGAAAATAGTTGGTGACCGTCCATGAATGGGGAAATATCCCCAGGGCAAAAGGCTCGGTAGATGGTCGAAACGAAGACATGATCATCCAAAGATAGGGCGAGATACAGATGATCCCAAGAACCAACAAGACCACATACCATATAGCTTTTTGCCAGGTTGGCATGCGATTGATCAGCATGTCTTTACTCCTTGTCCAAAGCTCGTAGGACTATGATTGACACAACTACTGATATTGAGAAAAGGACCATACCGATTGCAGAGGCCTTACCAAACTCAAAGGATTGAAACGCTGTACGATAGACCAATGTAGGAATGATCTCAGAAGTGTTGATTGGTCCCCCTTGAGTCATGATCCAGGTCAGGTCAAAATAGGCCGCTGTGGAAACAAAGTCGAACATAGCCAATGTGAGAAGCGTATTGCGGATAGATGGAATAGTGATATAGACGATTTGTTGAGAACCGTTTGCGCCATCCACTACTGCAGCTTCATATAGTCCGGGATCGACCGCCTGCAGCGCGGATAAAATCATCAGCATGTAAAATGGCGTAAACATCCATACATTAGTCATTGTCACACACAACAGGGCCCATTTCGGTTGTCCCAGGGGACCAAAGACGACCGATAGGCCAATTGATTTCAAGAAAATTGCTATTGGACCAACCTGGGGGTGGAGTATAAGTCGAAATAAAATCGCGACCACTGTTGGGGTAATAGCCCAAGGGATTAAGAAAATGGTCCTCATCGTGCGGATAAAACCCATCCTTAACGGTAGGACATTCAAAAGGAGTGCAAGGGAAAATCCCATGAAAATACTCATGGCGGTGGCAACGCCAGCATAGAATAGAGTTTGCCGCATGATCCTGAGAAAATTGGGATTATTCCATACCGCAATGAAATTGGAAAAATTCGTGAAATTTGGTGAAAAAGCAGTACCTTTTCCTGTCGCAAAAAGTGATAAAAATAGCACAAATCCGCTAGGATAGATTGCCAGCAGGAAAAAAAATAGCATTGCAGGTAATACAAACCAATACGCAGCGTGAATTTTGATTCTCGGCATAGTAATCCTGGCGATGTGACAGAGGCGGTGATTATCACCGCCTCTGTCATTATAAATTTGTTAGTGTGTACTTGTTACTGATATTTTTGCAAGACCGTATTCCACTCTGCCGCAGCTTTATCTAACGCCTCCTGAGGAGTCATCGTACCAAGATAGGCTGCCTGAAGATATTGGCGCATTATGGCATTGAGCGCATCACTCTCAGGATACTGGTTGGCAGGGATTACACCCGGCTGGACCACTGCCTGAGCGGCAACCGACATGGGAGGCTTCTGAAACATCGGGTCTTTCAAGGCTGCGACGTTCGGAGGCATGTTGTTTGTCGCTACATTCCAGCGGGTCAAGACATCATCGCTGGTCATGAAGTCGATGAACTTCCACGCCTCTGCCTTGTGTTTGGATAGAGGAGACATACCGAGTGCAGTTCCACCAGTGATGTTACCTGGGACATCTCCTACGGTCATTGGGGCTACACAGACTTTAAAATCGGGATGTCCGCTCTGGATGATCCCGATGAACCATGGACCATCTTCGAACATGGCGAGCTTGTTGCTGACCATCAGGTCGACCATCTGATTTAAATCCATACTGGTGAATCCCTCAGGCATATTTGGCTTCAAGCTGATCAAGTATTCTAGCGCCTTCACACCAGCAGGACTGTTGAATACTGCCTTGTTATTCTCGATGATCTTGCCGCCCGCCTGGAGCAAGAAGGGCCAGAACTGCCATTCTGTGGCATAGTCAGTTGAGGAACCGACTAATCCGAAACCATAAGTCCCCTTTGCTTTATCTGTGAGCTTAGCAGAAATATTTGCTAGGTCTTTCCAGGTCCAACCAAGCTCGGGAACTTTAATTCCAGCATCCTCAAGCATCTTGCAGTTCACCAGGAAAACGGATGCACCAGCGCGCCATGGGATTGCATAAATTTTATCCTGGTATTTTGCATAACTTTGGCCGGCGGTAGTGAAACGTTTTTCGAAATCCGCCTTATTAACAAACTCGTCTAAAGGATAGATGAGTTTGTTGGAAGCGGCGGAAGCGGTCCAGAAGCTCATAAACACATCTGGAGGGTTGCCTGCGTTGGTGGTCAGGACCAGCTTGTTATAGTTGTCGTTCGCTGGGACGCTGTCAACTTTGACCTTGATATTAGGATTCTTCGCTTCGAATTCCTTGACAAAGTCGAGCTCGATGTCCGGGTTATCGGATTGACGCATATAGGTAATTTCAACTGGTTGCGCAGCCGATGCTTCGGTAGGGGCAGCCGCGGGGGCTTGAGTGGGAGCAGCGACGGGAGCTTCAGTAGGAGCAGCCGCTGGAGCTTGGGTGGGAGCAGCCGCGGGGGCTTCAGTAGGAGCAGCCGCTGGAGCTTGGGTGGGTTGAGCCGGAGCCGGGGTAGCGGCTGGTGCGCAGCTTGCCAGCAACATGCTGGCGATGAATAAGAGTGTAAGTGATAACCTGACTACTTTGGTTTTCATTTCTTTTCCTCCAGTAGAATCGAATCGAATGGGATATGGAAAGTGGGGTGCATTTGAAGAGTTAATGGGATTCTCAACCTCCTTTCGTCAGGAACGTGCCTTTTTTAAATGCTAATTTCCCGTCAAGATAAATTTCGCCCTCTTTCCTGAGGTCTTTCACTATGTCCCAATGCAATGCGGATTGGTTGATTCCGTTGTTCTCAGGATAAGCCCTACCTAAAGCCAGATGTATCGTGCCGCCAATTTTCTCGTCGTACAGAATGTCGTAGGAAAAACGGTCGATCCCGAAATTAGCACCAATCCCAAACTCACCCAGCCGCTTGGCGCCTTCATCCATATTCACCAACTGCTTTAATAAGGCTTCATTCTGGTCAGCCGAAGCTTGGACCACCTCACCTTTGTGGAATTGCAGCCGGATCCCTGGAATTAGTTGTCCCATATAGACGCCTGGGAATTCGAAATAGATGTGGCCCTCTGCGCTATCGTCCACAGGAGCAGTAAAGACTTCGCCATCTGGCATATTCAAATGTCCATCAGCGATTTCGTAAAGTCGGCCTTTTGTAGAAAAGGTGATGTCGGTGTCTTTGCCCACGATGCGGACGGTTTCAGCAGCCTGAAAAAGGTCATTGATCTCTTTATAGCGAGCGACTTCAGCAGACCAATCGCGCAGGGTGGCGTTGAAAAAGAACGCCATCATATCATCTAGATTGGTAGAGGCTTGTTGAGCGAAAGATTCGTTCGGGACGCGCACTAGCACCCAGCGCGTCAACTCGTTACGCATACCGGATATTTTGCCCATCGATTTTTTGTGAGCGGTGATCTTAGCAGGCTCGATATCTACGAATTCGCTCGGGTTGCGAGCGCCACGCAAACCAATGTAAACGTCAGCCCATTCCATACCCTGGGATTGCATCTCACAGACCCAATTAATCTGATCGATGTCGCCGAGCTTCATCAGGTCGCGTTCCAGGTAAGCGGATTGAAACTCTACGAATGGGAGACCGCCGGCTTTAACCGCGGCGGCGTAAACAGCACGGGCGAGCGGAAAGGTCTCAACTTCCATCATCGTGATAAGGACACGATCGCCTTTTTTAACACATGTAGAATAATTGACTAGGATCTGCGCCAATTGGTTCCATCTCGGATCGGTCATTCTTATCTTCCTCTGTAATTCACATCATGCGCGGTTGATCCCGCTTCGCAGCCTTTCCTGAAGCCAGGTGCTTACGGGTTGGTTTGAAACAACTTTGTTTATATCATTTGGAGTGAAGGTGCCAGTTTCTGTAGCAATCGCATGGATATATTCGGGTGGTGTGATATCAAAATAGCTGCCAGTTACGGTGAGGAATGGGATAGTCGAGCCTATCCCCAGGTCTTCCATATTGAAGGGAGTAAAGTTGTAATTGATCTGGTCGAAGGGGCTTATCTTGCCGGTATCGGCTGCAATCCAGACAGGTTTCCCAGCCATGCAGCAGAAGACTGCCGCCGGAAAGGCACCAATTTTTCCTACTACCGCGCCGTTCTTCTGTATAATTTCGGCACCCGAAAGCATGAAGTGAGCTTTTTCAATGACGAAGGGCATAGCGGCATCGATAGTGAGACTAACCTCGATACCTATAGAGGCCAACCGCCGGGCAGTTTCCCATCCATCGTTATTTGGGCGCGATTCGGTAACGAAGACGTGGCTAATCTTGCACCATCGATGCAGTTCTTGAAGAACATTCAAGATCGTCTCGGACATCGTATGGGTATAGACAACTGATTTTTCCGGATAAGCCTGGGACAGAAGCGTAGCGATGAGTCTAGCATTGAGGAGAGGACCTGCAGCATGGTCAGCGATTTCAGCCAGCTGGTTTTTAGCAGTCTGGACATCCAGGCTATCTCTGGCTGACCCTTCCAAGCAAACCAGGATCTGATTAATCCGGTTTAAGGGAGGCGCATAGGGTGGCAGAAAGCCAAGCAGGTAAGCTACGCTTTCCCGGATCTCTTCTTGCAAAGCGAAAGAGGTTTTAGCCGTACTGGCAGAGGCGATTTCTAAGAGGACGCGTTGAACTTCGCGCCCACCCCGGGCTGCATGCAGTTCCAACTTGGCAAATTGCTCCGCTAGAAGAACCAGGTCATTAACAATCATCGGGTGATTGCGTACCGGTTGCCTTTATTTATAACTTCCCGTAAGCCCATACTGGGATTAGCTCGCTGATCCTCTTACTTAGCTTCATATTCCACATAACGCTTACACATGCGCTAGGAGGTATAGGGCCAAGCTCGGTGACGATGGCGGTAATTAGGTGAGGGGGAGTAATGTCAAATAAGCTGCCGACCACTTTGACCCCATCCGAATATTGTTTATCACCTAGGACTTCGTGGTAATGGACAAGCTCGGAGCGAAACGGCAAGCCCAATAAGGTGGAAGTATCGAATTTAAGTGTATCGGAGATGAAGTAATATGGCACGCCATATTCGCGAGCAGCTAGAGCAGCCAAGTAAGAACCAGTCTTATTGAACACAGATCCATCGGCGGCGACCGAATCCACGCCTGCAAAGGCGATGTTACTGCGGGCGACCAGTTCGGCGGTGCAAGCATCGATGCTCACTTCGACAGGGATGTGACTTTTGTGCATCTCATCAACTGTCCATAGGCCTTCGTTTCCCGGACGGGCCTCGGTGACTAATACAGTGAAATTTTTGCCGTTTTCCTTGGCTTTACGCAAGACTTTCCAAACCGAGGAGCTCATGCTGAACATAAAGACTGTGTCGCCATCCTTGATCAGTTCAGCACCAATACTGGCAATCTTGCTAAGAGCAGTCTCGATAAACTTTAAGAAATCCACTTGGGTAGCAGCAAGGTGTTGCTTTGCTTCAGCCACCGAAGCACTTGCTTGAATATCCCTCTCCAAAGTACCCAACATGCTATGAAGCACATTGATGGGAGGAGCAAAGGAAGGGCAGATTTTCATGATAGCCACAGCCGCCTGATCCATATCCTGGAATAATCCATCCAAGTTGGATGCCTGGCTGTCAGCAGCTACCTGAGCCATAGCAGCCATGACTTCTTTGGCTGTATCTACGGCTCCCCCAATGACGTCAGTGACAATACGATTGATTACGGTATCAATTGCAGGATGGTTGGGCATATTCTCCTCAAGTGGGCTTATGAAATTTTGACAGTTCTGAACTCTTTGACCCTGTGCATTAAATCTTTTACTCGGTTTCGGTCGACTTCGTTCCAGATGTAACCATCCCGTTTAAAGGTGGTCCCAACAATGGCTCCATCGGCAATCGACAATTGAGCTTCGACGTTGGCAAGGCTTACGCCAGTATTGGCGAAAACGGGTGTGTCTGACACAGCATCTTTAACTAATTTGAGGGTCTGCATATCCGTTTCAGCACCGGCTGTTTGCCCCGAGACACACAAGGCATCTGGATGGGTATTGAACACAGTAGAACGTGCAATGTTGACAATATTGCGGTCGGCCAAGTAAGCGGAAGCTTCCGGGAAAATGTTGAAAAACAAATGCACAGCTTCTCCATGGATGGCGTGTTGGTGGCGGACCACCTCGCCGCAGTTCGTGTTCCATAAGCCGAAATCGCTGGCGTACACGCCGGAAAAAATCTCGCGTACAAACTGGGCTCCGGTGGCGACTGCTAAATCGATTGACGCCGATGCATCCCAAAGGACGTTGACACCAAAGGGAACGGTCAATTCTGTGGACAATTCCGTCACGACCCGAGCCATAGAAACGGTAGTAATGGGCTCTACTTTGGTCATGTAAGGCAGGCTGCGCTCATTTGAGAACATAATGGCGTCCACTCCACCTTCCTGCAAGGCGAGCATATCGTGACGTGCCTGCTCAACGATCCATGGCATGCCCTTTTTAGGATCGTAACCGGGATCTCCGGGCAGGGCATGAAAGTGGCACATAGCGATAACTGGTTTTCGTGTTCCAAAAAGTTCTTCTATCCAGCTCATAATGATCTCCTAATCGGCTCAATCTTTACGTCGGGTGGGAGGTACGAGAACGATCACCTTCCCAAGGCCATGTAAAAGATCAAATCAGATAATTTCCCTGTTCATTCACGATGTGAACAATGACATTACAGGCCTTAATCGCATTCAAGAGGTTCTTAGGTGGTTCTTTATCTGTAATAAAGTGATGGATGGCGCTAAAAGGGGCGACAAAGGCAAAAGCGATTTTTTCAAACTTAGAGGAATCGGCCACCAGGACAGCTTCTTTGGCATTCTTAATCATGACCTGCTTTACTGATGCATCATCCATGTTATATTCGGTCAGGCCAGCCCGAGAATCGACAGCGCCCACACCTAGAAATAATCGATCTACATAGAGAAGCTCTAAATTGCGATGGGCAAGGTTTCCGATCATGGAGGTTTCGTCCGGTCGCACGATACCACCAGGCAAGATGAGGCGAACATCTGAGCGGCCGAAGAACAGGCTCGCAATGGGGATGCTGGGAGTGATAATGGTAATATTGCGCGTTTCCTCTAAGTTTACAGCGATCTCATAGGTTGTCGAACCTACATCTAATGCAATACTATCTCCCTCGGAGATCATCTCCGCAGCATAGCCCCCGATCCATTGTTTGGTCAATTTATTGGCATTGCTACGTAAGGACAAAGGAGGCTCATAGCTACGGCCTCTGGCACTGATGGCTCCGCCGTGAATCCGCCGGACCAAGCCTACTTTTTCGAGCTCATTCAGATCTCGGCGAATGGTCATTTCCGAGACATCTAATGCCTTGGATAACTCGATCACATCAATCGAGCCTCGTTGTTCAATCTGCTCAATAATAAAATTGTGGCGAGATTCAACCGTGTTCATTTTATGCTCAAACGATAATCCAGAATGTTTATATGATACAAAAAATTTGTTTGTTTGTCAAGTGTCATTTTTCTGTGTGCCTGTCCTAAATCCTGTAGCCGTTTGGTTCTTCGCACGGCTCAACGTGGCAGCCATATAGGGTAGCAGTTTTACGGTTGTCCCAATTTCCCCAAGTGCAGAGAGACTATTTTGATAAATCAACAACCGATTGCTCAGGTATAATTTTGCAGGTGTATCTAATCGCAGATTGTGACCTTGGCGGTAAAAATGTCTTCCCGAGGAACTTTCCATAGCTGTCCGTCGCCTTTGCTGACTACAATCATGGCTGGGCAAGGGTCATAGTTGACAAACTTGACAGGAAGATAAGAGGGATAGCTTCCGTTGTCTTGGTGAATTTGCAAATAGTACTCCTTGCCATAGTCAAGCGTATATGGGCGGGTCAAAACATAAGCGGGTTTCAGTGACATTATCTTTAGCATTGTCTACTCCTTGTAGGAGAAATCCCCAGTTGGTAGATAAATGATTTCCTTTTGCTGGGACGATTCATGATTGGTGCCGGCATCTGCTGAAATCAGCATCTTTACCAACTTCAACGTTGCGCTCCACAGCGCTAACAAGACAATCCAATGTCCAACGAGAACACCGAGTAAGAATGCGGTTTGCAGTCTCATGAATCTCTTCCTTAGAGGAAAGGCAATAATTATTTGGCTCCATTAAGTTGAACGCTTACAGGTTATCATGCGGGTATAGCGAATACAATCCCCCGCGAGGTGAAAACCGGGGACCATAAGGTTAATATCATGGGGGAGGTAGGAGTGGGGGTTGGTTGTTATTGGATGGACTCTGTACAGGGTTTGGCACCAGAATATACCTGCTCAATGAGGTATATCTGACTACGCCCGAATTTGGGGCGCTTGCTTGAAGAACAAGAAATCACACGTTCAATTCACATCGGACGTATGAGATAGCGGCCAGCGGGTCACTAATATAGGGCTGTACCACTTTCGCCATACCTGTGCAATTACTTGGCTAGGGAACAACTGAGACATATTCACATTCATACGACTGCTGGGACGCCACTCTCTCGAGATGGTGGAAATCTACCTGGACCTGGTTCAAGCGGATGTAGAGAATGCACATAGGAAGGTCAACCGGTATCAGCCGGGGAATGTTTGAAAAGATGCTGGCGGTCTTGCAGAAAGAAATGCGTGAATTTGGTAGACCGCCAAAACTGGGTCGTGCTGATCAATTGCTGATGACGCTGATGTACTGGCGTGAGTACCGCACCGAGTTTCATATAGGGATCACCTATGGTGTTAGTGAAGCGACGGTGTGCCGGACGATCCAGAAGATTGAAAATGTGCTGATGAAATCGGGCGAATTTCGTCTGCCAGGCAGGAAGGCGTTGCAACCGAGTGACACGCTGATCGAAGCGGTGCTGATCGATGCCACCGAACAACCCATAGAACGGCCGAAAAAAAGCAGCGCAGGCACTACAGCGGCAAAAAGAAGCGCCACACCCAGAAAACGCAGTTGATTGTTGATCAAAAGACACAAGCCATCATCGCCACAGCCTTTGCCAATGGAAGCCAGCATGATTTTGAATTGTTCAAAGAAAGCCGCACTCTCTTTTCCAAACACATCCGCAGCCTGGCAGATTCTGGGTATCTCGGTCTGAGTAATCTTCATGCGAACAGCCAAATTCCTGCCAAGAAATCGAAGCTTCATCCATTGACCAAAGAGCAGAAGGCGAGTAACCGGCAACTTTCCCATGAACGTGTTTTGGTCGAGAATGTCATTCGCAGGTTGAAAATATTCCGGATCTTGAGTGAGCGATACAGAAACAGGCGCAAACGATTTTCACTCATTTTCAATCTGATTGCCGCTATCTACAACCTTGAACTCAAGAGCACCTAATAATTTACTTTCGCAAGAGGTCTATTGAAGTACACCGCCTGAGCTTTGATCTCCGGCCCATACTGCACTGGCTGGGTTACCTGGATGGGAAACTCGGCTTTGGTCTCCTGCAAACACTGCGGA
>Ga0209048_10002921_pt1 | contig 16792 bp, 17 predicted proteins | sample FrelakmetCRP12CR_FD_187146 | JGI IMG/M metagenome (GOLD analysis project Ga0209048, IMG submission 187146) | Freshwater lake sediment microbial communities from the University of Notre Dame, USA, for methane emissions studies - CRP12 CR (SPAdes)... | ecosystem: Environmental > Aquatic >... | reverse complement strand
GCGAGCGAGCCCAGCGGGAATGCGTTCGACGAGAGGCGCTCCACTGACGCGTACGCGCCGTCGACGCGCGTGTCGAAGCCGATGTAGACGTAGATGCCGGTGACCGCGGCGATCCAGAACAGGAAGAACGCAAGGCCGCCGAGGTGGCGCCACGGATTGCCGGCCTGTCCGAACGCGCCATCGAAGGCGGCCTCGACGGCGTCCTGCAGCGCGCGCAGCGCGCGACGAAGCGGGCCGGGTGGCGCGACGCCGGCGGCAGGAGACACCGGACGCGGCGGATCGTTGCGCGTCTCGGGCATCGGCCGCTACCCGCGAAACACCCAGCCGCCTTCCTTCGCGTCGAAATCGATGACGAGCACGCGGCCGGATGCGAGATCGATCGTGCGGTCCGTCACGTAGCCGAAGCCGCCGGCGGGGGCGTCCTTCAGCTTCGCGACGAACGCGTGCGTGCCGGCGGGAACCTCGATGCGCCGGTAGACGGTGGACGCACCGTCCCTGGACAGCCCCCTCGGCGGCGCGACGATCGCGAACAGCGGCTTGCCGTCCATCTCGATCTCGACTTCGACCGGCGCGCGCTCGCGCGGGCAGAGGCTCGCGGCGCGCATGTTGGGCGCGAGCTTCGCCAGTTCCTCTGGGTTGCGCTCGCGGCAGGCCTCCTTGCGCTGGCCGGCATGCTGGAACGAGAGTTTCACGAGCGCCTGGCCCGCCGGCAAATGCACGTACGCGGGCGACGCGGAGAAATAGCCGACGATCGCCATGAACGCCGCGTAGCAGACGGCCTGCAACGGATAGCTGATCCACTTGTTGGCTGGCTGTACGATCATGCGCCCCCCAGCTTCACCATGTCCGCGTCGTCGAACGTGCGGACACGATGCGGTGCGAGTTTGAAGGCATCGGAAAAGCAGTCGTCCTGCGAAAGCCCGTGCGCCTTGAAGGCCGGGTGTGCGGCCTCGACCATCTTGGCCGAGCCGCAGGCGTAGATCTGGTGCCCGGAAAGGTCGGCGAAGTCCGCCAGGATCGCCTCGTGGACGAGGCCGGTGCGACCGGTCCAGCGGTCTTCGGGTCGCGGGTCGGACAGCACGGGCACGTACGTGAAGTTCGGGTGCTCGGCCGCCCACTGCACCGGCAGATCCGGCAGGTAGAGATCCTTGCGCGAGCGCACGCCCCAGTACAGGAGGATCCGGCGTTTCATCCCGACGTGGAACGCGTGCTCGACCATGCTCTTCACCGGCGCGAAGCCGGTCGCGCCGGCGACGAAGATGATCGGCTTGGCCGTATCCTCGCGCAGGAAGAACGACCCCAGCGGGCCCTCGAAGCGGACGGTGTCGCCGACCTTCATCTCGGTGAACACGTGCGTGGTGAACCTGCCGCCCGGGATCAGGCGGATCTGGAGCTCGATCTCCTCGTTGACGTAGGGTGCGGTCGCGAACGAGAAGCTCCGCTTCTCCCCGTCGGGCAGCAGGACGTTGATGTACTGGCCGGCGTAGAAGCGCACCGGGTCGCCGGCGACCCTGAGCTTGACGATCATCACGTCGTCGGTCGCCTTGCGCAGCGCGGTCACCTTCCCGGCGTATTCGCGCGCCCTGAGGCCGCCGGGCATCTCCTTCGGCGCGTATTCGAGCTCGATGTCGGAAAGCGGGACCGCGCTGCAGGCGAGCACCTTGCCGGCAGCCCGCTCCACGGCCGACAGCGCCGACTCCTGGTGCGGCCCCTGTGCCACGGGACCGTAGAGCACCGTGCACTTGCATTCGCCGCAACCGCCGTTGCGGCATTCGTACGGGAAATGGATGCCCTCGCGCAGCGCGGCCTCGAGGATGGTCTCGCCGGGCCGCGCGGGGATGATCCGGTTGTCCGGTCGCACCATCAGGTGCAGATCCTCCTTCGCCGTGCGCTTGGGCGGCAGCCAGGGCAGCACGACGAGGAGGAGCGTGAGCGCCCCGACAATGCCCCACACCGCGCCGGGCGACCACGCATAGATGAGTGGGTAGACGAGCAGATAGAACCAGTCGAAGGGGATCGTGGTCGGCGCGGCCGAGAGGTCCGCGGGGGGGCCGGACAGCGCCGGCCTGACCAGCGACAGCACGAGGAGCGCGAGCGTCACGCCGACCCAGATCGGCCGCGGCGGGTTCGTCTTCGCCCCGGGGACGCGCTGCGTGTGCACCCACAGCAGCCCCAGCACGCCGAGCGGCAGGCCGATGTGCAGGAACGACAGCAGCGAGAACAGGCGGTCGTTGACGGCGTCCGGCGTGATGAAGTTGCGCACGAGCGCGCCCTTGAACACGGGCAGCCAGTCGAGCCACTCCGCGGTCGCGACGGTGACGAACTGCGCGGTGGAATCCCAGGGCAGCATGTAGCCGTTGATACCCGAGATGTACACGAGCCAGAGCAGGATCACGCCCGACACCCATGAGAACCAGCGGAAGCTCCGGTACTGGTCGAACGTGAAGTGGCGGACGAGATGCAGCGCCATCGCCAGCACCATCGCGTCGGACGCGTAGCGGTGGAAGCTGCGCATGATGCCGCCGAGCCACCGCTGTTCGTGCGTCAGGTACTCCACCGACGCATGGGCTTCGAGGACCCCGGTCTTGAAGAAGACGTAGAGGTAGAGTCCGCTCGCGACCACCACCCACAGCAGGTAGTACGCGATCGCGCCGAGGTAGTAGAACGGGTTCAGCGCGTCGCCGAACACCCGGTTGAACACCCTTTCGGCGGACAGGAACGCCTTGCGGCCGGCCTGCTGGACGAGGTTCAGCACGGTGCGTCCGGTCGTCGGAGCGTGAAGGGAAGGCGGCAGCGGACCGTGTCCATGAGGACATCGTCCGCTACCCGCTGCCCCTGACGCAAGGGAAATGGGCAGCGGGCCGGAAGAAAAGACCCGGCGACGGACGGAGGCATTGCGCCGAAGCCGGGGGGGTAAAACCGCTTATGCGGCCACTCTAGCGAGGGCACGGCGCAGGCGACATGATGTGCATCAAATCGCGCTCATTTCGCCGATCGCGGGAGTGTCTGCGCACAACGAGGGGGGCCGGGGCGGCGCAGGAGATGGACGAATTGCGGTACCCGTCACGACGGGTGCGCTCCGCGCTGCCGCCGCCATTCGTTGCCGAGATAGAAGACCGTCGCTCCCAGGACCGAGACGCCCACGAGGATCTCGATGATGAGTCCGTAGTTCAGCCGGTACTTGCCGGCGCGGGGATCGTAGACCGTGCACAGAATGCGGACGCGCTCCAGGATGCCGGCCAGGTTCTGCGCCGGCGCCGGCGCGCCGACGACCAACTCCTTCAGCGGCGCCACGAACATCGGCAGCTCGAACGTCTCGCCGTACACCTGCCGGAACACGCGGCCGCGCCCGTCGACGATCGTCGCCTGCGTCAGGTGGTCGAACCCGGAAGCGGTCGGCGCCCAGACGAAACCCGTGTCGCGGGCGAGGCCCTCGACGGTCGGGGCATCGGCGGCGAGAAATTCCCAGTCCGGAAGGTCGATCCCCTGTTTCTTCCGGAACTCGCGCATCGCGACCGGCGTGTCGAACGGCAGGTTGAAGCCGACGGTGACGGCGCGGAACGCGTCCCTGCCGAGCGCGCGCTGCGCCTCGTCGATCGCGCGGGCCAGGAACCGGGTCGTCGTCGGGCAGACCTGCGTGCAGCCGGTGTAGATGAACGACACGATGAGCGGCTTGCCCCGGTATTCGGCGAGGCGCACGGGCGCGCCGTCGCCGTTCACCAGAGTGTAATCGCCGAGCGGCCGGCCGACGGCCGCCTGCGAGGTCGCCAGCGCGCTGCGCGGATCGAGCGGTCCGCCGGACGGCGCGCCTTGCGCGAACAGCAGCCCGGCGACGAAGAACAGAATGAGCCCGACGACCGCCGCGATCAGCAGCCGGTTGGCGTCGATCCCCGCCTGGCGCGGGTCACGCATGGAGCGCGGCGTCCGCGATCGCGGCGACGAGCAGGAGGGTCAGCTGGATCAGCGAGGCATGGAAGTTGACCATCGCTGCGCGCCGGTTCGGCGCGAGCGCGAGCTGCGCGCTCTTCGTCAGCAGGTATGCGCCGCCGCCGGCCGCCGCCGCCAGATAGAGCCAGCCCATCCCGAACAGCCCGGGGACGAGCGACGCGGCAACGAGCATCGCGGCGCCCGCGAACACGGCGCGCGCGGCGCGCGCGTCGCCGACGACGACGGGAAGCATCGGCACCTTCGCGGCCACGTAGTCCTCGCGAAACGCGATGGCGAGGCTCCAGAAATGCGGCGGCGTCCACAGGAACAGCACGACGGCGAAGGAGAGCGGCAGCGGGCCCGGCAGGTCCGGCGAGACGGCCGCGGCGCCGGCGAGCACCGCGAAGCTGCCGGCCAGGCCCCCGATGACGATGTTCCACCACGTGCGGCGCTTGAGCCACACCGTGTACACGACGCCATAGGTGAATGCGCCGAGGAACGTGTAGAGCGCAGCCGTCGCGTTGACGGCGGCCGCGGCCAGCGCGACGCCGGCGGCGCCGATCAGCACGATCGCCGCGAGCCAGAGTGGGCCCGCGGTGAGCCGGCCCGTGACGAAGGCGCGGCGGCGCGTGCGCCCCATCCGCGCGTCGAGGTCGCGCTCGACGTACTGATTGAATGCGCCCGCGGCGGCGGAAGCCATCGTCACCGCGAGCGCCAGCGCGAGAATCCGCCAGCCCGGCAGCGACGGCCCCGGCGTGACCGCGAGGCCCGCGACCGCGGTGAAGCCGATCACGAGCCCGATCCGGAGCTTGAACAGGTCGAAGAAGAGGCGCACGTGAGAGGCGTGCGTCCCCGCCTGCGTCAGCGTTGCCTCATGGCCTTGCGTCATGGTTGCTCCGCTCCCGGGTTCTTGTGCCGGCGTCCCGTGGCAGGCGGCGGCGACGCATGAATCCGTCGTCGCGCGCCCAGGTTCCCACCTCTACGACAGCGGCCAGACCGTCGACAGGTACTTCCAGTTCACGAAGTAATAGAGAATGAACGAGGTCAGGAACACCATGGCCAGCACGAACGTGCCCGGCGCGACGAATCCCGCCGTCCCGATGTTGCTGCCGTGGCTGGTGATCGCGATCGCCACCGGCTGCGGCGCGGGTGCGACGCCGTCCCGGGCCTTCACGTGCGCGAACCCGGGCGTTTCGATCTTCCTGCCGAGGAACACGCTGCCGACCGTGATCAGCAGGTACATGACGCCGCCCACGATCGCGGCCAGGCCGCAGACCCCCATCAGCGCCATCATCAGCCAAGCGGTACCCTGGAACTCGTAGCCCAGCGCATTGCCGGCAAAGCTCATGTCCCAGTGCCGGCGCGGCACGCCAAGCGTCCCGGCGCCCATCATGAAAAGCGCGAAGCCGCACATGCCGAGGCCGAACAGGTAGGGCTGCCACTTGGCCATGCCCGGGAACATCAGCTCGCGCCGGAAGAGCGTCGGGATCAGGAAGTAGGTGAGGCCCATGAACGCGAGCGTGGTGCCGATGACGACCGTCGCGTGGAAGTGGCCCGGCACGTAGATCGTGTTGTGGATGATGAGGTTCAGCTGCTCCGTCCCCATCATCACGCCGGAAATCCCGCCGAGGAAGCCGAAGCCGAGCAGCGAGATGATCATCGCCGAGAAGCAGGGGTTGCCCCATGGCGCCTTGCGCAGCCACTCGAACAGGCCCTTGTTGTAGCCCTTCTCGCGCTGCGCGACCTCGATTGCGCCAGGCACGGTGAGCCCGTGCACCATCGACGCCAGCACCGCGAGGTACATCGCGTAGCTGGTGTTGAAGATCTTCCAGTTCGACGTGAGCCCCGGGTCGGCCAGCAGGTGGTGGGCGGAAGCGAGCTGCAGGAAGCAGATGTAGAGCAGGAAGGCCGTGCGCGACACCTTCTCCGACATCGGCTTCGCGCCGAACACGATCGCCGCGATCGCGTACCACACCGAGACGTGGGCGGCCACGTTGATCTGCTGCGAGCTGTGCCCGAAGCCCCACCAGACCGTCCGGTACATCAGCGAGTCGATGTGGTCGATGAGGCCGAGCGACCACAGGAAGGTCGGGATCAGGATGATCGCGCCGGAGGCGATGGTGAAGATCGCGATGATGCAGGCGGTGACCGCGCCGAAGGTCACGAGCGGCACCGAGCCGTTGTAGGTCTTCTCGTTCTTCGCCACGACCAGCGTGCCGAGGAAGACGAAGCACGCTATCAGCGCGCCCACGGCGAACAGGATCAGCCCGAGGTAGAACGCCGGGTGCGCGCCCATCGGCGCGTACGACGTGAACATCACGCTCGAGTCGCCGCGGAACACCGCGACGTTGTTGACGAGCGCGCCGATGATCATCAGCCAGAACGCGGCCCAGGCCATTCCCGGCGCCGCCAGCCGGCAGCGCAGCAGCACCGAGGCGCAGAAGTAGAGCACCGCGATCTCGAAGAAGATGATCCAGAACACGAGCATGTTGAGGCCGTGCGCGGTCAGGACCAGGTAGAACCAGTCGGGCGGCAGCAGGTGAATCGCCTGCCAGCGCGTCGTGGTGACGAGCAATGCGAGAATGCCGCCGACGAGCAGGGCGACCACTCCGGCCACCGCATTCCAGCGCATCAGCTTCTCCGCCGGCTCGTGGTAAACGAGCCCCGTGGACGGACAGGTGCGGAACATCCGGTTGACAGCCATCGTCGTCCCCTCCTATTTCGACTTCACGACGTACAGGCGGCTCGCCATCGTGTGATGGTTGATGCCGCAGTACTCGTTGCAGATGATCGAATACGTCATCGCCTTGGTCGGCGTCAGCGTGACGACGTGCTCGTAGTTCGGATGCACCTCGATGTTGATGTTCTCCGGCTGCAGAGAGAAGCCGTGCAGCCAGTCCATCGACGCGAGGTGCAGCCGGTACGTCTTGCCTTCCTCGAGCTCGAGCATCGGGTACCACTGCCAGAGCCGCGCGATCAGGTAGACGTCGCTGCCCGCCGGCGGATGCACGACCGGTATCTTGGCGTCGGTCTCCTCGCGCACCTTGTACTTGTCGATCATCGCCTGCGTCTTGGCGGTGAACTGCTCGGGCGTGGTCCGGTACGCCTCGTTGGCGAGGTTCTGCTTACCGTAGACGTGCCAGTACGGCATCATGAAGAACATGATCAGGCACCAGACGAACGCGATCGCGATCCAGGTGCCTTCGACGCGGTCCAGCGGCTGCTTCCACCAGACGCGGGCGGTCGGGGGGGAAATGGCGCTCATGGGGGTTTCGCTCCCTGGGGGTTGTTGCGGCTTACTTGGCGACCGGGATGCCGACGATCTCCATCACGCCCCAGACGATGTAGAGCACGGTGGGCATCGCGATGCCGATGAACAGCAGCAGGAACGGGTTGTCCAGCAGCTGCTGCATCACGGGGACCGGCTCTTCCTGCACGTCGTCGCTGGGGAGATCGTTGCTGGTGTTCGCGGTGGCCATGGCGCTTGCTCCTTGTAATGACCCGGCTCGGGCCTCGTTCGAACGGTCTCGGCGGCGGTCCGAAGGCGCGCACGCGCCGCCGGCCAAGGTCGATCGGCGGACTCTACGGGGCCGTGGCGCACCGCAAATTGATGTGAGTTAAGATTTTCCGGGCTGCGCGGAACTCATTCGCACTTTCTTGACTTGCCGATCGGGCGGGACGCTCCGCTGTGGCAGAATGCGGGCCATGCCAGTGCTCGTGTCCTCGTCGTCCGCGGGTGCCCTGCGTGGCGGGGATGGGCGGCTTCGCCGCACTGCAACACGCGGGCATGTCGCCGCGTGGCTCTTCGTCTGCTGCGCGCTGGTGTTCGCGATGGTCGTCGTCGGCGGGGTCACGCGGCTCACGCATTCGGGGCTCTCGATCGTCGAATGGCAGCCGATCGTCGGCACGCTGCCGCCGGTCTCGGACGTGCAGTGGCAGGAGACGTTCGCGAAGTACCAGCAGACCCCCGAGTACCGCCTGGTCAACCACGGGATGAGCCTCGCGGAGTTCAAGGGCATCTTCTGGTGGGAGTATTCCCATCGTCTGCTGGGACGCCTGATCGGCGCCGTCTTCCTCGTCCCCCTGCTCTGGTTCGCGGCGCAGCGGAGCATTCCACAGGGGTACGCGTGGAAGCTCGCGGGCATCTTCGTGCTCGGGGGACTCCAGGGCGCCATGGGCTGGTACATGGTCAAGAGCGGCCTGGTCGACGACCCGCGCGTGTCGCCGTTCCGGCTCACCGCCCACCTCGGCCTGGCGCTCGCGATCTTTGCCGCGATGTTCTGGGTCGGCCTGACGCTCGTCCGTCCGCAGCGGCCCGCAGTGTCGTCGCCCGCGCAGCGCTCGACGCGGGTCTGGGCGCTGTGGCTTGCCGGCCTGGTCTTCGTGATGGCGCTGACCGGCGGCTTCGTCGCCGGGATCCGGGCAGGATTCGCGTACAACACCTTCCCGCTGATGAACGGCGATGTCGTGCCGCCCGAGATCTTCATGATCGAGCCGTGGTGGCGAAACTTCTTCTGGAACATGGCGACCGTCCAGTTCGATCACCGCTTGCTCGCGTGGCTGCTCGCGCTCCTCGTTCCCGTGCTCTGGTGGAAACTCAGGACGACCGACGGCCTGCCGAGCCGGGCGCGGTTCGGTGGCCACCTGCTGCTCGCGGCGCTCGCCGCCCAGATCGCTCTGGGCATCGCGACGCTGCTCTTCGTCGTGCCGATCCCGCTGGCGGCAGCGCACCAGGCCGGCGCGGTGCTGGTCTTCGCGGCGGCGCTCAACGTCGCGCACGCATTGCGTTAACAGGCCCTAGGCGCGGCCCCGCCTTTCGCCATCGCCGGGCGGGCCGACCGGGCTTGCGCCGAGGCGCGACGCGCCTCCGGTTTCGCTTGATTCGCGTCAAGGAGCGGGACGTCGTGCTGCCCGCACAATCCGCCCGATGAACTCCGGGACGCAGGGTCTGCCGTTGCGAGGCGCATGCTGATGGCGCGCGAAGTCACGCTCGACGTGCGCGGGATGGAGCCGCCGCAGCCGCTCGAAAGGGTGCTCGAGGCCATCGGCGATTTCCAGCCCGGCGACCGCCTCAGCCTCATCATCGACTGCTACCCGCAGCCGCTGTTCAGGATCCTCGACCGCAACGGATATGCGTATCGTGCCGAGCCCGGCAAGGAGTCGCTGCACGAGATTACGATCTGGCTGAAGGAGTGACTGCCGGGCCGGCGCGGTTCCACGCGCTGCGAACCGTAATGGGAGAGCGTGGGCCGATGGCCGCGGATTTCGCATCGCAGGTCGAGGACGACGGGCGGGGCCGGCAGGTACTGCGCCCGCGCGACGCCGCAAGCGCGCACGCCCTGCTCGCCGCGCTCCTCGGCGGCGAGGTGCCGCCGTCCGAGAGCGCGGCACTTCTGGCGGCGCTCTCCGCGAGGGGGGCGCTCCTGCAGGAATTAACCGGGTATGTCCGCGCACTGGATGCGCAAACGGGCAGGCTGGAGATGCCCGGCGATGGCCCGCGGCCCGTGGTGCTGGCAGCGTACGCCGGCACCCGGCGGCAGGCGAACCTCACGGCGCTCCTTGTGTTGCTGCTGCAGCGCTACCGCGTGCCGGTCCTCGTGCATGGGCTCGCCGCCAGCGACAACGTGCAGGACGCCGCGCTCGGCGGGAACGGCGCAGGCCGGGCAGCAACGGCGGCGGTACTTTGGGAACTTGGCATCGGGCCGGCGGCGAGCCTGGCCGACGCCCAGTTCCGCCTGCTGCACGACGCGATTGCCTATGTCCCGACCCGGGTGCTGGCGCCGGGATTCGCGCGGCTGCTCGCGGAAAGTCCCGGCAGTGGGACGCTCGCCGCGCTGGCCATGCTGGTCGACCCCTTCGCCGGCGACGGATATCGCGTTGTCGCCGTCGCGGGCGACGACGAGCTCCCCGCGATGCGGGACTTCCTCCACGCCACGCGCGCCACCGCGCTGCTGCTCGTAGGAACCGAGGGCGAACCTTTCGCGAACCCGCGGCGGCAACCCCGGCTCGAAAACTTTGCCGACGGCGTTGCCAGCGTGTGCGCCGAAGCGGACGTGTCCGACTCGACGCTCGACCCGCAACTTCCCGCCCTGGTCGACGCGCCGGGCACGGCCGCGTGGATCGAACAGGTGCTCGCCGGCACGCAGCCCGTGCCCCCACCGCTCATCGCGCAGCTCGCGTGCTGTCTTTCCGGCGCGCGCCGGCCGGGCGTCGCGGCCTGAGTGGTCGCTTCGGGCAAGGGGGTTCGCCTGCCGACCACGGCTTGACCGTGGTCACTGCCGTCGTGCCCCAGGGCCTGTTAACGCGCCCTAATCCGCGGCGCCGGCCGCCGCTGCGATGTCGGCCATCGGCAGCGCCGTCGCCGGATCGAACCACGCGAACGTGCGCTGCAGCGTCACCACGTCGCCGACGACGATGAGCGTCGGCGGCTCGAGGCCCGCGGCGGCCGCGCGTCCGGGCAGGTCGGCGAGCGTGCCGGTGACCACGCGCTGGTTCGCCGTCGTTCCCTGCTGGATGACCGCGGCGGGCGTCGTCGCCGGCAGGCCATGCGCGACGAGCTCGCGGGCGAGGGTCGGCAGCCCGGCAAGCCCCATGTAGACGACGACGGTCTGGCCCGGGCGCGCGAGCGCTGCCCAGTCCAGGCTCATCGTGCCGTCCTTCAGGTGGCCCGCAACGAACGTGACCGCGTGCGCATGATCGCGATGCGTCAGCGGTATGCCGGCATAGGCGGCGATTCCGCAGGCGGCGGTGACACCGGGCACCACTTCGAAAGGGATGCCGTGGGCCACGAGCGCTTCGATCTCCTCGCCGCCGCGGCCGAAGATGAACGGGTCGCCGCCCTTCAGCCGGACCACGCGCCGACCCTCCAGCGCGAGCCGCACGAGCAGCGCGTTGATCTCGTCCTGCGGCAGCGTGTGCCTGGCGCGCGCCTTGCCGACGTAGATCAGCTGCGCATCGCGGCATGCGAGGTCGAGGATGTCGGCACCGACGAGGCGGTCGTAGACGACGACGTCGGCCTGCGCGATCAGCCTCGCCGCGCGCAGCGTCAGCAGATCCGGATTTCCCGGACCGGCGCCGACGAGATGGACGATCCCCGTCACTGACTTCCCGGCGGTGGCCACCGCGGCGCCACCGATCGCGTAGAGCGGGGGCCGCCGAGGGCTGCCCTGGGTCTCGCCGCGCGTCGACTTCGATGCCATGAGGTACGCCTCTCCCTGCGAGCGACTGGATCGGATTTTGGGTTGTGCAGCGCGGCGAATCCTTAAGATCAATCAAGGAACGGCGCGTGCCCGCAGCGCATCCTTCGCAGCCAGAGCGGGCCGGAAGGGGAAGAAGTCGCGCCCGCGCGTTACTGTCCACGTGAAGGAGCGGAAAGTGAAACGTCGATTTGCCGCAGGGATGTCCGCGCTGGCGCTCGTGTCATTGGCGACGGGCGCCGCGCTTGCGCAGCAGCCGCAGCAGCAGCCGCAGACGCAGCACAAGGAAATCTCGCCGGGGGAGACTGCGTACCAGGCCGGCAGCTCGCCGCTCGCGGGCGTCGATATGTACCAGGACATCAACCCGAAGGCGCCGCAGATGTCGAAGGCCGAATTCGACAAGGCGCGGCAGATCTACTTCGAGCGCTGCGCCGGCTGTCACGGCGTGCTCCGCAAGGGCGCGACCGGCAAGCCGCTGACCCCCGACATCACGATCGACAAGGGCAGCGAGTATCTGAAGGTGTTCATCAAGTACGGCTCCCCGGCCGGCATGCCGAATTGGGGCACCTCGGGCGAGCTCTCCGACCCCGAGGTCGACCTGATGGCGCGCTACATCCAGCAGACGCCGCCGACGCCGCCCGAGTTCGGGATGAAGGAGATGAAGGCGACCTGGAAGGTCATCGTCCCGCCGGGCCAGCGGCCGACGAAGAAGATGAACAGCTACAACATCGACAACCTGTTCTCGACGACGCTGCGCGACACCGGCGAGGTGGCGCTGATCGACGGCGACACGAAGAAGATCATCAACATCGTCAAGACCGGCTACGCGGTGCACATCTCGCGCGTGTCGGCGTCCGGACGCTACCTCTTCGTGATCGGGCGCGACGCCAAGATCAACATGATTGACCTGTGGATGGAGAAGCCGGACAACGTCGCGGAAATCCGCGTCGGCCTCGAGGCGCGCAGCGTCGACACGTCGAAGTACAAGGGCTACGAGGACAAGTACGCGATCGCCGGCTCCTACTGGCCGCCGCAGTACGTGATCATGAAGGGCGACACGCTCGAGCCGATGAAGATCGTCTCCACCCGCGGCATGACGGTGGACACGCAGGAGTACCACCCCGAGCCGCGCGTCGCCGCGATCGTGGCGTCGCACTTCAAGCCGGAGTTCGTCATCAACGTCAAGGAGACGGGCAAGATCCTGATGGTCAACTACCGGGACATCAACAACCTGTCGGTGACCGAGATTCCCGCGGCGCGCTTCCTGCACGACGGCGGCTGGGACTCGACGCACCGCTACGTGATGATGGCGGCGAACCAGTCGAACAAGATCGCCGTGGTGGACGCGAAGGACGGCAAGCTCACGGCGCTGATCGAGGTCGACAAGATCCCGCACCCCGGGCGCGGCGCGAACTTCGTGCACCCGAAGTACGGCCCGGTCTGGGCGACCGGTCACCTGGGCAGCGAGAAGATCTCGCTGATCGGCACCGACGAGCACCACAAGGACTGCGTCTGGAAGGTGTGCGAGACGATCGACGGCCAGGGCGGCGGCAACCTGTTCATCAAGACGCATCCGAAGTCGACGCACCTGTACATCGACACGCCGCTCAATCCGGACCCGAAGATCAGCGGCTCCGTCGCGGTCTACGACATCAACAATCTGAAAGCCGGCTTCAAGGTGCTGCCGATCGCCGAGTGGGCGGGCGTGACCGAAGGCGCGAAGCGGGTCGTGCAGCCGGAGTTCAACAGCAAGGGCGACGAGGTGTGGTTCTCGGTGTGGAGCGCGAAGAACCAGCAGTCAGCGCTCGTCGTCGTGGACGACAAGACGCTCAAGCTGAAGGCCGTGATCAAGGATCCGAGGCTCATCACGCCGACCGGGCACTTCAACGTCCACAACACGCAGCACGACATCTACTGAAAGGGGCAAGGATCATGAGAGCACGATTACTCGCACTGGTCGCCGCCACCGCGTTTGCGGCGGCGCTGTCGGCACCGGTGCTCGCGGCTGACGACGCGGGCGAAAAGCTGGCCAAGGACAAGGGCTGCACCGCGTGCCACGCGAACGACAAGAAGCTTGTCGGCCCCGCGTACAAGGACGTCGCCAAGAAGTACAAGGGCGACGCCGGCGCGGCCGCGAAGCTCGCGGAAAAGGTGGTGAAGGGCGGTTCCGGAGTGTGGGGACCGGTGCCGATGCCGCCCAACAAGGTGACCGACGACGAGGCGAAGAAGCTCGTCGCCTACGTTCTCGCGATGTAGTCGCGGATGAGGGATTCCCGCGATGGTTCCCGCCGCAGCGCTCGCCCTCGCCGCCCTTGCGGCGCTGGCGTCGAGCGCTGCGGCGTCCGGGGCCACGGATGACGGAACCGTGACGCTCGCCGATGCGACGAGCGCCGCGGCGCCGCAGCCGGCCCGCCAACGCGAGCTCCTGCACCTGTTGAAGCAAGACTGCGGTTCCTGCCACGGGATGCGCCTGACCGGGGGTCTCGGCCCGGCGCTCACCCCCGAGGCTCTGCGAACAAGACCGGCTGAAAGCCTGGTCGCGACCATCGTGTCCGGCCGTCCCGGGACCGCGATGCCGCCCTGGCGGCGCTTTCTGTCCGAGGCAGAGGCGGAGTGGCTTGTCGCCCGGATGCTCATGGGTGACGTCGATGTTCCCCACTAGAGGCATTCTCGCTGCGGCATTCGCAGCGGCGTCCCTTTGCGCCGGCGTCTCCGCGGTGCCGGCATCGGCACAGCAGCTGCGCGGCACCGGCGATCTGGGCATCGTGATCGAGCGCGCGGCGGGCCGCGTGCAGGTCGTCGACACCACGGCGCGCGCCTCGCTCGCGACGATCGGCGGATTGGGTGACCTCTCGCACGCGTCGGTCGTGTTCTCGCGCGACGGCCGCTACGCGTACGTCTTCGGCCGCGACGGGGGGCTCACCAAGGTCGACCTGCTCCGGCAGCGCATCGAGCGGCGCGTGATGCAGGCGAGCAACTCGATCGGCGGCGCGATCAGTCAGGACGGCCGCGTCGTCGCCGCGCAGAACTACACGCCGGGCGGCGTGAAGCTGTTCGACGCCGGCTCGCTGGAGCTCCTGGCCGACGTCGTCGCGACGCCGGGCCCCGACGGAATCCCGTCGAAGGTCGTCGGCCTCGCCGATGCGCCGGGCGGCAGGTTCCTCGCGAGTCTTTTCGACACCGGCGAGATCTGGGTGATCGACGCCGCGAATCCGCGCGCGCCGAAAGTCGAGAAATTCGCGAACGTCGGCAGGCAGCCCTACGACGGCCTCGTGACACCCGACGGCCGCTGGTACGTCGCGGGCCTCTTCGGCGAGGACGGGCTCGCCCTGCTCGATCTCTGGCATCCCGAGCGCGGCGTTGCGCGCATTCTCGACAGGTACGGCCGCGGCGAGGAAAAGCTGCCCGTCTACAAGATGCCGCACCTGCGCGGGTGGGCGATCGCCGGGAGCTTCGCGTTCCTGCCCGCCGTCGGTCGCAACGAAGTGTTGGTCGTCGACATGCGCGACTGGAAGGAAGTGGCGCGCGTGGCCGTAGCCGGACAGCCGGTATTCGCGATCGCGCGGCCGGACGCGCGGCAGGTGTGGGTCAATTTCGCCTTCCCGGACAACGGCAAGGTGCAGGTGATCGACACCGAGACGCGCGCCGTGGTGAGGACGCTCGAGCCCGGCAAGGCCGTGCTGCACCTCGAGTTCACGCCGCGCGGCGAAGCCGTCTGGATTTCGGCGCGCGACGACAACAAGGTGATCGTCTACGACACCGCGACGTTCGCGCCTCTGGTCATGCTCCCCGCCGACAGCCCGTCGGGGATCTTCTTCACCTCGCGCGCGGCACGGATGGGGTTCTGATGCAGACGCGGGAGAAGCCGGGTTCCGATGCGGATTCGCGGAAACTGGCGACTCACCTCGCCGCGGGATGCGCGGGCGGATCCGCGGCCCCGCGGGGAGATCGTGGCGTCACGGACGTCGGCGCCGATCCGGCGGCGCGGCTGATCAACGAATTCCAGCGCGGCTTCCCGCTCGTGCCTGCGCCCTTTGCTGCGATCGCGCAGAGGCTGGGCACCGACGAGGCATGGGTGCGCGCGACGCTCGCCCGCTGGCAGCGCGCGGGCGTCGTGAGCCGAGTCGGAGCGGTGTTCCGACCCGGCTCGATCGGCGTCTCGACGCTCGCGGCGATGACAGTCCCGCGCGAGGACCTCGCGCGCGTCGCCGCGCTCGTCTCCGCGCGACCGGAGGTCAACCACAACTACGAGCGCGAGCATCGACTGAACCTCTGGTTCGTCGCGGCTTCGACAGACGCTGCCGCGCTGAAGGCGACGCTGGCGGCGATCGGGCGCGAAACCGGATGCAAGCCGGTTTCCCTGCCGCTCGTCGCCGATTACTGGATCGATCTCGGCTTCGACATGACGGGAGCCGTGAAGAGGGCGTCCCCGCGCGCGCCAAGGGGAGCGCGCGGCGCGGCCCCGATCGCGCTGTCCGACGCCGATCGCCGGCTCGTTGCCGCGCTGGAATCCGGGCTGCCGCTCGTGCCCGCTCCGTATGCGGAGCTCGCGCGCGCCTCCGGCGTCTCTGAATCCCGCGTGCTGTTGCGGCTTGCCGACTGGCTGCACTGCGGCATCATCAAGCGGCTGGGCGTCGTCGTCCGGCATCGGCAGCTGGGCTACGTGGCCAATGCGATGTGCGTCTGGGACGTGCCCGATGCGCCGAGCGCCGCCGCCGACGCGTTGGGTGAGGCGCTCGCGCGCGAACCCGGCGTCACGCTCTGCTACCGCCGCGAGCGGGCTCTGCCCGAGTGGCGGTACAACCTGTTCTGCATGCTGCACGGCCGCGATCGCGCGCCCGTCGAAGCCCGTCTCGCGGAGATCTCCGCGAGGCACAGGCTGACGCGGTTTCCCTCCGCGGTGCTCTTCTCGCGGCACGCGTTCAAGCAGTGCGGGGCGCGCTACGTTCCCGGCGCTGACGCAACGGCATCCGATCCCGGGCACGGTCGCGGCGCCCGTGCGCCCGAGCCCGCGACCGACGCGACCGCCGCCGCGCTGGGCGACTGAAGACATGCCGGACGCGATCGACCGCCGGATCATCGATGCGCTGCAGGGCGGCTTTCCCGTCTCCGAGCGGCCGTTCCTGGTCGCCGCGCAGGCACTCGGCCTCGCCGAGGGCAGCCTGATCGCGAGGATCGACGCCCTCATCGCCGACGGGACGCTGACGCGCTTCGGCCCGCTGTTCGACGCGGAGAAGCTCGGAGGCGCGTTCACCCTCGCGGCGATGCGCGTCCCGCCCGCGGACTACGAGCGCGTCGCCGGGGAGGTCAACGCGTTTCCCGAGGTCGCGCACAATTATGCGCGCGAGCACGACCTCAACATGTGGTTCGTCGTGGCGACGGAGGCGCCGGAGGGCATCGCCTCGGCGATCGCGCGGATCGAGACGGCGACGGGGCTGCCGGTGCTGGCGTTCCCGAAGGAACGCGAATTCTTCGTCGAACTGAAACTGCGGGCATGACATGAACGCGCGTCTCGCCGCCGCCGAGCTGGACCGGGCACTGGTGCGCGCGCTGCAGGGCGGGCTGCCGCGCGTGCCGCGGCCGTATGACGCCGTGGCCGATACCCTCGGCGTGCCGGTGGGGGTCGTGATGGCACGCATCCGGGCCATGCTCGAATCCGGTGCGATCCG
>Ga0209048_10002920_pt1 | contig 16794 bp, 15 predicted proteins | sample FrelakmetCRP12CR_FD_187146 | JGI IMG/M metagenome (GOLD analysis project Ga0209048, IMG submission 187146) | Freshwater lake sediment microbial communities from the University of Notre Dame, USA, for methane emissions studies - CRP12 CR (SPAdes)... | ecosystem: Environmental > Aquatic >... | reverse complement strand
GCTGACTTGGGGCGATCCCGCGGCATCGAAACTGTTCCTGCTCCACGGCTGGATGGATGTCGCGGCCTCGTTCCAGTTCCTCGTCGATGCGTTCGCGCGCGAGTGGTACGTGATTGCGCCGGACCTGCGCGGATACGGGAAGAGCGCGTGGCAGCCGCAGGGATACTGGTATGCGGACTACATCGCCGACCTCGAGGCTCTGCTGAACGTGTTCGCGCCCGGCGAAAACGTGCACCTTGCGGGGCACAGCCTCGGCGGCAATGTCGTCCTTCACTACGCCGGTGTCCGTCCGGCGCGAGCCCGCAAGGTGATCTCGCTCGACGGCTTCGGAATCCGTGCGGAGGAGTCGGCACAGGCGCCGGTCAAGATCGCGAAGTGGCTGGATGCGCTCGCGGCACCGCAGGATTTCGCAACCTATGCGAGCTTCGATGCGGTCGCCGATCGGCTGCAGAAGAACAACCCGCGCCTGCCGCGCGACAAGGCATTGTTCCTTGCCCGGCACTGGGCCGCCGCGCTTCCGGACGGTCGCGTGCGCCTCACCTCCGATCCGCGCCACAAGCTGCCGTTCCCCACGATCTACCGGACCGAGGAGACGTATGCGGTGTGGCGCAATATCACGGCGCCGACGCTCTGGATCGCCGCGGCGGAGTCGAACATCCCGAAGTGGCTGGACGAACACCCGGAGGGCGAAGGGGCGACCGACAGCTTCGCCGGAATCCGTCGGCGTTTTTCGCACATCCCGCACGGGCAGATGGTGACGATCGCCGACGCCGGCCACATGCTCCATCACGATCAGCCGGCGGCCGTGGCCGCCGCCATGGAAGCTTTTCTTGCCGCATGAGCGCCGCAGGGCCGTCCCAAGGCGCGAATTGCTCCCTCTCGGAGGGACGGCGCGCAGCGCCAAGGGTGCTCCAGTGATCGCGCGGCGCCTCTCCGTGCGTTCGCGGCGCGGTGCCTACGTCGCGCTCGCGGTGCTCACGGCGATATGGGGCAGCAACTGGATCGCCATGAAGCTCGCGCTCGCCCGCGCCGATCCCATCGTCTTCAACATCGAGCGCACCTGGGTCGCGATCGCCATTCTGTTCGCCGTCCTGCTCTGGCGGCGGCGGCGATTCCTTCCCGAATCGTGGACTGCCGTTGTCGTGACCGGCTTCTTCCAGACCACGATCAACTTCGGCTCGACGACGATGGCCCTGGCCGAGGGTGGCGCGGGCCGGACCTCGGTGCTGGTGTTCACGATGCCGTTCTGGACGTTGCTGCTCGCCTGGCCCGTGCTCGGCGAGCGCGTTCGCGGCATCCAATGGCTGGCGATCGCATTCGCGCTCGTCGGGCTTGCGCTGGTCGTCGAGCCCTGGAATTGGCAGGGCGAGCTCAAACCCAAGCTGTGGGCAGTGCTTTCCGGCTTCGGTTGGGCGGCGGGGACGATTGCGATGAAGTACTTCCAGCGTGCACGCGGCTTCGACATGCTGAATTTCATCGCCTGGCAGATGCTGGTCGGAATCCTGCCGCTGTGCCTGCTGCCGTTCGCGATGCCACTGCCGGGCACGCAGTGGAGCGTGACGTACGGCCTGTTGCTGCTGTGGGCCGGCGCGTTGTCGACGGCGATCGGATTCCTGCTGTGGATTGGTGTGCTGCGTTTCCTTACGGCGGGTACCGCTTCGCTCAACATGCTGGCAGTTCCGGTCATCGCGCTCATGTCGTCGATGCTGATCTTCGGCGAGCGTCTCAGGCCAGCCGAGTGGCTCGGCATCGGTTGCATCGGCGCCGGCCTCGTCATCATTTCGCTGCGGGCCTGGCTTGCGAGCCGCCGCGGTGAGCGGGCCGCACCGGCTCCGGTGCCGCTCGAGGGTGGGTAGCCATCCCGCCAGGGGCGCCGAGGCGGCGGAGTAGAATGCAAGTGCGCCGGCACCCACGCCGGCGCATTTTTGCCAACGGTGGTGACCGCACCGATCATGACCACTTCATCCTCCTCGCCATCCGACATCGCGAAGCTGAGGATCGATCGCAGCATCGCGCCGACGCGGTCTTCGCGCCGCCGGAAATGGCTCTGGTTGGCGGGCATCGCGGCTGTCGCGCTCGCTGGCGCGGCCTGGTACGCGGCGCAGCCGCACCCCGTAACCGTGCAGGCTGCCACGGTGGTCACGATGTACCCGTCGCAGCAGTATGTCGTCCTGAACGCCACCGGCTACGTGGCGGCTCAGCGCAAGGCGGCGATCGCGTCGAAGGCGACCGGGCGCCTCGAATGGCTCGGCGTCGCCGAAGGCTCGCGGGTAAAGGCGGGCGAACTCATCGCCCGCCTCGACAATCGCGACGTCGTCGCGCAGGCGCAGAGTGCCGAGGCCGGCGTGAAGGTGGCGCGCGCATCGCTCGACCAGGCCCTCGCCGAGGAATGGGACGCGACGACCTCGCTCAAGCGCAATCAGGATCTCGTCGCCAAGGGATTCGTTTCGCAGTCGGCGCTCGATTCGGCGAAGGCACGGACGGACCGCGCGGTGGCCGGCGTCGCCAACGCGAAGGCGGCGATAGCCGTTGCCGAAGCGAACGCGCGCAATGCGCAGGTCGCCGTCGACTACACGCTGATCCGCGCGCCGTTCGACGGCGTGATCCTGTCGAAGAGCGCGAACGTCGGCGACATGGTGACCCCGTTCTCGTCGGCCGTGGATTCCAAGGGTGCGGTGGTCAACATGGCCGACATGAGCACGCTCGAGGTCGAGGCCGACGTCTCCGAATCGAGCCTCGCCAAGGTCAGGGTCGGGCAGCCTTGCGAGATCACGCTCGACGCGCTCCCCGATACCCGTTTTCGCGGCCGCATCAGCCGAATGGTGCCGACGGTGGACCGTGCCAAGGCGACCGTGATGACCAAGGTGCAGTTCGATGCCATCGATCCGCGGATACTTCCGGACATGAGCGCCAAGGTGTCTTTCCTGTCGCAGGAGGTCACCGCCGATCAGCAGAAGCCGTTGCTCGCCGTGAACGCCGAAGCGCTCGCCGCGCGCGAATCGGGGGCGGTGCTCTTCGCGATCCGCGACGGAAGGACCGTCGCGGTGCCGGTCGTGCGCGGAATCAAGGTCGGCGACCTGGTCGTGATCACGGGAGACGTGCAATCGGGCGAAAAGGTCGTGCTGAAACCCGCGGCCGACCTGGCCGCGGGCACGCTTGTGAGGGTCGCGCAGAAGTAGCGCGGCCCATGCGAGCCTCCCTCCGCCGATGAGCGAGCCGGACGCCGTCGCCGTACCTGCGCCTGCGGCGTCCGCGCCCGAGCCGCTTGTCGCGATCCGCGGGCTCACGAAGTACTACATCCGGGGCGACCAAGTCATCCCGGTGCTCGTCGGCATCAATCTCGATGTCTATGCTGGCGACTACGTCGCGCTGATGGGGCCGTCGGGCTCGGGCAAGTCCACGCTGCTCAATCTGGTGGCAGGCATCGACAAGCCGAGCTCCGGCGAAATCCGCATCGGGGGTGTCGATATCGCGCAGCTCTCCGACACCGACCTCGCCAAATGGCGCTCCGCGCACGTCGGCTTCATCTTCCAGTTCTACAACCTGATGCCGGTGTTGACGGCGTTCGACAACGTCGAACTGCCTCTGTTGCTCACGTCGTTGTCGCGCAGGGATCGGCGCGAGCGCGTGGAAACGGCATTGGCTCTGGTGGGTCTCTCGGACCGGGTCGATCACTACCCGAACGAGCTATCGGGCGGCCAGCAGCAACGGGTTGCGATCGCGCGCGCGCTCATCGCGGACCCGACGATCATCGTTGCCGACGAGCCCACGGGTGACCTCGACCGCGCAACGGCCGAGGAAATCCTGGGCCTGCTCGACCGGCTCAATCGGGAGATCGGCAAGACCATCATCATGGTGACGCACGATCCGAAGGCCGCGGGCAAGGCGCACCGTGTGATCCAGCTCGAAAAGGGTGTGCTGGCGGGCTAGGCTCCCGGCGCGGGCTTCTTCCCGGGGCTGCTCGCGCCTTCGCCGAGATCGAGGTCGAACGAGAGCGGCAGCGGTGCAACGCCCGTCGGCGACACGGGTTCCGGCGGCATCGGTTTTTTTGGCCGTGCCGGTTCCGCCGCGGGTGACGGACTCGCGCTCGACGCCGGGGGCATCACGCGCGGTCGCGGTTGCGCAGGGCCGAGCTTTCCCTCGTTCGCGAGGTCGGAATCGATGTCGATCGCCGGCGGCACATCGCTGATCAGCAACAGCAGCAGGATGTCGCTGTAGGCGGCGAGCGGGAAGCCGATGCGCCGGCCTTCGCGATTGTCGTAGAGGAGGCGCTCGAGATAGGCATGGCATGCGGGTTGCCCCCAAAGGCTGACGATCTGCCTGAGGATGTGGGGAAAGGCTTCCAGGCCCCCGTCGCCCAACTCGGTCACCGCGAAGCCGTCCCACAGGGGCGTCTGCACATTGAAGTGCAGATGGAATTCCTCCGCCAACTGCCGAAACTCCTGCCGACGGCCATTTGCGTGGTAGAGATCAAGCAGCATCAGCCATGCGGCGGGCATGGACCTGGGCAGCCGCCTGATGTGTTCGTTGAGCACGTCGATCGCGCGGTCCGGGTGCCCGAGAGCGATGTAGACGCGCGCTTCCTCGGTGACGTGCGACAGCTCGGATACCGCGAGGGCGCTGGCCGCGTCGCGTGAAACCGGCGGGGGAGGCGGACCCTTCGTCGTCGTCGCGGGGCCGCGCTCGGTGGCCGATTTCACGACCCCGGCCGGCGCGTTGCGCAGTCCCGGTGCCTTGCGCAGTTCCGTCAACGTGTCCGTGCGCGTCGGCCCCACTCCCGTGGCCTGCCAATCGGTGCCGCGGGCGGAGGCGTCGCGCCTGCGCTTCCAGAGCAGTCCCCCCGCGATGAGCAGCGGCATGCCGACGATCACCGCGAGAAGCGGCCAATTGGTCTCCCACCAAGGAGGAGGTGGTGCCGGGGGTGGTGCCGTTGCGGCTTCGGTGGGCGGCGCCTTCGCGGCGTCCGCGGGCGCGCGATCCGCGATCTCGTTCGCCCGCATTTCCTGCTGCAGCCTTTCGACCGTCGCCGAAAGTTCCGCGATGCGCTGCCGGAGCACGACCGTCTCGGCCTCGATGGCATTCGCGAGTTCCTGCTCCGACTGTGGCGGGGGGGGCTCCGTTCCGGGACGGGGGACCGCACCCGGAATGGGCGGCGGCGCGCTCGAGAGCTTCAACCGCGGCTGTCCGGCCGCCGCCGGTGCCGAGCGCTGGGGTGAGCTTCTTGCCGAAGTGCGGGGCCTGGGCGGCGCGCCCTTGCGTGCCGTTCGCGGGGCGTCCGTGGGGCCGGCCGACGTGACGCGCCCGGCACGCCCGGGCTCTCGCGCCACCGGCGGCGATGGTGGCGCCCCGACGTCGCTTTGCGTCGGGGAATCCGCGGAGACGATCGGAACGTCGATCGGGGGCAGGTCCATGAGCAACGTGTATTCGCGGAGTACGGCGGCGTCGCAGCCGGCTTGCAGCGTCACCCGCACGATCGGATCGTTGACCGGACGGGGATGGGAAACGACGAGCTGCGCGCCGGACGGCGTGCGTTCGAGAGTCACCCGGCCAAAGACGAGCTGAGGGATTCCATCCGCGCCCCGCTCGGCGGCGGCGAGCTTGAAGCAGTCGCCGGCCAGGTCTTCGCCGGGGTCCACGATCAGCGGGATCACCAACCGAAACGGTTGGCCCAACGCCGACTGCTGGGCGATCGCACCCAGTCCCACGGCGGGCGTCGGCATGGACACGACGCACGGGAGGGTGAAAGCGAGAAGAAGTGCGAGGTGGCGAAAGACTGGGGGGAGCCCCGCGCCCGGGCGGGAAGGAGCGTCGTCGGCGGACATTGCGATCATCGGACCGAAACCATTGCGTGGCGCGGAATAGGTCGGCTGTTGCCGCATCCCGCGAGCGGCTCGCTCGGGCATCGGCCGAGACCGTAGTTTAGACTATTGATTGTCCTGCCTCCGCCGCTGAAGTTACCACAAGACTCCTGGCCGCAACGACCATGTTCGTTCCGCTGCTCGTCATCAAGAACGCGTTCCGGCACAAGCTGCGGACCGCGCTGACGATGGTCGGCATCGTCGTCGCGATCACGGCGTTCGGACTGCTGCGCACGATCGTCGACGCATGGTACGCCGGAGCCAACGCAAGTTCCAGCGCGCGGCTCGTCACGCGCAGCTCGGTCTCGCTCGTGTTTTCCCTGCCGCTCACGTACGCGCAGAAGATACGGCAGGTGCCGGGCGTGCAGTCCGTATCCTGGGCCAACTGGTTCGGGGGCGTCTATATCTCCGAGCGCAATTTCTTTCCGCAGTTCGCGGTCGACGCGCCCACTTACCTCGACATGTTTCCGGAGTTCATCCTGTCTCCGGACGAGCGCAAGGCGTTCTTCACGGACCGCATGGGCGCCATCGTCGGGCGCAAGCTTGCGGAGCAGTACGGCTGGAAGGTCGGCGACCAGATCCCCCTGCGCGGCACCATCTACACGGGAACGTGGACATTCAACCTGCGCGGCATCTACGACGGCGCCGACAAGGGGACCGACCAGTCGACGATGTTTTTCCATTGGGCGCTGTTGAACGAGACGATCAAGAAGCTCTATCCGCGCCGTGGCGACCAGACCGGCGTATTCATGGTTCAGCTGCGGGATCCCGCGCAGGCAGCCGAGGTCTCGGCGGCGATCGATGCGATGTTCAAGAACTCCCTCGCCGAGACGCTCACGGAGACCGAGAAGGCCTTCCAGCTCTCGTTCGTCGCGATGACGGAGGCGATCCTGCTGGCGATCCAGGCAGTCTCGTTCGTCGTGATCGTGATCATCATGGCGGTGATGGCGAACACGATGGCGATGACGGCGCGCGAGCGTGGCGCGGAGTATGCGACCCTGAAGACGCTCGGTTTCTCCAACGGTTTCGTCGCCATGCTGATATTCGCCGAGTCGATCGGCATCGCGCTCCTGGGCGGCCTGGCGGGCGTCGCGCTGACGGTGCCGCTGGCGAGAGCCTTTGCCGAACAGATGGGATCGTTGTTCCCGATCTTCTTCGTCAGCGAAGAGACGGTGCTGCTGCAGCTGGGGGCCGCCGGGCTGGTCGGCCTCATCGCGGCGGCGTTCCCCGCGTGGCGGACGGCGCGGGTGAGCATCGTCGACGGATTGCGGGCGGTGGGATGAATCGAATCCGGGGCAAAGGGTGCGCCGGCGGCGAGGGAGTGGGCCGCGCCGGTCCCGGCGCCGCCAGCGATCCGCCGGAGTCGCGATGACGATTCCGTTCAGCTACATCCTGCGCAACGTCGCCGCGCGCCGGTTGACGACGGCACTGACCGCGGGCGGAATGGCGCTCGTCGTCTACGTGTTCGCGACGGTACTGATGCTGGCCGCCGGGCTCGAGCGGACGCTGGTGGCGACGGGCCAGGACGACAACGTCGTGGTGATCCGCCGCGCATCTCAGTCCGAGGTCCAGAGCGGCGTCGACCGGGTTCAGGCCGGCATCGTCGAGAGCCTGCCCGACATCGCCGTCGGACGCGACGGGCAGAAACTGATTTCCAAGGAGCCGGTCGTCCTCATCAACCTGCCGAAGCGCGATTCGAACAAGCCGTCGAACGTGGTCATCCGCGGCGTGACCCCGAACGGACTGGTGCTTCGGCCGCAAGCCACGCTGATCGAGGGCAGGATGTTCAGGCCGGGGACGGCCGAAATCATCGCTGGCCGGTCGATCGCCAGCGGTTTCCAGGGCGCCGGCGTCGGGGAGACACTGCGCTTCGCGTCGCGCGACTGGACGGTCGTCGGCGTGTTCGACGCGGGCCGCACCGGATTCGATTCGGAGATCTGGGGCGACGCCGAGCAGATGCTGCAGGCGTTCCGGCGTCTCGCATTCTCGGCGCTCGTCTTCAAGCTGGCCGATACCGAACGCTTCGACGCCGTCAAGAAGGAGATCGAGTCCGATCCGCGACTCACGCTCGAGGCCAAGCGGGAGACGCGCTTCTACGCTGACCAATCGGCGATGCTCTCCAAGTTCATCAGCTACCTGGGAACGTCGATCTCGGTGATCTTCTCGATCGGCGCGATCATCGGCGCGATGATCACGATGTACGCGAGCGTGGCCTCGCGTACGGCGGAGATCGGCACGCTGCGGGCGCTCGGGTTCCCGCGGACGTCGATCCTGGTCGCCTTTCTCGTCGAGGCGCTGACGCTGGGTCTGATCGGCGGGGTCGTCGGCCTCGTCGCCGCGTCGTTCATGCAGGCGCTGTCGATCTCGACGATGAATTTCCAGACTTTCGCCGAACTCGCGTTCACCTTCACGCTGACGCCCGGCATCGTCGTGGCATCGCTGGCTTTCGCTCTGGCGATGGGCTTCATCGGCGGATTCCTGCCGGCGGCGCGAGCCGCGCGCATGAAGATCGTGGACGCGCTGCGGGCGGCGTAGACGTCATGCCGGCTTGCCGGATCGAGGACGGTTCTCGGCGGCGCCGTGCTGCGAGCGCCACGGCGGGCGCCCCTTGCGCGCGACCGAACCGCGGTGCGGCGCATCCGTGAACAATACGGTGCTCTTCCTCGTGCCCGCGCTCATCTGGGGCTCGACTTGGCACGCGATCACGTGGCAGCTGGGCGCGGTCGCGGAGGTGGTATCCGTCACCTATCGTTTCGCCGCGGCTTCCCTGATCCTCGCACTGGGGTGCGTCGCGACGGGGCGGTCCCTCCGCTTTTCGCCGCGCGATCACGCGTTTCTGGCCGGGCTCGGCCTTTTGATGATCTGCGTCAACTACAACTTCATCTACTGGGCCGAGCGCATCGTCGTGTCCGGCCTTGTGGCCGTCGTGTATTCGACGATCGTGTTCATGACGCCGATCGGGATGCGCATCGTGTTCGGAGTCCCTCTGCAGCCGCAACTTTTCGTGGCCGCCACGCTTGGCGTGAGCGGCGTGGCGTTGCTGTTCCTGCCGGAACTCGAGCAAGCAGGGCGTGGCGGCAGCATGGCGTTCGGCATCGCGCTCGTGCTTGCCGCCGCGGCTGCCTGTGCCGCGGGCAACCTGATCGCCGTGCGCAATCACGACGCGGGTGTCCCGACGATTCCGGGCACCGCCTGGACCATGATCTACGGAACGCTGTTCGCCGCGGCGGTCGCATTTGCGAACGGTTCGCCGTGGACATTCGACGCGCGGCCGCCCTACGTCCTGTCCGTCGCCTATCTCGCCGTATGCGGCAGCGTAATCGCGTTTGTCGCCTACTTCACGCTGCTGAAGCGCGTGGGCGCGGGACCGTCGTCGTACATCGCGATCGCCACTCCGGTGATCGCGCTTCTGCTGTCGACGATCTTCGAGGGTTACCGCTGGACGTGGATCGCCGTGCTCGGCGTCGTGCTGGCGGTGCTCGGCAACTGGCTGGCCTTGCGTGCCATTCCCCGATTGACCGCGCCGCCCCGAGGCGAACCTAGTCCAGCTGCAGCTTCACCTCGGCGATCAGCTTTTTCCAGCCGGCGAGATCGGCCTCGATGATCGCGCCGAGCCGTTCGGGCGGGCCTGAAACAATCTCCGCGCCTTCCTTCTCGAGCCGCTCCTTGACCTCCTGCTGCGCAAGGACGCGGTTCACTTCGGTGTTGAGCTTGGCGACGACCTCGCGCGGCGTGCCGGCCGGAGCGACGATTCCCCAGTAGTTGATCACGTCGGCATTCGCGACGCCTGCCTCCTGCCAGCTGGGCACTCCGGGGAGGAGCGGTGCGCGGCGTGTCCCGGTGACCGCGAGTGCCTTGACCTTCTTCTCGGCAATGTAGGGCAGCGTCGCCGAGACCGTTCCCGTCATCGCCTGGATCTGACCCGAGATGAGATCGAGAGTCGCCGGGGCGATGCCCTTGTACGGCACGTGCACGATGTCGATGCCGGCGCGCGCGTTCAGCAGCTCCAGTGCGAGATGGTTGATGCTGCCGGTGCCGGCCGAGCCGTAATTGAGCTTTCCGGGCTCGCGTCTGGCGAGTGCGATGAACTCGCGCATCGAGTCGGCGGGCACCGACGGGTGGACGACGAACACCAGCGGCGTCGTCGCGATGGATGCGGCGGGAACGAACTGCCTGACCGGGTCGTAGCCGGGATTCTTCGAGGCGGCTGCGACCGTCGTGAACGGACCTGCGACGAACAGCAGCGTGTAGCCGTCGGCGTCGGCTCTCGCCGCCTCGGCGGCTCCGATGGCGCCGCCGGCGCCGGTACGGTTGTCGACGATGATCGTCGCGTTCATCGACTGCGCGAGCCTTTGCGCGACGAAGCGCGCGACGGTGTCCGTGCCTGCCCCGGGCGGAAAGGGCACGATGAGCCGGATCACCTTCGCCGGGTAGGCGAGGCCTTGTGCAATGCCCGCGAGGGGGATGGTGAGGGCAGCAAGTGCGACGAGGGCGCGCAGGAAGGTGGTCATTGTGAACGGTGTTGGGTGGAGAGGTTGAGCCGACATGGTACTTGGTGCGGGAGGAATCGCGGCGGGCTTCGGTGCGGCGCCGCGGCGCCACGCCTCGCAAAAGATCAACGCACCGACACCCGCGAGTGGGCCACTTGCAGCCCACGAACCCGTTGGTCTCGTCGCGAAATCACGATGTGGGTACACCGTTCGCCGCGCTCGCGCCAGCCTCAGTCCTCACCGTCCTTCTTGATCACGTCGACATTGTGACTGCGGCCGCTCGCTGCCACTCGCTTAACGCTCGCTTCGCTCACGTTAGCCTCCGCCGCAGTGTCGACGTCATTGTCGCTTTCAATCTTCGCCATCTTTTTTGATCACGTCGACATTGTCGATGAGGCGCGTGGTGCCCAGCGTCGCCGCGGCAAGCACGATCAGCAGATTGGGGTGGTCGTAGCCTTCGGGGTGCGGGATGCGCAACGCGAGGCCGTGCCGGACCGCAACGTAGTCGACCTTCCAGCCCCGCCGGGCCAGCTCCATGCGGCCGGCGGCTTCGAGATTCGCGTAGTCGGTGCGCCCGGCGGCGATTGCGTCGGCGATCTCGCGCAGGACGCGGTAGAGGTTCGGCGCCTCGGCGCGCTCCGTCGGCGTCAGGTAGGTATTGCGCGACGAAAGAGCGAGCCCGTCCGCCGCGCGCACCGTCTCCGCGGGGACGATCTGGATCGGCAGGTTGAATTGCTGGACCATGCCCCGGACGATCTTCAGCTGCTGGCGGTCCTTCTTGCCGAAGATCGCGACGTCGGGCTGCACCAGATTGAAGAGCTTGAGCACGACGGTGCACACACCGTGGAAGAATCCCGGACGCGACGCGCCCTCGAGTTCCTCGGCGAGCGGCGGCGGTTGCACGCGGTAGACCTGCGGCGTCGGATACATCTCATGTTCCTTCGGGACGAACAGCACGTCGACGCCTTCGTGCTCGAGCCCCGTGCGATCGGCATCCAGTGTCCGTGGGTAGCGGTCGAAGTCCTCGTTCGGCCCGAACTGCAATCGGTTGACGAAGATGCTGGTCACGACGGCGTCGCCGTGCTGGCGCGCGATGCGGCACAGCGACAGGTGGCCGTCGTGGAGGTTTCCCATCGTCGGAACGAAGGCGACGCGTTTCGCGCCGGCGAGACGCTCGGAAAGCTCGGCGGCAGTGTGGGCGATGTCCATGGAGTTCCCCGTGGGCGGGCTCGAAAAGTCGTTGGGCGGGCGTGGCGGTTGCCCCGGCCCTCAGAGCGGACGCTCGCGCAAGGCGAGTGCGCCGTCCCGCGGTGCGCCTGCGGCTGAATGCGAATGGGTGAAGCGGCCGTTCATCTCAGGATGCGAGGTTGAAGAACTCGCGGCGGCCGCGCATCGCGCCGATTCGCCCGAGCAGAAGCCTGATGTGGTCAGGATTGTCGACGAAATTGAGTCGCGCGCTGTTGACGATGAGCACCGGCGCCGCATCGTATCGATAGAAGTAACCGCTGTACGCCTCGGCGAGGCGGGCAAGGTACGAGGCGGATATTTTCCGCTCGAACTCGACGCCGCGCCGGTGCACGCGCTCGATCAGCGTGTCGACGGGCGCCTGCAGGTAGATGACGAAGTCCGGCGTGGGTGTCTGCGGCTTCAGGTGCGAGTAGACCTTTTCGTAGAGCTGGTACTCGGCATCGGAAAGGTTGAGCCGGGCGAACAACGGGTCCTTGTCGAGCAGGAAGTCGCCCACGGTCACGCGGCGAAACATGTCGAACTGGCCGACGCCCGACAGCTGGTCCACGCGCTGAAAGAGAAACGTCAGCTGGGTGGCGAGCGCGAAGCGCGACATGTCGCCGTAGAAGCGCTCGAGAAAGGGGTTCTCCTCGGGCCGTTCGAAGAGCTCTTCGCCGCCCACATGGTGCGCGAGCATCCGTGCGAGGCTGGTCTTGCCGGCCCCGATCGGCCCCTCGACGACGATGTATCGGCACTTTTCGAGGTCCATCGGGGAGTCGGTAGCGGGGCGGACGCTAGCGCAGGAAGTGGGTGCGGGTGCGCGCGATACGCTGGTCGCGCACGTTGGCCAGAAAGCGGCAGGCAAGCCCTCGCCCGGGAATGGTCGCGACCGCGGCGACATCGGCGAGCGGGCGCAATACGAACGCGCGCTCGTGCATTCGCGGGTGCGGCACGGCAAGCCCGGGCAGCCGGATGCGGCGGCGGCCGTATAGTAGCAAATCGAGATCGAGCGTTCGTGGCGCATTGCGGCTCGGTTCGGCATCCCGCCGCCGGTGCTGGCGGCGCTCGATCGAATGCAGGGCGGCGAGCAGCGCGCGGGGGCCGAGCGCGGTGCGCACGACGACGACGGCGTTCACGTAGTCGGGCTGCGGCACTTCGGACCCGATCGGTGCGCTCGCGTAGTTCGGCGAGACGGCGACAATGCGCAGCCGAGGCAGCCGGGCGATCGCACGCACGGCGCGCGCCAGTTGCCGGCGCGGGTGGGCGAGGTTGCTGCCCAGCCCGAGGAAGGCGAGCGTCGCACTCACTCCGGCACGGGATCGGCGCGCGGTGGGGCGGTCGCGTCGTCATCGCGGCGCTTGCGCCCGCGCCCACGCGAACGCGAGCGCTTCCTCGGGCCCTCTTCGGGCTTCAGCATGGCCTCGCGGTCGTCGGGGCCGGCGTTGGCGAAACGGTCCCACCAGTCGGCAAGGCCGGCGAGCTCGCCTTCGAGCTCGCCGCTCTTGCACCGCAACTCGAGGAAATCCCAGCCGGCGCCGTAGCGCGGATGCTCGAGCAGCCGGTACGGCCGCTGGCCGGCGCGCTGCTCGAACCGCGGCTGCAACGACCAGATTTCCTTGATCGTGGCTTCGAAACGGCGCGGGATCGCGATCTTCTTCGCCTGCTGGTCCAGGACCTTGTCCATCGCATCGAACAGCGCCGGGATCGGCTTTCCGCCGGCGGCACGGGCGGACTTCCAGGTCGCCAGAACTTCGTGCCAGAGCAGGGTGGCGAAGAGGAAGCCGGGCGAGACGCCGCGATCTTCCCGGACGCGCTGATCGGTGTCGGCAAGCGCCAATTCGATGAACCGCTGCCCGAGCGGCTGCTCGAGGATCACGTCGATCAGCGGCAGGAGGCCATGGGAGAGCCCGTGCGCGCGCAGGCTTCGCAGCGTTTCGACCGCATGTCCGGAGAGCAGCAGCTTCTGCATCTCGTCGAACAGGCGCGCCGGCGGGACATTCTGGATCAGCGAGGCGAGCTTCGGGATCGGCGCGGCGGTCTTCGGGTCGATCGCGACGCCCAGCTTCGCCGCGAGCCGCACGGCCCGAAGCATGCGCACCGGGTCTTCGCGCAGGCGCGTCACCGGGGCGCCGATCAGCTTCAGCCGGCGCGCGCGAATGTCGGCGACTCCGCCGACATAGTCCCAGACTTCCTCGGTCGCCGGGTCGAAGTAGAGGGCGTTGATCGTGAAATCGCGCCGCGCCGCGTCTTCGGCCTGCGATCCGTAGACGTTGTCCGTGAGGAGGCGACCGTGTTCGTCGGTGGCGTCGTCCCCGGTCTGGGCGGCACGAAACGTGGAGACTTCGATCGGCTCCGGTCCGACGTGAACATGGACGAGCCGGAAGCGGCGGCCGATGATGAACGCGCGACGGAACAGCGGTTTGACCTGCTCAGGGCGGGCGTCGGTCGCAATGTCGAAATCCTTCGGGTCGATGCCGAGCAGGAGGTCGCGTACCGCACCGCCGACGACGAACGCCTTGAAGCCGCCGTCCTGGAGTCGGCGCGTCACCTCGAGCGCGCCGCGACTCAGCTGATTGCGGCGAATGGGGTGGTCGCCCGGACCGTAGATGCGCGGCTCCCCGGCCCTGTTTTTCCGGGGAAGCAGGCGGGCCAGCAGGCGGCGGATCATCGCGTGACCGGGACGGCGCAGCCGACCAAGGCGGGGGAGGAGACCAACGGATGCGACAGAAGTCGGGGCGAAGCGCCCGGGCGGCGGGAACCGCGACAAGTGCAATGGAACGAGTGGGGGACGATCATAGCATGCGATGACGCACCGGCTCTTCGCGCCACAGGCCCGGTCCCAGACCCTCCAGGGTCCACGGGCCGACCGCATAGCGAATCAATCTCAGTGTAGGGAGCCCGACCGCCGCCGTCATCCGGCGCACCTGCCGATTCTTGCCTTCGGTCAGCGTGAGCTCGAGCCATGAGGTCGGAATGGACTTGCGAATCCGAATCGGCGGCATGCGCGGCCAAAGGCGCCGTGGCTCGGGAATGGCGTGGATGGCCGCCGGTGCCGACACGAAATCGCCGAGATCGACGCCGGCGGCAAGCGCGGCGATCTGCCCGGCAGCCGGCAGTCCCTCGACTTCCACCCAATAGACCTTCGCCAGCTTTCGCCGTGGACTCGTGATGCGCGCCTGCAGCGCCCCGTCGGCGGTCAGCACGACGAGCCCCTCGCTGTCGGCGTCCAGCCGCCCTGCGGGGTAGACGTCCGGCACGCGCACGAAGTCGGCGAGCGTCGGCTTGCCGCTGGCGTCGGCCGAGAACTGGCAGAGCACGCCGTATGGCTTGTTGAGCAGGACGACCCTGCCGTCGGCGGCGCGGTGCGCGCTAGCGCCGCGCGCATTGGCGGCGCGGCGCGCCGTGGCGGTATTCACCGGATTCGAGGATAATTAACAGTTTGCAGCACCTGCTCTCGACACGCCTCGCCATCCCGCGAACCCGGACAGCGTCGGCCCGACGGCTCCCGCGGTGACGCTCCAAGGAGAACCCATGTATCAGCACGTCAAAGTCCCCACCGGCGGTCAGAAGATCACCGTCAACAAGAATTTCAGCCTCAACGTTCCCGATAACCCGATCATCCCCTATATCGAGGGCGATGGTACCGGTTTCGACATCACTCCGGTGATGATCCGGGTGGTCGACGCGGCGGTCGCGAAGGCCTATGGGGGCAAGCGGAAGATTCATTGGATGGAGATCTATGCGGGCGAGAAGTCGACCAAGATCTACGGGCCGGACGTGTGGCTGCCCGACGAGACGCTCACGATCCTTCGCGATTTCGTCGTCTCGATCAAGGGCCCGCTGACCACGCCCGTCGGCGGCGGCATCCGCTCGCTCAATGTCGCGCTGCGCCAGCAGCTCGACCTCTACGTCTGCCTGCGCCCGGTGCGCTGGTTCAAGGGTGTGCCCTCGCCGGTCAAGGAGCCCGAGAAGACCGACATGGTGATCTTTCGGGAGAACTCCGAGGACATCTATGCCGGCATCGAGTGGGCGGCCGAGAGCGAAAGCGCGAAGAAGGTCATCGAGTTCCTGCTGAAGGAGATGGGCGTCAAGAAGATCCGCTTCCCCGCGACCTCAGGGATCGGCATCAAGCCGGTCTCGCGCGAGGGGACCGAGCGGCTGGTGCGCAAGGCGATCCAGTACGCGATCGACAACGACAAGCCGTCGATGACGCTCGTGCACAAGGGCAACATCATGAAGTTCACGGAAGGCGCGTTCCGCGACTGGGGCTACGGACTCGCCGAAAGGGAGTTCGGCGCGAAGCCCATCGACGGCGGCCCCTGGATGTCGATTCGCAATCCGAAATCGGGCCGCGAGATCGTCGTCAAGGACGTGATCGCCGACGCCTTCCTGCAGCAGATCCTGTTGCGTCCGGCCGAGTACAGCGTCATCGCCACGCTCAACCTCAACGGTGACTACATCTCCGACGCGCTCGCCGCGCAGGTCGGCGGCATCGGCATCGCGCCGGGAGCGAACCTGTCGGATTCGGTTGCGATGTTCGAGGCGACGCACGGTACGGCACCCAAGTACGCGGGGAAGGACTACGTGAATCCGGGCTCCGAGATCCTGTCGGCCGAGATGATGCTCGTCCACATGGGATGGAAGGAAGCGGCGGATCTGATCACGGCGAGTCTCGAGAAGGCGATTGCCGACAAGGTCGTGACCTATGATTTCGCGCGGCTGATGCAAGGCTCGACGCAGGTGTCCTGCTCGGGCTTCGGCAAGGCGATGATCGAGCGGATGTAGGGTTTCGACGCCGGCCAACGGCGTCGTCGTTCTCCGCGTTCGGCGTGCAGGACGTCTTTCGGGCGCGCCGGCCGCCGGCCCGCGCTTGGGTCCCCGGGGCCTCGCCGCGGCCGAACTTCCGGCCCTCGCCGAGGGCCGTGGCCCCCCCATGGCGATCGCCGCCATGGCGTGCAAACGGGTCCTCGCCGCCACCGTCAGCTCGATGGTGGTCCGACGCTCCTGCATCGTTGAACCAGTTACCCGTTCCCGTTGCCATAGTGCTGCGTCCTCGCCGACTGGCGCCGATTTCGGCGGCGAGGCGATCGTCGGGCCCTTTGCGGAAGGTGCGTGCTGCGGCGGGTGTGGTTATTGCTACGTCACATGGAGACATCGGACCCGACCTGGGGGATGAAATTGTGGTTTTATTGCGTGAAAGTCCGTGCCGGCGTCAATAT
>Ga0209048_10002919_pt1 | contig 16799 bp, 13 predicted proteins | sample FrelakmetCRP12CR_FD_187146 | JGI IMG/M metagenome (GOLD analysis project Ga0209048, IMG submission 187146) | Freshwater lake sediment microbial communities from the University of Notre Dame, USA, for methane emissions studies - CRP12 CR (SPAdes)... | ecosystem: Environmental > Aquatic >... | reverse complement strand
CATCACTGCAGGATGGGTTCACACCTGTGCCCTGACCGCGGGCGGCGGGGTCAAGTGCTGGGGGTATAACGAGTACGGGCAGCTAGGGGATGGCACGACTACCCAGCACAGCACGCCGGTCGACGTGAGCGGGCTGAGTAGCGGGGTGATCGCCATCGCCGCAGGTTATGGTCACACTTGCGCGCTGGCAGCAGGCGGCGGGGTCAAGTGCTGGGGATGGAACATGAACGGCCAGCTGGGGGACGGCACGAATAACAACAGCAGCACGCCGGTCGATGTGGGCGGGCTGAGCAGCAGGGTATCCGCCATCGCAACGGGTTATGGTCACACCTGTGCGCTGACGGCGGGCGGCGGGGTCAAGTGCTGGGGGGGTAATTGGTCCGGCCAGCTGGGGGATGGCACCATCACCCAGCGCAGCACGCCGGTCGACGTGAGCGGGCTGAGCAGCAGGGTATCCGCCATCGCCACAGGTGGATCACACACCTGTGCGCTTTTATCGGCAGCCAAAGTGAAATGTTGGGGATCGGATGCTAATGGGCAGTTAGGCCTGGGCACCATTATACCGACTACATATCGTACATCTCCCGTCGATGTCGTTGCTTCTCTTTCACCCACTCTAAGCCTTAACTACACCACAGGAAAGCCGGGCAGCTATTTCACTTTGACCGGCGAGAATTTCCCTGCCAGCTCTGTCGCCACAGTTCGGGTGAACGGCAGCCTCCTCACCAACAACCTGGCTGTAAATGAAACCGGGAGTTTTATTTTCTTCATCGATACAGGGGGCGCGGATCCGGGGTTCTATTCGATTACGGTGAGCGTCAATCCGAGCGCCACGACCCTCCTCCGTCTTGATCATGACGTACCCTTGCGAGCACAAGAAGGCGGAGGGATTACATTCAATATTCCAGGTGGATTGGCTTACACCCATCCGATCTTTCTGCCAATCCTTACTCGATAATTCCAATCCATCATCGTCCTTCCCTTATCCAATAATTCTGGATAGGGGAAGGATGAAATCATCTGCTCGCTGTCGTTACATCCCTGGGACGGTAATTCACCCGCTCTCGCGAACGATAGACATCATTTCGTGGGCACTCTCACTGTCAAGGAGGTGCCTTTTCCGCCTGCGCTCTCGATCTCGAAGCTGCCCCCCGCGCGCTCAGCCCGCTCGCGCATCGAGGTCAGCCCTAAATGCCCGGGGAAAGGCTCGGTGACTTCAAATCCTTGACCATCGTCGTGCACTTCCAGGACGAGCATCCCCTCCAACTCATATAATCGCAAGTCAACCCGGCTGGCGCGGGCATGCTTAACCAAGTTGTTAAAGGCTTCTTGTGTAATTCGATAAAGCGCTTCTTTTATCGTCAAAGGCGCATCCGGTTCCTCACAGAGGGTTGCATCAACCCGGATCGAATGGCGAGCTCGCAGGGCAGCGGCTTGCTTGGACAGGGCGGCCACCAATCCTTCCATCTCTAACGATTCGGGGCGTAATTCGAAAATGAGCGCCCTCATCTCCGCAAGGCCAGCCTCAGCCAGGGATAGACAATAATCTAAAGGTTCCAGGGCCTTATGCGGGTCTTGCTCAATCAAGGTGCGGGCCGTGCGCGCGCCAAGCGCAATGCCGTACAATGCCTGGGATACCGAGTCATGCAGCTCACGCGCCAGTTTCTGGCGTTCTTCGAGCGCAGCCAGTTCATGAACTTGCTCGTAGAGGCCCGCGTTTTCAATCGCAACGGCTGCCTGGTTTGCGAAAGCCATGACCAGGCGGGCATGGTCCTCGGTGAAGTAATTGGGCTGGGTGTGATCCAGTCTTAGAATGCCGACCAGGTGGTCCCTGGCAACCAATGGAACCCCCATCCAGGCATGGACATTGGCAAAAAGAGACATGATATCCGGGTCAGCCTGTGCCTGCTGCTGATCGATCCAGGGATCACCAGCCCACATATCTCCAATGATGATTGGCATCCTGGTTTCAATCACTCTACGGAAAGCAGTATCCGAATGAGCAGGGGTTCGAAATTGCAAAATTTTCTCACGGGGGTTCGAGCCTTGATGCTCAACATACACAAATTCGTCCCCCTCGAGCTTTACAATCCCCGCGTTCGTATAATCCACAACCATTTTGAGCTGCTCCAGGATAAGGTTCAAAAGCGGCCGTAGCTCTAATGTTGAAACCACATTCCGCGAAACTTCCAGCAAAGCAGCCATTCCGCGGGTGCGCTCTGCCACGCGTTGCTCCATAGCCTGGTACGATTGCGCCCGTTCGGTGATGTCCTGGTTAACAGCAATTGCCCCAATGATCTTTTGGTTAAGATCTCGGAGCGGAACTGCCGAATTGAGTATGGTTTTGAACGTTCCATCAAAACACTCAATATTGACTTCCTCATTTAAAGCTGTTTCACCTTTGGTAACGGCACGGGCTGCTGCCCATTCTTCTGGCTTAATCAATTCTCCAGAATCAGCCCACCAGGCCTTGTATTCACCGTATTGGTCAATCCCGACATATCTCGCGCCCGCCCAGATTTTCTGCCCGGCCAGGTTACCCGATACAACCTGGCCATTCTGATCTAAGATCCATACCCCAACCGGCAGCACCTCTAACATCCTTCTCAGCAAAGCCTCCTGTTCTCGTAAATTATTCTCAGCTTGCTTTCGTTTAGTAATGTCGGTGAATGAAGCTACCACTGCATAAGGTTGAGTCGCATCCGGGTGGAACAATGGTTGCGAATTAATGGATATCCAGGTTAAAGTGTCGTCCGGTTTATGCACCCCCATGATTACATTCAAACAAGGCTGACCGGTGGCAAGCGTGACCATAGCGGGATGGGTTTCGCCTGGAAAGGGAGAACCATCTTCATGCATCGCATTCCAGCGTGGGTCAATCGAGCTTAGACCCATCATCTGATCAGCTGAAAGACCTAAGATTTTTTCTGCGCTGGCATTACAGGTCTGGATAATACCATCCGCATTCTGTAAGACAATCCCTTCTTCCATCGCGGTGATGATGGATGAATAACGCGACTGGCTTTCCAGCAGAGCCTGCTCGGCCAGCTTTCGTTCGGTAATGTCTTGAACATTGACCACGCGAGAAATCACGCTCCCTTCTGGGTCTTTCACGGTCGAAATATCTACCAAAGCCGGGAAGATTGAGCCGTCCTTGCGAATATGCCTGGCCTCATAAGTAATGTGACCTTCTTCGTGTGCCTGGCGGAGCCAATCGAGCAATTTTGGCTGGTCTTCCGGTGCATATACATCCCGAATCGGCTTGCCCTTTAACTCATCGACGGTATACCCATAAAGACGGGCAAAAGCCGAGTTCATTGTTTCCAGCGTGGTTGAATCTACCCTACCAATCGCCACTCCCCATTCAGCATGTTCAAAGGCCTGCGCCCATTTCGCCAGGTCTTGCTCGGCTTGTTTCCGCTGCGTGAGGTCGCGCATGAAAACCGTAAAGGCAATTTTCTCGCCTCGCACAATTTTGGCGATACTGGCCGCCGCCGGGAATTCGCTGCCATCTTTGCGCCTGCCCGAAATTTCCATGCGTTCTGCCATGAGCCGGGCGGCCTCCGGAGCTATCGTAAAGGCGCGGATATGTTCGCGATGCAACTCGACAAACCGCAGGGGGATCAAAAGATCGATGGGTTGACCCAGTATCTCCTCTGCACAATATCCAAAGATGCGTTCTGCAGATTTGTTGAACAGGAAAATCCGTTGCTCCTGGTCGATCCCGATTACCGCATCGGATGTGATATCGAGAAAGTCTTCTAAATGAACCAAAGACAATGGTTCCGGTTCTGCCATAGAAGTCCTCTGGGTTAGTTGGATTGTTCTGAGGATTCGAGGGAGATCAGCCCAATCCGAACCGCGTACAGTGCCGCCTGGGTTCGACTTGGAACGCCCAATTTCATCAGGATATTGCTTACATGGGTCTTGACTGTAGTTTCGCCCAAATGCAATTCTGCCGCGATTTCTTTGTTGGCTTTGCCCATCGCTAGCAAGCGAAGTACGTCAGTCTCCCGACCTGTCAGGGATACAGGGTTTTCTGGAGCACGCACTTCGCGCATCAACCGGGCGGCCGCCTGGGGAGAAAGCTGCACCTGTCCGGCTGCGGCTGCTTTTATTGCCCGGCACAACTGGTCAGCTTGAGTATCTTTCAACAAATAGCCAATTGCTCCTGCCCTCACCGCACCAACCACAGAGGCATCCTCCAGTACACTGGTCAATGCGATCACTTCCACGTCCGGCATTTCGCGGCGGATGGCTTCGATGGAGGCAATTCCATCCATCACAGGCATGATTAAATCCATCAACACGACCTCTGGCTTGAGTTGCTTTGTCTGCTCTAAAGCTTCAAGACCATTCGAAGCCTCGCCTGTCACTTCGATTTCTGGATCGAGGGATAGGAACATGCGCAATCCCTGTCGAACCACGCTATGATCGTCGGCAATCAAAACCCGAATTGTCATCGCTTCTCCTGCCTTTTAAAAAAGCATCTTCTCTCCGCCGAAAGTCGGAACTGATTCAACCCTAAAGAACGATGCAATGTCTATTCAAATAGATTATAACTTGTCACAAAGTTTCAAGGCAAGTGTTTTTATCAAACATATAAAGGTAAGTGAATGAGATGGTGAAGATTCTGCTTGTGGCGCATCACCCGGTAGTTCGACAGGTGATTAAAATGCAATTAGAGCTTGAAACGGACCTGAAAGTTATTGGTGAGGCAGATAATGGGCCGGCAGGCATCTGTCTGGCTCCGCAGTTGGATCCAGATGTGGTACTGGTTGATTTGGATCTGCCGGAGATGGACGGTATTGCTACAGCCCATAAGCTACACGCCATTGCGCCACAGATTCCTGTCATCCTGTTGAGCTTAACCGACAATGGTGCCACGCGCACCCAAGCACGTGAGGCGGGTGCGGTGGACTTTGTGGCAAAGCAGGCTAATCCCACCACATTATTCGCTGCAATTCGTCAGGCTGCAAAATCCAACGAATAGTTTTTCGATTCCGCAGGTTGGCTGGAACGGCGCAGACCGGGCAATCCAAAGGTAGGCTTCCGCCTTTGGAACAGCTCGCCACCAAAGATCGGGGGAAATGAGCAATCGGCATCAAAGGCCAGTTCCAGGATCGCTTTTTATAATCCACCCCTTGAGCGGATGTATAATTCTAATTACCTGAATATTTGAAAATCCCTACCATTAGGTGCCTGGAGTTTCCCGTACGCCCATCCGTACCTGCACCTGCCTCCACCTTTGTACCATTCGACCAGCTCAATTTCGAGGGCTCCTCAGATCAAAACAGGAGGAATGAATGAACGGTTTACTCAACGGTCCTGGGTTCCTGGGCACAAATGCTCCCGTCCACGCTGATGTTGCACTAATCCTGATATTGGTCTCTGCAGTGTTGTTCACATTCGGATGGCGATTGGCCGTCCGAAAACGCTACAAAGTTCATCAATGGGTGCAGACTTCAGCGGTCATTTTGAGCACCATCGTTATCCTGTTCATGATGATTAACTCCTTTTTGATCCATATTCTTCCTGGGATCCCGGGGAAACTGAACCAGGGTGATTACGCCCTCACGACTGTCCACGCTCTGGTTGGATCGGTTGCTATGCTGTTGGGAATTTTCATTGTCCTGCGAGCGAACAAGCTTGTGCCAAAAGCCCTGCGATTCAGGAATTACAAACGATTTATGCGGACATCGTACGTCCTGTACATGTTGGCCACATTTTTGGGGGTAATCGTGTATATTACCGTATACGTGTTTGGCATATAGCAGTAGTCCGTACCTGCCGCCTGTGGATAGGCAGGTCCTGGTTGGTTGGAATGCCCGGCACGCAAGGGATTTTTATTCTGGATAGTGGACATAGGTCCCGATAAGATGGTTATACAAGTCGCCTTCTTGACAGTTTCGTTGATAGTAACTTTGCTCTTCTTCATATATGGATTCAATCATTACTATCTCCTGACCGCAGCCGGTAGATATAAATCCCCTGAACTCCCGCCAAACCCATCTGGTCAACGACCTGGCGTCGCCATCCACCTGCCGGTGTTCAACGAAAAATATGTCGTTCACAGGCTCATTGCCGCCTGCGCTCGCATGGCCGAGGAGTACGGCATCCAAAGAGTGAAGATTTACATTCTCGACGACTCGGATGATGAAACGGCAGACATGCTAAATAAGCTGGTCGAGGATTATCAGGAAAAGCACTTCCGGATCGAAGTTCTACGCCGCCGGAGCAGGCAGGGGTTCAAAGCTGGCGCCTTGCAGCTGGCACTTGAGAAGACCGAAGAGGAATTTATCGCCATTTTCGATGCTGACTTTATCCCGGCGCCGGATTTTCTCGTTCTCACCATGCCATATTTTATCGAAGATGAACGCCTGGGGATCATCCAGAGCCGGTGGACCCACATCAACCAGGACTACAACCTGCTGACCAGGGCGATCGCCCTGGGTATCGATGTCCATTTCCTCATCGAGCAGGCGGGAAGATATGCTACGGGATGTTTCCAGAATTTCAACGGCAGCGGAGGCATTCTAAGGAAAAAAGCTTTGTGCGAGGCCGGCGGTTGGCAATCTGATACCCTGGCAGAAGACCTGGATGCAAGCTACCGTATCCAGCTCCTGGGATATCGGGTTCTATATTTGAGAGAGGTTCAGAGTCCTGGTGAGGTGCCTCCAACCGTTCCCAGCTTCAAGAAGCAGCAGGCCCGCTGGGCGTGCGGATCCTTGAGGACGGCTAAAAAGCTCTTGCCTATCCTTATGGCGGACCGGGATCTCGGGATTAAGAAACGTCTGGAAGCCTTCATCCACTTGACAGGCTATATGGTCCATCCCTTGATGTTCACCTCCTTTATTTTGGCCTGTTTGGCAACCCTCCTAAGAGTGGATAGCTTTCGTATCGCCGATATCCTCACCCAGTTCCAAGGAGGCTTCAATAGTGAAACGTGGAGAGCTACCGCCGCGCGGGCGCCTGAGTTTGCGACCTGGGGTCTGGTAGGCATGTTGATCTTATTCTGCACGGTTGCAGCCTGGATCCCTCCGGTAGTGGCCTTGAAAGGACAGGCCCTGCCCTGGTCGCAGAAATTTTCATGTGTTCTGATCCTGTTTTTGCTTGGTTGCGGTATCAGTCTGAGCAACACAATCGAGGCCCTCAAAGCCCTGTTCACAAATCGAAACTGGGCATTTAAGCGAACTCCCAAATACGCCATCCAGCATAATCATAACGTGGAAGAATGGCGAAATAAGAGGTATCAGGTATCGTTGGATTTTGTATGTTTCCTGGAGCTGGTTCTGGTATGCCTGGGTGTGAGCTCCATAGCTTATGCCCTTTGGCGCTCGAATTTTGGCGTTCTGTTGATCCTGGTGCCATTTACATCTGCCTACGCCTTAGTCTCTACGCTCACGATCTTGCAGAGCCGGCGAGCGGGGGGCGTGTGATATGCGAGTTATTACCCACCCTGCTCAGACCACCGCCCTTTGGAAGCGATTTGCGACACAAGACCTGTCCATCCTGCTTCTGAGCATTGTTATTCAGCTTTCACTTGCGCTTTTATTCGGGCACTTCTACGATATGCGCATCTTCATGGCAACAGGCTACCTGGTTGGCACAGGTCAGAACCCATATGTCCCCCAGGACCTTACGGCCGTCTTCCATAACAGCTTCTTCCAGGGAATGACTTCGATTGGGTATCCTCCCCCCTGGCCATTAATGCTGGGACTTTTGTACCGGAGCGTCTATACGATATTCCCCAATCTCCTCGTCTATAATCTGGCGATCAAAATCCCCATCATATTGGCCAATATTGGCATCGCCTACCTGGTAGCCGATATCTTAAAGGATCTTGGAGCTGAAGACGCAACCATCCGGAGAGCCTGGATTTTTCTGCTTCTAAACCCTTTTCTCTTCTATTTTGCCTCTGCTTGGGGACAGTTCGATTCAATCGTTGCCTTGCTCTCGCTTTCATCCCTGGTCCTTCTGCATGCCGGAAAGCTGAAAAGCTCAGCGCTGTTGCTTGCATTGGCAATATCCTTCAAGCCAATCGCCCTTCCCATTTTACTTGTGGCCCTGGTCTATCTGCTGGGAAAATCTTACCGGCAGGCAATCAACTATTTTGTTAGCCTCTTGGCTGGTGTGATCCTGTTTTGCGTGGCTCCTTTTATTATTTTTGGATGGGATCCCTCCCCGATCTTTCGAGGTTGGAACGCCCATTTCACCGTGGGCGGAGGCATGTCCTACATGACCTTTTTTGAGCTCTTGAAGGATTCTTATCAGTTGCCGGGGCAATGGTGGCTCCTGGGCCTGGCCTGGATCCCGGCGCTGGGAATCGCAGTCCTTGCTCTGAAACCGGGTATAACCGGGTTCGTGGATCTAATAAAAAAAAGCACCGCTTTGATCCTGGTATTTTTTCTCACCCGGACCTGGCTCTCCGAGCCAAATGTGATTCTGATCCTGCCCTTTGTGGTGATTTTGACTTCAATCGGTGAGCTCGACCGCCTGTTCCTTTTCGCCGTTTGGATCCTCCCCCTGGTCTTCACCATTTTCAATGCCTCGCCACCCCAGCTTTTATTTCCTGGTTTTCCCGAAGCCATGGGAAGAATGCTTAAAGGAACGGATGATTTTCGCACGGCCAGGTTGCTTATCAGGACCGCGTTGGTAGTTCCCTGGCAAATCGCCGGGTGGTGGATGGTCATCACCTTGTTTCGAAAAAGCCCGGTACCGGCGAATACGGGCTGATAGGGTCAATTTCCATGGATATAACCATTCCGATCTTAGCAGGGCTCTCTCTCAAGCTGAGTGATCTCGCCTCCAGCCACAATAATTACCCAACCGCCCGGCTGCAGAAAGGTTTTCTTTTGCTTCAGGATGGTCAGGAGCTGGCCGAAGAAGGGGTGGGGTTTGGCGTCCCTGTGCTCAAGCGGGGGATCCAAACCATCTTCCCGGGACAGTTCGAGCTGACCGCTCGGAACAAGGGCCCGGTTCAGGAGGTAACCGCAAAGTTCAGGATGAACCTGGTAGAAAAGATCGGCAGGCCGGGCTTCGGGAGCGTGAAGGGCGCCCGGATATATACCATAAAGAATTCCCTGGCTGCGTTAATCCGACATATCCCACCCTTGCGCGGTGTATTGACTACCGCCTCTAATGCGCTGCGACGGATATTCGGCTGGGAAACCATGTTCGAGGAAGCGAAGTTTTGTACATACGTGGAATTAATCTATTCGATCGATCGCCAATCCGGCATAATGAACATCGAGGTCGATGCAACTGGTCTGCCTGTGGATGGTATAACCGAAGTTGTTGTGATGAATGAGCAGGGGGCGCGTACCTTCGACCTCTACCGGGATGCCGGTGGAACCTTGCTGCGGGAAAAAGAGATCGGTTGCTGGGATGAGGTAACCGCCGAATGGGCATCCTTCATAAGCGAATCTCATGGTCTGGCATTTACCCTCCGGCCGCTAAATGGTGCGAGGCTCTTTAGGGGAAGGGAGCTGATCGGCTCCCGGCTGGCCTGGTCCGGTTTTGGCTATTCATTTCCCCCGAGCCTCGAGAAAATCAGCTACGAAATAAGGATCGAAAGGCTGTTATGACTTCGGTTTTGCTCATTTATCCATTTTTCAAACCATCTCGCGATCGGTCCGTCTTCCGGTTTCCTCCGCTTGGCGTAAGTTATCTTGCTGCCAGCCTGCAGGAGGCGGGATACGAAGTGCGCCTGCTGGATTGTACATTTCTGACCAGAAGCGATGCCATGCGCATCGCTATGGAAAAAAGCGCAGACGTAATTGGTATCTACTGCATGGTGACGATGGTGGAGGACTGCTTGTGGTTCGCCGGTGCCTTGCGTGGCCACTGTAAGCTCCTGGTCGCGGGAGGTCCATTGCCCACCTGCGACCCCATTCCTTTTTTGGAGCATTTCGATATTGTCGTGCGCGGCGAGGGGGAACAAACGATGCTAGAGCTTATGCGCGCCTACATGGATGGTTCCGACTTTGGCGCTATAGCCGGAATAGTCTATCGAAATAAGGCATCCTTACCTGAAAAGGATGGAGAGGGAGTCTCTTCTACTTCGGATCGAGCATTTGAAAAATATCTGGATCACATTCCATTCCCGGCGCGCGAATTGTTGCCGAATGAAGACTACATCCGCTATGGTAGGAAGAAGTATGGTTATTCGATCACCACGGTGATGAGCACCCGGGGGTGCCCATATCGTTGCGAGTTCTGCAGCAATGTGGTTTTCGGCGGTTCATACCGGGAACGCTCACCGAAGAATGTCGTCGATGAGATTGAAGAGGCTCTTGCTATGGGGTACGACCGGATCTCCTTTGCCGATGACGTCTTCACATTGAACCGCCGCAGGGTTCTGGGTGTTTGCGAGGAGATCAGGCTCAGGGGACTGCAATTCCGGTGGGAGTGCCTGGGGCGGGTTGACACGCAGGATTACTCCACCGCACTGGAGATGAAGAACGCGGGTTGCACCAGGATTTACTTTGGCATCGAGTCCGGTAACGATCAGATACTAAAGCTCATGAACAAGAAGATTACTTCGGAGCAGGCGCGCAGTGCTGTGGAGGCTGCTCACCGGGCCGGGCTGGAGGTAGGCGCATTCTTCATTTTGTTCTACCCCGGCGAGACGGATGAGACGGTGCTCTCCACGCTGCGTTTCGCCGCCTCACTGCCCCTGGACTACCTCGGTCTTAGTATGCCTTATCCTCTTCCTGGGACCGCCCTCTATGATAGGGTTAAAGACCAGATCACGCGCGAATGGCGGTCCGGTGAAAGCCTGTTTGGAAGCCATGTGCTCACCTACAATTCCGAATTCTCCGAAGCTAAGATGTGGTTGGGAATTATAAAAGGCCATGCCCAGTTCAGGATGAAACGGCGGTTGGGAAAGCTGGCCCCGCTTTTTCTAATGCTCTTTGAGAAACCCACCGACGCGCTGTTAAGACTTATGAAATAAAGCCAGCCGCTGGTACAGCCGAGCGTTATTGCAACAGTCGAATACCTGGTGCAAAAGGGTTTATTTCTTCTTCTCCGCAAAGGCCTGCATGGTTTGGCCGATCCGGCCGCGCAGCCAGCTTTCATCGAACTCCGAATTATATAGAAAGGTGACTTCGTTCTCCGTGTTCCAGTCTTTCTTCTCATCAATACCGCTCACTCGGTCAAACAACCTCGATCCCGGCAGCGGGTAGGGAACGTTAAAGGAGATTTCGTCGAGGGGCAGCGTCAAAGCCAGCTGGAAGGTCGCCTCAATCGAGGCATTGGTTTCCCCCGGGTAGCCTACGATGAAAAAAGCCGCTGTCTCAATACCAGCCTTACGGAAGTGGTGAACCGCGTTAATCCCCTGTTCCAGTGTGGCTCTTTTATGCATCAGCTGAAGCGTGGTAGGGCTACCGGTCTCCAGGCCCAGGTAGACTCTCCGGCAGCCACCTTCCTTCATCATGCGAGCCGTCTCTTCGTCGATCCCAGAAACGCGTGATAAACAGCTCCAATCCATCTTCTTTCCAACCATGCGCTGGCAGAATGCCTTGAGATAGGTTTGGGATAGGGTGAAACTATCGTCGGCAATCCACAGGGTATCGTAACCCAGGCGGCGGATTTGCTCGATCTCTTCGAACACCGCATCCAGGTTTCTGCGACGAAAAATGCTGCCGAATACCGGCCTGGAGCAGAAATCGCAGCTAAATGGACACCCCAGGGTCAGCATAATTGAGGTGGTCTTTGTCCCGTTTTTCTGTAGCCACACCTTCTGATAGGCCGCATGATCGAAGTCACTCCTATCTGGAAGAGGAAAGAGCTCGATTTCTTTTTCCTTGTAATGGATCGTTGGGTTCACCAATTGCAGCTCGTGATCCTGGATGAAGAGACCATAATATGTGTCGAGCGGCAGCTCCTTCAGCGTTTGGCGCGAAACCCCTTGCTCGAAGAAGTCCCGGCAAAATTGGGGAAAGCTCAGATCGACTTCGCCCCGGAATACCGCGTCAAACTGCTGGCTGTACCGTTGAGGGTAAAGCGTGGGTAAAGGTCCACCCGCTACAATCATGCTTTCCGGTAAGCTCGTTCTAACCATTTCGGCAATCCGAAATGTGTTCCGGCTCAGGGTAACCATAGAGTAAATCCCAACCATATCCGGCTGGTAAGAACTTAAGGCTTTTTCGATCTGTTTAGAAGTTCTAAACGTGCCATCAAATATTCTCGTTTCTATATCGCGCTGGCGGAGCTGTGCAGTCAGATTGGCAGTTCCAAGCGGGGGGAACAGCATCTCATTGATAGACCTGGTTCGGAAATAGGGGAAAATTAAAGCAACCTTGGCCATTTACATCAATTCCTATCCAAATTATACATCATGCCAAACAGGTGGAAAGAGATTGGTGAGACTTATTTGAGACCGGAAGGAGAAGAGCAGATGATCGAATTCAATCTAAAGTTAATGATTATACGTATCTATTATTGAGTTGGTTTTGTCTGAGGCAAAATGAGGATCACGATCCAAGCCAAGTTTGTTGCCGCCGTTATTAGCAGAACGTCTTCGCCGGAAAACTCTAATGTTAAACCCTAACTGCCAAACATGCGCTTCCCAGCGGTTTGCTTGCCGACCAAGTCCACCCTCACTCAGGCGAGCCGCTCGCACCTCGCCCGCTGACCTGGAGTCATTCAGCTTTTATCTCGGCGGTACAGGCTTATCTCAAAGCTGAGAGATTATTCAAACCGGATCCATCGATTAAATCCAGGCGAAAGAGTTAAGTAGCCATGCCAATGGTAGCTCCTTTTTCTTTGAGTGAAATCATCAATTGATCGAAGGCCATGGTAAATTTATCTACCCCCTCATCTTCCAATTGCTGCGTGACGGCATCCAGGTCAATACCAACCGATGAAAGGTCGCCTAACATCTGGTACGCTTCGGGTACCTTTTGATCCAGGCTCTGTTTCGGGTGCCCGTGGTCGCGATAGGCATTTAATGTCTCAATGGGCACGGTGTCAATGGTATCTGGGCCGATGAGCGCCTCCACATACTTGGTGTCCTTGTAAGCTGGATTTTTTGTACTCGTGCTGGCCCACAACAATCGTTGGGTGCGTGCGCCTCTGTCTGCCAGCCTTGCGAAACGATCGGTGCCGAAAATTTCTTTGTACATCTGGTAAGCCACTTTGGCAGAAACAATCGCCATTTGTCCGTGCAAACGCGCCGCGCTTCCAGCCTGTGTGCCACCGGTTTTCATCATCTTTTCGAGCAATGGATCGACCAGGACATCGATGCGGCTGAGGAAGAAACTGGCGACAGAAGCAATCCGGTTGAGCGGTTTTCCGCTGGAGGCCAGGATTTCCAACCCTCCAATAGTTGCGTCGGCTACTTCTCGGTAACGGGGCAGTCCGAACAGCAAAGTGATATTGACGTTGATCCCCTCTCCAATGAGCTGCCGGATAGCCGGAAGTCCTTCCGGGGTAGCCGGCACTTTGATCATCGCATTGGGGCGGTTTACCAGCGACCAAAGCTGGCGGGCTTCCGCAATCGTGCCGGCTGTATCGTGCGCCAGACTTGGGGAGACCTCCAGGCTTACAAAACCGTCTCGGCCATCTGTCCGTTGGTAAGTCGGATACAAGAGGTCGGCGACGCCTTGAATATCTTCCACGGTGAGTGCCTGGTAAATCTCATCGCTGGTCATCCCTTTCAAGGAAAGAGCACGGATCGACTCGTCATAGTCATGACTTTTCGCAATGGCGTTTTGAAAGATCGAGGGGTTCGAAGTCACACCACTGACGCCATCCTGCTCAATTAACCGCTGGAGCTCGCCGGAGGAGATCGTCCCGCGGCTGAGATAATCCATCCAGATGCTTTGCCCAAAAGACTCCAATACCAATAAAGGATTCTTATTCATTGTGTTTTCCTTTCATAAAACCATCGTGCTGGCCTACGCGATCTTGCTAAATCGCCCCATTAGTTCAACGGTCTTTAACGGCTCTGGCTCGGCGAGCAGAGCGCGGGCTGCTGGCACCGCGTCCCATACGTTCCACAACAAAACGCCACGCACCCGGACCCCTTCCAGATAATAAACCACACCTTTTTTGAACGGTTCTTGCCAGTCGGTCATAGTCTCCATCTTGCTGTTCAATTCTCCAACCGCCTCGTACCCAAGTTCGAACAGGTCCGAGTAGAACATAGGCACGTGGCTATAGCTCTCGCCTGCACCGGCCATATTTCGGCCCGCCAGTTTGCCCATCATGAGCGCATTATCTTCGTGCTCCACCCGCACGCGCTTTCCGAGCGCCGCATGGTAGAAGTTTGCTACATCGCCTGCCGCATAAATATCAGTGGCAGACGTCTGTAAATGCTCGTCGACGACGATCCCGTTCTCCACCCGCAAACCGGCCTGCCGGGCAAGCTCGAGGTTAGGACGAATTCCAATTCCGGCTACAACTCCATCCACTTCGAAAGCCCGCCCGCTGCCGGTCCCGACTGAGTAACGGTCCCCGGTTCGTTCAACCCTTGCCACGGTATCACCGGGTAGGACTTCGACGCCCTTTTGGCGATAAAAGTCATTCAGAAAATGCGCCAGTTCATTCGGGAAAATGTTTGCTCCAATCGCTTCGTCAGGAAACACCATAATGACTTTTTTGCCGGCTATAGTCAGCGCGGCAGCGATCTCTGAACCGATAAAGCCGCCGCCGATCACAAGAAAACTTTTCCCATGCTCAGTCAGAGCTCGCAGACGGTGATAATCCTGAACATCCCGATAGTAAATAATATTGTCATCACCAAAGGGTAGGCGGATCGGCGAGCCGCCCGTCGCTAGTAGGATTTTATCGTAAGCGTATTCATCTCCCTTGTCATCACGGATCGTTTTGTTATGCGGATCGAGCAGCGTGGCCTTGCGTCCTAAATACAATTCAGCGCCCAGGTCCTGAGTGTTGCGCCAAATCTTTTCGATCGGGCGGCCTTTCCACAACCCTTTTGAAAGACTGGGGCGCACATAAGGTGGATCAGGTTCCTTGCCGATCATGCCAATGGAACCTTCGGTATCCAATTCACGAATGCCACGTACGGCTGCATCACCCGTCAGCCCACCACCTACAATAAGATATTGATAATGTTTCATGGGTTTCTCCTGATCGATAAAGTTGGACTTTGGATGACGAGTTCTTTCTTAGGACAATCAACTTCTTCCCTAAAAGCCATCGTCTAATGTCAATCTCGTATTTCTGCTTATTAGTTGCACGCACCGGTTTTTTCTTACCCTATATAAAAAACCGGCACTTCCAATTCCTTGGAAGTGCCGGTAGTACGAATGCAAGGATTTAAATCTAGTGGATCAAATCCTGTAAATCATCTAACGAAAGCGCCCCGCCCTCGTCTTCAAAGCGCCGAAGATCACGCAAGGTCTCATATTCTTCTCGACATGCTGGGCATTGGTCCAAATGTTGTTTTATCTGAGGCATTTTGGCCGTAGAGTCTTCGCCGGACAACTCCAATTCGACAAACGAGGACACTAAATCAAAGCACTCGGTGCAGCTGATTTCCTCGTCCTGAGTATGATAGATATTTTGCAACCAGGTTTCAAAACGGTCCTTTTTCATAACCACTACTCCTCAACAATATGTTGCACAACCTGCCAGAATCTTACCCCGGGGTACCGAATAAGGCGAGGATCTCACCAGCCTCAAAGCCGCGCGCCTGCAAACCGCTCTTTAGCTTACGGCGCGCATCGTGCAACATTTTATACACCGCATTCCGATTTTCACCTAAATGCCGTACCACTTCATCCATTGGCACCTCATTGAACACCATCAGAAGAAGTACACGGCGCTGTTTGTCTGTTAGATCGTGCTCGATTACTTCCCGGATAATCTCGCCTACCTCACCTTGCATGGCCGATTGTTCTGGAGCCACTCCGTCTGACTTATCTTGCATTACCCATTCGGAAAGAGTGCTTTCGCTGGAAGCGGATAACTGGTCAAGGGAGACTCCTTTCCACCGTTCGCGGCGCGCCGCCATCAGGGCCATGTTGATCGCAAATTTATACGCCCAGGTGGAAAATTTGCTGTCTCCTCGGAAATCCGGGAGATGTTGCATGACGGCTATTAGAGCATCTTGGGCGCAATCTTCTGCTCGTTGTAGAATTTCGTCCCGGCTCAGTCCCCCAAAATCACCCAGGTTACGGCTGAAAAAAAATAAGGCTGCGCGCAGCAAAATATCCCGCAGATCGGTAATCGCATGCTCCTGCGACTCACCGCTTGCATTCAAATCGCGTAACCATTCCTGGTTGGTACGTAAATCAAACATCGAAAGGAATTATAACAAGAACTCCATTGAAAATAAACTGGTGCTTTAGCAAACCGTCGAAAGTATTTAAAATAAATCGGAACCTGAAATGGCGGTTTGCTCCAGTGATTGGCCGTTTTAGAGTTGGGTATTGTAAAATCACTTTCGGCCAATCACATTTGTCCAGGCTCAAAGTTGAATTTGAAGCCGGTGCTCCAAAGCCTGGACAAAGCTTAAAGTGTTCCGTTTCCTGCCAATTGAGCCAAACAATCAGGTTTTACGGAACACTAATTGGCGGATATGTCAATAACTCTGGAACATCCTAATTTCTTTATTTCCTGGTCGCCAGGATAAGGGCCAGCAGAAATAAAACCACAGCTACCGGCCACGGACCCTTAAATCCCAGGATAATCGTCCCGGCCAGTAAGCAAAAACCGGCTAAGAATGTGGCGCGCAAGCCACTCAATGGGCCAGATGGGGATTTCTTCACGTTGTTTTCCAGCATCTGCAAACCCTCGCCCAGGATGGCCGGACTCTTTTTAATCAG
>Ga0209048_10002918_pt1 | contig 16802 bp, 12 predicted proteins | sample FrelakmetCRP12CR_FD_187146 | JGI IMG/M metagenome (GOLD analysis project Ga0209048, IMG submission 187146) | Freshwater lake sediment microbial communities from the University of Notre Dame, USA, for methane emissions studies - CRP12 CR (SPAdes)... | ecosystem: Environmental > Aquatic >... | reverse complement strand
TACATCCCCTGGTTCTGCGTGGTGCCGCTCCTGGACCTGATCCTGCGCAAATAGCCGGGTCTCGAACGAACACTCGATTGGCAGCGGAGATCGGCGTACGTGGCCGCGCAGGCAGCCGCGCCTTGCAACCGGCGGCGCCGCGAGGCGCCGCCGCAGATCGATGCGCGGGACTTACCGCTTGTAAGGTCCGCGCTTGAGATACTCCTCCGGCGTCCAGGTCCAAAACTGCGAAACGTTCTCATAGGTCTTCATCGGAACGTTGATCAGGACCGATCCAAGCACGGGGTGATTGATCTTCTGGATGCGCGTCACATATACGTTCTCGACCGGGTTGTCGTACTCGTCCATCTTGAGCGTGCCGCGTGGCGCCTTGATTGTCGCGCTACGCATCGCCTTGAGGAACGCGTCCTTGTCCTCGACGTTGCCCTTGATCGCCTCAATCGCGGTGCGCGTCCATAGGCTCGCGGTGTAGGCCGCCTCAGAGAACCACGATGGCAGCCTCTTATATTTGTTGGCGAACGCGTCGACGAACGTCTTGTTATCCGGCGTGTCGAGACCGGTGGCATAATGCAGCGAGTTGCCAATCATGCCGATAGCGCGGTCGTCCATCTGCGACAGCGCGTCTTGCTGCATCCAGTACCCGCCGTAGATCTTAAGCTTCTTATCCATGCCGAAGCTGAACCAGGCCTCGAATAGGCGGATGCGGTCGGCGCCGACAACGACTGCAACAACGGCGTCAGAATCCTGGGCAATCGAGGCGACGGTCGGGCCGTAGTCCTTGGTGCCGATCGGGTTCCAGATGATCTTCGCTACCTTGCCACCAAGCTGCGTGTACGTCTGCACGATGCCCAGCGTCACTTCTTGGCCCCAGGTATAGTCCTGGGCGATGAATGTAACGTTGCGCGCGCCGAGCTCCTTGTAGAGATATTCGCCGAACGGATGGCCGATCTGGCTGGCGGACACCCCGGTGCGCACCACGGTCGGCGTTCGATTCCATTTCGTCACATCGTCGGCGCCGGCGATATCCATCACCAGCGGAATGCCGGTCTCCTTGCTGACCTGCGCCACGGCTGGGCCTTCGTTCCCACAGAGCGGGCCGATCAAGATGTGCACCTTCTCCTGATGCACCAGGCGGCGCGCCTGGGTGATGGCTTGGTCGGGATTGCAGGTTGTATCCGCGATCACGTACTCGACCTTGCGTCCGCCGGCCGTGTTGCCGACCTGTTCCCAGAACAGCTTGAAGCCGTCGACCGCGTCTTTGCCCGGTGTAGCAAGCGGGCCGGTGAGCGGCGCCAAGTACCCGATCTTGATCGGTCCGGTTTGTTGCGCAAGTGCCGATGCCGTGCCGAGCACGGTAGCAAGCAGCGAGACGCCAGCCGCGTAAATGAATTTCCGACGCAGAGTTGCGGTGCTCATGATTCCTCTCCATGGCCTTCTCTTAATTAGCTGCCCGCATGCGCTTTGGCCGTGGCACTGCAGGTTTGAATTAATACTAGCACATGTCCGGGGGCTGCAAAGTAGACTGGTCCGATGCCGAATGGCCACAGGGCGTGGTTTTGCATGGGCGAAGCGCGGGTTTCGGATATGCTGGCGGCGGTGTGTGGCTGACACCGCCTGAGAAGAATCGGGGGTATCCATGAACACGCAACGCAGCAAAACGCAAAAGGCCAGCGGGGCCGGCCTTCGTTTTGGCAGCGGACGCCACGCGATCCGCAGCGAGGACGCGCCGCTGGTCACCGGTCGGGGGAAATTCACTGACGATTTGGACATGGCCGGCCAAGCCCATGCCGCGTTCGTGCGCGCCACTGTTGCGCATGCGGTTATTCGTAAGGTGGACGTTGCATCGGTGATGAAGATGCCTGGCGTAGTCGCCGCGATCACGGGCCGTGACCTCGCAGCGGACAACATCGGCGGCATTCCGCCGGTTGCCTCTGTCAATGGCCGCGACGGCAAACCGATGTTCCAGGCCAAGATGCCCGTGCTCGCCGTGGAGCGCGTGCGCTACGTCGGCGAGGCGGTCGCGATCGTGATCGCCGAGACGGCCCATCAGGCGCAAGACGCGGCCGAAGCGGTCGAAGTGCAGTTCGATCAACTTTCCGTTGCGCCGGATGTGGAGCGTGCGATGGCCAAGGATGCGCCGGAGATCTGGCCGGGCGCGCCCGGCAACATCGCGCTCGACTGGGAGGATGGTGATGCGGCGGCGGTCGACGCCGCGTTCGCACGCGCCGCGCACATCGAGCAGGTGAGGCTGATTGATACGCGTCTCGCCCCGAGTGCGATGGAACCGCGCGCCGCGATCGCGAGCTTCGACGCGCAGGCTCAACGTTACACGCTGATTGCGTCGACGCAGGGCGTAGCCGTGGTACGGAAAATTCTCGCGGAAAACGTATTCAACGTTCCCGCGAGCCAGATCCGCATTCTCACGCACGACGTGGGCGGCGGATTCGGAATGAAAGTGCAGGCCTATTCCGAATATGCCGCTTTGCTATGCGCCGCTCGCCGCGTCGGGCGGCCGGTGAAGTGGTGTGCCAGCCGGCTGGAAAGCTTTCTCACCGATACTCATGGGCGTGACGGGGTGCTGGAGGGTGAGCTCGCGCTCGACGCAGCCGGGAAATTTCTCGGCTTGCGCGCGCGCACCTATGTCGGCATCGGCGCCTATACGTCAACATTCGCCGCGATCTTTTCGACCGCCAATACCAAGAACTGCCTCTCGAGTGTCTACGTCATTCCGGCGATCCGCATCAGCGTGAAGATGGTGCTGACCAACGCGGTGCCGCTCGGGCCCTATCGCGGGGCCGGCAGGCCGGAGGCAATCTATATGATAGAGCGCCTGATCGATAAGGCGGCGCATGCGATGAATATTGATCGCGCGATGCTGCGCCGGCGCAATCTCATCCCGGCGTCGGCGATGCCTTACAAAACGCCGAACGGGCCGATTTATGACAGCGGCGAATTCCAGCCGATCCTGGAAAAGGCGCAGGCGCTCGCGGACTGGAAGGGCTTTGCCAAGCGCCGCAGGGCCTCGAAGCGGAACGGCAAGTTGCGCGGCATTGGCATCGGCTGCTTTCTTGAAGTCGCCGGCGGTATTCTCGACGAAACGGTCGATCTGCGGTTCGAGCCGGACGGCACGGTGGCATTGCGCACCGGAGCTCAGGCGATGGGGCAGGGGCATTTGTCGACATTCGTGCCACTGCTGGCGCAGAGGCTCGGTATCGATCCCCGGACCGTGCGGCTCGTTCAGGGCGACAGCGACGAAGTACCGGCCGGTACGCCGAGCGTTGCATCGCGCTCGATTATGATGGCGGGCAGCGCCACGACCATTGCCTGCGACCAAGCTATCGAGAAAGGCCGGCGCGGCGCGGGGTATGTGCTGGAGGCCGACGCCAAGGACATCGAGTTCGTCGATGGTACGTTCCGAGTCGTCGGGACTGACCGTGCGATTTCGATTCTCGATCTTGCGGCCCGCATGCGCGAGCCGGGAGCGCCGGAAGACCTGGCGGGGGGGCTCGACAACGTCGCCAAGTTTGTGTCCCCACAGATGAGCTTTCCGAACGGATGCCACATCTGCGAGGTCGAGATCGACCCAGAGACCGGCGTTATCGACGTTGTCGCCTATACTGCGGTTGATGACGTCGGCAATGTGTTGCACGAGACCATCGTGGAGGGGCAGATCCACGGTGGCGTGGCACAAGGCATTGGCCAGGTGCTTGGCGAGCAGGTGATCTACGGCGACGATGGTCAGTTGCTGACCGCGTCGTTCATGGACTACGTCATGCCGCGCGCAAGCAACATGCCGGAGATGTCCGTGTACCACTACGTCGTTCCGTGCGCGACGAACCCGCTTGGCGCCAAGGGCGCGGGCGAGTCCGGCGTAGCCGGTTCGCTTCCGTCTGCGGTCAACGCCGTACTTGATGCCTTGGCTTGCCGCGGAATCTCCCAACTGGATCTACCGATGACGCCAAATCGGGTGTGGTTGGCTCTCCAACGGGCACTGTCAAAGTAACATGCGTTGGCTTGGTACGGAGGGGTCGTGGAGCGTTCGCTTACGGACAAGCTCTCGGGCCGCCGCCACGGCTTCCAGGCATCGTGATCCTCTCCTTTTCGAAAATGGGATCAGGACTGGATTCGCGTCGTAAGCTAGAAACATCGCATCATTCTGATCGATGTTTGGGAGACTGCACGCGCTCGGAATGTTCGTCGCCGACATCTTCAAGTCGCGTTTCCGGCTTGAAGCTGAGAACCTTTTTTCCATCAGCAACTCAACCTCGGTTTGAGGCAAAGGCGCCGCGTCTTTGACTGCTGCAGTGACCGGGCGCTGCTTGATCGCTCGCCACCACTCTGTCACGATGCCCATGTTGCGTCGCTCCAACCGCAACGCACATGCGTCGCCGAAATTTGTGATGCAGTAAGATTAGGAGGAGGGGTCTTAAATGGCGGATTTCGCCGTGATCATCATAGGGGGAGGCCACAACGGTCTGACCTGTGGCGCGTACCTCGCCAAGGCGGGTTTGCGGGTGGCGGTTGTCGAAGCTGGAGATGCTCTTGGCGGAGGGACGAGGACAGAGGAACTGACCGCACCCGGTTTTCGGCACAATAGTTGCTCAAACTTCTTCATCGGGATGGACGCCTCGCCCGTGCCTCGAGACCTCAACCTCAAGAGTTATGGATTTGATTTCGTCGTTCCCGAGGTTCAGCAGGCGTTCGTCTATGGGGACCGAACGGCGTTGATCGTCGAGCAAGACCTGGAAGCCACCCTGTCGTCCGTCGCGAGGTTCTCGTCCGCCGATGCCGCTACGTGGAAGAAGCTCCATGAGCGCCTCTGGCGGGCTCGGCCACTCTTTGTGAGCCTCGCCTACAACCCACTAAGCGAGGGTGCCGCGGTGTCTGCCGCTGCCGTTTCTCAGGGCATCCTCACGCAAGCCTTGTCAGACGAACTGCAAACCGTCAGGCCAATGAGTCCCTTCGCGGTGATCGACAAGTATTTCGAGGACGAGCGGATCCGGGTTGTCTTCAAGAAGCTCGTCCACGTCATCCAGGCTACCGATTCCCCGAACTTCGGCACCTTATTCTTCGGACTCTTCCTGAACCTCACGCGCATGTGTCTGCCCGTGGGAGGCTCTCAAACCTTGGCCGATGCACTGGGGGGGGTAATCGTCGCCGAAGGGGGCACGCTCTTCACGGGGCAGCGCGTTCGGAGGATCATCGTCGACGGCGGGCAAGCCACGGGCGTCGAACTTGAGAGCGGTGAGGTGTTGGAGGCCAGCGAAGCCGTGGCTGCAGCCATCGACTTTCCCCAGATGACCAGCCTGGCGGGTGTCGAGCACTTCCCTGGGGAGGTGATGAAGAAGGCCAACTCCTGGGACTGGACCAGCGCGCAAAGCCTCGCGACACTCCACCTGGCCCTATCCGAGCCACCCTCCTACCTGGCGGCGGAGTTCGATCCCAAGGTTGCTCAAGCATTCAACATCACCTTCGGGGTGAACAATTCCGATGAACTCCGCCGCTCGATGGCTGAGATCGCCGCCGGATCCTTCCCTTCGATCCCGGCGGGCAACGGGTCCTGCAACAGCCTTTTCGATCCCTCGTACGCTCCCGAAGGCCAACACTCGGCGTTCTGGTGGCCGTTCGCGCCGTTCGCCGTTGACGGGCACGAGACGAACTGGGAGCGTCGGCGGGAAGAGTATGCCAATCGCATCCTGGCGCGGTGGCGAGACTTTGCACCGAACCTTACCGAGAAGACCCTCGTGGGGGCCTACCTGCGAACGCCTCTGGACATCGCTCGGCAGAACGCCTGCATGCGGCTTGGGAGTTGCCGGATGGGCGGGTATACCGCGGAGCAGTTCGGAATCACCCGGCCACACCCCGACATGGCCGACTACCGCGTCCCGTGGATTGATCGTCTGTACCACTGCGCTTCCACCAGTCCCAACGGAGGGGGCGTGAACTGCGCTCCCGGCTACAACGCGGCCAGAATGATTGCAGAGGATCTCGGAGTAGAAATTTGGTGGCCGCGGATGACCTTGGCGTATGCGACTGAACTGGCGGGTTCCTGAGAGGTCACGCAGCATGGGCCATCACCGTGACTCCATGCCCATCGTGGAGGCCGCCCCGTGCTCGACCTGATCCTCCATGCGCTCCACCTCGTCGCCGTCGCGATCTACGTGGGTGGCGGCCTAATTTTACACGGGCCCCTTCGGCGGGCTCTCCGGATGATCCCGCCGGGGCAGGCGTCGATTGTGGGTTCGCGCGTTGGAGGGGATTTCACATATTTGAGCTGGATGAGCCTGGCCCTGTTGGGCTCGACCGGATACTGGATGGCGTTGCGGTATGGATGGGGTGATGCGTCTTCGCCTTTCACCCTCTGGATCAATCCCCTTGTCCTCCAAACGTCGAAGGGCGTGGCACTACTGGTGATGGTATCCGCTTGGTATCTTATCCTGATCGGCGCATCCATCATCACGTTCGTGCTGCGGCCGCGGCTCAGTCTTCGGGTGACGCCCGATGCGACGGTCGACGCCGCGAATCGAGCGGTGGCGACGATCTCGCGTGCCGACCGCTGGCTCGACATCCTCGCTCTTGCAAACTTCGGCCTGGCCACGGTGGCGCTGCTAACGGGTGCGTTCTTCCATTGAACCCAGATCGGCTGGGTGGCGAGATGCCCTCATGAACCTCCCCGATTGGCTCATCGCCGCAGGCCGTCGTGTCCCTCTCTACCAGTCTCTACCCGAGCGTCCGAACTGGCCGTCATACAGCCATACTGCCGAGGATCTCGAGGCGGTTGCCAAAGCGCGCGGTGATCCGTTCGGGGGTCGGCATGACATCGAGCATCCTCCCGATGTGCTGATCCAGGCGGCCCGGGGTCTCCCGATCTACTGGGCGTTGACGGCGAGCGATCTGAGCGCGCTCTCAACGGTCTTGGCCGAATCGTGGACCAGGCTCGGGATCACAACGGGCCAGCGAGTAGCGCTCTATGATTACGCCACGTCGCCGATGGTCGTGTACGCCTCCCGCGCCTACGTTCCTCATCTCGACGCCGGTGCGGCCGACATACTCGGTTGTCTCCCTATCTGCAACGACGGTTTGCCCGATCTAGCTGATCGTTGCATTCACATCCTCGAATACGTGCAGCCCTCCGTCCTCTTCGTCGATGCCGAACTGATGGATCCTCTTTCGCGCGCCCTGGAGAGGAAGGGATCGAGTACGGTTTCCCGTGTGGTGGTTACTTCTGATGAGGCTCCCGTGGGATTGGCCCAGATCAGGGAATGGGGCGCTTTACTGGGAACCGAGGTGCAGCAGATGCTCCGAGCCGATGCACCCCTGTTCTTCGCTCCGCCATGTGCGACCGAACCGATGACATTCCATCCGGATGAGGGCGCCTATCGGGTCGAAGTGCTAAGCCCTGAACCCTCGCCTGATGACGTTGGTCAGATCACCGTGACGAATCTAGCGATCAGATCGTCGATCGTCATCAGGTACGTGACCAATGTCGAGGGCGTCGTTCGCGACGGGTCTTGTCGATGCGGTCGCACGGGACGGAAGGTGATCGTCACCGATGTCGACTAGGAGAGACTCGAACGAGTACTTCGACGAAGGCGAGACCATTCCGCCCGAAACGCTGGTCGACGAACGGTGGAAGGCGATTGGCACGCTCGTGGATCACGCCTATCACCAACTCCCCTTCTACCGAGCCTTGTGGAACCGCCAGGGGTTTGCTCCGGAAGGCCCAATGGACGCGGCGGCTTTTCGGAAAGTGCCAATAACCAGAAAACGCGATCTCGTTCGAGCGTTTGTGGATGGGCGATCGATGATGATCGGAACCGAGGCGCTCCTCGGGCTCGCCCCCAGCAACGTGGTCATGACATCGGGGACGATGGGCTTCAACACCTTCGCCATTGTGACCGGTTACGACCTCGATGGAGCGAGCACACTCGCTCAAGCCCGGGAGCTATGGATGATCAAAGTGAGGGCAGGGATGCGCGTCCTCAGTCTCAGCCCTGCTTGGCATGCTTTGGGGCTATTCGAGAGCAGGGCGATCACCAGGATCGGAGCCGTCCCCATTCTCCCGTGGGGAACCCTGACCCCCCGCTTTGCCGGAGACATCCTCACCGCGGTGACGTTGCTTAAGCCCGAGCATTTGCTGGTCACAGCTCGGGCAGTGCGGATGCTGCTGGCCGAGTGTGACCGGCTGAAGCTCGATCCGCGGCGAGCCTTCGCCAGCGTCCGATATCTGGGCTGTGCCGGCGAATCGCTCTCCCCAGTGTTCCGAACGCATCTCGCCAGACGGCTCGAGCTCGAGGAGGTCTTCGAACGCGGCGGCTCTAGCGATGGCATGTTCGGTGGTGGGGAGTGTTTTGCTCATCTCGGTCACCATGTCTCAGCGGACGTGCACTACATCGAGATCATCGATCCGCGCACCGGGGCCACCCTGGGAGCAGGACAGCGAGGAACGGCAGTCGTGACGAACCTGAGTCTCGGCAAATCGGTCTACATTCGATTTGACACCGAGGACGTGGCGGAGGTCATCTCGGGTGACTGTCCGTGTGGCCGTACCCATCCGGTAGTAGAGCTCTACGGACGACTGGCGGACTCCGTTGTGCTTCCCGACCGGATCATCACACCGGCGGACGTCCGCGGCGTGCTCGACGAGTTCGAGTACACGCGATTTCGGCCTTTCTCCATGGCGTGGAAGGACGCCGATGGCCTCCTGGTGCGCATCGGTGGAGTTACGGAAACAGATCCGGCTGAACGTTCCAAGCTTGAAGTGGCGTGCTCGGCTCGGCTGTCAGTGCCCGTCTCCGTGTTGGCGGGCGAGGTTGAGCACGCAGGGTGGAAAGAAGAGCGCATCAAGAGGAATGCTGAAGGATGAAGTCGATCGATGTGGTGCCGACGTGGTATTGGCCCGACGGTGTTTCCCGGTATCTGACGCCGCCGCGTTCCACAATATACAAGGCGGCGGTCGAGCGCTGGGCTCGGCGGACACCGGACAATGTCGCTCTCGATCGATACGGCATCCAGATCGACTACCGGAACCTGGACGAGCGGGTGAAATGTGCATCCGCTCGGATGCGGCAAGCCGTCGGTGATCGCGGGAAAGACGGCCGGGGCATGCGCGTGGCTGTGGCTGCGACACAGGGGATCGACGGCGCGGTGGCCATCCTTGGCGCATTACACGCCGGCGCCGACACTCTCCTGGTTGACCCGGCGACCCCGGATGCGGAACTCCGGTTGGTGCTCGTCGCCTTTGGATGCGAGCTGCTGGTCGCAGAGAACACGGCGGGGCGCCGAGACGCCTGGAACACGGCCAGCGTGCAGGAGATTTCTTTCCCCGCGGCGACCGATCGGGATAATCCAGAGCTTCTGTCGACCGACCGATCACAAGCGGGAAGATTGGGTTTCCGCTGGGGTGATGCCGTCGTGTTGCAACCGAACGCAGCCCTACTGGGATGGTCCCTGGCGTTCAGAGCTTTCGCCATGCTCGACAAGGGCGAACTGTTCACCGTGTTTCGGCCTTTCTCGACCTGGGAGGGCGTGATCGGGCTGCTGGCGCCCCTTGCGGTTGGAGCTACCTCAATTCTCCACTCCGGCTCATTGGGAGAGGTGCTGGATGCAGCGAACCACGAGCGCCTTGGGGGCATTTGGCTTAGCTGGGCACAGGCGGAAGCGCTCGCATCGGATCTGAGGGTGAGGGAGCGACGGGGGCACTGGGAATGGGTCTACATCTCCGTCGATTCGCCGTTCTCCGTGAGGAAACGTCGGCGCTTAGCGCGGTTGCTTGGGAGCCAAATACTAACTGTGCTTGGCACTCCGGCGACAGGACCGATTGCCGGCTCGCCCCGGACGTGGCTCATCGACGAGGCGGTGGGAACGCCAACGACCGGGGTCGACCTTTTCCCCGTGGATAGCCCCGCCGGCCGTCTCGCCGGCGCCCCCTGGCCCCTCCTGGCATCGGCAAGCGTGGGCGTGAAATCGACGTTCTTGACGCCCGAGATGTCCATCGAGGGCACGGCACCGGGGCGATTCATCTCGGAAGACGTTTTCGACACGGGTACCTCAGGCATTATCGACGCGAACGGCTTTCTCTACCTCGTCTGACATCACCGGAAATCTCGCAACGTGGTTATTCGATTGATCCCAATGGTCTCTTTGCCCCGCCGCCTGTGCCTATGGTCTATACCGGTCTAAACCGGAACCGCCTCGATGAGGCTGACATCGACCCTGTCCAACAGTGCCGGCAACGGCAAAATGTGCACGAGCGCGAAGCCGGCCGCCGCGAACAGCGCCCGGTACTCGGCTTCGGTACGCTCGCGGCCGCCCGGTACGGCCAGCATGTTGATGTCGATCATCGCCATCCGCTGATGGCTTGGCGAGGCTTCCATCCGCGCTGGCATCACGCGCTCCACCAGCAGGAGTTTGCCGCTGGCGGACATCGCCCGGCGGCAGTTCTTGAGGATCGAGACGCTGCGATCGTCATCCCAGTCGTGAATGACGCTTTTGAGAATATAGGCATCGGCCCCGTTCGGCACGGAACGGAAGAAATCCCCCGCGACCACCTCGCACCGCTCCGCCACGCCTGCGGCTGCGAGCTGCTGCGGCGCCTCTGCGTTGCCGGTCAGCAAGTCAAAGACGATGCCGCGCAGCGCTGGTGTGCCGGCCAGGATGGCAGTGATGAGCGTGCCGTTGCCGCCGCCGACATCGACGATGGTGCGGAAGCGCGAGAAGTCATAGGCCGCGACCACGGCGCGCGCGACTTGGCGGGTGATGTCGGCCATTGCCTCGTTGAAGATCACGGCCTGTTCCGGATGCGCGGCGAGGTATTCGAAGCTGCCCAATCCATAAAGATGCTGTGTTGCGGACTCGCCAGTCCGGACGCTATGGAGCAGGTCGCCCCAGGATCGCCATGATTGCTCGCCTCCGAACATCAAGGCGAGATTGCGCAGCGAGCCCGGCACGCTGGTTTGCAAATGAGCGCCCGCCGTCGTGAGCACGAATCGGTCTGGCTCAATCTCGTCGAGCAGGCCCAGACTGGCGAGCGCGCGCAGAAGACGATGGAGGGAGGGCGCATGCGTTTCGGTCTCGCGCGCTAAGGTTTCGGCGGTCTTCGCGCCACCCGCGAGCAGGTCAGCGATGCCGAGATGGGCCGCGACATGGATCACCCGTGCCGGCATGAATCCGGTGATCAGCGGCATCAATGTCGATGGCGGCGCACCGGTTACCTCGCGTGTCGATCGAGACATTTCGTTCCTCCCCATGGCTTTGCCACGCCGTTCCTGTGCGGATGGCCGCGTGAAGACGAGCCGGTCTCACCCATTGTGAGTCGCGTCATAGATCCCATCGGTGGTGTACCTGAAAGGATCCGATCGAACGCGATGTTGCTAGCTCCTAGGCCGCGTGGACGGATTCACTCCACCCTCATGCCGGCAATACCTTCAAAGCCACTCCAATTCGCGTAACAGACGCTATGGAATATCCCGCCGGCCATGGACCGTTCAGTCCGGCTTAACGCCTGCGAACTTGACCACCTTGGCCCACTTCTGCATTTCATCGGCGACGAACTTGCCGAAGTCGGACGGCGAGCCCACCAGCATCATGGCGCCGAGGTCAGCAAATCGCGCCTTCATTCTGGCATCGGCGAGACCCGTGTTTATTTCCTTGTTGAGCTTATCGATGATCTCGACGGGAGCGTCTCTAGGCAAACCAACGCCGCACCAGTAGCTCGCTTCAAAGCCCGGCAGGAAATTACCCACGGTCGGGATGTTCGGTAGCGCTTCCGAGCGCGTGGCTGTCGTCACCGCCAATGCCCGTAGCTTGACCGCCCTGATGTGCTCGATCGAAGAGGAGATAGTATCGAACATGACCTGGACCTGTCCGCCAATCAGATCGGTCAGTGCGGGCGCAGACCCGCGATACGGCACGTGGAGCATGTCGACTCCTGCCATCATATTGAACAACTCGCCGGCAACGTGAACCGCGGTTCCGTTGCCAGCCGAGGCCATGTTAATCCGTCCCGGATTAGCCTTGGCATACGCGATGAACTCGGGAACCGTCTTGGCCGGAACCGATGGATTGACCTCCATGACAAGAGGAATGCGGCTGATACTCGCGACCGGAGCAATGTCGCGAATGAAATTGAAGTTGAGCTTGTCGTAGATCGCGGCGTTAATGGGGCCGGCCGAAGAGGTAAGAAGTAGCGTATATCCGTCAGGGGGCGCGCGCACGACCGCCTCTGTCGCGATATTCGTGCTGGCGCCGGGCCGGTTCTCAATGACGAACGGCTGACCGAGCCGGTCCGACAGCCATTGACCCATCAGTCGTGCCATTATGTCGTTCGGTCCTCCGGCTGGAAAGCCTACGATCAAGCGCACTGGCCGCGACGGATAGGTCTGCGCCATTGCGACTCGCGGCATGGCGGGAAGCATGGTGGCGGTTCCTGCCAGACGTAGGAATTGGCGACGTTGAAGTTTCATGGCGCGCTCCTTCTGAAAGTCTAGCGACAAGCGAACCTGTGTGTACCGAAAACTTCATCCAGCGATGGTTTCGGTTTTTCTCAGGCGAAATTCCCGTAGCGGCGGACTTTGCGGTGCTCTGTGCCAACTGTCACCGGATGATCCATCGCAGTGACGATCCAAGCAACTTGAGCTTGTTTCGCGCCATTCCAGTTGAGACGAGGTCATTGCTTTGATGCATGTCAAAGTCGTGGTGGCATTCGAGCGTCTAATTACAAATTGTTCATTCGCAGCCTGCGTTTCACGCCGTTGAAGCGGGGTATTGGACAAGCAGATGTTCGCGGTTCGACCGAAAGAACCCTAAGCCATGCTTATCTGCGAAGAGTATCTGACGCCGGGCTCGCTGGATGAGGCCTTTGCAGCGATGGAGCGCCATCGCGGCCGTTACCGGGTTGTGGCCGGCTGCACCGATACGCTGCCCTGGGCGCGCGAGGGCCGGGCGGGAGACATGGAAATCCCGGTGCTGATCGATGTGGTGCGCATTCCGGATTTGCGCGAATTGCGCACGGACGACCGCCGCGTGCGGCTCGGTGCTGCGACGCCGATCCAGCGCTTTCTCGACGATCCCATGCTCGCCCACGCGCTGCCCTGCATGCCGCGCTGCGCGGTGTGGTTTGCCGACGACCAAATTCGTGCGCAAGCCACCATCGGCGGCAACATTGTCAATGCCTCGCCGGCGGCGGACGCAACGCCAGCGCTGATTGCTCATGACGCTGACGTCGAGTTGGCGAAAAGTACTGGCGGTAAACTCGTGCGCCGGAGCATGAAGCTCGATCAATTCGTCACCGGACCAAATCGGACGCACCTCGAAGACGGCGAATTGCTGGTCGCGGTCGAATGCGACGCACTTCCCGGCTATGGCGGCAGCTTCGAGAAGGTCGGCCACCGGCGCTCGCTGGTGATTTCGGTCGTCTGCCTCGCGACCTTGGTCAAGCTCGACGCACAACGCCGTCGATTCGAGGACGTGCGGCTCGCTCTTGGCGGCATTGGACCGGTTCCGCGGCGCCTCACCGACGTCGAAACGTTTTTGCGCGACGGCCCGCTGAGCGCGGCGCGGCTGGAGGAGGCCGCCGACATGCCGGCGTCCCTTGTCGCCTCACGCACCCGCCAAGCCTATCGCCGCGACGTGGTCCGCGGATTCATGCTGCGCGGGTTGATCAATGCTGCGCGCCGCGCCGGCGCCGACGCGGGGGCGCTTCCCCCGGAACTGGAGGCGGCCTATGCCTGACATCCGCCTCGAAGCGACAATCAACGGCCGCAAGATCGCGCGCAATGCCAAGCCGCATCAACGCTTGCTCGATTTTCTGCGCGATGACCTCAACCTCACCGGCAACAAAGAAGGTTGCGGCGCCGGCGAGTGCGGCACCTGCTCGGTGTTTGTCGATGGCGTGCTGATGAAATCGTGTCTGTTGCCGGTGGCCAAGGCGCAAGGGGCGCAGATCGACACCATCGAGTCGCTCGCCAAGACCGGTGAGCTGAGCGTGCTGCAAAAAGCCTTCCACAAGGCCGGCGCCAGCCAGTGCGGCTACTGCATCCCCGGCATGGTGATGGCGGCGACCGCCGCATTGCGGACCAATCCCTTCGCCGACCGCGAGGAGATTAAAGAGCGGCTCGGCGGCAATATCTGCCGCTGCACCGGCTATCAGAAAATATTCGACGCGGTCGAAATGGCGCGCGATGTGCTGAATGGCCGCCTGCCGGCGAGCATATTTGCCGAGGTTGAAGCCGAACAGGGCGATTACATCGGCAAGGACGTGCGCAGCATCGATGCACCGAGCAAAGTCACGGGCCGCCTTAAATATGCCGGCGACATGACCATGCCGGCCATGCTTCATGTACAGGTACTGCGCTCCTCGCATCCGCATGCGCGCATCGTGTCGATCGATACGACGGCCGCGGAAACTATGGCAGGCGTTGAGGGCGTTATTACCAGTGCGGACGTGCCCGGTGAGGATGGCTTCGGCGTGATCGTCAACGATCAGCCGGTGATGGCGCGCGGCAAGGTGCGCTATGTCGGTGAGGCGGTGGCGGCGGTCGCGGCGGAAGATGAGGTCACCGCGAAGCGTGCGCTCGCCGCGATCAAGGTGGTCTACGAGCCGCTCACAGCGGTGTTCGATCCGGACGAGGCGATGCGGCCCGGTGCGCCAGTGCTGCATGATTACGCGCCCGATAACATCACCAAGCACATCCCAATCCGGGTCGGCGACGTGGAGAAAGGTTTTGCCGAGTCCGATGTTGTGATCGAGCAGACCTATTCCACTCAGCCGATCGAGCACGCCTATCTCGAGCCGGAAGCTGGTCTCGCTTATGTTGATCCCGACGGCGTGGTGACCATCGTGTCGCCCGACCAGAACATCACCCATCATCGCCACATGCTGGCGCGCATCATTGCCAAGCCGATAGCCAAGGTGCGCTTCATCATGAGCCCGGTCGGCGGCGGGTTCGGCGGCAAGACCGACATGATCTACCAGGGGATGCTGGCGCTACTCGCCATGAAGACTCAGCGCCCGGTGCGGCTTGTGTTCACCCGCGAGGAATCCTTCATCTCCACCGCGAAGCGCCACCCCTCGCGGACGCGACTGCGCATGGGTCTCATGCGCAACGGCCGCATTCGCGTGTTCGAGATGACCATGGTCTGCGACGGCGGCGCGTATTGCATGTCGACCGGAAACGTCGTGCACAAGGCGGCGGTCCTCGCCGCCGGTCCCTATGTCGTCCCCAACATCAAGATCGACACCTACGGGGTCTACACCAACAACACTCCGTCCGGCGCATTTCGCTCTTTCGGCGCGCTGCAGGCCGCTTTCGCCACCGAATCCCATCTCGACATCTGCGCGGAAAGGCTCGGTCTTGATCCGTTCCAGATCCGCCGCATCAACGCCATGCACGACGGCGCGGTCACCCATACCCGGCAGCAGCTCGGCTCGGTGAGCCTGTCGCGTGTGCTCGACGCCGCCGAGAAAGCGTCCGGCTGGGAAGCCGGCGCGCCGGTGTCGCGCGGCGACCGACGCAGCGATCTCAATCGCGACGGCATCCGCCCGCCTTGCGGGCTGGGCGCGCGTTTTGCGGCGGCCGATAAACGGGAAGCGGCGGAGTAGCGCGCATGGCACGCAAGCGCGGACGAGGAATGGCTGTCTGCTGGTACGGCATCGCCCGCACCGCGCCGGCCGACCGCGCGGCCGCCTGGGCGGAGATCGACGATGGCGGCAGCGTCAAGGTGATCACCGGCGTCACCGAGATCGGCGCAGGGATTCTCACTGTGGTGGCGCAGATCGCGGCGCACGAGATCGGCGTGAAGCCGGAGGACGTGGTGATCGGCGACAACGATACCGCACGCATTCCGGGCCCCGGGCACGCCGGCGGCAGTCGCCAAACCTTCATGGTCGGCAATGTGGTGGCACTTGCTTGCCGCGAGGCGCGCAACCGCCTGGTCGAGGTCATGGCCAAGGCATGGGATGTGAATGTCGAGCTGATTCACACCGGCAATGGCGAGGTCTGGGCCGAAGGGACCAACCATCGCATTTCCATGGCTGAGGCGGTCGATAATGCCAAGAAGCGCGGCGTGGTCCCGGTCGGCTCCGCCAACTTCGGCATCGCCCCCTCTGCCAGGCTCGACCCCGTCGACGGCTCGGGTCGGCCCTGGCAGTCTTACGTATTCGGCTGCCAGGTGGCCGAGGTCGAGGTCGATACCGTCACCGGCGAAGTGCAAGTGCTCGGCATCTGGGCCGCGCACGATGTCGGCCGCGCCGTCAATCCACAGGGCGTGGAAGGTCAGATCGAAGGCGGCATCGTGCAGGCGCTTGGCCAGGGCCTGATGGAGGACTACAAGCTCGAAAGCGGCCGCACCAGCACCTCTGGCTTCGCCAGATACATTCTGCCGACCTCGCTCGACGTGCCGCAGGTCAATTCCATCATTGTCGAAGATCCCGATCCGACCGGTCCGCTCGGTGTCAAAGGCGTCGGCGAGTTGTCCTTGGTGCCGACCATTCCGGCGATCATGAACGCGATTTACGACGCTGTCGGTGTGCGCATAACCGATCTGCCGGCGACGCCGGAAAAGGTGCTGATGGCGATTCGCGACAAGGAACGGCAGGGGCCTCACATGGAACCGCAAGCGGCCGAGTGAACGAGAGACGAGTATGCTTTCGGTTTCGGTCGCAAGGATCGCTGTCGTGCACGGCCTTGGAGCGAAGTTGAACGCCAAGTTCACTTCGATCTCGACGCAATTGAAGTAGCCTATCCCATGTGTGTGCCGAAAACCTCATCCGGCGACGATTTCGGTTTTCGCAGGCGAAATTC
>Ga0209048_10002917_pt1 | contig 16803 bp, 26 predicted proteins | sample FrelakmetCRP12CR_FD_187146 | JGI IMG/M metagenome (GOLD analysis project Ga0209048, IMG submission 187146) | Freshwater lake sediment microbial communities from the University of Notre Dame, USA, for methane emissions studies - CRP12 CR (SPAdes)... | ecosystem: Environmental > Aquatic >... | reverse complement strand
TGTTTGGGTTAAACAATATACCTACTTGTGTCATTATTTACCTGTTCTACTATTTTATATAACTTACCTACTTACCTATTGACTTACCTATAAAAGTATGATACACTCTATAAATGGAGGGTATATGACTGAACCAACACTATTTTTAGGAGATTGCCTTTTTCTAATGAAAGATATGTCTGATAACTCCATAGATACTATCATTACAGACCCACCTTACGGTTTACACTTTATGGGCAAGAAATGGGACTATGAAGTTCCTAGTGTGGAAGTATTTACAGAGATGCTACGGATAGCCAAGTGTGGGGCAACCTTGCTATGTTTTGGGGGAACTAGGACTTGGCATAGGATAGCGGTGAATATAGAGGATGCTGGTTGGGAGATAAGGGATACCTTGATGTGGTTGTATGGGTCGGGATTTCCTAAGTCTCTGGATATAGGCAAGGCGATTGATAAGTTGCAGGGAAATGAGAGGAAAACTTATCTAAAACCTATTGCCTATCCCGATAGTGATACTTGGGGAATACCAAATCATAATAGTAAGGGAAATGATATTGGATTTGAAACTCAAGGAACTGGAACTCGTAAAGATATGGATGGTAAGGGTAATCAAATAAAAACCAAAGGCACATCTGCATTTGAAGGTTATGGTACAGCCCTTAAGCCAGCCTTTGAGCCTATCATAATGGCAATGAAGCCAAATGAAGGGACATTTGCAGAGAACGCATTGAAGTATGGGGTAGCAGGACTGAATATAGATGGTAGTAGGATAGGAACAAACGAAGAACTTGGAAGACAACAAAAAGAAGGACCATTGCCACCAAAATATGGATTTAATAATAATCATATGGGTAATCGTTTTCAAAATGGTAATCCACAAGGTCGTTTCCCTGCCAATCTACTACTAGATGAGGAAGCGGCAAAGTTGCTGGATGAGCAGAGTGGGATAGTCAAGACAGGAACTAATCCATGTAGAAAAGATGGGACATTAAATAGTGGCGGTATATTTGGTGCTGGTATAGAGAAAACTCCTAATGTAAATATTTATACAGACAAAGGTGGAGCCTCCCGCTTCTTCTATACAGCCAAAGCCTCAAAGAGTGAACGCAATGCAGGGTGTGAAGGGCTACCACTAGGAGAACCCCCTGCTAGTGCTAGAAGTAAACCTGCCGAAGGTAGAGATAATCCTTTGGGAGAACCAAGAGCAAATCATCATCCCACAGTAAAGCCTCTTGCCTTAATGGAATATCTCTGTACCCTTACCAAGACTCCTACGGATGGGATAGTATTAGACCCTTACATGGGGAGCGGCACAACAGGAATGGCTTGCAAGAAGGTAGGAAGGCCGTTTATAGGCATTGAAATATCAGAGGAATACATAGAGATAGCCAAGAGAAGAATAGGGGCTGTTGAGGTAATAGTAGAAAAGTCTAATCCTCAGCAGGTAATGGACTTAGGTATATAGACAATTAAGCAGAGGGTTAATAAGTTTAAGGAGGATATAATGGCTAAAGTATGTAAATGGTGTGGCAGTACCAAATTCATTAAGAAGGGAGTACAAGAGAACGCTAAGACACACACAGTAGTACCCCGTTATAAATGTAAGAAGTGCTTTAGGACTTTTGTAAAGCCGAAGTGGACTGGTAGTAGGGCTAAAGATGCCTCTAAACAACCCTTGGATGGCTCTGTAGTAGTGTTAGATAACGATGGGGAGGTTTAACTTATGGAATGGTCTAAAATGTCTAAAATAGATAAACGTAGGGATATACTTCTATTTACATCTATGTGGTTATTTATAATAGGGGCTTTAGTTATTGGTGGTGTGCTTTTTAAAGTATCCCATAACTATATGTTGTTTGTTATAGAAGAACTCATGCTTGTTGTTTTATATTCTTGTATATATGGCTACATAGATACATATAAGAGTTAATCCGTCTGTACCCAACAATAGGCTATAACTAGAATAAGTATAATATCCATTTATCTCCCCCTATACGCAACGAAACCGAGCTAGTATTGTGCTCGGCTTCATCGCTACAATATTTACGCTCTCATTCAGATATTCCTCCTGAGAGCCGTCACATCTTTCCAGACCGTATAAGAGTCTTAGAAGATGCCTCCGATACCACTTATACTGGCTCGGTAACTATTACTATATCATATGTATTATCTTTTGTCAATACCCCAATAAACAAAGAAACCCACCTGTTGCGGTGAGCTTCCTTGTTATAGAGTATCCTCATCAACCTATTTAGTATTGTATCACTTTGACATAGGGTTGTCAATGCTTCCTATACCATTTAAGAGCATCTGAGGGTGTAGTGCGTGTATCTTCAAATCTTAATGCTATCTTATGAGCTGTATGATAAGGTAAGTGTCCATAACGCATTGCGTGGACTTCTATAAGCTCGTGGTGAACAGTTCTACGGTTTGTGGATTTCTTTCTACAGGGATAATAACAGACTTCATTATAAGGTAGATTGGTTTTAATCTTGAGTGCTTTATCAGCTTCTTTGTTTGCCCCGATAAACCCGTACTTAGACTTCTTTGGCATAACTGCAATCTTGAATGTACGTTTACCAATCTTCTGAGTTCTAACAACTCTTGGATTCTCTTGCCCACCTTTAACTGATTGAATTGTTACTTTTTTCTTCATATCTTCTCTATTATATCATGGTTGTCTATAGATTATAACTGTTACTTCCTCACTGTAGAATGTAGCTATCCTATCTAACCTGTATTCGTAGTCACTAAGTTTCGATTCGTTTCCTGTAAGTATTGTGTATCGGTTTGTTGGGTCTGTTGCTGCTGTCTGCCTTTTATTTCTGTATATTGTATAGTCTGCCCCTGTCACTACATATGGTGTGTCTATGAACAAATCATATACGTTAGGATTTATCTGACTTGAACAATTCCAAGTTCCACCTAACTTATTAATCTCTGCTATTGCTTGTTGGTCTACCGATGTTATTGCACAGTGATATTGAAACCATCCATAGAGTACAGGCACACAAGCCACTAGAACGATGAAGATAATCGTTTTCTTAGCCTTAATTATCTTGGGTAGTGTTCTAGCATGGTAAAGGGCTATCCCCATTGAACTAGCGTAAATAAACAATAGTATAATACCCAAATCCTGTGCTGACCTTGCAGGTTCTAACCGATTGATTAAGATGCTCACTACTAACACGAACCCATAAGACATCATCATCCATAATCCCATAGTGGCTATCTTCTTCTTCAATACATACCAAAGCCCAAAGGCTCCTATCATTAAAAGAATCATACTGGTATCTTGTGTGAAGAAATATAGAATAGGCACATGGCTATCTATTCCCATATCAGCCTTTATAGATGAGCCTGTTACAACCTGTGTTAATAAGGTCTTAGCCTCAGAAGATAAGAAGTACAACAGCAATCCACATACAACTGCATAGATAACGGTATATACTGCTATCCTCTTATATGATTGCCTTTTAAAGAACCTATATACGCACATACAACATAAGAAGAATCCCACACATAGGTATATTTCTAACCCTGTCGAAGAATGAAATACTACACATATACAGAATAGGAGTAGTGAGACTATCGCATAATATAATCGGTTAGTCTTAATCCAATACAATAAAGCCAAACTGCCCATTAGTCCAAATACTAGCCAATTAGTCAAATCAAACATCTGGTCATATAACGAGTACCTTAGTACGGGTGTAGCTCCAAATAAAACAAACAAAGTGCCTATATAACCCGTCCAATTATTAAACACCTTAGTACAAAAGTACCATATGGAAAGCATTATGGCTATCAAGGCTAAATAGTGGAACGCATAATAAGTCCAATACGGGTCTGCATTTGTAATCTTACAGAATAGACCTAAGAAAGCTGGTGCAGCATTTCTATAGTTGCAATTTATCGTATGCCCATAACTAGGCAAACAAAACCTATAAGAATTAACATTGAATAAATCACCATCTGCTACTTTGGTTGCTACTTGTAGATAAGATGGCACATCATCGCTAATTGAAGGATATGGGTACTGGTAGATTATAGGGGGTAGGATAAGAATAAGGGACACTACCGCTAAGAACAGTAATGCCCCTCTATTCTTACGCATATTATTACGGTAATGTCACTAAGGACATGTCAAATAGTATCTTGCTTGGGTTCCATGCTATCATGCTATGAGTTGCGACATCATAATCGCTTGCAGGAACCAGCCAAATCTTACCGCCTGTGGGATAATTGGCATCTGCTGGTACTGGAATCGTGGGGCAAGTAATACCCTGATTGAATATGGGATAGTTCCTTGCGTCCATGATTATCTTGCCCTTAGCATCTGTCTTACAAGCACCGAGAAGCATCCCGTTACTACCAGCCCAAGGGTCAGCGTAGTAAATCAGGTAGAAATTAGTGTTAGGGGTTGCCTTACCTGTTACCTGCATAGTGCAACGCCGTTCTGTGGGGTGATTGCGATTGCCATAATCGAAAGACCAGATATACAACTTAGCACTATACCCTCCCACAACAGGAAGCCATGTGCTAGTATCTTTCTGGCAAATGGTTACTGATTGGAACTTAACGGGAGAAGGTGTTAAAGCTGAGGCACTTCCATTAAAGGCAAAAGCTCCAGCAATACAACCTACCAGCATAACTACTGCCAACATTGAGAATAGAAACTTCCTCATTTTTCCCCCTTCACAAGTTTATTACTTACAATCTCAGAATTACCGCCAAGAGCTTCGATACCCTTAACGATTTCCTCAATAGACTTGTCAGGTGTCCTATCCGTAGGGAATAGGAATTTAGATTTGATTGTGATTTCCATCTTTTTTACTGCCATTTCTTGCCCCTTTCTTTATTATATATACCATGCCCAAAAGTGAGGCTACTACCGCTATTATCCCAAGAATCAATCCCTCTTGCTGTTTGTAATTACACAACCCAACAATGCCCATACTTAGAATAAATATACAAATCACAAACGAGAATATATCCAATCCTTTTCTCATACATATATCATACATACATTATGCATATTTGTCAAGCCTTTTTACTTTCCTCATCTATAACTTTGCTAATTACTTTCCGAATGTAATCGTAACTTATGCCCATCTTGGTATAGAAGTCTAAATTGTCTCTGCTTATATCCGCAAAAACACTCTCAATGGTAGGGGTAATGCCTTTATCCTTCTGTTCTTTATACCCTTGCTTGATACATTTTGGCAAGCCTTTAATAAGTGCTGCTTTGCCAACTTTATAGTTATAGTCTTTGAGTTTTTCCTGTGCTTTTTTAGGGCTTACCATCTTACCTGTAACTTTACCTAGTATTCCCATAATCCCTCCTTTTATATACAACCGCTAATATCCAGACCCCAAACAATATCATAGGTGCTATCAATAGTAAGGCACTCACATCAACCTTGCCTAATCCGATAATAATACCCACCACTACACCAGTTCCTATCATTGCAGATGGAATAATATAATTCATGTTACTCCTTGCAAATATGTTGTTCTGTTCCCTTACAGAATGGGCAGATTATATTCACACCCAACCCTCCTGCGGGTATCTTGCATACACTACACGCTGTATGAACCTTCTCCCCAATAAGAAGTTCCGTTATCCCTAACGCTGGATTTGGTATAGGTCTAAGTATACCTTTATACTCATTGGGCATCGCTATTACTATCTTACCTGTACCTTCACGCCCATCATAAATGAACTTAATCTTTGCTTCCCTCAAAAGGCCATCAATAACTATTGAAGTCTTATAAAATCGTGTTATAACAGGCCCATTCTCCTGCTCTGTGTCTTTTACCCATTTACTGAATAGAGGTTCGTTACCATTCCTTTTTAATAGAGATAAATTAGGGTCGCAACCTCTGATTATGCTTTCCCACAGCAACACCTCTTTGATTGCCCCTTTAAGTAATCTGTGCGTATCATCAACCATCTACTTAACCTCCCTGTTCTTTTTTTCTTCGGCAATCATTTCCGCTTGCACTTCATTCTGTAATACCTTATATTTCTTTAAAGCCTTTAAGGTGAACGGCAAACATATAATCCCTAACGCTAAGAATACTGAAGGCACTACATTATTAACATTACTCATAAACAAGAAAGCTGTAGAAAATACAACTACTACAGGGGGAGCCATTATACTAAAATACGCTAACTCTGTCCTTTTCGTTTTAAATAACCTACCCCATGTTCTGTTCTTCAGGATTAATCTTGCTTCATCTGTACTGATTTCTATTTTCACTCATCCCTCCTACTGATACATTTCCCTTCATTGTCCATATTGGGTGTTATTTGGCAATAACCGAATAAATTGGTTTCGCATACCCTGACACCACATTTAGTAGTTGCCCTTGCTTCATTTGGTTTATCATCTGGTTCCAACTCCACTCGCTTGTTGTACATTTTCCCTCCAATAATTCAATAAATCTTCCAGAGTATCATCCAACGAATAACTTCGTTCCCAACCTGTAGTATTATGGAACAGTGTGCAATCTCCCAATAATAGCGGAACATCTGACGGCCTCATTCTATCCGCATCTTGCACCACTTCTACCTTGACTTTAGACAGCGATAATAGCCTGTTTAAAAGGGATTCTATGCTTATAGCCCTACCAGAGCATATATTATAGGGAACACCATATTGACAGACCTTTATGGCTAATAGATAAGCTCTTACCATGTCCCTAACATCTGTAAAGTCTCGTTGTGCTTTTAAGTTGCCTACATGGATTACTGGTTCTGCCCCATTCTCAATCTCTGCTATCTGTTTCGCAAAGTTGGAAGTCACAAACACTTCTCCCCTACGTGGGCCCTCGTGATTAAAGGCACGAGTACATACAATCTTCATCCCGTAAGACTTAACGTACTGATAACAGAGTTTCTCACCAGCTATCTTTGACACAGCATAGGTTGATTGTGGAAGTAAGGCTTGTTCCTCAATAATAGGAACTTCATCTTCACGCACAAACCCATATTCCTCAGAGCTTCCAGCGAAATGTATCTTTACTTCTTTATCCAACTTCCGTACAGCCTCAAATAGATTGATTGTTCCGTTTACGTTAGTCTCTATGGTATCGCAAGGTGCTAACCAGCTCATAGGAACAAAAGACTGTGCTGCTAAATGAAATACATAATCAGGTTTTATATCTTGCATTAATTGGTCTATGGAATGTGAATCCCTCAAATCTCCATATACCAAGTTTAGTTGTGGAATAATGTGTCGGATATTATCTAATTTACTTCTATATCGTATCAATCCATATACTTCATAATCTTCCCTTAAAAGAAGCTCTGCTAAATGGCTTCCCGCAAAGCCAGCTATTCCTGAAATAAAAACTTTCATTCTACTCCTTTATAATCCTGCTCCAAACATGGGTGTTCCAGTATGAATAAACATCTCTACCAGCATTATAATAACGGTTATAGTTAGTATCTCTTGTGATATTCTCAACTTGGTTTTTCTGGTTACTGTTTTACCAAAGAACTTGCTATCCTTGAACCTTCTGCCAAAGAATATCATGTTGATTCTAGGTATCTGCCAACCAATAAATCCCCACATAAATATATAACCAGCCGATAGGTTGCTCTGTATGTTATTTATCCACCTTGTATAAGATACTTTCCCTTGTATAAGAGTAATCGGGTTTGCAAATCCTGTTTCTACTATACCTTTAATCATATAACCTGTTGGTGTTAAGAAACCCGCATGATTTCTAGTTACTGGATGCACTAACTCTGCTGTACTGTTGATATAAGCCCAATCTACTGCGTAAGTTTCTTCTGTAACCTTTCGGTTTTCAAGTGTTAAATCCCCATATTCGTTATACCCATAATCAATTACATACAAGTTATCCTTTGCCCATGCCATTTCAGCAGCATCAAGGTTTTTAGAATAGTTATATAACCATGACGGATAAATCTTAACATTAGAATCGTATGTATCGTTGTGATATTGTACTCCTACGTTAGCACCTGAAATAATACCTGCCCAAATAGTTGCGTTAGCTGGCATTTGTTCCAAAGATTCATAATACTGTTTCGCTTCAAGCCCTATATCGTTGTTCCTACCCAAGTCAAAGAAGAATGAGTTTCCAATTATAAACCCCACGCAACACACACCCGTTACTATAGGAATTGCATAGCGTGTTTTGGGTGTTAAAAATATATTTCCTAAATGCGATAACCGATGCCTTATACGATTATAAAACTCCTTATACCAAGTCTTGCCTTCAACTTCTATTGGCTCCACCGTACTATATCCTAATATCCACTCTGTACCTTTAACTACAAGAACCCCACCAAAAGCAAATGCCATCATTGTATAAGTATAAACCGATGGGTCTATGTTTATCATATAATGGATTATTGGTATTATCACCAAGAACGCTAAGATAAATCCTTCATGGTCTTTGTGTTTCTTTATGTGCCACAAAGCGTACCAGATTAGTAAAGAACAAGCCCCAAAACTATATCCGAGTATTGCTATCCCGTCTTGAATCCTTTGAAGCCCATTTTCAGTGAATATAGCCAACCCACCTATCAGGTTTCGGCTACGGAAGAAATAACTTACATAATCTCCAAAACCAGTACCAGTAACCATTGTATAAGGTGGTTTATTTACTAACGGTATCCATATATAGAATAGTAGCCCTAATATTGGGAGCAACATCTTTTTAGTGACTAACTTAGTCTTAGCTTTCTTGTGTTGTGCCAAATCGTGTATAAAGATTAAGAACAATGGCAAGATAATAAGATGATGTACTCCCACACCGCACATCAATACTATGTACTTCCATTTATCCTTACCAATGAAATGCAGATAAACAGCTAAGACACAAATCATGGTTATAAGTGAATATTGCTTCAGTATAGTAGCTTGAGATAACACAACTGCTGAGGCACAGAAACAAAGTGGCGCAAGTAAAGCAACCCACCATCGTTTAGTATATCTACGTGCCATAAGATATACGAGCATTGAAGTTATACCAGAGAAGATTGCCGAAAAGAAACATAGCCTCCAAAAGTCATTTCCAAAAGGCAACCGTACCACTAACGCATTAAACATATTGTATAATGGTGCACCCTGAGAAGGTGTTACTACGATATTCTCTGCCCCTGATAGATAGTGCATTGAATCACAGTCAACATTAGCCCACGTTATATCGGTAGCAGACATACTAACAAAGTATGCACACGAGGCAACTAGAACTAGAATTGCGACCCAATATTTTTTCAGAAACGCCATAATGCTTTAGCCTCTTTCAAAGTTTTCTTCCTAGTTATAATCAACAACAAAAGGCATACATAACCCATTAGCCAAAATAGACTAAGTGCTACCCAATCCCAAAACCTAGACACTGGCAGTTCTCCAAACAAACCTACGAATCACAAGGAAACGCAGAATCATTATTGAACCCATTGCGATTGCAGCAGATAAAAGATAGAATAAGTGGGCTTTTTCGGTTAGAAGTACCATAGAACCTAAGTACATACCATCCCCTACAAAACTTACTATTGCGTACTTACCTAATCCTCTGAAGTATTCTTTCCCACGTTTCCGATTATCTCCGAATGTCCAGTAATTATTCAGCGTGTAGTTATAGGACATTGCTATCGCTATGGCGATTATTGCCGAACACCAATATATCAATCCTGCACTTGTTAATCCGTATAATATCCCAAAGTGTATTCCTGTTCCCATCCCCCCAACACAGGTAAATTTAAGAAATCTTTTCATGTAACCAATGAAATCCATCAGCTATATAAAACATAGGCTGAATAAATATAATAAACATAAGGATTACCAATACAGCCAACCCATTGTCAGGTACTGGAGAATTATCTACTAAATGATATTTTACAAATCTTCCTCGTGACATTTAATAATCCTTACCACTAACTTTATGCCCAAGATTTCTCAATCCTGATAGTTTTTTAGAACGCTTCTCCCTTTTATCCTCTTGCGATTCCTCAACATCGGGATTAATAGTTTCGTGTTTTTCCCTAAACCAGAACACGCAACCACCACAGACTATCGCCATTATTAAAGCCACATAGCCAACCCAATATTCCATATCGGCGGTTGAATATTGCGTGAATATATATGCCATAATAATGACCCATACTAAGCCTGTAACCATGAATATCCACCATTGTCTCTGCCATAGAGATATTATAAAGAACACCAACCCTACAAATAACAGAATTCCTAAGAGCATTATATCTACCATTTTAGCACCTCCTAAAGTTAAATCAGCACAAGTCATAGACCAATCGCCTGCTCCATCTGTTCCCCAAGCTGTTATGTGATACTCGAATAAGTCTAAATCCAAACCACAACTATCATTAAAGTATGTGCCACTACCGTTATACAATACCCAGCAACCATCACTTAAATTACCCAAATCTGGTACTCCACAAGATTGAGTAGTATCTCTACAAGCGATGATTACAGTACCAGAGGAATTACCGCCCATAGCCCATGACATATTAAAACAACTCGTCCCGTTAATTGTGGGATTGAGGTTAGTAGGTGGTTCCAATATCCCCTTATAATAATTGCAAGTGACGCTTCTGTTTTGCCACATTGCAATACTAGTATTTTCAGCAAGTGGGTCTACTATGTCATCAACAGGCGACCAGTTATCGAACCACCAGCCATTATTAGCATTGGCGAATATATTAGGCGATGTACCACAAGGATAAGCCCAACTTGTATAAGGATTACCACCCTGCATAGGGTTTGGTGTAAGAGTCAAGTCATAACTTAATAGGGAAAAATAACTGATTATAACTACACCCGAACCACCACTGTTCCCAATACATAACGCTCCACAAGTACTAGCTCCTCCTCCTCCACCTGTATTCGGTGCACCGTCGACACCCGCATTCCCACCTCCACCTAATCCTCCTATACCATCAGTGCCATAAAAACCTAATGCTCCTCCCCCACCACCATAGTATAGTCCTGTAATAGAAGATATAGAACCGTTGCCACCATCTCCACCTGAGAGAGTACTTGAGTTACCATCCTTTCCAACTTCACCAGCACCCCCTCCACCTCCACCAATCCATCCGCCTGAAAAACCCCCTGAGTATCCTTGAATGGGATTAGTAGGAAATATATTCCCTGTACCTGCTAACGCAGTACCCCATCCACTGTCCGTTGAGCCTCCACCACCAGAACCTCCATAATTGCCATCGGCATACGGTGTATTTGCTTCAAGGTCTCCGCCTCTGCCCCCACCATTTGAAACCATATAGTCAAAAGAAGAGTCCTGCCCGTTTTGCCCTATATTAACCCTACCACCAAATATTCCTCCTCCTCCACCAATACCTCCATTACCTACAGTAACATTTATATAAGTACCCTCTGTTACAGACATTCCAAATTCTCTAAAGCCACCTCCACCTCCTCCACCGCCACTCCCTCCAGACCCACCACCAGCTACAACATCTACAATTACGTAATCAACAGATAAAGGAACTAACCAATGCCCACCAATAGGAGTTGAATTGAATACTACTATATGATTAGTGGTGTCTTCGGAAAAAATAGCCGTTAGGTCATCCGTTGCACCATCACCAATTACAGATAAAGTTGTATTAGCAGAATAGGGGTCACCAAAAGTCCAGCCATAACTATCAGCCCACTGTACAAAATGGGAACATGGGTTAACTATTGCAGATATATTAACTACAGTATCGTAACAATAATAATAATATCCTGTGGCTGGAATTGTATACCCATCTCCATTAACACCAAACGTTACTGTAGATGCCAAAATATAAGTTACTTTTAATAGAGGTTTAGAATTAGAAAGTGTACTATCAGCAGAGTACAAATCCATATAGTTAGCTGCTGTAGGTGCTGTTGCAGAAATATCTTTATTACTCCTAAGGCAGAACTTAGTTGTCCCCGTTAGATTAATCCAACTAATACCACTAGCGTTAAGTGATATATTTGTATAACCAGTTGTCTTAAATACAGAACCGTTCAGGCTGCCACCATTTCCTGAATAGAATGATTGATTATAGTCTCCTGTAGTAAATGTATCGTGTGGGTATGTTGGTTGCCCATTCTGAATTGTAATATTCATTGTAGAAGTATTGGTTTGAGCATATAAACTTAAATTCACTGCTGTAATACACGCAGAATCGGGAAGTCCAGCAGTATTAAAATATACATAACTGCGATATATGGCATAACTAGTTCCCCCTAGAAAGGTTTGCCCAATACGAAATGTTTTACCAGATACATTAACTGCTACACTAGCACTAGAGTTATTCCATGCTGCAAGATAAGGGGACTTTGCACAAGTATTATACCCATCAGCAGTTGAGCCTGTATATGTAGTAACTGTTGGGTCAATAGTTACGGGATAAACTGCTTTAGCTAAATCATCTGCTTTTACTATTTTATCGGCAGTTATCGAGATAACATTCTCCTTAGCATCATACGCAAATGGAGGTACTATCCAAATGAAATCCTTAGATACAATCGAGTTGTCCTTTATATGGACTGTGCCTTTTGGATTTTCCTTGAATACCCAAGTCTCCTGTACCTTACCTTCTGTTAAAGATAATCTCCTGACACAAATCCCATAATCCCATTCAAGGGTGTTACTTTTGTAATTTTTGTTAATGGGGTCAGACTCTAATAGTACAGGAATATCAGCTCTAACTGTTATCTCTTTATCATCTATCAGTAATGTAGGATTCCACGATAAAGTCTCTAAATCCTTAGTTACATTAGTAGAAGTACCCCTGACCATAACTCCAAACGAGTTTTCCCCTGCAATAAATGAACTGTCCTTCTGCTTAATCCAAGTACAATTCACACTACTACTGCTTATCAATGCTGCATATTCATAACCTACTATTGTGCCGTCTTTGACTGTGTAGTATCCAGTCTTACAAGTAGACATTGAGGGGCTAACTACGGTATAAGCTGTAGCAAGGTTAATATCAAAATACTTGCCATCTATTTTATCTACCTTTAGTCCGATACTAACAGCCCTAGAATCGGCACTAATATTAGTAGGCATCAATACAGATGCCAATAGCACTACTAGCAGTAGAACCTTTAAGAACCTATTTCGCATCAGGATACCTCTTTACATATATCTCACAGTTGCCACAACTCACTTCTTGGCAGAGTATATCCTTATAGGGGCAAGGTTTACCTTTATTCATCTTCCTTTTTCCTAAACCACCAAACAGACCCACAGCATATAATAGCTACTGCTAAATAGAGCCACGCAAAATACCACATCATTTCTGTCTTAGCGTAGTTATTAAATGTAAACGCCATCAATACGAGCCATCCAGCTCCAGCTAAATAAAATGCCCATAATTCATCTTTCCAATAACCTAACAGCATAAAGAAGATATTAAATAACAAAGCTATATATACCGAATCCATTATACCACCTCTATAAATTAGTTTGCTTTACCAGATATTTCTTTACTAGATTCTCAATAAGTACCTCTGTTAAAGAAGGTTCCATATTAGCAGCCTTAGCTACTTGCCTTGTAGTCATAGGCCAACTATTACCAGCGATGACATTCAGCACCTTATCTTCTTTTTCGCTTAAATGTCCTTCTGCTACTGTGTCTGTTGCTGCATATGTAGCTGCACCTTGTCTTTCTCCACCACTATTCCCTTTAAAATTATCCAAGAAACTCATATTATCCTCCTACTTTATCAGATTTCATTAACTCATACTGGCGTTGCTCTAACCATTGTTTTATATCTTCCTCATCTTCATCGGACAATTTGACATTCTTGAATTTCTCAAATCCTACTTTGGGAGTTATTATGCCTTCACTCTTGAATAACTGACCCCACTTTGATGCTCTTAGTTTTCTACGATAACTCTGGTGCGTTTTAAGATTGTCTATATCATATAAGCAATATAACTCACCAGACCCCAAATAGTTTTCCCGTCTCGTGCAATGTATCGCATGAGTAGCAAACTTATTTGCGTATTGCCTGTTAATCTGGTTGGCATCGGGTGAAACAATCATAATCACGCAACCATTGTGTCTGTACTGAAGTGTCATAAAGTTATAGGCTTGAGATAATTTATCGGCTGTCTGATGTACTGATAGTTTACCATAGGCTTCATCCCAACAAACCGCTTTGCGATATAGTTTTACTTTCGCATTTGCCCAATCTAACTCTTGTATTCTCCCTAACTTCTTATAAAGTTTAATCAATCCAACGAGTTTCAACTGTTCTTTTACAAAATCCTCATCAAGCATCAATTCCGCTTTGCCATATTCAGGAGTTAAGTAAGGAGAATCTATGATAGTATCCATGCCGAAGTATTTCCTTACTTTAAATGCTAACCAGACCATATACATAGATTTCCCACCGCCCAAATCCCCCCATATAAGATGCACACCCGATATACCACCAGCAGTATGCAACATTTGTTCAAGTTCTTTTTTCTCTTGCTTCTCCCATGCTTTTAATTCTTTAGGTTCTGTCGGAGGTGATTTAAGCAACTGCTGTAGTGGGATTAATATATCCCCATCTACAGATATTAAATCTTTTTCCTCTGGAAGTATCAATGGATTTTCTGATACCATTACCAATTTACTCTCCAGTCATTTCATGTATAATCTGATTGTCTTTTTCTGATTCAAGGGCTTTTAACTCAACTGCCTTCTCTCCCAACCACCCCTTTTCTGCCCTTTTTACTATCGCATAAGAATCCAACAAAAGTTCCACAACATCGTAATCTTCACCTTTAATGATAGCTGCCCGAACTCTTTGCCTCGCAATTACTTTAGCCATCTTATATGCCTTATTACCTAATGGCATAATGGACATTTCACAACGATTCAGATAGCCATTAGGAGCAAATACTGAATCTACTATCTGGTTATAGCCTACCTTTTGCTGTTTAGGCTTTACTATATCCTCTTTATCGTCAAATTCTTTAGATTCTTCAGCCATTAAATCCCAAACCCATTATTGATATGAGTAAACCCACCAGTTACCGCTAAGTAAGTCATCACGCCCATTATAAGTAATAAAGCTATGCCAATCAATAATATGATGTTCCAAATATTGCTCTTTGAATTACCAACTGGCGCACCTGATGGCTCATTGGTTGAATCGTTAAACAAATCCATTGTATCTCTACTCTTATAAGTTGCCCCGATTACTTCTGGTGCAGCACCAATTAACGTACCATAGCCACAGAATTTGCCTTCTTTATCATATCCTAATGGCATAGCACAACCAACGTGGTAAATCAACATACCTACAGAAACTTGTGTCATACTACTTGCTTCGATTGGATAACTTACCGTAGGAACAGGGCCTACTCTTGGTACTATATAACCATCTTGCGACCAAGGGATTTCGGGTTCTTTTTTATTATAGAACTTCTTCTTATTCTCACCTTCGGGTTTTATTATAAGACCATTTTCTGCTGGCAATACTTTCATCCAAACTCTATCAGGCCCTATCAATACGCAATAATATCCAGCCTGACACAATTTAGCATTTTTACTTCTCTTAAAAGCAGAACCACCGAACACGCCACCTATTATTACTAATACAAAGATTACAATACCAATAAAAAAGCTCATAGCACCTTCCCTTTAAAATGCCTTTTCCTTATATCATCTAATTGAATCTGATATTTCTCCCACATTTGATAGTTTATCTTACCTTTTAGTTTATCTTGAGGTGTCTTATCGGGAATTTCTACTGTATAATATTGTTCTCCACCACTTCGGACACAAGCCATCTGCCCTGTATGTATAGCTTCCCCTTCGCTTACAAATCCACCGAATGTTGTAAAGCTCTTGCCTGAACGAGACTTAACTAAGCAGTACCACATTATTAAGCCTTTATTCTTCCATTGTGTTTTTTGTAGGCTAATCTTATCAATATAATAGATACCACACTCCTACAAGAAATGTTCACAATAGTATAAAACCACGTAAGGCTATCTAACCTTAAATCATAGTTTACTGCCCAATATATGAGTTGACCTATGCCATGCAGACAAAGCCCACCAATGGCTATCGCTAATACAATGTAGATGATTTCTAGCAATAAACTATTTCTATCCATATAAACACCTAAAAGGCACTAGCCTTTGGACTGTGCCTCTATCAACATATCAATCGCTTTACGAATTAATTCCGAGAATTTTATTCTGGTTGTTGCTAGTTTATTTAGAGCCTCTACTTGCCTCACTTCTAGGAATAAACTCTTACGAATCATCTTGACCATATACACATTATGCATACATTATATGTATTTGTCAAGACTGTGTAAACGCTTGCTTTGTATCAATCTTCTTTTTTGCTACTGCACCTCTACCTTTTCTTACCTCACGTTCTACAAACTTAATCTCTGGTTGCCCGTTCTTATCAGCATCGGTTATAACCAAGTCCATCATTCCCATGTGCCTTGTGATATTGGGCGGTATGAATCCTTTTCTAGTGCGGATGATAGTCTCATAAGCAGAACGTATACCTTCTTTTATCGGGATGCCCTGAATAGGATAACGTGAGTTTATTATATCCTCTTGCCCATATGGGGGATAGATATACTTAAACATTATACCTTGTTTCCATCCTATAGCACCTATCAGTTGCTCCTTTGTTAGTTGTTTACCACTACCAACCATCGGTATCTTGATTATTTTTTCTTCAGTTCGGTCTGTTCTATCAGTTCGGTCTGTTCTATCAGTTCGGTCTGTTCTATCAGTTCGGTCTGTTCTATCAGTTCGGTCTGTTCTATCAGTTCG
>Ga0209048_10002916_pt1 | contig 16803 bp, 16 predicted proteins | sample FrelakmetCRP12CR_FD_187146 | JGI IMG/M metagenome (GOLD analysis project Ga0209048, IMG submission 187146) | Freshwater lake sediment microbial communities from the University of Notre Dame, USA, for methane emissions studies - CRP12 CR (SPAdes)... | ecosystem: Environmental > Aquatic >... | reverse complement strand
GCGCCGGCCAGTAGTATCACGGTCATGGTAAGACCGAGCAAGAAAAAGGCCCGCCGACGTCCCGGCTGCCACTGGCGACGTGAGACCCGGTCTACAATATAGGCTGCCAAGAAGAGCAATTCCTCGGCTGCAAATATGTAGGAAGTGGCTTTGTCGGTGAAATGCAGGGCGTTGACTGCAGTGAACAGGAACAAGGCCCAGGCTTCGCCGCGTTCCAGATAGCGCAAGATGGCATAAATAGTCAAGATACCCCACAGGACGATATAGGACTCGTTGCGGGCGTACCGTGCATAAAAAAGCATCAACGGAGATATGATGATCAATGCCCCCGCCACCAGGGCTCCAGTCCGACCCAAATAGCGCCGGAAGGCAAACAGGGCCACCAATATTGCGGCGATGTTGAAGAGGGCCGCGGGGATGCGGGCGGTGAAATCATTATCGCCAAAGAGGGCGTAGGAGAGGGCCATCATGTGGATCTGGAACGGACCATGGCTCATCGGATCGACTTTGAACCCGTTGCCGGAATACAAGCTGAAAGACGGAACGACATGGTTGATCTCGTCGTGACTCATGGTGCGCGCCCCCAGGTCATCGAAGCGGGAAACTACAGCAACCACCAAAAGCAGAACCACAAGCAGGGTTTCCACGTTCAGTGGAAACCAGCGCTTAAGGGGCGTATCGAGGAGGGAGGGTTTTTCAGGTGTGGGCATCATTCCTGCTATTGTACCAAATCCGACGTTGAGTGAGGGTGAAAGATTGGAAGTTAAACTGTTAGGATGACATCCCCCTACGGAGGCTTCCCGCAATGTCTGCCCCTATGAATTCCACCTCGCGTAGACTGCTTGCGAAAGCAGTCTTCCAGCGCTCTTTTCTTCTGTCACCAACTCGCCGCATTCCAGGTTCCCCCCCCAGCCTTTCATTATTTCTGCCAAAGCGGAACAGGCGTGGATGGCTGGCAGTTTGACGGCGTACACCGTTAAAACAACGAACAGCGGCTTGTCACTCAATACCTCCCGGCAGGCTTGCAACAACTGCGGAAGCGACTTATAAATCTCCCATACCTCGCCCTTCGGTCCGCGTCCAAACTTAGGTGGGTCGAGAAGAATCCCGTCATATTTGACTCCCCGCCGCGCCTCACGCTCAACGAACTTCAACGCATCGTCAACAATCCAGCGGATAGGTTTCTCCGCCAGCCCAGAAAGAACCTGATTGGCCCGCGCCCAGCTCACGGACTTCTTCGAGGCGTCCACATGCGTAACCTTCGCCCCGGAGAATGCACAGGCTAGCGACGCCAACCCGGTATAGCCGAACAAATTCAGGACATTTACAGGTTGCCCGGTCGGGTGGGAAGATTGTCTTCCCTTTCGAATACGTTCCCCCATCCAATCCCAGTGCGCAGCGCACTCTGGGAAGACACCCAGATGCCGCCCGAGGGTGGTCATCACTGAAAAGCGCAGGTCCCCCACCTCTCCGGTAGGTTTACCCGACAGGGTAGCGGTGCCCGGGTTGAGGGAGTATTTCATCTCCCATTGCTCTGGTACTTTTTTCTTATACGCCCAGTACCCTCCGCTCTCCTCCCCACTAGGATGGAATGCCGCATGGGCAGAATCCCAGGAAGCGGCAGGCAGACTGCATGTCCACAATGCCTGAACTTCAGGACGGACAAAAGTAAACGGCCCAAATCGCTCCAGTTTTAAGCCGGCTCCGGAATCGAGCAGTTCATAGTCTTTCCAGTTAGGGGAGGATAGCAAACGGATTTCAGGGACCATAGAAAATAGATAAAGAAATGCCTAGGAAATACGCCAACCAAAAATTGCAAGTACCACTTGCAATTCCTACCAAGATTGTGCTAAAATAAGACATCAGTGGTAGAAAGTGGGACGAAGTGGGATGCCGGAAATTCCGGCATTCTGGTTAATAAAGGGTAAATAGAACTAATGTTCCTGAATCAATATCAGCACTTCTTCGATGATAAAGGCCGCCTGACGATCCCGTCGAAATTCCGGGAACTGCCAGCCGAAGGCGCTTTTGTCGTCCAGGGACTGGACCGCAACCTGATGGTACTGCCTCCCACCGCTTTTGAAATTATCTACAACCGCCTGATGTCGATGAGCATGACCGATCCAAGCGCCCGTTTGCTGCGCCAAATTATCCTTGGCAACGCATTACGGGTAATCCCCGATGGGGCTGGACGCATATTGATCTCACAGAACTTGCGCGAATACGCCGGTTTGCAAACCGAGGTGGTCTTCGTGGGTCAGGGTGACTACTTTGAAATCTGGTCACCAATACTGTGGAAGGAACAGCAAGTGCAAATCAACGATGCAACAACCAATGCCCAGCGCTTCGCCACACTTGACCTTAGAACTCGCTGAAATGGCTCTACCGCACCAACCTGTACTTTACCAGGAAATTATACACGTTTTACGCCCGAAAAGCGGAGCACGCTATGTGGATGGGACGCTCGGCGCAGGCGGTCATGCGGCCGGCTTGCTCGCCGGAAGCGAACCGGGGGGTCTCCTGCTCGGCCTGGATGTGGATCCTCAGGCGCTCAGTCTGGCCCGCCAGAAACTCGCTCCCTTCGGGGAGCGCGCATGGTTAAAGAAGGCTCCATACACATCCCTCCCCAGCCAACTGGCTGAACTGGGCTGGGACTCGGTGGATGGTATCCTGCTCGACCTGGGCACCTCCTCCATGCAATTCGACAGCCCGGAGCGCGGCTTCTCCTTCCAGGCCGACGGCCCGCTGGACATGCGCTTCGATCCGTCGAACCCGCTCACCGCAGACGAGATAGTTAACGTGTGGCCGGAGCAGGAACTGGCTGACCTGATTTTCCGATACGGGGAAGAGCCCGCTGCCAGACGCATTGCCCAGGCCATCTTCGCCGCCCGACCCGTACGCGGGACCCGGCAACTGGCAGCCATTATCGAACGAGTTCTCCCCCGGCGTGGTCCCCACCACCCCGCCACGAAGACCTTCCAGAGCCTGCGCATCGCCGTCAACGGTGAACTGGAGTCGGTGGAGAAAATCCTGCCCTTGGCGGTGCAGGCTCTCGGTCAGGGCGGCAGGCTGGCGGTCATCTCGTTTCACTCGTTGGAAGACCGGCTGGTCAAAGAGTATTTTCGCCAGGAAAGCAAGGACTGCATCTGCCCGCCCCGCCAGCCGATCTGCACATGCGGGCATCGGGCAAGCATCAAGGAAATTACCCGCCGGCCCATCACGCCGACGGAGGTAGAAATCGACCAGAATTCCCGCGCACGCAGCGCCAAGTTACGTGTTGCTGAGAAATTATAGGCAAGCCAATGGGTGTTGGCTCAGAACGGAGGTGCAGCGTCACCTAAAACTACTGACAAGCAGGTATATGGACAGTATTAGATGAATAATGTTACGCAAATCGTCCAGAAAGTTCGTCAGGCCCCCTGGCGTGTGCAACGCCAGTGGATCGGCCTGTTTTTGCTTGCATTGGTGTTAATGGCCATGGTAGCAGGCATTTACCTGAATGTCACTGTGCGTGCCACGCTGGCTGGGCGCGAAACCATAGCACTTCGGGCTTCAATTACTACCAACCAGCGGGTCAACGCTGATTTGGAAACACAGTTAGCCGGGCTGATTTCCATCGAAGCCATGCGGCGGCGTGCTGAAACTATGGATTTCCAACCTGCCAATCCGGATGACATTACCTACGTGGCCGTTCCCGGGTATTTGTCACAATCAGCAGTTGATCTGTCCACGCCAGGCATAAATCCACCGGTCGTTCCAATCATCCTCCCCGAATACACCGAGTCCTGGTTCGACTATTTCATCAACCAGCAGGCTTCTTCCGCCTCCGCTGGAGATCAGCCATGAAACGACATCCTCATGCCTGGCGCTATCTGAGTGCTGCATTCATTATGGCCGTGGTGGGCATCGCCATCCTTGTGCAGATCGTCCGCATCCAAAACAGCCCGGAAGTGGCAGGTGTCATCAATCAAGGCAATTATATATGGAAGGATTTTTACCCGCCGCGCGGGGAAATCTACGACCGTCACGGCAACCTGCTGGCTGGAAATAAAACCGTCTACGAAATCGGCCTGGACCTGACAGCCAAACCGGATATGCCGACCATCATGCTAGCCCTGCAGATGACGGGTTTGAACCTCACCGACATTAATTATCGGATTTCTCAAGTTCCCGACAATGCCCAGTACATCGTTTTGGATGATTTTATTTCCGCCGACAAAGCGGATACGCTGATGACACTCCAGAAAGCTGCCCACGGTGACCCGACCGGGAAAAACCTGGATGCCATCTACTTCAAAGCCCATTATGGACGCAGTTACCCTGAAAATGACCTGGCTTCCAACGTGCTTGGCTTTGTAACAGAGGATAACCACGGCTACCTGGGCATCGAAGAAAAATATGACAACATCCTGGCAGGCATCCCCGTCCGGATGCTGGTCCCCGCCGACCCGCGGCGCGCCACCGAATACCCCACCATCCCGCCTGGCCAAACCATCATCCTGACCATTGATCGCGAAATCCAAGCGGCTGTCGAAAAAATCCTGGACCAGGCGCTGGAAAATACCAGAGCTTCCTCCGGAACAATTGTCGTCATGGATCCGCACACGGGTGAAATCCTGGCCATGTCTTCAACGCCACGCCTAAACTTGAATGACTACCAGAACGTTAAAACAGTCTTCCCCGGAGAAACCCCCTTTAACCGGGCAATCAGCCAGGCATATGAGCCAGGCTCTGTCGCTAAAATCCTGACCATGGCAGGCGCACTAGATAGCGGTGTCGTCAAGCCCGAAACAGTCACCTTCGTCCCGGAATTCATCGTAGTCGGTGGATTTAAGATTTTCAACTGGGATGGGGGTGCATGGGGTTATCAAGATATGACCGGCTGCCTGGCAAACTCGCTCAACGTCTGCCTGGCCTGGGTCTCCGATAGGGAGATGGGAAGCGCGAGTTTCTACTCCTACATGCAACGCTTTGGCCTCGGTCATGCCACCGGCATTGACCTAGCGCAGGAAACCTCTGGGCGTTTGAAGCTCCCGGGCGACAGCGACTGGACACCCGTGGAACTTGGCACCAATTCCTACGGCCAGGGCGTCTCGGTAACCCCCATTCAGATGGTGATGGCAGCCTCAGCCCTTGCCAATGATGGTCAAATGGTTTTCCCGCATGTCCTTTATGCCCAGATACAAGACGGAAAACAGAGCAACACCAAAACACAAATTGTTGGCAGTCCCATTTCCGCCAGTACCGCACACACCATCAGTGAGATGTTAGCCAATTCCCTGGAGATAGAATCGTCCGGCGCGCTTGTTCCCGGTTACCGCCTGGCTGGAAAGACCGGCACGGCTCAGATTCCTCTTCCTGGTGGAGGATACGACCAATCCAATGTCAACACCTCCTTTATCGGTTGGGGACCGGTGGACGATCCCCGCTTCATAGTATATGTCTGGCTCGAAAAACCGCAAACCAATAAGGCTGCCTCGGTGGTAGCCGCTCCAATCTTCAAACAGGTTGTTGAAAAACTGGTCGTCCTGCTGGATGTTCCCCCAGACGCCGTCCGTCTGCAGATGATTGGACGATGAGGTGTCATGTGTTATCAATGGCTGACCTAATCGAAGCCCTGACGAATATCCGCCCTCCGCTCGAAACGGTTATTACCGAGGCAGCGGTTGATTCGCGCCAGGTTATCCCCGGCTCTTTGTTTATCGCCATCCCAGGTGAGCGAGTTGATGGGCACGACTTCGTCGCCGATGCCTTCCTGCGCGGGGCTTCTCTTGCATTAATCCAGCACGACATTCCCGGCAACTTCCGGACTGTGCGACTGGTTCAGGGGCAGCCCGTGGATCTTAAAACCGATTTGGACACGCCACTTTGCCTGCTGGTGGAGAATACACTCGCTGCACTCCAGCAGATTGCCCATTTCTGGCGGCGTAAACTGGATCTGCGCGTGATCGGGATCACTGGCAGCGTGGGTAAATCTACAACAAAAGAAGTCGTTGCTGAGGTACTCGACCAGCGTTACCGCACCTTAAAAAGCCCCGGTAATATGAATAACGAAATCGGCCTACCGCTGACCATCTTGCGACTTGGCCAAGGATACCAGCGTGCAGTGCTGGAAATGGGGTTCTATGTTCCCGGAGAAATCGCCTTCCTATGCGACATCGCCCTGCCAGAAATTGGGGTGGTCACCAACATTGGCACCGTCCACGCCGAACGGGCAGGGTCGCAGGAAGATATTTTCCGCGGCAAATCCGAACTCGTAAAGGCCCTGCCCGCAAACGGGGTGGCTGTGTTAAACCTGGACGATCCCTTGGTTCGCAAAATGGCTGATCTGACCCTTGCCAGGGTTTTCTTCTATGGCCTCGATCCTGCATCCGACCTATGGGCTGACGAAGTGGAAGGCTTGGGATTGGAGGGCATCCGTTTTCGCTTACATTACCAGCACGAGACCCTGCACGTGCACGTCCCGATGATCGGACAGCATTCGGTTCATACGGCATTGCGTGCCGCAGCGGTTGGTCTGGCAGATGAGTTGACCTGGCAGGAAATTCTGGACGGCTTGCGCCAGGGACATACCCAATTGCGTCTGACAGCTGTCCGCACAGAGGGCGGTGCACTTCTGCTCGATGACACATACAACGCTTCACCCGAGTCCATGCTGGCAGCCCTCAACCTGCTGGAGGAATTGGGAGGCCACAAGGTGGCGGTCCTTGGTGATATGCTCGAACTCGGGCAATATGAAAAACAAGGACATGAGATGGTCGGCGTACGTGCAGCTGAAGTAGCAGATACGCTGGTAACTGTCGGGGCGCGCGGGCACATGATCGCCACTGCAGCGCGGCAGGCAGGTTTAGGATCCAGAAAGATCACTGAATTCAAGAATCAGGATGAGGCCATCCCCCACCTGCGCAAGTTCCTCACCAAGGAAGACGTGGTCCTGATCAAAGGATCACATGGCATACGCATGGACCGCATCGTTGCCGCCTTGGAGGTCCCCGAATGACCAATGCTGCACTGGCACTCAGCCTGGCTGGGCTGGCCTTCATGATGACGGTCATTTGGGGAGGTCCTTTGTTGCGAATCCTGCAGCACTTTAAGATCGGCAAGCAGATCCGCGTGGAAGAACCGGGCAGGCATTTCGTAAAAATGGGCACACCGACCCTTGGTGGTGTGATGATCATCCTACCGGTGGCGCTTATAACGGTTTTGTTAAACGCAGTCAGCCTGATTGGCATGAAGGTGCTCGGAACATCGGTGTTGGTTCCGCTGGCAGCAATGTTGGGGTATGCCATTCTAGGAGCACTGGATGATTGGGAAGGCATCCGAGGTAAACGCAAAGGCGAGGGGATGCGGATCCGAACCAAGCTCATCGCCCAAATTGTGCTTGCCCTTGGACTGGCTGCCGTTTTGAGATACCTGCTGGATGTACCAGACCTTTATATTCCAGGTATCCATTTCGAGATTGAATTGGGATGGCTGTATATCCCAATTGCCGGTTTCGTCATCGTCGCCATGTCGAACGCGGTCAACTTTACAGATGGACTGGACGGGTTAGCCGGATTGATTTCAGCCACAATATTTGCTGCTTACGGCGGTGTAGCCCTGATGCAAGGTCAAGTTTTCATTGCCCGTTTTTGTTTCACCATGGTAGGAGCATTGTTCGGCTTTTTGTGGTTCAACGTTCATCCAGCCCAACTCTTCATGGGCGATACTGGCTCGCTATCTTTGGGAGCCACCATTGCAGTGATAGCCTTAATGACCGGACAATGGGCCATTTTGCCTATCATCGCAGTAATTCCGGTTAGCGAGGCGCTGAGTGACGTTATCCAGATCATTTATTTCAAGATCACGAGCGGACGGCGGTTCTTTAAAATGGCGCCGCTCCATTTGCATTTTGAAATAATTGGCTGGTCTGAGATGCAGATCGTGCAACGTTTCTGGCTGATCGGCCTGCTGGCCGCCATGTTAGGTATTGGGTTGGTAATGGTGTAACAGCGTGAAAACGGATTGGGAAAGTAAACGCGTTACCATTCTCGGAGGCGCCCGCCAGGGACAGGCGGCGGCACGCTGGCTTTCGCGTCACGGTGCCCAAGTAACTGTGAACGACCGCCGAACAACCGAGCAGATGGCCGCTGCCCGGTCTGCTCTGGCTGATTCACCCGTGACCTGGGTCCTGGGCAGCCATCCTGTCGAGATTCTCGACACGACGGATGTTGTCTGCCTCTCAGGCGGCGTGCCGCTCGACAACCCTATAGTGGTCGAGGCCACCCGGCGTCATATCTCGCTAACTAACGATACTCAGGTCTTCATGGAAACCGTCCCCTGCCAGACTGTCGGCATTACCGGCTCAGCAGGAAAGACCACCACCACTGCACTTGTCGGGCAGATGGCAAAAATCGCCTTCGGTGATAGGGCTTACGTCGGCGGCAACATCGGTGACCCTCTTCTCAATTACGTTGACAAGATGAAGCCGGACAACCTAGCAATCCTGGAAATTTCCAGTTTCCAATTGGAACAGATGACCCTATCGCCGAACATAGCAGCCGTCTTGAACATCACACCTAATCATCTCGACCGGCATGACACAATGGAAACCTATACTGCCGCCAAGCAGCGCATCCTGAATTTCCAGTCGACTCGCGATACAGCCGTCTTATGCCGCGAGGACCCCGGTTCCTGGAGCCTTCGCAGCAAGGTGCAAGGCCAACTCACTTCTTTTGGGTTTGGATTCATACCAGGCAACCAGGGCGGCAGTTTCCTTTCAGGTGGCATCTTGCATCAACGGGACCGCGGCGAGGATATCTCCCTGCTCCGCCGCGACCAGATCCAACTGCGCGGGGACCACAACGTGATGAATGTGCTAGCGGCCTTTGCCATCGGCTTCGCAGCCGGTCTGCCGCTGAACGCCATGCTGAAAGCTGCCGAGGATTTTCGAGGAGTAGCCCACCGGCTGGAGTTTGTCCGTGAATGGAACGGAGCCAAATGGTACAACGACTCCATCGCCACTGCCCCAGAACGAACTATGGCTGCCATCCGTTCCTTTACCGAACCAATCGTCTTGCTACTTGGGGGACGGGACAAGAACCTGCCTTGGAATGAACTGGCGGCTCTGGTCCACGAACGTGTGGAGCGCGTAGTACTCTTCGGCGAGGCAACGGAGAAAATCGCTGCGGCACTGGAGCAAGCTCACGGTCCACTCCAGAAAACAGTGGAACGCTGCCAGAACCTGGAGGAAGCTGTTCAGGTTGCAGCCCGTATGACCGAACCAGGCGAAGTTGTCCTACTTTCACCGGGTGGTACAAGTTTTGACCAATTTTGTGACTTCGAAGAACGAGGAGAGGCTTTTCGAAAATGGGTATCGGAACTTTCGTAAACAGATCAGCTCGACCTGCCAAGGCGTCTACAAGCCATGCCCGCGCTAATGGTGGTGACTTGATCCTGGTAGCAGTCGTCATTGCCCTGGGCATCTTCGGCTTGCTGATGCTGTATTCTGCCGGTACCGATTTTTCCCTGCAGACATATGGTTCAGCGACCTATATCTTCAACAAGCAATTGTTGTGGATGGCCATCGGGACATTGACTGCATTCATCCTCTCCCGCGTTGATTATCATATCTGGCGGAAGATCGCCGTGTACCTGATGGGCGTGACGATTGTCCTGCTCATTGCAGTGCTGATAAATAATGAGGTCCGAAATAACGCAGTACGAACATTCTTTGGCGGCTCGGTCCAGCCATCCGAGTTGGCGAAATTAGCAACCATTATCTATTTATCTGTATGGTTTTACAGTAAACGGGAGACGCTGCATGATGTTCAACTGGGGTTGATCCCACTAGCTTTCATTCTGGGTGCAATTGGCGGTCTTATTTTTCTTCAGCCTGACTTGAGCGCGGCTGTGACCATTTTCATCCTGGGCGGGTTATTGTTCTTCCTGGCTGGCGGCGATATGCGTCAGATCATCCTTTACTTCATCGTGGCACTGGCAGCCGGATGGCTGGTAGTGCAATTCAGTTCCACCGGTAAAGCCCGTATCGGCTATTTCATCGCCGGATTGAAGGATCCACTGAAGTCCAGCGACCACGTATTATGGTCATTGGAATCCATCTTTAAAGGAAAATTTTTCGGCGTTGGGATTGGACGGGCAACAACGAAATTAATCGGTCTTCCTTTTGCTGCCACCGATAGCATCTTTGCAGTAGTCGTCGAGGAACTTGGTCTGGTTGGTGCAATAGGATTAACCATTCTGTACACCCTACTTGCATGGCGCGGGTTGAAGATCGCTAGTCAAGCACCTGATTCCCTCGGCTCCGTGATGGCAGCAGGACTGACCTTCTGGATCACCTTCGAAGCAGTCCTCAACATGGCCGTGATGGTAGGACTGCTGCCATTTGCAGGCAATGCCCTACCTTTCGTAAGCGCGGGTGGCTCGAACCTGCTTTCAACGCTGGCGGCCATTGGTATTCTCCTTAATATTTCACGTCAATCCGGGCGAATAGTTCCGGAAGACCAAGAAAGGAAAACCTACAGTGCGTCTGTTGATCTGCGCTGGCGGGACCGGCGGCGGAGTGTATCCCGCACTCGCCGTCCTGCAAGCCATGGATAATAAAGCCGAAGTTCTCTGGGTTGGTGGAGAAAGCGGTATGGAAGCCCAGCTTGTGGGGCGGGCGAACGTGCCGTTTAGTACCATCCCGGCTGCAGGAATTCACGGCGTGAGTTTGAAAACACTTCCGGGAAATATTATCCGGTTAGTGCGTGGCTTTTTCGCGGCACGGCAAATTCTACACGAATTCAAACCAGATGTGCTGTTCTTCACTGGTGGGTACCTGGCCGTTCCGATGGCACTTGCTGGGATGCGGTTTCCAACCGCTCTCCATGTCCCGGATATCGAACCAGCGTTGGCACTTAAAATGCTGTCCCGCTTCGCTGACATTATTTTTGTCTCCGCCCAGGACTCGTTCCAATATTTTAACCACCGAGAGCATATAGTCCTGACTGGTTACCCGACCCGCGCAGATCTTGCCAAGTGGACGCGTGCCGATGCCTTCCAGACCCTGGGCCTGACCAAAGATACACCCGTCCTGCTGGTCTGCGGCGGGAGTAAAGGCGCACGCTCGATCAACAATGCCGTGCTGGCAAATCTGTTCTCCTTGCTGGAACATGCGCAGGTCATTCACATAAGCGGTGAATTAGACTGGCCAACCGTGGAAGCCAGAGTAAAAGAACTGACTGGGATCCAGGCCACTCGTTACCATGCCTCTCCATATCTGCACGAGGAGATGGGCGCCGCCCTGGCCGCGGCTGACTTGGTGCTCTCGCGCGCCGGAGCCTCTACGCTGGGCGAATACCCTCTATTCAGTCTGCCCGCTGTGCTGGTGCCTTACCCATACGCCTGGCGCTATCAGAAAGTGAACGCTGATTCTCTCGTCAAGCGGGGAGCGGCAGTTATGCTTGAAGATAGCAAACTGTCAGATCAGCTCGTTCCCACCGTGAGAGATTTACTTAGTCAGCCTCAGAAATTGGCTTCCATGCGTGAAGCCATGCAGCGCCTTTCTCACCCTGATGCTGCTGCAGAGATCAGCCGCCAAATAATCGCCCTTTGCCAGGAGAGGAGCTAAGACCATGGTAAGCCTGACCTTTATCTTCTGGATGTATGTTGGCTTGTTCAGCATTATCGGCGGGATGCGCGGCTGGGCCAAGGAAATGCTGGTCTCATTCAGCGTAATCCTGGCGCTCACTTTTACCACCTTGCTCTCAAATTACGTTCCTTTCATACGCGATGTATTGCAAAAAGATAACCAGGCGCTTTTTTTCTGGCTGCGCACCACTATATTATTCCTACTGGTTTTCTTCGGTTTCCAGACCCCTAATATTCCGCGTTTTGCTCCCAAGATGAACCGTGAGAAACTTCAGGACATCATTCTAGGAGTCGTTATCGGCGCTTTGAATGGATATCTGATTGCAGGAACCATATGGTATTACATGGCAGATGCTGGCTACCCATTTCCAAAAGTGATCACAGCTCCAACGGGAGATATTGCAAAGGCGGCTGAGGCTATGCTCCATTACATGCCACCCAAACTACTCGGTATCCCCGGGATTTACTTTGCGGTAGTAATCGCTTTCATCTTTGTGATCGTGGTGTTCATTTAGACTATGACTCGCATCCATCTGATCGGTATCGGCGGAACTGGACTATCAGCCATCGCCCGCGTCCTGCTCGAAATGGGGCACACGGTGAGCGGGTCTGACCGCGCCGAATCATCCTTCACACGTGATCTGCAATCTGCAGGTGTCCCCATCAGCATCGGTCACCGCCCGGATAACGTCCACAACGCAGACCTGGTGGTGCGGTCGTCCGCCATCCCGGATGACAACCCCGAAGTAACTGCCGCCCGCGCCCTGAGAATCCCGGTCTTAAAGCGAGCCGACTTCCTTGGCATTCTGATGGACGGCAAAACTGGCATCGCCATCGCTGGAACGCATGGAAAGACCACGACCACCGCCATGATCGCCTGGATACTCTCAGCACTGGGTCAAGACCCATCTTTCATCATCGGCGGTGTGCTGGCTAACCTGGGAGTCAACGCCCGCGCCGGGAAAGGTAATACCTTCGTCATCGAAGCCGATGAGTATGACCGTATGTTCCTGGGTCTTAAACCAACCATCGAAGTGGTCACCAATATCGAGCATGACCATCCCGATTGTTACCCAACATTGGCAGATTTCCAGGCTGCTTTTGTGGAGTTCATGTACCATCTCCCATCAGATGGAACGCTCGTGGCCTGCGCTGAAGACCCAGGGGCGCGTGACCTTATGGATAAAGCTAAAAAACTCGGTAAAGCTGTCATCCCCTACGGGTTGCGTCCCATCACCGACGACGGCCAGCCGATGAACGTTTACGCCAGTGGGATGGCTCCAAACGAAAAAGGCGGCTTCACCTTCAGCGCTTCCGTGATTGGCAAAGCAGGAATTGTGGAACTCCAAGTCCCGGGCAAACACAACATCTATAATGCACTGGCAGCGCTGACGGTGGCCCAACTGCTCAATTTGCCACTTGCAGACGCAAGACAGGCTTTAGCTCAGTTTACCGGAACTGGACGCAGATTCGAAGTACGCGGTGAATCGAATGGCATAGTCATTATTGATGACTATGCGCATCATCCGACTGAAATTCGCGCCACCCTAGCTGCCGCTCGCACCCGCTATCCGTCCCGTCGCATCTGGACCGTCTGGCAACCGCACACATACTCGCGCACCCAGACCCTTTTTAATGAGTTCGCCGCAGCCTTCGACGACACCGACGAAGTGATCGTGACCGAAATCTACGCTGCTCGTGAGGAAAAACAAGATTATTCGTCCAAATTAGTAGTAGAAGCCATGTCGCGTCCAGCGCATTTTATCGCCGACCTAGCGGAAGTAAGCAATTATCTGATTACGAATTTGCGCCCCGGCGATGTCCTGCTGGTGCTCTCCGCGGGAGACGCCGATCAAATCAGCACATCAGTGCTGACCCATTTCAAAGAGGCTCGCAATGGTTGAAAAGAAACATATGTACGAGACTAAACTGATAGCCCTGTCGCCCTTGAACTTAGTCCTGGGTGATATACCCGTTCCCGAACCAGATAGCCAGCGTAAAACTGGTTTGGAACAACAGAAAATGAATCCTGAGATAGAAGGCACAGTAAAGCAACTGATTGCACATTTGAAGGATGAGAATAGATGGCGTGACGACGTCAGCCATCAAAAATAACAATTAAACCATGCCGTAAACAATATGCAACCATCCACCATATCCGACTTGCGCTCCACCTTTGGCGACCGCCTGCAGGAGAATGTCTCCCTCTCCAGCTATACTGCAGCGCGCATTGGTGGTCCGGCGGATGTATTGGTCTTTGTCCGCTCAGCTGACGAGTTGGCGCAAGCAGCGGAGAAATTGTGGAAGTTAGATATGCCTTTCCTACTGCTAGGTGGAGGTTCGAACGTATTGGTCAGCGACAAAGGCGTGCGGGGTGTGGTAATCATAAACCGGGCGCGGCTTGTTAAATTCGATGCACAAGCTGAACCTCCCATAGTCCACGCCGAATCGGGTGTCACGCCCAACGATATCACCCAGCGGGCAGCGCGCTTGGGGCTGGCGGGATTCGAATGGGCCGCAAGTCTTCCAGGGTCCTTGGGCGGAGCAGTTTACGGCAACGCGGGGGCGTTTGGTGGTGACATCGCCGGGAACCTGATCTCGCTGGAACTAATCCACCGTCAGCACGGACGCCAGGTCTGGCCGGTGGAGAAGATGGAATACGGGTACCGCACCAGCATACTTAAACGTGAACACCCGCAGGCGTTCATCCTTTCAGCACAACTGGCACTAATACACGGTGATCCGCAATCCATCCGGACCAAAATGGAACAATTTTCCGAACGGCGGCGCGAAACCCAACCGCCCGGAGCCAGCATGGGTTCGATGTTCAAGAATCCAAACGGCGATCAGGCTGGCCGCTTAATCGAAGCCGCTGGTCTGAAAGGCAGACGTATCGGGAATGCTGAAATCAGCAAGCAGCACGCGAACTTTTTCATCAACCACGGGAAAACTCGTGCCGAAGATATTAGAACGCTGATCGAACTGGCTCGAAATACTGTTGCAGAGAAATTTGGCATCAGACTTGAACTTGAAGTGGAATTAATTGGTGAGTGGTGAGAATGGATAAAAAGCTCCGTATCGCAGTTCTCTTTGGCGGTCGTTCCGGTGAACACGAGGTTTCGCTCATGTCTGCCAGGTCGGTACTTTCTGCACTCGACCTTGAGAAGTATGAAATTACTCAAATCGGTATTACGAAAGATGGCAAATGGCTGGCAGGTGAAAGTATTATGGAGGCAATGACCAAAGGAACGACGGATGGTGGGAACCTGAAACAGGTTGTCATCATCCCCAACCAGTATCAAAATCGTATCTGGGAAATCCAGACTGAAGATTCTGCTTGGAATCTAAAGCCCCTTACGAACGTGGACGTGGTCTTCCCGGTTCTGCACGGAACCTTCGGCGAAGACGGCACGCTGCAAGGGCTGCTCGAACTGGCTGACCTAGCTTATGTCGGCGCAGGCGTGACCGGATCCTCGGTCGGCATGGATAAAGGCATCTTTAAGGATGTGATGCGCGCCAATGGTATTCCAACGGTCGAGTCCGTTATCGTCCTGCGGAGCGAAATTGAAAGGAACTTCGAGGCTGTCATGCATCAAGCGGAAGCAGTGGGACCCTATCCGCTGTTCGTCAAACCCGCCAATCTAGGTTCCTCTGTCGGAATTACAAAATGCAACAGCCAATCTGACTTGAGAGAGGGACTGATTGAAGCGGCTGCTTATGACCGGCGCGTGCTGGTGGAGCGCGGCGTGAATGCCCGCGAGATTGAAGTTTCTGTGTTAGGAAACGACACCCCGCAAGCCTCCATCCCCGGTGAAGTATTGCCCAGCCGTGAGTTCTACTCCTACGAGTCCAAGTACGTGGATGGCACTTCCGGCCTGCTTATCCCAGCTCCCCTCCCCACTGAGACTGCGGAGAAGATCCGCCAGATGGCCGTAGCAGCATACAAAGCCATTGACTGCGCAGGTATGGCCCGCGTAGATTTCTTCATCGAAAAGACCACCGATGTGATCTACCTGAACGAACTCAATACCATCCCAGGCTTTACCAGCATAAGCATGTACCCCAAACTCTGGGAAGCCAGTGGATTACCCTACACCAAACTCGTTGACCGCCTGGTTGGACTGGCACTTGAGCGCAAAGCCGACCGCGATCGCACTGAACGTTGTTTCCGGAGATCTCCATGACCACTTTGCACAAAACATCCCGCGCTAATTTCGTCCGCCAGCGCCGAACACCCAAAACGGCCTCGCCACATTCCTTAAAACGGACGACCCAAATCGCCCGAAAAACATACCACCAAGACTCGGTATATCTGCCCGTCGAGCCGCGGCTTGTACCACGCCGAACCCCCAGCCGCGCGATAAAAAATCCGCGCAGCAAGGGCTACGCGATTGCCTTTTCTCTAGGTCGCGCGGATGTCCATGCTCCGGCTTTGAACCTTCCAGAGTTAGGCGCGCGCTGGGTCTCCACTGGATTGACCGTGCTCCTGGGATTCATACTTTTAACCATGTGGACCGCATCACCCTTCACGGTAAAGGGAGCCGATGTGATTGGCAATCAGCGTATCGGTGCGGCAGAAATCAATGCCATGCTCGGTTTGATCGGCCAGCCAATTTTCAAAGCCGTCCCAAATTTGATCGAGGCTAACCTGCACACCGCCTATGCTGACCTGGCATCCATCAAAGTTCGGGTGGGATTTCCAAACCGCATCACTGTTAACGTAGTTGAGCGGACGCCTGTCCTGGCCTGGTATCAGGACGGAGTCGTTACATGGATAGATGCCAATGGCGTGGCTTTTACTCCGCGCGGCGAGGTTCCGGGGTTGATACAGGTGGAAGCAAATGGCACCCCCACCCATGTTCTGCTGGACCCGGCGCTCCCAATCTATTCACAGAAGTTCATCGCCCCAGAAATGGTTCAGGCTATGACAGTGCTGGCTCGCGATGTTCCAGCCGGGATGCCAATGACCTTCGATCCGCTCTACGGAATGGGCTGGCAGGACCCGCGCGGCTGGAGCGTCTATGTCGGTCAGGACGCTAAAGATATTGCAATGAAAAAAAATGTATATCAAGCAATCGTAGATACTCTCCTCCTTCAGGGCGTTCAGCCTTCGCTCATCAGCGTTGAATACTTGAACGCACCGTTCTATAAGTAGCCCAAGGGCCCTATGGA
>Ga0209048_10002915_pt1 | contig 16803 bp, 11 predicted proteins | sample FrelakmetCRP12CR_FD_187146 | JGI IMG/M metagenome (GOLD analysis project Ga0209048, IMG submission 187146) | Freshwater lake sediment microbial communities from the University of Notre Dame, USA, for methane emissions studies - CRP12 CR (SPAdes)... | ecosystem: Environmental > Aquatic >... | reverse complement strand
TATCTGCACGCGCATGCACCAGAGGATATGGAATTTGGCGGAGGCGCGTGGGAGTCGATCCCGGACGGGCTCCCGATCCGAGTGCCCCCGATCGCCCTTGTATTCCGTCATTGAGACAGCCGGTCGCGGGTTTTCGCGCGCGCCGCCTACCAGCGCTGCGGGACCCTCCGAAGCTTCGCGGTGTCGTACCCCCATTTCCCGATCTGGTCGATCAGGCGTGCGTACTCGGTCTCCGGGAGTGACGGCGTTCGCGCCATGATCCAGACGTAGTCGCGCTTGTTGCGGGCGATCACGGTCTGCGAGTAGCCCGCGTCGAGCGACACGATCAGGTACTCCGCCCGGATCGGCCAGACGAACTGCATGCCCCAGATCGCGTTCGAGCCCTCCTTGCTCACGAATCCCTTCGGATGGTAGGTCCGCTGCTTTCCATCGAAGCCGCCCTCGCGGAAGGTGAAGGTGGTCGCGATCGTGCCGTCCGGGTTCAACGCATAGGACTCGACCGCGTTGTACGCGTTCTTCTCGATGGAGGTCGGGATGCTCGCGATCACGTACCAGTCGCCCATGAACCGCGGCAGGTCCACTTGCGCGACGGTGGGAATGGGCTCGTGCGGCATAGATTGGCACCCTCCGAGCACGGCCGTGGCGAGGACCGCGGCCGCAAGTGGAATCCGGAGCTTTTTCAGCATGACGCCGTCCAGTCTACGGCGCGGGGCCGGCCGACGTCCCATTTTGTCGGACACGGTATCCGAGGCCTCCGGCCACTTCCTGAAAATACTCCGGGTGCGAACATCGCGGCGGAAAAGAAGGTTCTGGGACAGGACAATCGCGCGCCTGGCCCCGGTTGATACTCTGGGGCCATGCCACGCCGGCGAATCAGGCCGCCCTTCGTGAAGCGGCGTTCCTCGATCCACGGCTTCGGCATTTTCGCGACCAGGCGCATCCGCGGCAACCGGCGCCTGATCGACTACGCGGGGCAGGTCGTCACGTCGGCAGTGGTCCGCGCGCGCTATGACCAGGACGCCGTCGATGATCCACACACTCTCCTCTTCGACGCCGGCGACGGAGTTTACATCGACGCCTCCTTCGGCGGCAACGACGCGCGCTTCATCAACCACTCGTGCGATCCGAACTGCGAGGCCGAAGTCTCGGGGAAAACCGTGTCGATCCGAGCAATTCGAAACATTCAACCCGGCGTCGAGCTCACCTACGACTACGCTCTGGAAATCGAAAGGGGTGCCTCGCGCGCGCGACGCGCGGCGTTCGCCTGCCGCTGCGGCGCCGACGCCTGTCGGGGGACGATGCTGGACGAGAGCCTCGACGACTGAGGACCGAGGCTCCGCGGAAAGCCTTCCCTGGTGGAGCCGTCGAGGCCAGTGAGTTTTTCGAAAATATTCGAGGCCCGGAATTTGTTTTCTTCCTTGGACGACGCCCAGGAGGAGGTTCTTATGTTTATGGTTGAAGAGACTAAACTCCCGGAGAAGGCGCAACCCGAAACCTCGGCTCCGGCCGTCGATTCCGAGGCGCCGCGCAAGCGCCGCCGGCACGGATACCGGGGGTATCCCCTCAGTAAGGAAGCCGGGGGTGTCCATTGGGGACGCGGGTTCTCTGGCATTGAACCGCTCGGAGGGGGTTCGAGCACGCTGCCACATGCCGGAATCCTGACGGAAGAATCCACCCGGAGAACGAAGTCCTAGCAGTCAGACCGCGTCACACCTTCTTGACGTAGATCTCGCCAGCGATCGCGGGGTCGACGGCGAGAGTGGTTTCTCCGATCACCAGGACGAAGGCGGGGACTTTCTGTTGAATGCGCACGCGCGCGCCCGGGACGATGCCGAGATTCGTCAGGCGCGCGAGGCGCTCGCGCTCGCGGGGGATGATGTAGACGATCCGCCCCTCGGTGCCCGCCGGCAGCCGGTCGAGCGGCTGGACGAGCGGTTCGATCGTCTGCGACAACTCGTGGCAGCAGGGCCCGGGCGGGATCGCCTTTCCGTGCGGGCAGGCGCGCGGGTGTCCGAGGAAGGCGCAGATCGCGTCGGCCAGGCCGGCGCCGAGCACGTGCTCCATGACGCAGGCCGTCCGGTCCACGGCGCCCTCGTCCCTAACCTCGAGCACCGTCGTGAACAGGACCTCGGCGAGGCGGTGCCGGCGGACCTGTCGCCGGCCGAGATCGCGCCCCTCGGGCGTGAGGGTAACGCGCCCGGCGGCGACCCGGGCGAGTCCGCGGCTGGAAAGTTCGGCGAGCACCGCGTCGAGGAGCGTCACCTCGCTCGCCGCGCGGAGGTCCTCGATCCGGTCGAGCCCCTGTTCGCTCAGGATCCACAGTTCCTCGGCGACCTCCTCGATGTCCTGGTCGGCGAGGTCGGGATGCATGATCATGGCTTGCTCCGCAGGCGCCGGTAGAGTCGGCCAAACAGGTCCACGATCCGGGAAGACCGCGGAAATTGAAAGCCGCAGTTCGGGCACCGCACGAGATCGCACCCCGTCTGCATCGGGCACGTCCCGCACACGAGCCCTCCGTGAGTGAAGCGATTGCCGCAGAGCCCGCAGGTGAAGACGCTGTGCTCCGCCGGGTGGGCGGGCAGAGGAACGAAGGGGACGTCGTCGGGCGTCATCGCAGCGGCAGCGGCACGGCACGCAGGAAGAGGTTCAGGGCGGCGCCCACGGCGATCGCGAACGGAAAGACGAAGGCCGCGATCGCGGTCGCGGTCTTCCAGCCGCGCTCCTTGACGATCATGAAGAAGTTGGCGATGCACGGGATGAAGAGCGTGATCGTGACCATCGCCACGAGCGACTGGATGGCGTCGATGCGGCCGTGGCGCGACATGTCGAAGAGGCCCGCCGCGCCGAAGTCGCGCCGCAGGAACCCGACGACGAAGGCCGTCGAAGTCTCGGACGGCAGGCCCAGGACGCCCGTCAGCAAGGGCGCTGCCGCCCGCTCGACGAGGCCGAGAAGCCGCAGCCGGTCGGCGACGAAGAGGATCGCCGTGCCGAGGACGAAGAGCGGCACCGCCTCGCGCAGGTACCACTCGATGCGCGCCACGGTCTTGACGAGGAGGTTGCCCGGGCGGGGCAACCGCAGGGGCGGCAGCTCGAGCACGAAGTCGCCCGTTCTGCCCGGAAGCACCTGCGCCGCGAGCCTGCCGACCAGGAAAATCACCGCCAGCACCACGGTCGCCCAGATGACGAGCGCGAGCGCCGAGATTCCCCCGAGCATCGCGAGAACGACCGTCAGCTGGGCCGAGCACGGCACGCCGAGGGCGAGCAGCAGGATCACGATCAGCCGCTCCTTCGGCGTTTCGAGGATCCGCGTCGTCAGTGTGGCCATCGTGTCGCAGCCCAAGCCCAGCACCATCGGCAGGACCGCCTTCCCGTTCAAGCCCATCGACTTGAAGATGCGGTTGACCATGACGGCCAGCCGCGGCAGATAGCCCGAGTCCTCGAGCACGCCGAAGGCGATGAAGAACGTGCCGACGATCGGCAGCACGAGAGCGAGCGAGTACGCCAGAGCCATCGTCACGAACCCGTACTGCCCGACGAAGAAATCGCGCACGATCGCCCACGGAATGATCGCGCCGGCCAGGCGCGTGGCGGCCGGGCTCACGATCTTTCCGAAGAACCCGTTCTCGAGCAGGTCCACGAGCGTCTTCGCGCCAAACACTCCGACGAAGAGATAGGAGAGAGAGAGCGCCGCGAGCAGAATCGGGACGCCCCAGACCGGGTGCGTCGTGGCGCGGTCGAGGCGGCCGACGAAAGCGCGCGTCGAGGCCGCGGGGGCCGCCTTGCGCGTCAGGACCTCGCGCGCGAGCTGCCCGGCCGCGCGCAGGCGCGCCTCCTGGAGGACGTACCCGAGGTCCTCGCGGTAGAGGCGAGCGAGCTTTGCCCGGATCGCCTGGAGGCGCGAGAGCGCGTCGTCGGACATGTGCGCCCGCAGCCACGGCGTCAGCGTCTGGTCGCCCGCGAGCGCGGCCAGAGCCAGGGCCCGACGCGAAAAGGAGCCCGACGGCATGAGGGGCACCGCCGCGTCGAGCGCACGCTCGACGACGTCGGGATACGCGACCGGCGCCGATCCCGGCCGGGCGCTCTCGATCGCGGCCGCGAGGCGCGGGACACCCTCGCGACGCACCGCGACGGTTTCCACGACCTCCACTCCGAGGCACGCCCCGAGCGCCGCCGCGTCCACCGAGATCCCGCGCGCCCGCGCCTCGTCCATCATGTTGAGGCAGAGGACGAAGGGAATCCCGGTCTCGGCCACCTCGAGGGCGAGGGCGAGAGCGCGCTCGAGGTTTTTCGCGTCACCCACGAGGACGACCGCGGAGCCGTCGGCCGAGAGAAGGATGTCGCGCGTGACGCGCTCGTCCTCGGAGTACGGAATGAGCGACGCCGCCCCGGGCGTGTCGCGCACGGCCACCCGGCGCCCGGCGACGACAGCCGCGCCCTCCGAGACTTCGACGGTCGTGCCCGGATAGTTCGACACCGTGACGTACGTCCCCGTCAGCGCGCCGAAGAGGGCGCTCTTGCCGACATTCGGGTTGCCGACGAGGATGATCCCCGACGGCCCTCGCGGGGCAGTCATCGCCCGAGATGATACTTGGCTGACTTGTAATGCGTCGCGCGTTCAGCCCGGCTCGTCGGCGCGCTGGCTGGACTTTGAGCGAGGGCACAGACCGAAAGCAGAAATCCGACGAGAAGGGGAAACAGGCCACGCCTCGGGAAGGTCCTCATGGCTCGCCTCCTTGGTCAAGAGGGCCGGGTCGCTTCGCCTGCAGTCTGGTCTTACGGCGGTAGTGACCGGCGGTCAAGAGAGGATGGCCTGCCCGGGCGGACTCGAACCGCCGACCCTCAGCTTAGAAGGCTGATGCTCTATCCGGACTGAGCTACGGGCAGAGGCTCCAATTATCTACCCTGCTCGCCCCTCGCCCTCATCCCGAGCAACGGCGTGGCGAGGGATGACGGCTGGAAGGGCGCCTGTCATGACGAGGCTCGCGGCTTACTGCAACTGCTTCCACCGGGCAAGCTCCCCGTCGAATCTGTCGAGGGTCTCCTTCAGGGTCTTCGTCTGGATGGCTGTCGGCTCGGCGTCGGCGGCGTCGAGCTGGTTGAGAAGCGTCGCGAGCGTGCGATTGGTCCGCGCGAGATCGGTCTCGAGAGTCGCGGCGCCGGCGTCGCGCCTGCCGGCAGCCGATCCCTTCGCGCCCTTTCGTTCCTTTCGAAGAGCGCGCACGGATTCGAGCGCGTCGAAGGACGTCCCCATCGCCGCGACAATCCTCTTCTCGGTCGCGAGCTTCTCGGCGAAAACGTCCGGCGCCACCGACGTTTGCGTTCGCGGATCCGGCGTCACGACGAGGGCCTGCTCGAAGAGCTTCCCGCCGGCCGTCAGGCGCACGGTGTACCGGCCCGGCACGACCATGGGCCCGCGCGGCTCGATCGGGGTGTCCTCGCCGTCCACTGCAGCGATCATGTATTCGTACTCGGCCGCTTTCGGCCGCGCGTACCGAAGGTCCCACACGAGGCGGTGTTGGCCCGGCGTCGCCGCGGGCGGAGCGGCGGGATTCGACCAGCGATCCGTGAAATAGCGTCGCGCGCCGGTCGCTTCCGGCGCGTCGTCGCTCGAGAACGACCTCACCGTCGCGCCCTGCCCGTCAAGGATCTCGACCGTGACGGGGCCCGCGGCGGGCGCGCCGATCAGGTAGTCGATCACGGCGCCGGCCGGCGGATTCCGTGCGATCGGCGTGTCGGGCGGCAACGGCGTGTCGCGGTTCTCGTTGGCGCGAACGCGAATGGTCGGAGCGGGAGCGAAGAGATGCGCGGGCGCCGCCGCGGTTTCCGCCGTCAGCTGGCGCAGAGGCGACACGTCGTCGAGGACCCAGAGGGCGCGGCCCTGGGTCGCCGCGACGAGGTCGCTTCCGTGAACCGAGAGGTCGCCGACCCATGCCGTGGGGAGGTTCAACTGCAGCGTCTGCCAGCGGTTTCCGTCGTCGAACGAGACGAAGACGCCGGTGTCGGTGCCCGCGAAAAGCAGGCCCTTGCGCACCGTGTCCGCGCGGAGCACGGTCGTGAACTGCCCGGCGGGAAGGCCCGTCGTGATCTCGTCCCACGTCGCGCCGTAATCGCGCGTGCGGTAGAGATGCGGCGAGAAGTCGTCGAGGCGATGGGAATCGACCGCGGCGTAGGCCGTTCCGGGCTCGAGCGCGGACGCGTCGAGGGAAGCGATCTTCGCCCATGCCGGCACACCCTGAGGGGTGACGTCCTTCCAGGTCCTCCCGCCGTCGCGGGTCAACTGCACGAGCCCGCTGTCGGTCCCGACCCAGATCTCCCCGGGATCGCGCGGCGACAGCTCGATCGTCCAGATCACGCCAAAGCCGCAGGGACGGGCGTTGGCGGTCGTGACATCCCCCTCGCATCCCTTCGCGCCGTCCACGGCTCCGGTCAAGTCCGGGCTCGCCTTCTCCCAGGTCCGCCCTCGATCGGGCGAGCGCAGCAGGAATTGAGAGCCCGTGTAGAGCGTGTGGGGCGCCGCTTTCGCGATGGCCAGCGGAAAGCACCAGGCCCAACGGTAGGAACCCGCAACGGGGCGGCGGCCGTAGGTGCTCTCGACCGCCGGGGAAACGTGACGCACTTCGCCCGTGCGCGTGTCGAAGCGCGTGATCGTGCCGCCGAGGCCCGTGCCGTACACGACGAGCGGGTCCTCCGGATCCGGCACCTCCCAGCCGCGCTCCTCGCCGCCGACGGGGTGCCAGTCGCGGAAGGTCAGGGAGCCATAGTCGCTGCGCGTCGCGGCGCCTGCGGTCCCGCTGTCCTGCTGGCCGCTGTAGATCCAGTACGGAAACCGGTCGTCGGTTTCGACGTGGTAGAACTGGCCTGTCGGCTGGTTGTACCAGCTGCTCCAGCTCTTGCCGCCGTTCAACGTCACGACCGTCCCCTGGTCGGACGACGTCACCATGAGCTGCGGGTTCTTTGGGTTGATCCAGAGAAAGTGGTAGTCGTCCCCGCCCGGAGCGCCCTTGAAGAAGTGGAGGGACTTGCCTCCGTCGTCTGACCGGCGCAGCGACTGGCCCGTGATGTACACGACGTCGCGGTTGCCCGGGTCGACCGTGACGCGGTTCATGTAGCTCGAAGCCAGGCCCGGCGTCTCGTTGACGCGGCTCCACGTGGCGCCCGCGTCGTCGGACCGGTAGAGACCGTCGGCCGACGCGGCGCCTTTCTCCCCCGGCGCGGCGTCGACGAGCGTGTAGACGCGGCCGCCCGCGGCCGCCGCGAGGCCGATCCGGCCGAGTTCGGCGACAGGCCAGCCCCCGCCCGAGAGCTTCTTCCACGTCCGACCGCCGTCCTGCGACTTGTAGACCGCGCTTGCCGGCCCGACGTCGGGCCGAAAATACGAGAGCCAGGGAAAACTCCGCGCCTGCCAGAGAGAGGCATAGACGACCGACGGGTTCTCGGGATCGGCGCAGAGATCGGCGCCGCCGGTGTTCTCGTCCACGAAGAGGACCTGGCTCCAGGTCCTGCCGCCGTCCTCGGTCCGGAAGATCCCACGCTCGCGGCTCGGACCGTAGATGTGGCCGAGCGCGGCCACCGTGGCCACGTTCGCGTCGCGCGGATCGACCAGGATGCGGCCGATCGCCCGAGTCGAGGCGAGGCCGACGTTCTTCCAGGTCTTCCCGGCGTCGTCCGACCTGTAGACCCCGTCGCCGGAAGCGATGTCATAGCGCGTCTGGATCTGTCCCGTTCCGACGTAGATCACCTTTGGGTTCGACGGCGCAACCGCGAGGGCGCCCACGGAGGCCGAGCCCCCGCGATCGAAGATGGGCGACCAGGTGGCGCCCGCGTCCTCGGTCTTCCACACCCCTCCCGCCGCCGCGCCGAAGTAGTAAACAACGGGATCGCCCGGTACGCCGGCCGCGCAGGTCGCCCACCCGCCGCGAAACGGCCCGACCAGACGCCAGCGCAGGTCGCCGTAGGAGGACGGAGCGACGGACTGGCCGAGAGCCGCCACCGCCGCCGACGCAACGCACAAGAACGACAGGCCGCGAACGACCGCGGCGAGGGGTCGGGACATGAACACCATCCTTTCCGGCACCGGATTGTCATATAGATGTCGGCCATGACGCTACCTACGGAACCCATCGGCAGCATTCCCCGGCCGATCGAGCTCATCGAGGGAATGAACGCTTTCGGCGAGGGCCGGATCGGCGCGGACGCCCTCGAGGCTCTCTTCGACGCCGCGGTCCGCGACACGATCCGGCGCTTCGAGCAGACGGGCTCGCCCGTCATCACCGACGGCGAGCAGCGAAAGCCGAGCTTCGCGACCTACCCCGTCCACGGCCTGAAGAACCTGGCGCCCGGCGGCGTGACGATTCCGTTCAGGGACGGCCACACGCGCCAGCTGCCTGTCCTGACCTCAGGGCCCTTCCGCTACGCGGCCTACGCCGCGACCTACCTCGAGGGAGCGAAGAAGTACGCGCGCGTGCCCCTCAAGGAAGCGGTCATTTCCGCCTCGGCCCTGTCGCTTCTCTATCCGCAGACCGGGATCCCCGGCTATCCGCGCGAGGCCTTCCTCGAGGACCTCGTGCGCGAGGCCCGGACCGACATCCGCCGCTGCCTCGCCGGCGGCGCGAGCGCCCAGATCGACTTCACCGAGGGCCGCCTCTGCATCAAGCTCGACCCGTCGAAGGGTCTCCTGAATTCGTTCGTGGACCTGAACAACCGCGTGCTCGACGGCTTCTCCGCCGACGAGCGGCGCCGCATCGGCGTCCACACGTGCCCGGGCGGCGACAAGGACTCGACCCACAGCGCCGACGTGGACTACGCCGAGCTGCTGCCTGCGCTCTTCCGGCTGAACGTCGGCAACTTCTTCGTCCAGCTCGCGAGCGAGGCCGACCGGCCGCGGGTCTTGAAGATCCTCGGCGCGCACGCGAAGGATGGCCGCCGGATCTTCGTCGGCGTGACCGACCCGATCCATCCTCGCGTCGAAACTCCCGCCGAGGTGCGCGACCGCATTCTCGAGGCCGCAAAGTTCATCGACCCGTCGCGCCTCGGCTCGACCGACGATTGCGGCTTCTCGCCCTTCGGCGACGACACGTCCACCTCGCGCGACACGGCCTTCGCCAAGATCCGCGCGCGCGTCGAGGGCAACGCGCTGGCGTCGCAGGAGCTCAAGATCTAGTCGGCTTTCTCCCTCTCCCCCTCCGGGGGAAAGGCCAGGGGTGAGGGGGCCCGCCTTACATGTCCTCGAGCCGCACCTTCGTATCCGCGTCCTTCCAGGCCGTCTCGAACTCCGCCTCGGTCCAGGCGGCGTCGGCCATCCGCTGCTGCGCCTTGAGAGATTGCGCCAGGCCGTACAGCGAGCGGCCGTTGCGGGGATGGATCTCCAGGTCCGCCCGGAAGATCCTCTCGGCCTCGGCCGCCTGGCCATCGGCAAGAAGCGCCGCCCCGAGCGACTCGCGCGTCGGGTAGTACCAGGCCTCCGGCTCGTCGTAGGCGAGCGCCGCTTCGGCCGCGACGGCCTTCGTCCAGCTCGCGATCGCCGCCTTTCGGTCCCCACTGGCCGCGGCGATGCGCGCGTCGAGAGCGTTCGTGGCCACGGCGAAGAGGGCCGCCGCGGTGTTCTGAGGTCCTGCCATCAACGCGGCGCCGAGCCCGTCCCGCGACAAGGCGTATGCCTCGCGCAGGGTCTCGGCCTTCTTGACGTCGCCCGACGCCGCGGCCGCCACCGCGCGCGCGTAGAGCCAGCTCGTCCGCAACAGCGGCAACTTGGGCCCCGGGTCCGGCATCTTTCGGATCTCTTCCCACCTGTTGAACCGGAGCGCGATGAACGTCGGCTGCAGCAGGAACCCCTCGAGCATCGCCATCTCGGGCACACCGGGCAGCGCGTCCGCGAAAAGCACGTCGGCCGCCTTCTTCGCCGTCGCGTAGCGGCCCGCCATCGCCGCAGCCGCCGACTCGAAGTGGACGTTGTGGTTGTAGTACATCATCGGGTACATGCCCTGCACGCCGGTCGCGCGGATGTACTGGCGGTCCACGTCGGCCGCGATGGCGTTCGCCTTCTCCGCCGCGACGTAGCTGCCGGTGCGCATGTAGATGTGGGCGGGCATGTGGACGAGGTGCCCGGCAGAAGGCACGAGGGTCTCGAGGCGGGCGGCCGAGGGCAGCGCCCTCTCCGGCTCGCGCGAGGCCTCGACGGCGTGAACGTAGTAGTGGTTCGCGCCCGGGTGATTCGGATCGCGCTTCAACACCGACTCGAGGACCACGACGATCTCGACCGTGTCCTCGCCGGGCTTTCCGTCCGGCGTCCAGAGCTTCCACGGGTGCAGGTTCATGAGGCTCTCGGCGTAGAGCGTCGCGGCGTCGAGATCGTCGGGATAGCGCGCGGACAGCCCCTTCATCGCCGTCGCGTACTCGCGCGCGAGCTTGCCTTTGTCGGCGCCGGCGGGGTCGGCGACATACCGCGTCGCGAGGGCCTCGACGTAGGCGCGCTCGTTGTCGGGCCCGCCCGCGGAAAGCGCGAGCGCCTTCTCCACCTCGGCGCGCGCCTTCTTGAGGCGGTCGGCTTCGGGCTCCGGGTCGTTGTAGTTGGCGCCGAGCGCGAGGGCCATGCCCCAGTGCGGCATCGGGGATTTCGGATCGAGCTCGGCCGCGCGCGCGAAGGAGCGATACGCCTCCTCGTGGTTGAAGCCGTAGAGGAGCGTCACGCCCTGGTCGAAGAACTTCTGCGCCTCTGCGCTCGAGGTCCGGATCGGGTGCCGGTGCGAGCCCATCCCCGCAAAGAGCTCGGGCGGTTTCGGTGTTGCCGGCGCGGGCTGCACCTGGGCAAACGCAGGCACGATCGCGCACAGGCCGCCGGAGACAAGTGCAAGGAGGATGCGGCGCATGGAGGCTCCTTCGGAAACGGCCCGGATTCTACGGCAGTCTGGCCTTGCCGCGTCGGGAATGGCAAGAACTAACGCCTTTCCCCTGAGAGAGTTCTGGCGACCGCTTCCACCGCGCCGCGCCGACCCTTCCTGACGGCTTGCCCGTGTGGTATTCGTTCGTCCCCTGCCCGGCCCGACGGACGCGGCCGGCGCTCTGTTGGAGGACTCTCAAATGCGCTCCCTGATGAAGAGCGGGCTCGGCCTGCTCGCCGCGATCCTGACCGCGAACGACATGCTCGCGGCGCCCCAGACGGCAGCCAAACCCGCTGCGAAGCCTGCGGCGAAATCGGCCGTGGCCGCGAAGACGACCCCGGCGGCGGCGCCGGGCAAGCCCGAAAAGGTCACCTCGGTCGAAGGCATCACCGAGTACCGGCTTTCGAACGGCCTGCGCGTGCTGCTCTTTCCCGACCCGACCAAGGCGACGAACACGGTCAACATCACCTACATGGTCGGCTCGGGCAGCGAGAGCTACGGCGAGACGGGGATGGCGCACCTGCTCGAGCACATGGTGTTCAAGGGAACGCCGAACCACAAGAACATCCCGCAGGAGCTGACGGCGCACGGCGCGCGGCCGAACGGCTCGACCTGGTTCGACCGCACGAACTACTTCGAGACCTTCCAGTCAACGGACGAGAATCTCAAGTGGGCGCTCGACCTCGAAGCCGACCGGATGATCAACTCCTACGTCGCGAAGAAGGACCTCGACACCGAGATGACGGTCGTCCGCAACGAGTTCGAGCTCGGCGAGAACGACCCGGCCTCGATCCTCGAGGAGCGTGTCCTCTCGACGGCGTACCTCTGGCACAACTACGGCCACTCGACGATCGGTGCGAGGGCCGACCTCGAGAACGTTCCGATCGAGCGGCTCCAGAACTTCTACCGGACCTTCTACCAGCCGGACAACGCCGTCCTGCTCGTCGCCGGCAAGTTCGACGAGGCGAAAACGCTCGACCTCGTCAATCAGGCGTTCGGGAAGATCCCGAGGCCGACCCGCAAGCTTCCGACCTTCTACACGCTCGACCCGACGCAGGACGGCGAGCGGACCGTCACGCTCCAGCGCGTGGGCGACGTGCAGGCGCTCGCGGCGGCGTACCACGTTCCCTCCGGCACCGACCCGTCCTCGGGAGCCGTCCGCCTTCTCGAGCAGATCCTGACCGACACGCCCTCGGGCCGCCTGTACAAGGCGCTCGTCGAGACGAAGAAGGCGACTTCGGTCGGCGGCTACTTCATGGAGCTCCACGATCCCGGATTCGTGATCTTCAACGCGGAGGTGCGCCAGGACCAGAACGTCGAGGACGCGAAGGCGGCCTTCGTCAAGACGCTCGACGCCGCGGCCGGCTCCGCGCCGATCACGAAGGAAGAGGTCGAGCGCGCCCGCGCCTCGATCCTGAAGAACATCGACCTGATGCTCAACAGCGCCGACCGCGTCGGCCTGAATCTCTCCGAGTACATCGGCCAGGGCGACTGGCGGCTCTTCTTCCTGAACCGCGACCGCATCCGGTCGGCGACGGTCGAAGAAGTGCAGAAGGTCGCGACGGCGTACCTCAAACCCTCCAACCGCACCCTCGGCGTCTTCCTGCCGACGGCCAAGCCGGATCGCGCCGAGGTTCCGCCGCCGGTCGCCGCGGCCACGGTCGTCAAGGACTACAAGGGCGACGCCGCCATGGCGGCCGGGGAGACGTTCGACCCCTCGCCCGCGAACATCGAATCGCGCGTGAAACGCTCGGAGCTGCCGGGCGGGCTCAAGGTCGCCCTGCTGTCGAAGAAGACGCGCGGGGGCACGGTCGTCGCGACGATGACGCTGCGGTTCGGCGACGAAAAGTCGCTCTTCGGCAAGGCCACGTCCTCCGACCTCGCGGCCGACATGCTGATGCGCGGCACGACGAAGCACACGCGCCAGCAGATCCGGGACGAGCTCGACCGGTTGAAGGCGCGCGTCTCCGTCTCGGGCCGGCCCAACCAGGCGAACGTTTCGATCGAGACCGTGCGCGACAACCTTCCCGACGTCCTGAAGCTCGTGGCCGAGGTCCTGCGCGAGCCCTCCTTCCCCGCCAAGGAGTTCGAGGAGCTGCGGCAGGAAAACCTCGCCGCGATCGAGCAGCAGCAGAGCGAGCCCAACGCGCTCGCCCCCAACGTCTTCCAGCGCCACATGAGCCCGTACCCGAAGGGCGACGTGCGCTACGTCGCCTCCTTCGAGGAATCGCTCGCGGACTACAAGGCGGCGACTCTCGACGAAGCGAGGGCGTTCTACGCCGGCTTCTACGGCGCCTCGAACGGGGAGCTCGCCGTCGTCGGCGATTTCGACGAGGCCGCCGTCGGCAAGCTCGCGGCCGAGCTCTTCGGCGGCTGGAAGAGCCCAGCGCGCTTCGAGCGCGTGCCGCAGCTCTACAAAGAGGTGACGGCCGAGAACAAGGCGCTCGAGACCCCGGACAAGGCCAACGCCTTCTTCATGGCCGGGCAGAACCTGCCGCTCAAGGACGAGGACCCGGACTACCCCGCCCTCGTCCTCGGCAACTACATGCTCGGCGGAGGGTTCCTGAACTCGCGGCTCGCGGTCCGCATTCGCCAGAAGGACGGTCTTTCGTACGGCGTTGGCTCGCAGATCCAGGCCTCGCCGCTCGACCAGGCCGGATCCTTCATGTCCTATGCCATCTACGCTCCGCAGAACCAGGCCAGGCTCGAGGCCGCCTTCAAGGAAGAAGTGGCTCGCGTCCTCAAGGATGGGTTCGAGGCGAAGGAGATCGCCGAGGCGAAATCGGGATGGCTGCAGTCGCGGCAGGTTTCGCGCGCGCAGGACGGACCCCTCGCCCGCACGCTCGCGGCAAACCTCTACATTCCGCGCACGCTCGCCTGGGACGCGGCCTTCGAGAAGAAGGTCGAGGCGCTGACGGGCGAGCAGATCGTCGCCGCCATGCGCAAGTACCTGGATCTCTCGAAGATGACGATCGTCAAGGCCGGCGACTTCGCCAGGAGCGCGGGCGCCCCGGCCCCGGCGCCGAAGAACTGACGTCTTGGACCGACGCGCTCTCACACTCGCCGCCGTTCTCGCGGCCGTACTCCCGGCGGGCCCCGTGCTCGCCGGCGACACCGCGCCGCCGGCGGCCCCAAAGGTGCCTCACATGCAGACCGTGAACGGCGACACCCTGAAGGACGACTACTTCTGGATGCGCGAAAAGGAGAATCCGAAGGTTCGCGCCTTCCTCGAGGCCGAGAACGCCTACACCGACGCGTTCATGAAGCCCACCGAGGCCTTCCAGAAGAGGCTCTACGACGAGATGCTCGGGCGGATCAAGGAGACCGACCTGTCGGTCCCATACCGCGACGGCGGCTGGTATTACTTCTCGCGAACCGAGAAGGGCAAGCAGTACCCGATCTACTGCCGCAGGAAGGGCAGTCTCGAGGCGCCCGTGGAGACGTACCTCGACGTCAACGCGCTCGCCGTCGGTGAGAAGTTCATGTCGGTCGCCGTGCGCGACGTCAGCGACGACGGCAACCTCCTCGCCTACACGACCGACAACACGGGCTTCCGCGACTACACGCTTCACATCAAGGACCTCGCGACGGGCGAGCTCTTTCCCGAGACCGTGCCGCGCGTGGCGTCCGTGGCCTGGGCGGCCGACAACAGGACGCTCTTCTACACGGTGACGGACCCGGCCAAGCGGCCGCACCGGCTCTACCGCCATGCGCTCGGCACCGATCCGGCGAAGGACGCGCTCGTCTATGAAGAGAAGGACGAGATGTTCCGCGTCTTCACCGGCCGCTCCCGCAGCCGGGCGATCCTCTTCGTCGCGGTGGCATCGCACACGTCGAGCGAGTGGCGGTTCCTTCCGGCGGACCAGCCGGCGGCGGCGCTCACGATGATCTCGCCCCGCGAGAAGGACCACGAGTACGACGTGGACCACCGCGGCGACCTCTTCTACATCCGCACGAACAAGAACTGCCGCAACTTCCAGGTCTCGACCGCCCCGGTTGCAAGCCCCGGCCAGGCGAACTGGAAAGAGATGGCGCCCTGCGGCGGCGCCCTCATGGTCGAGGACGTCAACGTCTTCGCCGATTACGCCGTCTTCTCGGAGCGCGAGGACGGCCTGCCGCGGCTGCGCATCACGGACTTCAAGACCGGCGGCTCCTACCGCGTCGATTTTCCCGAGGCCATCTACAACGTCTACCTGACGGCCAACGAAGAGTTCGCGACTCGCGAGCTGCGCTTCAACTACCAGTCCTTCACGACCCCGCCCTCGATCTACGACTTCGACATGGCGGCGAAGACGCGCAAGCTCCTCAAGCAGTACGAGGTTCTCGGCGGCTACGACCCGTCGCGCTACACGTCCGAGCGCCGCTACGCGACGGCGGCCGACGGGACGCGGGTTCCGATCTCCGTCGTCTCCCGGAAGGGATTCGTCGCCGACGGCAAGGCGCCTCTGCTCCTGACGGCCTATGGCTCCTACGGCGCGCCGTCGGACGCCGATTTCAACTCGAACCGCGTGAGCCTGCTCGACCGCGGCTTCGTCTTCGCCGTCGGCCACATCCGCGGCGGCGGCGATCTCGGGAAAACCTGGCACGACGCGGGCCGGATGATGTCGAAGAAGAACACCTTCACCGACTTCATCGCGGTCGCCGAGGCGCTCGTCGCGGACGGGTACACGTCGAAGGACCGCCTCATCATCGAGGGGGGTTCCGCCGGGGGCCTTCTCATGGGCGCCGTCACCAACATGCGGCCGGACCTCTTCAAGGCGGTCGTGGCCCGCGTTCCCTTCGTGGACGTCATCAACACGATGCTCGACGAGTCTCTGCCGCTGACGGTCGGCGAGTTCGAGGAGTGGGGCAACCCGAAGATCCCGGAGCAGTACGCCTACATGAAGTCCTACAGCCCCTACGACAACCTCGAGGCGAAGGCGTACCCGGCGATGCTCGTCAAGACGTCCTTCGACGACAGCCAGGTCATGTACTGGGAGCCCGCCAAGTACGTGGCGAAGCTGCGGACCCTGAAGACCGACAAGAATCCGCTCCTCTTCAAGATCAACATGGCGGGCGGACACGGGGGGTCTTCGGGCCGGTACGACCGGCTGAAAGAGACGGCGTTCGATTACGCGTTCATGTTCAAGGAAGTGGGGATCGGCCAGTGACGTCGTGAGGGCGCAGGCCCCCACGCCGTCATCCCAAGGAGCGCAGCCCTTCTCGCCGTCATCCCGAGGAGCACAGCGACGAGGGATCCCCTGCCTATCGAGCCCGGGATCCCTCGCTGCGCTCGGGATGACACTGATTGCGGTCCTCACCTCAATTGGCCTCGCCTCCCTCTCCGGCGCCGCCGAGCTCCCCGTCTCCGAGTTCCGCGTCCGCCGCGCCGAGGCGATGCGCCGGGTCCCCGACGGGCTTCTCGTCGTGCGCTCTCGCGGATTCTCCTTTCACGGTGATCAGGACTACCTGGCGGGCTTCCAGCAGGATCCGAGCTTCTTCTACCTCACTGGACTTCCGAGCGCCGTCGGCGCCGTTCTCGCCATCGATGGCGCCGCGAAGGAGACGTGGCTCTTCGTTCCTGCGAAGCTCCGCGGCGTGGCGGGCCTTCTCGAGAATCTCCTCGTCGATCAGGGCGACGCTAGCGCCAGGCGACTCGGCCTCGACCACGTCGTCGACCGCAAGGAGCTCTTGGCCTTCCTGGTGCGCCGCGAGGCGTCCCAGCCGCCTCTCCTCTTGTATGGGCCTGGTCTGAGCGGCGAGCACACCGCCCCCCTCGAGACCGCGCTCGACGACCCGGGCATGGCCTGGAACCACGCCGTCGGCGAGATCTGGCCGGGGGCGCGCCTGCGCGACGCGAACCCGCTCCTGTCCGCGATGCGACTCGTCAAGAGCCCGGCCGAGATCGAGGCCCTGCGCGGCGTGGGCAAGGCGAGCGCGGCGGCCC
>Ga0209048_10002914_pt1 | contig 16803 bp, 14 predicted proteins | sample FrelakmetCRP12CR_FD_187146 | JGI IMG/M metagenome (GOLD analysis project Ga0209048, IMG submission 187146) | Freshwater lake sediment microbial communities from the University of Notre Dame, USA, for methane emissions studies - CRP12 CR (SPAdes)... | ecosystem: Environmental > Aquatic >... | reverse complement strand
TGAGGAGACGCGCTACATGGCGCTCCACGTCACGCTCGCCGGGGTGCGGGCGCTGCTCACGCCGCCACTCGCCATCGGGCTCTTTCACGTGTTCGAGTGGTGGCGGGAGGGCTTGGGCGCGTTCGCGCTGCTGCTGCCCTTCGCGCTCATCGTCGCGGGCGCGCGCCGCTTCACGGCCATGCACCGCGGTGGCGTGATGGCCGGGGCGTGACCGCGGCGTCCCTCAGGCCCCACAATACGCAGTCTTCCGTCCAGCCTGCCATCCCGGACCAGGAGTTCCGTCATGCCGTCGCGCCGCAAGATTGATGTCCGCCCGCATTCCAAGGCCGTATTCGACGGCGTCAAGCAGACGCCGAGCCGGGCCATGCTGCGGGCCGTCGGCTACACGGACCGCGACTTCCGGCGCTCGCAGGTCGGCATCGCCTCGACCTGGAGCACGCTCACCCCCTGCAACATGCACATCGACAAGCTCGCGACCGCCGCGGCGGCAGGTGCCGAGGCGGCGGGCGCCAAGAGCACGATCTTCGGCACCATCACCGTGTCCGACGGCATCTCGATGGGCACGCCGGGCATGCGCTACTCGCTGGTGTCGCGCGAAGTGATCGCCGACTCGATCGAGACGGTGGTGGGTGCCCAGGGCTTCGATGGCCTGGTCGCGCTCGGCGGCTGCGACAAGAACATGCCCGGCTGCATGCTGGCCATCGCCAGGCTCGACCGGCCGGCGGTGTTCGTCTACGGCGGCACGATCCGCCCGGGCGAGAAGAAGCGCGACATCGTCTCGGTGTTCGAGGCGGTCGGCGCACGGGCGCTCGGGGCGATCTCCGAGCGGCAGCTGCGCGAGGTGGAGCGCACCGCGATCCCGGGCCCGGGCAGCTGCGGCGGCATGTACACCGCGAACACCATGGCCTCGGCGATCGAGGCGCTCGGCATGAGCCTCGCCAACAGCTCTGCGCAGGAGGCGGTGTCGCGGACCAAGCGCCTTGACGCGGAACGCGCCGGCCGCGCGGTGGTCAACCTCATCCGACGCGGCATCCGGCCCTCCGACATCCTGAGCCGCGAGGCGTTCGAGAACGCGATCACGGTGACCATCGCCCTCTCGGGCTCCACCAACGCCGTCCTGCACCTGCTTGCGATTGCACACGCGGCGCGCATTCCGTTGGCGCTCGATGATTTCACGCGGGTCGGCGCGCGCGTGCCGGTGCTGGCCGACCTGCGCCCGAGCGGCCGCTACTCGATGTCGGAGCTGATCCGCATTGGCGGCATCCAGCCACTCATGAAGACCCTGCTCGAGGCGGGCCTGCTGCACGGCGACTGCCTGACGGTGACCGGCAAGACCCTGGCGCAGAACCTGAAGCGGGTGAAGCCCTATCCGGCCGGCCAGGACATCGTTCGGCCACTCGACCACCCGATCAAGGCGGAGAGCCACCTGGTGGTGCTCTACGGCAACCTCGCGCCCGAGGGGGCGGTGGCCAAGATCAGCGGCAAGGAAGGCCTGAGCTTCGCGGGCCGGGCGCGCGTGTTCGACGGCGAGGAGGCGACCCTGCAGGCGATCCTGGATGGAACGGTGCAGGAGGGCGACGTGATCGTCGTGCGCTACGAGGGGCCGCGGGGCGGGCCCGGCATGCGCGAGATGCTGAGCCCGACGGCGGCGATCATGGGCAAGGGCCTCGGCGACAAGGTTGCCCTGATCACCGACGGTCGCTTCTCCGGGGGCAGCCACGGCTTCGTCGTCGGCCACGTCTCGCCCGAGGCGGCGCTCGGCGGCCCGCTCGCGCTGGTGCGCGACGGCGACGCGATCGCCATCGACGCGACGAGCCGCAGACTGAGTCTCGACGTCGTCGAGAGCGAGATCGCGCGACGGCGCGCGGCGTGGCAGCCGCGGCCCCCGTACGCAACCCGCGGCGTGCTCGCGAAGTACGCTGAGCTCGTGAGCAGCGCATCCCTCGGCGCCGTGACCGATCGCGGTCTGCGGGTCGCCGGCGGCGCCGAAGCGAGCTGACGGCGGGAGACTAACTATTGAGTCTCTTCGGCGGCGTCGGTAAAGTGCACCGCCGCTGCATGCGCCAGGGTGCGCCAGGGGGAGGATGCACTTCTTGATGCGGCGCATCAATCAGAGCCCCTTCGGTCGCCGCGGCGGGGGTTGCGAGCGTGGGTTGGCTCTTGTAGTGTCCTCGGTCCCGGCGGGCCGCGGTGTGACGGCTCTGGGTGTGCGAGTCAAACGCCCGCGGCAGTGGAGGGGATGTGGCTTACAGTTACTCGATCGACGATCCCGCAAAAAACCAAAAGCGGACCGTAGCGCTCGTCCTAGTCGCGATCATTCACGTCCTGTTCTTCTACGTTCTGGCCTCCGGCCTCGGTGCGAAAGTCGTTGAAACCGTGATGGGTCCGGTTGAGACGAAGATCATCGAAGAGGTCCAGAAGAAGGACGAGGCGCCGCCGCCGCCGCCGCCCGACATCGAACAGCCGCCGCCCTACGTGCCACCGCCCGAGGTGTCGGTGGAGATCGCGGTGGAGTCCTCTACCTCGACCGCAATTTCCAACGTCACGAGCGAGCGCCCGGTGGCCGCCGCGCCGCCGCCGCCGAAGCCCGTCGAACGCCAGACGGTGCGCACGCCGCCCTCGACGCAGGGCAAGGGTTCGCGCATAACGCAGCCCGAGTACCCTCCGGCCTCGCGCCGAGCGGGCGAGGCGGGCACCGTCACTCTGCAGGCCATGGTCAAGGAGGACGGCCGGCCCGCGGAGGTCAAGGTCGTCAAGAGCAGCGGATTCGAGAAGCTCGACGAAGCCGCGGTGAAGGAAGTCGAGCGCAACTGGCGCTTCGTGCCAGGCAAGGAAGACGGCAAGCCGGTGGCCATGTGGCACACGTTCCAAGTGACCTTCAGGCTCACCGATTGATGCAGATCGCTTTAGCTGAATCGTTCACTATCAATCAAACCAACTAGATATCGAATCGTCCGGAGGCAGAGATTCCCATGGCCACTGAAACCGTCACCACCAACAACCCGTATGGCCTGCAGGCCTTGTGGTCCCAGGGAGACTTCATCGCCAAGGGCGTTATTACGCTCCTCGTAATAATGTCCGCCTATTCGTGGTTCATCATCTTCACGAAGTGGTGGGAACAGCGCCGTCTGCTCGGGCAGGCGAAGGAAGCCGAGAAGAACTTCTGGGCCGCCGACAACATCAAGAACGGCGTGACGAAGCTGACCGGCAAGGGCAACGTCTTCAAGGTCATGGCCTCCGAGGCGATCGACGCCGCCGAGCACCACGACTCCCGCCTCACGCAGCAGGTTCCACTGCACGAGTGGATCGACAACGTGCTTGCGCGCGCCACCACCCGCATCAACAACGCGCTCTCCACTCAGCTGCCGTTCCTCGCCACCACTGGTTCCACCGCTCCGTTCGTCGGCCTGTTCGGCACGGTGTGGGGCATCTACCACGCGCTGATCGCCATCGGTGTCGCCGGCCAGGCGAGCATCGACAAGGTCGCCGGTCCGGTGGGCGAGGCGCTCATCATGACCGCCATCGGCCTCGCGGTCGCGGTGCCGGCGGTGCTCGGCTACAACTTCCTCCTCGGCCGCAACAAGCTGATCATGGAGCGCGTCAAGCTCTTCTCGAGTGACCTCGAGCAGGTGATCGTGAGCGGTTCGCGGATCGAGGGCTCGGGCGCCCGGGTCATCTCCGGCGGCAAGAAGTAACCACTTCCTGCCTCCGCCTTAGCGGGAGCTAGCATGAGCATGTCAGTCACGTCGGGCGGCGGCGGGCCCGAGGACGAAAAGCCGATGTCGGAGATCAACACCACGCCCCTGGTGGACGTGATGCTGGTGCTCCTCATCATCTTCCTGATCACCATCCCGGTGATCACCCAGTCCGTGAAGGTGGACCTGCCGAAGGCGTCTAACATCCCGACGCAAACCAAGCCCGAGAACGTCAACATCGCCGTCGACCGCGAGGGCAACGTCTTCTGGAACACGGCCATGTTGCCGAGCCAACAGGCGCTGCTCGATCGCCTCAAGTCGGTGGCCGTGATGGACCCGCAGCCCGAGATCCACGTGCGCGGGGACAAGCACACCCAGTACGAGCACATCGGCCGCGTCATCGTGCTGTGCCAGCGCGCCGGCATCCAGAAAGTGGGCTTCATCACCGAGCCCGATCGCGCGCTGGCGCGTGCGCCCCGTCAGGAGTAATTCACCATGGGAATGAGTATCGGCGGCGGCGAAGACGAGCCGATGATGGACATCAACACGACGCCATTGATCGACATCCTGCTGGTGCTGCTCATCATGTTCATCATCACGATTCCGGTGATGACTCACGCCGTGAAGTTGGACATGCCGCGGCCGAACAACGCGCCGCAGACGACGCAGCCCGAAGTGATCAACCTCGAGGTCGACTTCGACGGCACGGTGCTCTGGAACGGCACCACCATCCCGAACATCGACTCGCTCGACGGTTACTTCGCGCGGGAGGCCGCCAAGTCGCCGCAGCCGGAGCTGCACATCCGGCCGAACAAGCGCGCCGAATACGACGTGGTGGCGCGGGTGCTGGCGGCCGCGCAGCGCAATCACCTGCTGAAGATCGGGTTCGTCGGCAACGAGCAGTTCATGTAGGACGACACCTCGGCCCGCTGCCCGCGGGGATGCCCGGGGGCGGCGGTCCGGACAAACCATCAGGCTGCCGCGGCGCATCGCTCCGGCAGCTTTTCTCTTGTAGGCGGAGCCGCGGGCTCCCAAGGCGAGGCGTTCGATGACTAAGGCGAGTTGGGTTCTGAGTGCTGCGCTGGCTGCCTCCGGGTGGGTCGGCGTGGCCGGCGGCATGCTGCTCACCCCGGTGGTCGCGCAGGCCGAGCAGAAGGTAAGCGCCAAGGTGGGCGTGCCCCTCAAGGCCGCGCAGGAAGCGATCCAGAAGAAGAAGTGGGACCAGGCGCTGGCCAAGATCAAGGAAGCCGACGCCACGCCGGGCAAGACCGCCTTCGACCAGTTCAAGATCAACGAGCTGCTGTGGTACGTGTACCTGGAGCAGGGCCGCAACGCCGACGCCGCCCGCGTGCTCGAGGGCCAGATCGGCTCCCCGGAGATGCCGGCCGCCGAGAAGACCCAGCGCACCAAGACGCTCGCGCAGCTCTACTTCCGGGCCGGCAACTACGCCAAGGCCTCCCAGGTCGCCAAGCAGTACCTGCAGTCCGTCCCGGGCGACCGCGACGTGCAGCTGTTGCTCGCCACCGCGGCCTACCAGCAGAAGGACTACAAGGGGGCCCTGACCTACGCCGACAAGCTCGCGAAGGCCAGCGGCACGCCGAGCCAGGAGCTGCTGCAACTGATCCTGCGCTGCAACTACGAGCTGCACGACTCGGCCGGATCGGCCGCGGCGCTCGACCAGCTGCTCAAGTATTACCCGAGCAAGGACACCTGGGACCGCGTCATCCAGGGTGCGCTCGATTCGACCAAGCACGACGATGAGCTGATGGCGCTCTACCGCCTCGCGGAGACGGTGGGCACGCTCTCTAAGCCGCGCCAGTACACGGACATGGTGCAGATGGTCGTGATCGCCGGCTTCGGTATGGAGGGCCAGCGCATCATGGAGAAGGGACTCGCGGCCAACCTGTTCAGTGGCGAAGACTTGAGCCGGGCGCAGCGCACGCTGGACGCGGCGAAGCGCAAGGCGGACGTCGAGCGCGCCGCGCTGCCCAAGGCGGCGGCGACGCTGGCGGCGGCGAAGACCGGTGACGAGATGGCCGCGGTCGGCAGGCTGTACTTCAGCGCCGGTGACTATGCCAAAGCCTCCGACGCGCTGCAGAAGGCGGTCGCCAAGGGCGGCCTGGCGGATGCCGACGCCGCCAACATGGTGCTCGGCATCGCACTGGTGCGCCAGGGCAACAAGGCCGCGGCCGCGAAGGCGTTCGATGCGCTCAAGGAACCGAAGATGATCGAAGTCGGCCGGCTCTGGAAGATGGCATCGCGCTGAGAGGCGGGCTGAGACGGCGAACGCCGCGGGCGCGCCGCGGCGCGCCCAGCAGGCAGACAAACAAAAGGGCTCCCGGCGTTTGCCGGGAGCCCTTGCCTTTTGCCTCGCAGACGGCTGGTCGAGGGCTACGCCGTTCGCATCCCCGGGGCCTCAGCCGGCCGCGGCCGGCTTGGCGGCGACCTCGAGCTTCAGCTTCCACAGCCGGGCGACATCGGTGAGCTTCGCGTCCTTGACGGCGTTGAAGGCGGCGGCGGCCTCCGTGTTCTTGCCGGAGCGGGCGTAGGCGATGCCGAGCAGCAGGTTGGCGTCGCCGACGTCGGTGACGCCACCCTTGGCCAGCCCCTTCTCGACGGCCGCCGCGGCTTTCGCATAGTCGCCGGCGCTGAACAGGAGCTTGCCGGTCGCGACCATCTCGTTGCCGTTCTTGGCGGCGGCGAGCGCCTTGTCCGCGTTCGCCAGTTCCTTGGCATCGGCGGCGGCCTGCGTGGTGGCGCGCGTGAGGTCAGCCTGGGCGCGGCCCTTGGCGTCGCCCTGGAACAGGTTTGCCGACATGCCGCGCTCGAGGACCTGCTTGGCTTCCGTCGGAAAGCCGCCGGTGATGAGTGCCGCGCCCATTTCCGCATACTCCTCGCCCTTGGTGAGGGTGTTGGTGTCGCTCATCAGGCGATAAAGCGCCCGCAGGGCGCGGTCGTCCCGGGTGCGGAAGAGCTGGTTGCTGAGCAAGTCCGCCCAGTACTTCTGCTGCGGATAGTACCGAACGAGCAGCTCGAGCGACCGCGTCGTGCCGGCGTCGTCCTTCAACGCGTAGTTGGCGCTCATCAGCAGCTGCAGCACCGGTTCGCTCGGCGGCGTGCCGGCGGCGGCCAGCTTCTCAGCCGCGGCCCTCGCGCCGGCGTAGTCCTTCTGCACGTACATCACCTTGGCCATGGTGAGCGCCATGTCCTGGTCGGTCGGCACGAGTGCCAGGTACTTGTTGCCGCTCTCAACGGCCTTCGGGTAGTCCCTGGCCTGCAGTTGGATCTGTGTCAGCGTCTTCAGGTACTGGGGCAGCGACTCCGGCGGCAGCTGACCTGAGTTGACTACCTGTTCGACGGCGGCGGCGGCCTCCGGGAGCTTCTGCTGCTTGAGCAAGATCCGCCAGGCGAAGTCGTTGATCATGAACTCGTCGTAAGGCGTCTTGCCCTCGACGGCCTGGGCTTCCTGGATGTGCTGGGCGGCCTGGTCCCAGTTGTCCGTCTTCATCGCCTCCTGGGCAGCGGCCAGTGGCTTGCGTACCTTCTCGCTCAACGGCGGCGGCTTCGTCGCGGCGATCGCGGTGGCGGGCACCAGGCTGCCGCCTACCACACTGACGACGCCTGCCGCGGCAAGCGCGGCCATCAACATCAGGTTGGCTGTTTTCATCTGTGCCTCTCGAATGGGGGTCCAAGCCCGTAATAGCCGCGCATTCTACCGCGCAGACCGGGGCTCAGGCGGCGGCTTCGATCAGTTCGATCAGCTCGCCGGCGGCGCCCACGCAGGTGCAGGAACGCCGGCCGTCGTAGGGCAGTCCCGGCGAGCGGTGGATGCCCCCGAGGCAGCCGGCCAGGTTCTCCGGCAACCGGTCCACCTCGAAGCTCACGATGGCCACGCCCGGAGGCAGCTGTCCGGGCAGGCACGGCCGCGGGCGGACCGCTGCCGGCATCTCGTCGGCCTCGATGTAGCACTGACCCGGCACCTGCAGCGCCGCGATCGGGTGCAGGTGCTCTGCCGGCAGGCCGTATTGCGCGGAGAGCGCGGTGATCACCGAGGGCATGGCCGGTGCACGCGCCAGTCCATGGTGCGCGTGGTAGTAATCCTGCAAGCCCTCTAGCGAAGCGCCGCCGAGGATGACGATGAACACCCGGTCGACGAAGCTGCGGGCCACGGGGGTGTCGAAGACATCGAGCTTGGACTTGATCTGCGTGAGGTAGAGCACCTCGCGCGCCGGGCCCACCACCTGCATCGCCCGGATCTGGTCGGAGAACGACAGGTCCGCGGGTTCACCGATGATCCGGAACGGGCTGCCGGCGAGGCTCCCTGCGAGCTGATCGACGTCGGCCACGATGAGCTCGGCCGCATTCCAGCCCAGGCAGGCGAACGGCGCGTAGTCAACGTAGGTGGGACCCTCGACGAAGCGCAGGTAAGTGTCGGCGCCGCTCTCCGGCTCCATCAGGACCGCCCGCGCCGCGGCGAGCGGCGCACGGCCCCAGGCCTTGGCGGCCTCCCGCCCGACCGCGCCGTCGTCGGCGATCCGGTAGCCGAGGTAGCGCTGATACGCGGCCGTGCTTGTGTGCAGGTCCGGCGTGGTGATCGTGACCGTGGAGATGCGCCCGAGCATGCGGGTGATTCAGCGTGCGGCCGTGATGCCGGCGAGGTAGGCCTGCGCCTGGCCGAGGCTCACCACCTCGGCGTACTTGGCCTGCAGGTCGAACAGGTTCGCCTCGTGGGGCGCCTGGTGACGGTCGCCCACGGCGTCGCGCACGACAAGCGGTACGAACCCGTGCTGGCAGGCGTCCACCGCGGATGCCCGCACGCAACCGCTGGTGCTCACGCCGGCGATCAGCACCGTGTCGACGCCGAGGGCCGTCAGCGTCGAGCCGAGCGAGGTGCCGAAGAAGGCGCTCGCGTACTGCTTGGTGATCACTGTCTCGCCCGCAGCCGGCTCGAGTCCCTCGGCGAAGGCCGCGAGCTCGGGATGCGCGCCCGCCTCGAAGCACTTGAGTGCCGGCACCTTGCGGAAGAAGACGCCACCGTCGCGACCGCCCGGCTGGTACCGCACGTTGGTGTGCACGACGGGGATCGCCGCGGCGCGCGCCGCGAGCAGCAGCTCGCGGGCTGCCGCGCGCGCCTGCTCGACTCCCGCGTACAGCGGTGACCCGGGGGTGAGATAGGCGCGCACGAAGTCGATGACGAGCAGCGCCGGGCGCCGGCCCGCCGCGAGCGCGAGGCCGAAGCCGCCCGCCGCGTAGTTGTCCGTGAGGGATGTCGACATCAATGCCTGCTCAGATCACCTTATGCGCCTTGAGCCGCTCGTACTTGTCCTGCGGGTAGCCGAGCAGCCGCAGGTAGACCTCGTCATTGTGCTGCCCGAGGCCCGGGCTCGGGCTGCGGATCGAGCCTGGGGTCTCCGACAGCTTCGGCGCCACGTTCTGCATACGCAGAGAGCCGAAATCGGGGTGCGCGACGGAGACGATCGCGTCGCGTGCCTTGAAGTGCGGGTCCTCGAGCATCTCGGGGGCACGGTAGATGAGGCCGGCCGGTACGCCGAACTTGTCCATGAGGTCGAGCACCTCGCGGGTCGTCAGCGTCTGCGTCCATTGCTCGATGAGCGCGTCGAGTTCGGCCTGGTGCGCCCCGCGGGCCGCGTGAGTCGCGTACCTCGCGTCGGCGGCGAGCCCGGGCTGGCCCATCGCCTCGGCCAGGCGCGAGAACACGGTGTCCTGGTTTGCCGCGATCAGCACTAGAGCGTCCTTCGTCCGGTAGACGTTGGACGGCGCGACGTTCGGCAGGATCGCGCCGGTGCGCTCGCGGATGAAGCCCACCTTGTCGAACTCGGTGATGAGCGACTCCATCATGTTGAGCACGGCCTCGTAGATCGCCGAGTCGACGACCTGTCCGCGACCCGTGACGTCGCGATGATGCAGTGCGGCAAGTGCGCCAACGCAAGCGAAGGTAGCGGCCAAGGAGTCGCCGATGGAGATGCCCATGCGCGAGGGCGGCGTGCTCGGGTCGCCGACCACGTAGCGCAGTCCGCCCATCGCCTCGCCGATCGCGCCAAAGCCCGCCTGCTTGGCGTAGGGCCCGGTCTGGCCGAAGCCGGAGACGCGGATCATGATCAGCCGCGGGTTGATGGCCGACAGCTCGCTCCACCCGAGGCCCCACTTCTCCATGGTGCCAGGGCGGAAGTTCTCCAGCACGAAGTCCGACTTGGCGACCAGCTCCTTCAGGATCTGCTGGCCCTCCGCCTGGCGCAGGTCGAGCGTGATCGCCTTCTTGTTGCGCCCGACGACCGGCCACCACAGCGACTTGCCATGCGCCTTCTCGCGGCCCCAGACGCGCATCGGGTCGCCCTGGCCGGGAGGCTCGATCTTGATGATCTCGGCGCCGAAGTCGCCGAGCAGCTGACCGCAGAAGGGACCTGCGAGCAGGGTGCCGAGTTCGAGCACGCGCAGCCCCGCGAGCGGGCCGGCCTTGGAGCTTGCAGGACTGGTCATCAAGATCACCTGGACGGGGAGGAACCGGGTTTGTAACCGCCCTTGCAGCGAGGGTCAAGGCAGCGCGGCGATCTGCCGCCCGCGCCCTGCGACGCGCTGCATCCGATCCGCGTGACGGCACGAACCTCAGATTGCTATCCTCGGCCGCCTAGCTCAGTCAACGGACGACTCCATGAAGCACCGCGTCGAAATCGTCGAAGTGGGACCGCGCGACGGGCTGCAGAGCGAGCCGGGCGTATTCCCGACCGCCGCCAAGGTCGAGTTTATCGAGCGCGCGATTGCCAACGGGCTGCGGCGCATCGAGGTCACGAGCTTCGTGAACCCGAAGCGCGTGCCGCAGATGGCGGACGCCGAGGAGGTGCTCAAGGCATTGCCGCGGCGCGCGGGCGTGCACTACGTGGGGCTCGTACTCAACCGCAAGGGCTTCGAGCGGGCGGCCGCGGCAGGCTGCAACGAGATCGGCATGGCCGTGGTCGCGAGCAACACCTTCAACCAGCGCAACAACGGCGTCAGCACGGAGGAGTCGATCGCCGCGTGGCTCGACATCGCTGCTGCAGCGCAGCAGGCAGGCATCCGCGCGCAGGTGACCGTGTCGGCGGCCTTCGGTTGCCCGTTCGAGGGTGAGGTGCCGGTCGAGCGGGTGGTCGAGATCGCGAAGCGCGTGGCCGAGGCCCGTCCCTTCGAGATCGCGCTGGCCGACACGATTGGCGTCGGCGTGCCGGGGCAGGTGGCCGAGGTCGTCTCCCGGGTCCGGGAAGCCGTTCCGGGCATTGCGCTGCGTTGCCATTTCCACAACACCCGCAACACCGGCCTGGCCAATGCCTTTGTTGCAGTGCAGGCGGGCGTTACCACCCTGGACGCGAGCCTCGGCGGCATCGGCGGCTGCCCGTTCGCGCCGGCGGCGACCGGCAACATCCCGACCGAAGATCTGGTCTACATGCTGCACCGCTCCGGCTACGCCACCGGCGTCGACTTAGACGGCGCCATCGAGACGGGGAAGTGGCTGCAGGAGCAACTCGGACGCGCCGTGCCGAGCATGTTGGTCAAGGCCGGCAACTTCCCGGGCAGTGTCGTCAAGGCGGCGTGAGCCGTCCGCGGTGGGGCCCGCACCCAACCCCGCGGAAGCGGGTAGGCAGCCGAGATTGCGGCGCATGAACGAAACCGGAATACTTCGGAACTCTCGCGCCGGCGGGTCCGGCGCGAGCGGCCCCTTGCAGCGGATCCACAACGGTCACAGGTGATGGCATGACATACCGATTGGGCGTCGACGTGGGCGGTACTTTCACCGACCTGCTCCTGGTAAACGACAGCACCGGACAGACCTGGAAGGCGAAGGTGTCCTCGACGCCGCGCGACCAGTCCGAAGGCGTGCTGCGCGGCCTCGCGCGCGTCTGCCGCGAGGCGGGCATCTCCGCGGAGGAGATCGAGCACGTCATGCACGGCACGACCGTGGCGACGAACACGGTGCTCACCGGCACCGGGGCGCGCGTGGGACTCCTCACCACGAAGGGCTACCGCCAGGTGCTGCAGATCGCGCGCAGCTTCGTGCCGGGCGGGCTCGGCGGCTGGGTCATCTACAATAAGTCGCTGCCGATGGCACCGCTTGCGCTCACGATCGAGGCGGACGAGCGCGTCGGCACCAAGGGCGACGTCGTGACGCCGCTCGACGAGGCGAAGCTGCGCGCGGACTTGGTCGCGCTCGGCGAGAAGAAGATCGAGGCGCTCACCGTCTCGCTGATTAACTCCTTTGCGAACGACCTCCACGAGCGCCGCATCAAGGAGATCGCCATGGAGGTGCTGCCGGGCATCCCGGTGTCGCTGTCCTCGGAGGTCGTGCCCGAGATGCAGGAGTACGAGCGCGCCGTGACCACTGTGGCCAACTCCTACGTCCGCCCGCGCGTGCAGAAATACGTCCACAACCTGCAGACGAAGCTCGACGCGAAGGCGAAGAAGGTCAAGCTGCACATCCTGCGCTCCGACGGCGGACTCGCCTCGGCCAAGGCCGCCGAGGAGACCCCGGTCAACCTGCTGATGTCCGGCCCGGCCGGCGGCGTGACGGGTGCCCTGTGGGTTGCGGTGCAGGCGGGGTTCCCGAACCTGCTCACGGTGGACGTGGGCGGCACCTCCACGGACGTGGCGCTCATCAATGGCGGGCAGCCGCGGCTGCGTCGCGAGACCACGGTGGGCGACGTCACCGTGCGCGCCTCCTCGGTCGACATCCGCACGGTGGGCGCGGGCGGCGGCTCGATCGCCCACGTGCCCGAGCTGACCGGGGCGCTGCGCGTCGGGCCGCAGTCGGCGGGCGCCGACCCGGGACCCGCCTGCTACGGCAAGGGCGGCACCGAGCCCACGGTCACGGACGCCAACGTCGTGCTCGGCAACCTTCCCGAGATGCAGTTGCTCGGCGGCGACATGAAGCTCGACCGCAAGCTCGCGCACGAGGCCGTCGAGAAGGTCGGCAAGTCCCTCGGCAAGAATGTCAAGGATGCCGCCTTCGGTATTTACAACATCGTCAACGAGAACATGGTGGGCGCGCTGCGCCTGGTGTCCGTCGAACAGGGCCACGACCCGCGCGACTACGCACTGATCGCCTTCGGCGGCGCGGGCCCGCTGCATGCCAACGCGCTGTCGATCCTGCTCGGCTCCTGGCCGTCGATCATCCCGCCCGGACCGGGCGTGCTGTGCGCGCTCGGCGACGCCACGACCGCGGTCCGCGACGAGTCCTCGCGCACGTTCATCCGCAAGTTCTCCGAGACCGACAAGGTCGAGATCGCCAGCCAGCTGAAGGCGCTCGCGGCCGACGCCGCCAAGGCGCTCGCCGCGGAGAAGGTCCCGGCCAGCGAGATGGAGTTCGGCTACCAGGTCGACGTGCGCTACCACGGCCAGGGCTTGAGGCTCACCGTCGACGTCGACATCAAGCGCCTCGAGAAGGACGGCCTCGACGCCATCCGCAAGCCCTTCGACGCTGAGCACACCCGGCTCTTTACTTTCGCGCTGCCGCTCGAGCACGAGTTCGTGGCGCTGCGCGCGGTGGTCACCGGCAAGGCCATCAAGATCAAGCGGCAGGTCATCGCCAGGGGCGGTCCGTCGCCCGCGGCGGCGGTGGTCGGCAAGCAGAAGTCCTACATGGCGGGCAAGGACACGATCGCCACGGTCTACGACCGGGCTAAGCTCAAGGCGGGCAACCGCATCCCGGGCCCCGCGATCGTGATGGAAATGGACTCCACGACCGTCGTCCTGCCGAAGCACCACGGCCGGGTGGACTCCTACGGCAACATCCTGATCTACCCCGACGGCTACAAAGTGCCGAAGAAGAAGGCGGGCGCGGTGCGGAAAGCCGCGCGCAAGTCCAAGTAACGACAGCCGTCCGACCCAAATTCAGGAGATCAAGCCATGCCTGCCAAGATCATTCAGCGCAACAACAAGAAGATGAAGAAGGTGAAGGTGGACAGCGTCACCATCGACATCATCGAGAGCGCGCTGCGCAACGCCCGTTACGAGATGGACACGGTGCTGTTCCGCACGGCGATGTCGCCGGGCATCCGCGAGCAGCACGACGAGTTCCCGATGATCGCCAACCTCGAAGGCAAGATGGTCGTCGGCCAGTTCGGCTCCTTCATCTGGGGCTTCATGCAGGGGTACGACGGCACGGTCGAGGAGGGCGACGTCTTCCTGACCAACGACCCGTACTCGGTGAACGGCGCGATCAGCCACCAGAACGACTGGCTGATGCTGATGCCGGTCTACAAGGACGGCCGCATCATCGCCTGGTCCGCCATGTTCGGCCACATGACCGACGTCGGCGGCAAGGTGCCGGGCTCGCTGCCCACCGATGCCCGCACCGTGTACGAGGAAGGCGTCTGCATCCCGCCGGTCAAGATCATCAAGGCGGGCGAGCTGCAGGATGACCTGCTCAAGGTCGTGCTGCACAACTGCCGCCTGCCGATGTGGAACTTCTCGGACTTCAACGCGATCGTGGCGGCGCTGCGCACCGCGGCGATCCGCTGCGTGGAGATCTCGACGCGCTTCGGCGACGACGTCTTCTACTCGGCGATGGACGCCATGCTGGAGCGCAACAAGCGGGCGATGCGCCACCTGATCAGCCAGACCGTCCCGGAGAAGAAGCAGTACTTCGAGGACTATATCTGCGACGACGGCATGAACATGGGGCCGTACAAGATCGCCTGCACGATGTGGCGCGAGGGCGAGAAGTGCATCTTTGATTTCACGGGCACCGACCCGCAGTCGATCTCCTCGATCAACTTCCTGTTGAACGAAGAGATGTTCAAGATGTTCGCGGGCGTCTACATGATCATGGTGTTCGACCCGCAGATCCTCTTCAACGACGGCTTCTACGACCTGATGGAGGTCCGCATCCCGCCGGGCACGCTGCTCAAGCCGCTCAAGCCCGCCGCACTCTCCTGCCGCACGCACGCGCTCGGGCGCATCTTCGACATCCTGGGCGGGCTGCTCGGCCAGGGCAACCCGGCGTTCATGTGCGCGGCGGGCTTCTCCGACAGCCCGCACTTCATGTACTCGGGCTACGACAAGAACGGCGACTGGTATCAGCTCTACCAGATCACCTTCGGCGGCATCCCGGGCAAGCCCTTCGGCGACGGACCGGACGGGCACTCGCTGTGGCCCTCGTTCACCAACGTGCCGAACGAGTTCCTCGAGAGCTACTTCCCGCTGCGGATCGATACCTACGAGACGATCGCGGACACCGGCGGCGCCGGCAAGAACCGCGGCGGCAACGGGCTGCGCATCGGCTACCGGTTCCTCGAGCCGGGCGAGATCTCGATTCACGACGACCGCTGGCTCACCTACCCGTGGGGCGTGAACGGCGGTCTGCCGGGCGCCCGCAGCAAGAAGACGCTGATCCGCAAGGACGGCTCCACTGAGAACCTGCCGTCGAAGATGGACCACATCAAGGTCGAGGCCGGCGACCTCCTGCTCTCCGACACCTGGGGCGGTGGCGGCTGCGGCGACCCCTTCGAGCGCGAGATCGGGAAGGTCGAGTTCGACGTGCAGGCAGGACTCGTGACGCCGCAGGGCGCGCTCAACTACGGGGTGGTAATCAGGGCGAACGGCAAGGCCGACAAGGCCGCGACCGAGAAGCTGCGCGAGCAGCTCCGCGCCGAGCGCAAGGAGGTCAAGCTGTTTGACCGCGGCTTCGAGTCGATCGAGGAGCTCAAGGGGCGCTGCAAGGCGGAGACCGGCCACGAGGCGCCGCGGGCGCCGAAGTTCTCGGAGCGCGTCGTCGCGCTCAAGAAGGGCGGCAAGAGCAAGGCGGCCTGATCGGACCGAAGATGGGCGACCGCTACGCGGACGTCGGCTACGCCTCCTCGCGGATCGGCTTCGGCGCCCGGCCCGCGGTGCTGGTGGTCGACTTCCAGACGGCGTTCACCGACCCGAAGTACCCGCTCGGCGGTCTGCCGATGATTCACGCCGCGCGGGACTGCACGGCGGAGCTGCTCGCGGTGGCCCGGGCACGAAAGGTGCCCGTAGCCGCCTGCTACACTGCCTACGGCAGCCTTGCGGACATGCCGCTGTGGAAGGTGAAGGCGGTGCGGGATGAGTTCTTCTACGGGCACCCCTGCACCGAGATGGACCCGCAGATCCACCACCAGAGCAACTTCACCTACTGCAAGAACGCCCCGTCGATGTTCTTCCAGACGCCGCTGATCGCGTTCCTCGTCAAGCAGAACGTCGACACGGTGATCGTCACGGGGTGCACGACGAGCGGCTGCGTGCGCGCGACGGTCGTAGATGCCTTCTCGTTCGGGCTGCGTGTGGTCGTGGCTGAGGAGTGCTGCGGCGACGCCGAGGAAGGCGCCCACCGCGCGAACCTCGCCGACGTTGGCCGCCGCTACGCCGACGTCCTGGGCCAGGCGGAGGTGATGAGCTACCTCAGCGGGCTGAAGGGCGCGGCGGCCTGAGCACCGCCGGCCGCCGCTTGCGGCCGACCTCAGTTCGCGGCCAGCCAGTCGAACAGCGTGTTCGCGAAGCGGATCTTCTGCTTCTTGCCCGCCACCACGTGCGCGACGTCCTCCCAGAGGAGGCCGCGGGCACCCGGGATGCCGCGCTCGATCGGGATCGTGTTGCGCGGGGCCGTCACGACGTCCTTGCCAGCGTGAATGATCAGCGAGGGGCAGCGGATGGCCTGCAGGCGTGACCTGGACTCGTAGCCGACGCAGGCGTCGATCAGCCGCGAGTGCGCTTCGTAGCGGCCGTTGAGTTCCTTCCAGCCGCCGTCGGGGCCGAGCAACCGGTCCTTGTTGGCGTTGTAGTAGTCGGCGTCGAACGACAGCAGCGTCACGGCCTTCTGGAACGGGAAGAAGCCGAGGTCACGGTGGATCCAGCGGAACATCTCGAGCTGGTCGCGCAGGAACGGGTCCACCTCGCACCACGCGCCCATGTTGAGCATGCTGCGCGCGAGGTCCGGGCGGCGGATCGCGACCTCCTGGCAGACACAGGCGCCGATCCCGACGAGGCCCATGAGGTGCACGTTGCGCAGCCCGAGGTGATCGAGCAGGCCGATGGCATCGTCGGCATGCAGCGCCATCGTCGCCGGCACGGTCAGATCGTCGTCGGAATCGCGGATCCCGCG
>Ga0209048_10002913_pt1 | contig 16803 bp, 17 predicted proteins | sample FrelakmetCRP12CR_FD_187146 | JGI IMG/M metagenome (GOLD analysis project Ga0209048, IMG submission 187146) | Freshwater lake sediment microbial communities from the University of Notre Dame, USA, for methane emissions studies - CRP12 CR (SPAdes)... | ecosystem: Environmental > Aquatic >... | reverse complement strand
CGCGAGGGTCAGGCCAGCCTTACTAGCGGGGCGAGTAGCGCAGCGTGACAAGTCGTTTGAAGCTGGCGCGCCCATTGGCGAGCCATCAGCGATCTGCTGTTAAGAACTGGTCCGCAGATCATTTGCCATCTCTGGACACAGTGAAATGCCGCACAGCATGTTTGACAAAGTGTCTGGGATAGGATTGCCGTCGCAGGTCTAGAGTACTGGGCGCAGCACACTCCATCGAGTTCAAACTCGACTCTTTTATTTTGCGTGATAAATTTTTTGCGGAAGACAACGACAAACCGTAGCGCCGATGCGCCGGGGTTCATTTGGTTGGTCCGCCCTACGGTAGGATTAAAAGGTGCGCTGCACGCGCAGGCGACCTTCGACCGTGTAGTTGGCGCCCTTCCAGGACGGCAGTCCGTAGGACCACAGCACATAATCGGGCGCAAGTCCGACCGGACGGCTGCGATAATTGTCGGTCAGATACATTATCTCGCCGCCGATGTCGAAGTTCTTGACCGGCGTCCAGACGAGATTCGTGCCAATGCGATATTCGTCCAGATTGACCATTCCAATGCCGCTGCCGAAGCCGAACGTCGGCGAAATCGACTGGTTGCTATAGTACTGGCTCATCCAGGAGCCGAAGACGCCCGACGAGAGGGTCGGCGTCCAGTAATGCTTTAGAGCGGCGAGAACCGCCCAGCCCCAGCTTTTGTCGCAATGACCGACGCCGTTGACGCCGGCGGTCCAGATGCAGTCATAGGCGTTGAAGCTCCAGCCGTTGCTGGCCTTGGTGCCCCCATTGCCGTAACCGTAGAAGGTGTTGCCGTTGACGGGGCCGGCCTCGAAACTCAGATTGTTGCCCTGGATGTAGCCGACGGCGCCCTGCTCATAGACCGCCTGGATCCATAATTTGTCGCCGCCGTTGAAGAACTCTGGCGCGAATGTGTCCAGATTGAACTGGACGCCGCCCTGAACGGCGAAACCGTAATCATCTTCCGAGCGCACAGGAATCGCGCGGAGCGTTGGGTTCGTTAAGGCCGCGCCGTTGCCGTAGAGCGACGTGCGAATCTGATGCGCCGCGCCCGAGACCTGCAGCGCGCCCCACGGCTGATCCCAGCGGACATTGCCGACGATTTCGGGAATCTGCGCGCCATCCGGAACGCCGAATTGCTGGGCGCCCCAAACGTTGTTAAGCGTGCCGAAGAAACCGGTAGCGGCGGCCGGGAACCAGGGGTTGACGCCGACGGTCGAGCCAATGATGCCGCGGCGGGAAGTATTGTCTTCGATCGACAGCGAGCTCGACCAGCCGTCTCCGAACGTATAGGTATAGGCGAAGGCGCCGACGGTGGCGTTGGAGCCGCGCAGCGCCTCCCAGTTGATGTTGTCGGTATAGAAGTCGAAGAAGGACTGCACGCGGCCCGCCGTCAGGCCGGCGAACTGGATGAAGGCCTTGTTGAGGATGGTCGTCTCGCGCGCCGTCGAGCGGAACACTGTTCCGTTGCTGAAGTTGGCGCCGCCGAAATATTGGCCGCCGGACAGCGAGCCGGTGGCCGCGCTGCTGTCCGAGCCGTAAGTCGACTCGAGACGGATGAAGGTGCGCAGAGCGCCGTATGGCGTCGCCGTGCGGGCGTCGAGTTCGATGCGGCCCGTGCCCGCAAACCCCTGATTATCGCCGCTGCGCGCATTGGAATAGGCGCCGACGCCTGGGACGGAGCCGTACCACGGGAAACGCGGCGTGGTGACGCCGTTAAAGAACGGGCCGTAAGCCCCGCTGAGGCCGGCGACGCTGTTGGAGCCCAACAAGCTGCGCGACATGCGGTAGCTGGTGCTGTAAGCGCGATACTCGCCGACGACCGTCCCCCCAACCCGCAGACAGGTGTCCGTGCCGGGAATGTAGAAGAAGCCAGAGCCATAGGCGTCGCAGATGCGCACATATTCGATCGGCGCGGCCTTCCTGGAGGGCAAATCCGCCGCCTGCGCCGCACCCACAGCGAGCAGCGCCGCAGTCGAGCCCAGGAGAATTGTTTTGATGGGTGTCATCAGTCACGCCCCTCTAAGATAGCAATGGTCGAAAAAGCCCTGTATTCCGGTGCTTAGGCCGCAGCGACAGGCTTTGTTTAGCCCGCAGGGAAAAACAGCTAAAGCTCAATTGTGACAAATCCAAAACATTTTTGCGCTGATATGGGGCATAGAATTTTTTTCTTCGAAGTTGTTGCCGAATTGCCACGGTTTTGATCCAGCCGAAATTACGAGTCTGGCGAGTAAATAGAAGGGGCCGTTCAGCCGGCCTATTGAAAAGGCGCTATGAGTTCGATTATTTCTTCTATCAGAAGCTTTTCGCACCGAGCCGGGCCCAAGTTGAATATGAACAGATTCGAAAGACATCCATCGCCCGCGGTCGAAGCCGAAGTCGAATATCGCGATGGCGACTATCGCGTGCGCCGGCCGGGCGCGTTCGTGCGTTGTGCGGTGACGGGCGAACCGATCCCTCTCGAAGAACTGCGCTATTGGAACGTCGACTTGCAGGAAGCTTACAGCAGCCCGCAGGCGAAACTCGCCCGTCTCGGCGTCAAGCGCCCCTCCTAGGCCGCGCGCGACTTATCGCTTTGGAGAGCAGATCCGCCATCGTCGTCTCTTCGCAAAGCTGAAGGCGGGTCGCGAACGCCTCGATCCCAAATCGATTGATGTCGCGCATGGAAATGCGAGTCGCATCTTTGCGCGTCGTCACGAGCGTCGCGCCCATTTCGCCGGCCGCGCGCGCCGCTTTTCCCAGTTCGGCCTGCGAAAAGGGATGATGATCAGCAAAACGGCGCATGGCGACGACCTCGACGCCCGCGTTGCGGAGGCTCCTCTCGAATTTGTCGGCGCGCGCAATTCCCGCAAATGCAAACGCGCGCTTGCCACGAAGACGTGCAACATCCTCGTCCTCGGGCGCGAGCGCAGCGAAGAATTTCGGCTTCGCGCATTCCGCTGGATCGGCTCGGGCGCCGTCGCCCACGATCACCAGCGCGTCAATATAGCCGAAGAAGTCGCCCGGAGGCGCTCGAAGCGGCCCGGCCGGCAGGCAAAGCCCGTTCCCCAAGCCATAATGGGAGTCGACGACGCCGAGTGCGAGATCAGGCGCAAGACGCCGACTGTGCAATCCGTCGTCGAGAATCAATAGGCTCGCGCCCAACTCTCTCGCGAGCTGCGCGCCGGCCGCTCGGTCGGAGGCGACGACAGTCGGCGCTACGCGGGCGAGAAGAAGCGCCTCGTCGCCCGCCGCTTCTGCGTCATGCCGCGAGAGATCGACGAGGAAAGGCGCGTCCGCCTCCCTTTTGCGGCGATATCCCCGCGTAAGAAAGGCCGGAGTCTCGCCCATTCTCTTCAGAATCGCGGCGAGGGCGAGCGCCAAAGGGGTCTTGCCGTCGCCGCCAGCGGTCGGACCGCCAATCACGACGGTCGGCAAAGCCGCGCGGGGAGCGTCCCGCGCCATGCGCCGCGCCGCGGCCGCGCCGTAAAGCGCCGCGAGCGGCGCAAGCATGCGAGCAAGGAAGGTTGGCGGGGAGCGTCCCCAAAAATCAGGCGGGCGCATCGCCGCCGGTGCGAGGCCGCAAGCTCATTGCCGTTCGAGCGTCATTTGCGCGATGTAAGGTTCGAGCGCCGTGACGATGGATTGCGAGGCGCCGCCGAGTTTCCCCACCGCGTCGGCTCCGGCGCGGCCCATTTTGCGCATTCGCGAAGGCTCCGAAAAAAGAAAATGAACGGCGCGCGCGAGAGATTCCGCGTCGTTCACGCGCGCTGCGGCGCGCGCTTGCGAAAGCTCGGAGTAAACATCGGAGAAATTTTCGATATGCGGCCCATATAGAATCGCGCAGCCGAGTTTCGCCGGCTCGATCGGGTTCTGCCCTCCTTCGGCGACCAGCGATTTGCCCATGAAGACAAGGCTCGCCGCGCGCAGGAATAAACCCAGTTCGCCAATCGTGTCGGCGACGTAAATATCCATGCCGCGGCGCGGCTCGTCGCCGGCGGAGCGAAGGCCCGCCCTCAAACCTTGCGATTGCGCTAGATCGGCGATCGTCTCTCCGCGCTCGGGGTGTCTCGGAACAATCACCGTCAGCAGCCCCGATATTCGCTGCGCCACTTCCTGATGTGCCGCGAGAACGATCTCCTCCTCTCCTGGATGAGTTGAGACCGCCGCCCAAAGCGGACGCGCGCCGACTGCGCCGTTGAACTCGGCGAGCCGCGCGCTGGAGACGGGCGGCGGCGCCACGTCGAATTTCAGATTTCCGGCCACCCTGACGCGCGTCGCGCCAAGGCTCAAGAACCGAGCCGCGTTCTCCGAGTCCTGCGCAAGAACGAGATCGACCATCTCGAGCACACGCTTGCATAAGACCGGCGCGCGCCGCCATCGCTCGACCGATTTGCGGGAGATGCGTGCGTTGACGAGGAAGAGCGGAATTTTGCGCGCATGAACCTCGGCTATGGTGTTCGGCCAAAGTTCGGATTCGGCGAACAACGCGATGTCCGGGGCCCAATGATCGAGGAAGCGATTGACGAATTTCGGCGCATCGAGCGGCGCATATTGATGGATCGCCCCAGACGACAACCGCGCCGCGAGAACGCGAGCAGACGACACCGTGCCGCTCGTGACGAGCACGTCCATATCGCGCTGGATCAAGCGGTCGACCAATGGCAGGAGCGAAATGCACTCTCCGAGGCTGGCGCCGTGGAGCCAGACGAGTCCGCCCTTCGGGCGCGGGCGGCTTGCGATCCCGACCCGTTCCTCGAGGCGGCCAGCTTCTTCCTTACCGGAGCGTTCGCGCCAGGAAAGAAAAGCGCTGGCGAACGGCGACAAAAGTTGTGTCGTCATCCGATAGAAGAACATTGCGGACATTCGGATGCGATTCCCGACGGATAGCGGCGGATCGACCGTTCGAGTGCGAGCGCCTGACCTATCTTCGCAAAAAACCTAGTGCAGATTCGGGCGAAGCCGCAGCGCGGCGCCGCTTCGCTATGGTCATGTTACGCGTCCTCGGGCTCCGGATCGAGCAGCCGATGAAGATGGACGATAAAATAACGCATGTGCGCATTGTCGACCGTCGCATGCGCCTTCGCCTTCCATGCGGCGCGGGCGGCCTCCGCATCCTGAAAAATCCCGACGACGTCGAGTTTGGAGGGGTCGCGAAATGCGACGCCGTGCAAATCTTCGAGTTCGCCGCCGAAGACGAGATGAAGATGCTGCTTGTTCTTTTGACCGCGGCCTTTTGTCATCGCGTTCCTTTCGAAGCCGCTCTGGCGAGGGCGAGACTGTCGTGAAACAGCGCAGCGGGCGCTGCGACCAGCATGTCCCGATCGAGCCGCACGCGATTATAGGTCAAGGGAGAGCCCTCGAGTTCGGTGAGGAGCCCGCCAGCTTCGGACAAAATAACGTCCGCCGCAGCAATGTCCCAATCTTTGGATTGCGCCGCCGCGATCGCGACGTCGTGGTGGCCGGAGGCGATGTCCGCAAGGCGCAAGGAAAGCGACGGGGTGCGCGGCGCAAGATCGAAGCCGTATTCCGACTTTTCGAAGAAATGCGTCAGTCCGCGCGGCGCGACCAGATTGGCGCCTTCGAGGCTCTTGCGTTCTGAGGCTTTGATTGCGCGATCGTTCAGCCGCGCGCCTTTGCCGGCCGCGGCGACAAAAGTCTGTCCGAGCGCTGGCGCATGGACAACGCCGGCGATTGGGCGGCCCTTTTCGATCAGCGCAATCGAAACCGCCCATCGGTCGTCCCCGCGCGCGAAGGCGATGGTTCCGTCGATAGGGTCGACGATGAAGAGACTGCTTTTTTCAAGGCGCTCGACATTGTCCACCGTTTCCTCCGAGAGCCAGCCGGCGGAGGGCGAAAGTTTCATCAAATTTTCGAACAGGAAGCGGTCGACCGCAAAATCCGCGTCGGTGACGGGGGACCCGCCGCCCTTGTAGGAGACTGCGGCGGTGGTCCGTCCTCCGGGTTGAAAAAAAGACATGGCCACATCGCCGGCCTGCCGCGCCAGGGCCTCCATCTTATGGAGCACCGAGGCGATATCTGTCTGAATCGAATGCATTGAAGAAGGTGGTAGGCGAGGGACGCGTCCCGGGCAAGGCGTCTTTTCCGCGCAATTGCCGACAATTTGAGCGATTCTGTTTGCGTCCCGCTTGTCTTAACCTCGCAAATCCGATGAAAAGGCAATGGTTTCTGGCCGATTCACCAAAGACGTTAGCGACTTGCCGCAAGCTCTCGCGCAACATGCCCGCAGTCAGGATCAATCGAATTGCGGAGGCGAGACATGACTGGCGAGGCTCTTACGGCTCAGCGTATAGAAAGGCTCCCCATCCAGAGCGACCGCCGCGCCGACGACGGCAGCCGTCAGGTGAGCGTGTCCCGCAAGGGCGTTTCCATCGCCCGCAGGCTTTCCGGGGTCTCAATGCTGATCCGGCTGCCGGTATCCTCCTACCGCGGCGTCGCGCTCGACGTGGAGGCGATACGCAGCGGCGGCGTGGCCTATCGGCTGGCGCTGGCCCATGACGATCCCGATCTCGACATCCTGCTGACCGAAACGAAGGACCCCGCCTCGGCGGCGGCGGAATGGAAATATTGGTCGTCCTTTCTCGAGCTTCCGCGCCTTGCCGCAAAGGACGGCGAATTGTCTCCTCTCGAAGCCACGCTCGGAGGCGTTGTCGTGAGAGAGGCGGTCGAGCGGCGCGGCGCAAGCGCCGTCGCGCGACGCCGGTCGCGCTTTCTGGTTCGCCGCAAGAGCGGCGACCCGGCTCGCACGTCGACGCGCCATGCGGGCGAACGCGAAATCATCAGCTACGAGTAAAGCGCGCCAAAGAGACTTTGCGCGAAGAGACCGGCAAAAAGCAAAAGCCCCGCGTCGCGGTTTGAGCGAAACAACGCCAGTGCGGTCTGCGGCGTGCAGTCTGCGCTGGCGCCCCGCGCTTGCCATGCAAGATGAAGCGCATAGGCCAAGAGGCCGACGTGCGCCAAAATGCCGGCCTTAATCGAAAGCAGCGCGAGTTCGGCGAAGACGACGCATAAAAGATAAAGCAAGCCAACGGCGTGCGTCACCCGGGCGCCGAAAAGCCGCGCAGTGGAGCGGACTCCGGCGATGGCGTCGTCGCGCAGGTCCTGCAGCGCATAGATCGTATCGAAACCGATCGTCCAAAAAATCGCCGAGGCATAAAGAAGAACGGCGGGGAGAGCGAGCGCGCCGGTCTGCGCCGTCCACCCCAGGAGCGCGCCATAGGCGAAAGCGAGGCCGAGAATGGCCTGGGGCCATGAGGTGAAGCGCTTTCCGAACGGATAGATCAGCACGATCAGCGGGGACAGGAGTCCAAGCGCAATCGTGAAACGGTTGAAGGAAAGCAAAACCGCGAGGCCGACGAGGCATTGCGCGACGAGAAATGCAATTGCGGCGCGCAGGCTCACGCAGCCGCTGGCGATCGGACGGCCGCGGGTGCGCTCTACCTGCGCGTCGATGTCGCGATCGACGATGTCATTATAGGTCGACCCCGCTCCGCGCATCGCGACGGCTCCGACGAAGAATAATGCGAAATCGCGGAAGTCGGGCGGATGCGTCAATGCGCAGCTCGCAAGAGCGCTCGATTGCCAACAGGGAAGCAGTAGAAGCCACCAGCCGACCGGACGGTCTAACCGCGCAAGCAGGATATAGGGACGCAGAAGTCCGGGAGCGAGCCGCCACAAGGGATGGTCGGCGACGGAGTCGGGGAGAAGGGATTCGGGCGATCGGTGCTGTTTCGGGCGGCTCACAGCGGCCCGGACGGCAGCTTCTGCGGCTGGCCGAGTCCGCCAGCCTGACTCTGCTGCTCTTGCATTTTCTTCGCTTTGGCGGCGAAGGCGCAGGCCTGCGAGGCGAAGCCCTGTGTTTTTGCGCGGGCTTGCTTGAAGCTATCGACCACCTGATCTGGAATGGCGCACCATTCCTTGTTCTTTTCCATGTAGGCGAGCATCTCGGTCTCGATCGTCGAAAGCTTGCGCGCCATCGGACAGGCGGCGATGGGGTCCATCTTGCCCTTATTGGCCTTCCCGATCTTGTTGAGCGCCGCAATCTGCCCCATGCGCCGCTCGGTGAGTTTCTTGAAGTCCTCCTGACAGGATTGCTGCGCCAGGGCCGGTCCCAAGGCCGCTCCCGCAAAGGCCAGCGCCAGCGCGCCGCCTAATGCAATTCTGTGCGCCTTGAAGGCGGCTGCGCTCGAAGCGTCCTGTTTTTGGGTCATAAGTAATTTTAGCAGGACGCTTGCGCCTCACGCAAGGTTTGGCGAATTTGCGTTCGGCCTCGTTTCACAGATAGCTTCCTGCGTCCTTCCTGCGGCGGCTTTAAATTGTTTGGGACTAACACGTGTCACGACATAATCTCGCCGCGCAACGCCTCTTCGTCGAGGTCAAGCTTGAGGAAGGCGCGCGAATCGCTCCGAGCAAAGATCAGCTGAACTATCTCCTGAATGTTCTGCGTCTTGGAGAGGGAGAAGAAATTCTCCTCTTCAACGGCGCCGATGGCGAATGGCGCGCGCGACTCGTCGAGGTTGCGCGCCGGAGCGCGTCGCTCGCTGCGATGGAGCGCATACGCGCGCAGGAGCCCGCGCCCGATCTTCATTACGCTTTCGCGCCATTGAAACAGGCGCGTCTCGATTACATGGCGCAAAAAGCCGTCGAAATGGGCGCCTCGCGTCTTATTCCGGTGCTGACGCGCCGAACGCAGGTCCGGCGCGTCAATAGGACGCGGCTGCGCGCCAACGCCATCGAGGCCGCGGAGCAATGCGGCATATTGATTGCGCCGAATGTTGACGAGGAAGTCGAGCTCTCCAGCTTTCTTTCGAACCTGCCGCCGGAGCGGCTCCTGGTCTTTTGCGACGAAGACGCCGAGCCCAGCGAGCCCATAGGCTTGCTGCGCTCCGCTTCCGCGCATAAGGGCGTCACCCTGCTGATCGGCCCCGAGGGCGGGTTCGAGGACGGCGAACGCGCGGCGATCTTGCGGTCGAAAAACGCATTGCGCCTGTCGCTCGGCCCGCGGGTCCTCCGCGCCGATACGGCCGCCGTCGCCGCACTCGCGCTGATACAGGCGGCCTTCTGGCGAGAGTGAGACGCTATTTCAATGGACACGATCTCGCCATGATGTGCGCCTTTACTCCCCGCTGCGGTCGAGAACCGTGCGGCCGTTCGTCAGAGTTCAAAAGCCGATCAACGAGTTAGTTGTGATTCGCGTAAGCTTTCGTTAGCGGTTACGAAAACTTAGCACCTGGCGGCGATGATCGGCTCGCCGGCGGAGACGCTGTGGAAATCTCACCCGAGGCGAATTCAAGCATGCAAATCGGAACGTCTCCCATCGTCGCACGAAAAGTCCTGCGCTCCGCCGCGCCTGTCGGACTGGTCGTTGCGGCCTTGGCTCTTCCGGCGTCGGCGCAAGCCGATTCCTCGGCGTCGCGCAACAGCCGTTGCGTCAGCCATGGCGCGGATTATGTCGCCGTCGCGGGTTCGGAGAAGTGCGTTCGCCTCGGAGGACATGTGCGCGTCGAACTTGGCGGACCCGTCGCCGCCTACAGTGGACCGACGCCCGACGGCGTTCAGCCCGCGTCCGAGCGCATCCATGTGCGCACTGATCCGATCTCGAGCTTCATACAGCTCTTTCCGCGATAGGCGCGGCCAGGCCGAAAGACGACGCAGCCGCTAGAGCGCGCAGTCGTCGAAGGCCGGTTCGACCGAGTTTTTCCAGACGCCATGAAAGGCCTCAAGTCGCGCCTCGGCCAGGGTGCGGCCTTCGACGATCGCCTCCAACGGCGCAAGATAAGCAGTCTCATCCGCTCCGTCGGCGTTGCGCCGGGCTCTGCGGATCAGTCCCGCGCGCGCGAGCGATAGAAGACCGCGCGCGACGTCGCGCGCCGACCGCCCCCCGATCTTTGCATCGAGCGCCAGAATGGGAACGTCGGCGCGCAGCGTCTCGCGCTGCTGCGCGCTCCATTCGCGGATGATCTGATAAGCGCCGTCGAGCGCGACGCGATCGTAGAAAAGCCCGGCGAAGAACGCAGGGAGCGCCGTCATATGGGAGCGCGGGCCGCAATCCGCGCCGCGCATTTCGAGATAGCCCCTGAGACGGACCTCGGGGAAAATCGTTGACAGATGATTCGCCCAGTCCGAGAGGGTCGCGTATTCTCCGGGCAGTTGCGGCAGCCGGCCATTGAGAAGATCGCGAAAGCTCGCGCCGGCCACGTCATGATACACGTCGCCGCGCTTCACGAAATACATCGGAACGTCGAGCGCATAATCGACGTAGCGTTCGAAGCCCATTCCATCCTCGAACACGAAAGGCAGCATGCCCGTGCGGTCGGGATCGGTGTCGCGCCAGATGAAAGAGCGCTCCGAAAGCCGCCCCGTCGGCTTGCCGTCGAGGAAGGGCGAATTCGCGAAAAGCGCCGTCACGATGGGCTGCGCGCCGAGGGCTACTCGCATTTTTTCGACCATGTCCGCCTCGCTGACGAAGTCGAGATTGACCTGAATGGTCGAGGTGCGAAACATCATGTCGAGTCCACGCCCTCCGACTTTCGGCATATAGGCCGCCATGATCTTGTAGCGCTGCTTGGGCATGACCGGCGTCTCGGCGCGCGACCATTTCGGGCTGGCGCCGAGATCGAGAAAGGACACGCCCAGCGGGCCCGCGACGGAAAGAAGCGCGTCTAAATGCCGGTCGAGTTCGGCCTTGGTCGCATGGACGTCAGGAAGCGGCGCTCCCGAGAGTTCAAACTGACCGCCCGGCTCGAGCGAAATCGCGCCTCCGCCAGAGCCGTCGTAAAGTCCGATCAGATGTTCCCTGTCGAGAATGGGGAGCCAGCCGAGCCGGTCGCGCAGACCCTCGAGCAAGACTCGAACGCTTGCAGACTGTCCCGCCTCGTAGGGAACGGGTGCATGCGTCGCCACGAAAAACGGAATTTTTTCATGTTCCGTGCCAATGCGCAGATCCGCGCTCGCATCCTTAACCCCGGCTTCGAGCCATTCGATCAGCGCGGCGCGCGACGTGATCGGAGTCGTATCTGTAATGTCGCGAGCCATCGGAAGTTTTTATCCATTCCTGCGCCGTGGCCGGCGCTTAGCAGGTCCGGCGCGTCGAACGCGCGCGATTGCGGCGTCCTCATTCAACGAGGCGCAACGTCGCAAGCTCCCAGGTTCAATGGACAGAAAGGCTGCTTTTTGGGGAATCGTCATGATCGAAGAGGGCGGGCGCCTCAGGTGGGGAGGAGGTCGGTCGACCTCTGTCCGCCTGACTTGCAGGAAAAGCGCCCTTCACGCAAGGACGCTGTCGCCATTCCGCTAAGAGACCCGCCCAAAACTGGATGAACCCGTCAAAGGATCGTTAGCAATCAAACGCTTAAGCTTGATGCTGCGCAGCCTTCCGCGTCATGGGTCGGTTTTTCGAGGATCAACTTAAAGGTTTCGATAGCGGCTCTGAATAGCGTCGTCGCAGATCGGAGCGCACATGTACGACACACTCATTCATCTCTTGCGGGACGAGCGCGGCGCAACAGCAATCGAATATGGTCTTATCGCTGTGCTCGCGTCCATTTCGATCATCGCCGGCGCAAGAGGGATAGGCGTCAAGCTCCAAACCTATTTTCCGCAAATCTCAGCGGCTTTCCCTTAGGTCCAGCGGGACAGGGCTCGCTAATGGCGATGGAAGCCGACCATGGACAAGCCGCCGGCCGTGCGGCTTGACACCGCCCCGTCCGCACGACATCAAGTCCTGCAGCGCCCGTCTTTTCACTTGAGCGCGGCCGCCCAAGGCGGGCCAGATCGGGCGTTTTGGCCGACAAGGCGTCGGCCCAATTTCACGAGTGACGGATGGACATCCAGCCAGGCCCCGCGAAACCGCCTCTGAAAATTCTTTTATGCTCACCGCGCGGCTTTTGCGCAGGCGTGGTTCGCGCCATCGATGCTGTCGAGCGCGCGCTGGCGAAGTTCGGACCGCCCGTCTATGTGCGTCACGAGATTGTTCACAATCGATATGTCGTGGAGGCCCTAAAGGCCAAGGGCGCCATATTCGTCGAAGAGCTGGAAGAGGTGCCGGACACCTCCGCGCCGGTGATCTTCTCGGCGCATGGCGTCGCGAAATCCGTGTCCGCCGAAGCGGTCGGACGCAAGCTGCTGGCGATCGACGCGACCTGTCCGCTTGTCACCAAAGTGCATCGGGAAGCTGAAATCCATTGGCGGCGCGGGCGCCGGATATTGCTCGTCGGCCATTCCGGACATCCGGAAGTCGTCGGCACGATGGGCCAATTGCCCCCGGGGGCCGTCATGCTCGTCGAATCGGTCACGGCTGTGGAGAAACTTCAGCTCGATGACGAGGCCAATCTCGCCTATGTGACGCAGACGACGCTGTCCCTCGACGATTCGCGGGAAATAATCGAGGCGCTGACCAGGCGCTTCCCGCATATTGTCGGACCGCATAAGGAAGATATTTGCTACGCGACGACGAACCGTCAGGCGGCCGTCAAGCAGGTCGCTCCGCATGTCGATGCGGTGATAGTCGTCGGCTCGCCCAATTCGTCCAACTCGCAGCGTCTGCGCGAGGTCGCAGAGCGCGCCGGCGCGCCCGCGCAGCTTGTGCAAGGGCGCGGAGAGATTGACTGGCGGCTGTTCGGCGGCATCCGCACGCTCGGCATTACTGCGGGAGCTTCGGCGCCAGAAGTGCTGGTTGAAGAAATCATGGATGCGTTTTCCGAGCGATTCGACATTGTCGTCGAGACGGTCTCCGCAGCGGACGAACACGTATCCTTCCCCTTGCCCAAGGAGTTGCGCGCGGGCGTAAGCGCGACGACGCTGCGCCCCGAGGATACTGCAGAGCACCGTCATGGCCGTCTACACACAGGTCGATGACGAAGAGCTAATCGCCTTCCTTGAAACATACGATCTCGGCGAACTCCTCTCCTGCAAGGGCATTGCGGAAGGGGTGGAGAATTCGAATTTCTACCTTCACGCGGGCGCCGGGAGCTACATCCTCACCCTTTACGAAAAGCGCGTCGACGAAGCCGAACTGCCGTTTTTCCTCGGGCTGATGGAGCATCTTTTCGCGCGCGGCGTCGCTTGCCCGCAACCCGTGAAAAACCGGCGCGGACAAGCGCTCGGACGACTCGCAGGACGACCGGCGGCCATCATCACCTTTCTCGACGGCTACGCCATTCACCGACCGGACGCGGCGCATTGCGCGGCGCTCGGAGCGGCTCTCGCGAAAATGCATATCGCCGGCGCCGGATTTTCGCAGCGGCGCGCCAATGCGCTCTCGGTCTCGGCGTGGCGCGGCCTGTTCGCGCCGAAGGCGGCGCGCGCAGACGAGGTTGCGCCCGAACTGCGCAGGACCGTTTCCGAAGAGCTCGACTTTCTCGAAGCGCGCTGGCCGCACAGCCTGCCGATCGGCGTGATTCACGCCGATCTCTTTCCAGACAATGTTTTTTTTCTCGGCGAGAAAATCTCCGGATTGATCGATTTCTATTTCGCCTGCACCGATGCGTTCGCATATGATCTCGCCATATGTTTCAACGCATGGTGCTTCGAATCGAGCGGCGCTTACGACCCAGCGAAAGGGCGCGCCTTGCTTGAAGGCTATCGAAGCCTGCGTCCGCTGACGCGCGCGGAGATGGAGGCGTTTCCGACGCTGGCGCGCGGCGCGGCGATGCGGTTTCTGCTCACGCGCTTCGTCGATTCGCTCGATGTTCCGGCGGGCGCTCTGGTGCGGCCGAAGGACCCGCGCGAATATCTGGCCAAATTGCTGTTCCATCAGCAGATAGGATCCGCGCGGGACTATGGACTTTCGCCATGAGCGGACGCGTGTCGATCTGGACGGACGGAGCTTGTTCCGGCAACCCTGGCCCTGGCGGTTGGGGCGCGGTGCTGCGTTTCGGCGACCGCGAAAAAGAGCTCAAGGGCGGCGAGGCGGACACGACGAACAACCGCATGGAGCTCACTGCCGCCATCGAGGCGCTCGAGGCGTTGACGCGGGCCTGCGCGGTCGACCTTTACACGGACTCACAATATCTGCGCGGGGGCGTAACTTCGTGGATCGCCGCATGGAAAGCCCGCGGCTGGAAAACAGCGGACCGCAAGCCGCTGAAAAACGTCGAATTATGGCGCCGTCTCGAGGAGGCGGCTGCAAAGCACGACATCGCCTGGCACTGGGTTCGAGGTCATGCGGGAGACGAAATGAACGAGCGCGCCGACGCGCTCGCCCGCGACGGAATGGCGCCGTTTTTGAGGAAATGAACGCCGCCTTTCGCGCCCTCGAGGCTTGAAAGCGCCGAAGCGGAGACTAGTTCAAAACTCGACCAGACTCTTCTTCGCAAACCTTGGGACGCGGCAATGGCCGCGCCCCTTTTCATGTTGCGCTGCATTTCCCAATCTTCGAATTTATTCACATATTTGGGGCCCGGCGCTTCCGGCCATCATCTTGACATGTCGTCGCGTCATGTCGATTGCTGCCGTTGCGGCAGTTCAGGTGATTCTCCTGAAGGGGGGCCGAATCGCGATGCTCCAGCCCAAGAAATGGTGGATCGGCGCGCCGATCGTGGCCGGGATTCTATATTTCGCCGCCGAAGGGCGAGCGCCCGAAGTAGAGACCGAACTCGCTCAGCGAATGGGCGAGAAACTCGCGGGATTTCAGGGCGCCGTCGATGAACCAAAAATCTCGATCGAGGGCAGGGACGCAACACTCTCCGGCGTGGCGCTGGACGAAGATCTGAAGCGCGAACTTCTCTCGCAATTGCGAAGCGCTCCCGGAGTTCGCGACGTAAGGGATGCGACCGCGGCGCTCGTCGTCGCCAAGCCTTTCACGCTTTCAATCGAGCGTCGCGACGGCAAGATCGCGCTGAACGGCTATGTGCCGACGAACGCCGCGCGTCAAAAGCTCAAGGCGGCGCTGGCGTCGCTTGGCGTCGAACTGTCGGACTCCTCCGCGCTCGCGGCGGGAGCGCCAAATGAATTCCTGTCTTTGACCGATTTCACGGTGACGCAACTCGCGCGGCTCGATCCGGGCAAGGCCATGCTCGCCAACAATCGACTCTCCCTCGAGGGCGAAGCGAAGAGCGCCTCGGATTACGACGGAATTTTCGATGCTGCGAAATCGGCGCCCGCCAGTCTTGTGATCGCGGCGCTCGACATATCGCCGCCGCGCATTTCGCCCTATGTATGGAGCGCCGCAAGCGTAGGAGAAATGGTCGCGCTGACAGGCTCGATCCCGACGAACGACCTGCGCGGAAAGATCGTCGCCAAAGCGGCTGCAATCGGCTCCGGCGCAGTGAGCGATTCGACGCAAATCGGCGCCGGCGCGCCAGCGGGCGATTTCGAAGGCGCGGTTTCCTTCGCGCTCACAGAACTCGCGAAGCTCTCGCGCGGAAAGGCGGCGCTTTCGGATTCTAAACTGACAATCGAAGGACAAGGCCGTGTGAATGTCGCGCGCGCGACGATCGAAGCGGACGCGAAAGCCGGCCTTCCGCAAGGCTTCGAACTCGCTAAGGTCGACGTCGAAGCAGGGCCGATCTCGCCTTACGTTTTTTCAGCGCGCAGGACGGGCGATTCAGTGACGCTCTCGGGTTATGCGTCCGATGAGGCGCAAAAAGACAAGATTATCGCCGCCGCCAGACGGCAGTTTGGGGCCAGGTCGGTCGTCGATCAATTGACCATCGCCAAGGGCGCGCCGTCGAATTACGCGGACGCGACCGTCGCAGCGCTGCGCGCTCTCGCCCGGCTGGAGCGCGGCAAGCTCGATCTCGCCGACGCGAAAGTCAGTCTCGACGGTCTCGCCTATCATCCGAAGGCGACGGCCGACATCGAAACGAAATTCGCGGCCGCCATGCCGCAAAACTTCATTGCCGAAGCGCGCCTCACTGCGCGGACGCCCGGGTCTAATCTGTCCGCCGAGCAATGCCAGTCGTCGCTTTCGGACCTCACCTCCAATGCGAAAATCCTTTTCGACGCCAATGACTCCGTAGAAGAGGATTCCGCGCCGCTGCTCGACGCCATCGCGGCGATCGTCCTGCGCTGCCAGGAAACGAACATTGAAGTGGGCGGGCATATGGACTCGCTCGGCATCGCGGAAGTCAATCGCGACGTGAGCAAACGCCGCGCACAGGCGGTTGTCGATTATCTCGTCAACGCCGGAGGCGACGCTTCAAAGCTATCCGCAGTTGGCCACGGCGGCGAACGACCGATTGCGGCGAATGACAGCGACGAAAACCGCGCACGCAACCGCCGCATCGAGTTCCTCGTAAAGAAGCCTTTATGACGGAGAAGTCGGATGTTTTATGTCTTCGGCGCCGAGCTGGGGTGGATCATCGCCGCGCTCGCAGTCGGTTTTGCGGTCGGCTGGCTCACGACGACTCGCGCGAGCGACGGTGAGTTTTCCGGCGGCTGGGTTGTGCTTGCAGGCCTCTTGCTGATCGGCGCGGGTTTCGCGATCTCGTCGAACGGCGCGATACCAGGGCGCGACGGACTGGTCTTCGACACCGGACTTTGGCTTGCGACGGCCTATGCCGCCGGATTGCCCCTCGGCGGCGGAGCGAAGCTTCTTGCGCCGGCTCCGACGCCCGCGCCGGTAACGCGGCCGAAAATCGTAGTGGTGCGCGGCGAGCCCGCAAAGCAAGACGACTCCCGTCTGGCGGGGGCGCCTCAAGCTGCGTCCGCACCTCAGGCAGTTGCGCCTGCGCATCAAGTCGCCGCGCCGAATGACCCCGCGCCTGCGCACCAGGCTATTGCCATGGTCGATACGGCGCCCGCACCTCAGACGAAGACCGCCGAGATTCCGGCTGCGCAAA
>Ga0209048_10002912_pt1 | contig 16804 bp, 14 predicted proteins | sample FrelakmetCRP12CR_FD_187146 | JGI IMG/M metagenome (GOLD analysis project Ga0209048, IMG submission 187146) | Freshwater lake sediment microbial communities from the University of Notre Dame, USA, for methane emissions studies - CRP12 CR (SPAdes)... | ecosystem: Environmental > Aquatic >... | reverse complement strand
AAGGATTTTTTCCAAAGGACCAAACAGTGCTGTTCTGGCACACGGGTGGAACTCCTGCCCTTTTCGCCGAGAAATATCAGGATATCGTTTAAGACTAAGATCTGAGGCCGATAATTTCGTAAACTTTCACGGGTTCGCGCTTGCCTTTTGCCTGGATTGGTTCAAATGGACGAGCGGTTATCTGGTTTGCTACGAATGCATAGGCATTTTCGCTGATCAAAATCTGGTTGCCAGCCGCATTCTCCTGGATTCGTTTGGCAGTGTTCACGCTGTCACCAATAGCAGTGTAGTCCAGTCTTCTTTCCGTGCCGACCAGCCCCAATACAGCCTCGCCATAGTGGATCCCCGTGCCCAGCGAGAGATGAAATTCAGGAGGCAGCTCATAGTGCAAGCGCTGGATGGCAGCGCGCATACTCAGGGCAGCCTTTACTGCGCGTAATGTATGATCGGGCTGGGGGATAGGGGCATTGAACCAGGCCATTATGGCATCCCCAAGAAACTTGTCGATTGTGCCTTCCTGGGCTAACACCGCCTCTGCTGCTGCTGCCAGATAGCGGTTCAACACTGAGACCAATGTTTCTGGACTGAGCTGTTCGCTGAAAGAAGTAAATCCGCGAATATCTGCAAACAAGGCTGTAATCGTGCCGCGCTTACCGCCTAATTGCAGTTTATCAGGGTCCAATTGGTTGATCACTGCGGGAGAAACCATGCGCTCGAAGAGCCGAGTTCGAGCTTCCAGGCGCTTCTTCTCGGTAAGGTCATCCACCACAATGGCCACACCTTGTGTCGTTTGAGCCGCATCTTTAAGCGGGGATAGGTTCAAGCTCAAAGACACCGGTCCTCGAGAGGGTATGGAGAAATTAAACTCACGACCTACGATGGTTTGATCCGATTCTCGGACGGCTTCTATCTCTCGAAAAATTTCTATCGCAGTTGGAGATCCTACCGCAGAAGGTAAAAGGTTATCAAGTGTAGTGCCAATAATTTCTTCGGGGGTTTTCCCAAAAATTGATTGGGCGGCGCGATTACACAAGGAAATCTTGCGCTCCATATCTGCTGTAATTACTCCGCTGGCGATTGAGGCGAAGACATTATCCATCAGGTTCTTTAGCCCGGTTACTTCAGCCAGGGTGCGGCGCACCGATTCAAACAAGCGGGCATTTTCAATGGCTACACCCGCATGGTTGGCGAAGGTGGTAAGTAGCTCACGCTCGGTCTCAGTAAAAATACCGGTGTGGATGCGGTTATCAGCATAAATTACCCCCGTTAGCACGCCTTTGACCTGCAACGGGACGCAAAGGATCGAGCGGAGATTAAAGATAATAATGCTTTCCTGCTTGCCGAAACGGGGATCTTCCTGGGCGTTCGTAGTCAGGATCGGTTGGCCTGTGGAAACAACACGGTTGATAATCGTCCCGCTGAGGGCAAATTCCGAGGGGTCGAGCGATTCCTTTTCCCAATTCCTTGCCGTTAAGGTGACCAACTCGCCAGCCTCGTTGCGTAGCATAAGGAATCCGCGCTCGGCCTTGGTCAAGGTGATAATATTATCCATGACGATGCGTAGCACTTCGTCGAGATCCAGAGTCGAGTTGATCGCCTGGATAACATCCGTCAATGCAGTTTGTCGTGCCGTAGAAACCATATGAAATTACTTCCCCTTTTGCCAGGTCTGTCGATTAGGACGCGGTGGTCTCTGTAGTTTTGCAAACATACGATGTATGTACTCTTTATACGACAATCGCTTGACTTCCCCAGCAGCTTGGCGTGCAAGATCAAGATTAGCTGGTTGCTGGCTGAAAATGCCAAGCTGGTATTCATTCACTAGTTGGAAAGCTGGGTTTGAAGCGGGTGGTACGATTTGGCCAAGGGCTGAAGCGCGTTCGGCCGGCGTTTCCGTTCCCACAGGCTTTTTTCCTAGCCTGGAAAGCGCGTGATTGATTTCTGTGTATGCTTTGGCTAAGGGAGGAAGTTTGGCATGGCGAGCCCAACGTTGGACAGAAGCCGGCGGCCGAAGCCCAAACTTATAAAATGTATTCTCAATCGCAATTGGGGCGGCTTGTAAATTAATCCGATTTCTAAATCGCCAACCCAAAAGACTGACCACGCCCAATAAAGCCAAAGGCACTATCCAGTATACCACGCTCGTGGTTTTTTGCTGTGTGCCAGATGGTATGTATAAAGAGCGATCTTTACGCAATGCCGCCAGTTCATCTTGCATCTCTTTACGCTGCTGGGCTTCGGTATCATTAATCGAAGGCGATTTTGCGGCTGCTGGATCTGTATTGTCGCCTGGGAGGCGTGCGATCTCGGGTTGTGAAGCGGTTGGTTCGAATTCTACCCAGCCTGTTCCGGGGAAAAAAACTTCAGGCCAGGAATGCGCATCGCGCTGGCGGACGACAAAACCGGTTACCGGGCTGAGAGATTCCACTTGCGGCGCATTCCCGGTCCTAAGGATGCTCTCTCCCTGGGCATAACCGATTGCCCAGCGAGCCGGTATGCCGAGCGAGCGCAGCAGAATGATTTCGGCTGTGGAATAGTAATTGCAGAACCCCTTTTTATAGTCGAATATAAACCAATCCACGAGATCCTGGTTTGTAGGCGGGTCCTGATCTATGGTAGGGGCGTAAGTCAAGTTCTTACGCAGATATTCGGTAATGGCAACTGTCTTATCATAAGGGGTTGTCATGCCAGCAGTGATTGTCTCCGCGAGCTGGCGTGTGCGTGGAGTGATGGATGCAGGTAATTGCAAGTAGCGTTCGGTCACCCAGTCCGGGTAGCCTATCCCCGCTTTCTGTAGCTCTCCAACCGTTGCGTTGCTCACAGAAGCCTGAACGTTATACACCTGTCCAGAGTCAAGGACAGAGGATACGTTAAATGATGTGACATCGAGAGAGCCGTCTGGGTTCGAGAAATATTCCACCGACCCCGACCGGTCCACCCAAATGGGTTGGGAAGGAGTGAAAAGCGTTGTCATGCGGGCAGAGCTGGTAAATTGGAAAGATCCAGCAAAACGCCCCAAGTTGCTTACAATGGGTATTTCATCATGCTGCGGATCAAAAGCGCGCGCCATCCCAGAACGATTGAACCATTGCCCATTCTGGTAAGTCTCATAGGTCCGAGCGCGCCAGTAGAGGCGCGCGGTTGCCGGCAGGTTGTCTGGCGGTTTAACCGTGAACATGGTGATATCAGTGAGGGGATTACCACGACCCAGTAGGGCGCTATTGCCATAGAATTCGCTGACTGGCATCGCTGAGGATCGCAGAGAGGCAAAAACATTATCAAAACGGTCGCGCGTTGCGCTCCAGATGTGCTCAACGGGCGACCAGGCATTTTGCAAGCTGGGCACTGCTTTTGCCAGTGCCGGAGCTGTCCAGGCAAACATCACAATCAGCGCGGTCGCCAGGATCGCAGTGCGGATGAAATCGAGGCCCAGGTGTGGCGGGAGAGCGGTTCGGCTCTTTTGCCAATGGTTGTGTTGGAGAACAAATGCCATGCGCGCCACCAGTACCAGCGCGAAGAAGATATAGACAGCCAGATACCAGGTACGGCGGACAATCAGTGGGTCGAACGAATTAATCACCAGCAAGGCCAGCCCTGTGGGGAGAATAGCTCGCCAGGAATTTCCGTATCTTGTCAGGCTGTAGCCAGCGTGTGCCGAGAGCACCCAGAATAAGATGAACATCAGGACCAAGAATAACAGGGAATCCTGGACGGCTTCTTTTCGGGCAAGCTGATTAGCGATGACACCCAGCCTGGTGAGCAGGGTAAGCATGCGCTCGCTCCAGCCGGCATTTAGATTGGGCGTCCCTTGATCCAGGGTAATACCCAATTGCCAGGGTATCATAAAGGCGCCGTATACGAAAAGAAAGAAGGCAGACACACGAGGAGAGAAACGGCTTTTTCCTACCGCCAGGCCGGCGATGGCGCCAAAAAAAACCAGTGTCTGAGCGATGGATAAATGAGTGGTCCAACGGGTGGCTGCTAAACGACTGGCAGCGGTTAACATCGCTGCCATAATCAAAACCGCGGCAGGCAAATCCCACCAACGGTCGGTAAGGGAACGAGCCTCTTTCATATTTTGTCCACCATACTATTTACCATTGGTCAACGATTAAAGAAGATACACCGTCCAGCGTTATCTGGTTCAGTTTACCGCAAAATTGATGCTCTGTATAGCTTTGTTCATCGCGGGAGGGCACATTTCCAAATATGTAGATGTAGTTATTTTTTTCACTAAGTATTATTAAAATCAGATGATTATGGTAAAATCGTTAAAGTTCCGCTAACCTGCGGATCTTCCCAAAGGATTATCCATACGTATTCGAATGAAGTTATTTCGTCTAAGTAGATGAAGATCAAGGAGTGCATATGGTAGGTAATGAATGGCTGTACATCGGTTTATTCCTTGTGCTAGCGCCAGTTTTTCCTATCTCAGCAATTCTGATCACCAAGCTGATCGCTCCTCGGAAACCTAATCCAATCAAACAAGAAACCTATGAATGCGGTATCGAGACCGTTGGCGATACCTGGGTTCAGTTCAGAGTCCAATACTATATTTTCGCCCTGATTTTTTTGATTTTTGATGTGGAAACGGTCTTCCTTTATCCATGGGCGGTTTCTTTTGACCAGTTGCCTCTCTTTGCAGTACTCGAAGGCGTCTTTTTTATCCTCATACTGGTAGCGGGATTGGTTTATGCCTGGCGAGAGGGCGCTCTTAAATGGATGTAGGGTGGTGGAACGATAGGATTGAAGGCTGAAGAGCATCCACGGCCTTTTATGCATTATTAACAACGGCACATCTTGGCTGATTGAACGAACTCTACCCAATATCAGGAGAGCATGATGTTTGACCCTATCAATTCTATAGCGAACTGGCTTTCAGCCTTGTTAGCGAGTTGGGGGCTGTCCACGGGCTTGGTGATCTTCATCATGTCCTTGATCAGCATCGTCGTGATCGCTGTCTTCGTGCTGCTATTAGATATCTTCTTAGTTTGGGTCGAGCGGAAAGTAGTAGCCCGTTTCCAGGACCGGTTAGGCCCGAACAGGTTAGGCCCATTTGGATTGATTCAACCCATTGCAGATGTAATCAAGCTGCTGATCAAAGAAGATATCACCCCGGATGGCGCAGACCGGGTTGTATATAACCTGGCTCCGGTCATTGCATTGGCGACGGTTTTGTTGCTTTGGGCAGTAATCCCCTTTGCTCCAACGTTTCTAGGTGCAGGGTTGAATGTTGGGGTGTTGTACATCGTAGCTATTGGCGCGATCAGCACTCTAGGGATTATTATGGCAGGCTGGGCCTCGAATAATAAGTTTGCTCTATTGGGGGCATTCCGGACGGTCGCCCAGGTCGTTTCGTATGAAGTACCGATGGTGATTATCCTGTTAATCCCGGTGATCCTGGCGCGTTCGATGGACCTCCAGCAGATTGTACAGGCCCAAAACGTCTGGTTTGTTGTCTTGGCCCCGGTAGCGGCGATGATTTTCCTGATCACCTCGATTGCTGAGATTGGGCGCGCCCCATTCGACCTGATCGAGGCCGAATCAGAGATTGTTGCAGGTTTTCACATCGAGTACACGGGTATGAAATTCGGCTTGTTCTATGCAGGCGAGCTTCTACATGCATTAACAGTCGGCGCCCTGGTTGCTACTTTGTTTCTGGGCGGCTGGAGAGGACCCTTGCTGTGGATTTCCCCCTTATTCGGCGTCTTATGGTTATTCATGAAGGCATTTTTCCTATACTGGGTGATTATGTGGATCAAATATTCGCTGCCACGTATCCGCATCGACCATATGCTGAGCTTTAACTGGAAATTCCTGACCCCGCTGGCCCTGACCCTCTTGATCGTGTCGGCGATCATGGATAAAATCTTGGGCAGGCCCGGGACAGCGATCTACACGATCGGTATGCTGGTGACGAACCTGATTGTCATCTGTATCACATTGATCATTTTGAACAAGTATGCCCACATTGAACGCCAGCGAGTGGGCGAAACCCGCCCAGTTGCCAGCCCCGACCAGGCGGGTGTTTCGATGCCCAGGCAGAATTCATCTCCGGTATCGACTATTCACTAGAATGGGAATGCGCTTATGACTCCTGTCCAAATCCTTTTCATTGTCGTTGCAGCCATGACACTGGGTGCCGCCTTGATGGTTGTCAGCTCGCGTAACCTGGTGCACTCGGCTTTATGGCTGATCGTATCCTTGTTCGGCGTGGCGGTCTTTTTCGCTTTACTCCAGGCCGGCTTCCTTGCGGTCGTGCAAGTCGTGATTTACATCGGCGCCATCGCGATCCTTTTTATATTTGTAGTGATGCTGACGCGCAAAATCGCTCAAGACAGCGGGCCGCGTTTTAATGAAAACTGGGTATGGGCAATCGTTGTTGCTGTGGTTGTGTTTGCCGCCTTGGTCTGGATTCTTATGGGGTGGCAAGGCTGGTCTACGCAGTTAGCGCCTCTCGGTCCTGCCGCCGATCCTTTGCGTGAGTTGGGTATCGCACTGGTCTCGCCAAATGCCTATGTATTGCCCTTCGAGTTAGCCTCGGTGTTGTTGCTGGCTGCCTTGATCGGAGCAGTCATGGTAGCCTGGGAAAGAAAGTAGGAGGGTACGATGATTCCACTTTCATGGTATCTGGTTTTTTCTGCTGCATTGTTCAGCATCGGTCTGTATGGGGTTTTGGCTCGCAAGAATGCGGTCGCGATTTTGATGGGTATTGAGTTGATGTTAAACGCCGTCAATATCAATCTGGTGGCTTTCTGGCGCTATCGCACACCGCAAATGATCGGCGGTCAGGCGTTTGCAGTGATCGTTTTTGCCGTGGCTGCTGCTGAAGTGGCTGTTGGTCTGGCTTTGATCATTTCTGTTTACCGCCGCCGCGATTCTGTGGCTGCCGACGAGATTGATTTGATGAAGTGGTAAACGGAATGCGGATGAAAAAGCAGGTTAACCGAAATCCAAATTCCGTAGAGAGAGGGACTCTATGACGACGAATCTGTTGATATGGCTCATACCCCTTCCGCCAGTGTTGGCATTTTTCTTGATCGTGCTGTTCACCAACCGGAGCAAGACCCTCAGCCACACGATAGCTGTTGGGGCCGCTCTGCTTTCCTGGCTGGCCAGCATGATCGTCATATTCCAGGCGATAAACACAGACAAATTCGGGCTGCACCCATTTACTTCTTCAATTCCCTGGCTCCCAACGGGTACAACCTACCTGAGAATTGGCGTGTTGGTCGACCCGCTTACCGCCGTCACGTTATTTTTTGTGGCCTGGACCGTCTTGATGATCTTCATCTATAGCGTGGGCTACCATAATTTTGGCCAACCAAAGGGCGACCACGACCGGCCTGGGTTGCAGCCGCACGGAGCGAACATTTCCGATCCGCAGGGGTTTAAGCATCGTGTCCTTTCAATCGAGCCAATGTACTCTCGTTTCTTCGCTTTTATTGCCTTATTCGCCTTTGGGATGTACACGCTGGTGGTTTCGGACAACCTGCTGACGCTCTTTATTGGCTGGGAAATTATGGGGTTGTGCTCTTATTTATTGATCGGTTTCTGGTATGCGAAACCCTCCGCGCGGGCTGCGATGATCAAGGCTTTTCTTACCACGCGGGTTGGGGATGTATTCATGTTATTGGGTATCGCGTACCTCTACACTGCGACCGGTACGCTTACTTATCGTGTGATTTTCTCCCAACCGGTATTAAATACCTTGGTAAACACCAGCTCGGGATTCTTCGGTCTATCCGCAGCCGCTCTCATCGGGATCTTATTGTTTATCGGTACGGTCGGTAAATCCGCCCAATGGCCGTTGCATGTGTGGTTGCCAGACGCCATGGAAGGCCCAACTCCTGTTTCGGCCATGATCCATGCGGCGACGATGGTTTCAGCCGGCGTGTATATGGTGATCCGCATGTTCCCGCTAATGTCTGCTGGTTTTCAACCAGGTCACCTGACCCCACCGATGATGGCAATGGCCGTGATCGGCACATTCACCGCGATTTTCGCAGCCACCATAGCCGTGGCGCAAAATGATATCAAGCGAGTGCTAGCGTATTCTACGATTTCCCAGTTAGGCTTTATGATTGCAGCCTTGGGCATCGGCGCATATGTCGCTGCAGTGTTCCATCTGGTGACACACGCCTTTTTCAAGGCGTTGTTGTTCCTGGGTTCTGGCTCTGTTATCCACGGCGTAGAACATGGGGTGCTGCATACCGGCGAGGAAATCGACCCGCAAAATATGTTCAACATGGGCGGCCTGCGAAAAAAGATGCCAGTTACTTTTTGGACATTCTTGATCGGCGGGTTTGCTCTATCAGGTTTCCCAATTCTTACGGCGGGCTTCTGGTCTAAGGATGAAATCCTGGCCGATTCATTTGCTCATGCGCTCCCGGTTTTTATTATATTGGCTCTGGCCGCCTTCTTGACAGCCTTCTACACCATGCGCCAGATCACTCTAACCTTCCTGGGAAAAGCGCGAACCGAATCGGCCCATCATGCTCACGAGACACCCTGGACTATGACGCTGCCTCTCGTCGTGCTGGCTATCTTTGCAGTGGCATTCGGCTGGTCTGGCATTAACAAAGAATTTCCTCTCCTCGGCGGGCTGCTCCCTAACTTTATCCATGACTTTGTCGGCTCGACCTTGGCTGAGCTGCCAGAGGAGCTGGTATTTAGCTATATTCCATTGTTGACCTCACTGGTGGTCGCGCTGGGCGGGCTTTTCCTGGGTTGGTGGGTTTACCGCGATTACAAAGCCGGCGAAGTGGACCCGGTTCAAAAAGCGCTTGGATCAGTATATACCGTCCTGAAAAATAAATATTATTTTGATGAGCTGTATGACACGATCTTCGTGCGGCCGGCGGTTTGGATGGCGGTCATTTTTTCTTCGCTATGGATGGACCGCAAGGTTATCGATGGCATCCTGCACTGGTTTGCCCATATTACCGGTGTGATCGGGAGCTTCCTGCGTAATGCGATCGACAAGCCAATCATCAATGGCACAGCGGATTGGGTTGGCGACACCACCAAGAAAATTGGCAGCTTGTTCCGTACCATCCAGACGGGTCGTATCCAGCAATATATGATCCTGGCTCTGGTCAGTTTCGCAGCATTCAGCGCGTTGTTTTACTATCTGCTCATCCTGGCCCACTAGCCGAGAGCACAAAAATTAGGAGCGAATGATGGCATTCATCCTGAGTAACCTGCTACCGCTCATTTTATTTACCCCTGTTCTGGCGGCGATAATCATTTGGATTTTGCCGAATGATCAGGAGACGCTGATCCGCTGGACGGCCTTCGTGTTAAGCTTTATCCCGTTGGCCCTCTCGTTGGTGTTGTGGTTGAATTTCAATCCGAACGGACCAATATTCCAGTTTGAGCAGAAATGGACCTGGTACAGCGCAATTAATTCTTCGTTCCACGTTGGGGTGGACGGCATCGCACTGACCATGGTCCTGCTCACCACTTTATTGACGCCCTTGGCGCTGCTGGCATCTTTCACCATCAAGGAACGGGTGAAGGCGTATATGATCCTGTTCTTCTTACTGGAGATGGGAATGCTGGGCGTTTTCATGAACCTGGATCTTCTAATGTTTTTTGTGTTCTGGGAGTTCGGTCTGGTGCCGATGTTCTTCCTCATTAACCAGTGGGGCAGCGAAAAGGGCGAGCGCGAGGTCTGGAAGGGGAAAATGATGCCTGCCCGCACGTATGCCTCGATGAAGTTCATGATCTATACAATGGCAGGTTCCTTGGGCCTCTTGCTGGCGATTCAGATGATCGGCGTTGTAGCTGGCACCTTTGACCTTCCAGTGGTAATGGTGAGGTGGAATACCCTGCAAGGTTCGCTGTTTGGCTTGCCGATCGCGACCGTAAAAACGATCGCTTTCTGGGCCTTTGTGATCGCGTTTGCCATTAAAGTGCCGGTGTGGCCTTTCCATACCTGGCTTCCTGATGCCCATACCGAGGCTCCTACCGCCGGCTCGATGATCCTGGCTGGCGTGCTGCTAAAGCTGGGTGCATTTGGCTTTTTACGCCTGGTCCTGCCGCTCTATCCTCAACAATCGAATTATTATGCCAGCGCCCTGGCTTTTCTGGCGGTTATGGGCATCATCTTTGGCGCGCTGGCTTCATGGGGTCAGACGGATTTCAAGCGGCTGGTCGCATACTCTTCGGTCAACCATATGGGGTTTGTAGTATTAGGGATCGCGGCTGCTGCTCATTCAATTGGATCGGAAAATGCGACGATTGCCCTGAATGGGGCAGTGCTGCAGATGTTCAACCATGGGTTATCTGCGGCTGGGATGTTTTTCCTGGTCGGGGTTATTTACGAGCGCACCCATACCCGCAATCTCAATGATTACGGAGGCCTTTTCCCGCTGATACCGGTATATGGCGGAATACTCATTTTCACCTCAATGGCTTCTTTGGGCTTGCCGGGATTGGGTGGTTTTATCTCGGAATTTTTGGTAGTACGGGGCACCTGGCCTATATTCTCGGTCTACACCGCGCTGGCGATGATCGGCCTGTTCTTTACTGGAGCCTACATCCTTAAAGGGATCAAACAAGTCTTACACGGCCCGCTCAACGAGCATTGGGTTGGCCATATCACTGAAATCAACCCCCGCGAAGTCTTTGTGATTGCTCCATTGATGGTTCTGATGCTCTGGATCGGCATCTGGCCAGCCTGGATTTTGGGTGTGATCAATAATGCAGTGCTAGCGTTACAAACGTTGTTCTAAACGACGCGATGCGTGAAGCATTACAGAGGTGAACGATGCAATTTCCAATTCTGAGCGTCATAGTCTTTACCCCGATGATTGCAGGCCTGTTGATCTTGTTGATTCCGGCCGATCGCAAAACAGAAGTGCGCGTAGCAGCTCTGGCGGCTGGCGCATTTGCCCTTGTATTGTCATTGTGGGCGTATTTTTCATATGATATCGCGGCAGGCGGATATCAGTTTGTAGAGAAATATGCCTGGCTGCCGCCTTTGGGCATTTCCTACCAGGTCGGGCTGGACGGGATGAACGCTCCCCTGGTCTTGCTGACCGGTATTGTGATGTTCACCGGCGTGATGATCTCCTGGGGAATTGATGACCGCCCGCGGGAGTTCTTCGCTTTTCTTTTCATCCTGGCTACTGGAGTTTTTGGCGTTTTCGTATCCCTGGATCTTTTCATGCTGTTCTTCTTCTACGAAATCGCTGTCTTTCCAATGTACTTGTTGATCTCGATTTGGGGCTGGAAGGTGACGCGCGAATATGCAGCCATGAAGCTGACCCTGTACCTGTTCATCGGTTCGGTGGTAGCTCTGATCGGAGCATTGGCGATGTACTTCCAGGCAGGCCTCCACAGTTTTGACATGCTGGCGATCTCCCTGGCTGAGCAGGCTGGGGCCTTCAATACGGCGGTCAATATTTTCGGCAGGTCCATTCCTTTCCAGACGTTTTGGTTCCCCTTTGTTTTCTTCGGTTTCGCTGTTTTGGGTGGCATCTTCCCCTTCCACAACTGGAGCCCGGATGGTCATGTGGCAGCTCCGACGGCGGTGTCGATGTTCCATGCAGGTGTCTTGATGAAACTTGGCGCTTTTGCCGCCTTGAGGGTTGGCATCATGTTGCTTCCGGAAGGCGCTAAAGTCCACATGCCCTGGATTATCTGCCTCACCCTTGTCAATGTGGTGTATGGCGCATTTATCGCAAGCGTGCAAAACGATTTTAAATATGTCATCGGTTTCTCTTCTGTTTCCCACATGGGCTTGGTAGCGATGGGTTTTGCTACCTTAAATAAACAAGGCATGCTGGGAGCAGGTGTTCAAATGTTCTCCCACGGCGTAATGACGGCTCTTTTCTTCGCTGTGGTTGGAATGGTCTACGACCAGGCCCACACGCGAGAGATTCCAAACCTGGGAGGCTTCAGACGAGTGATGCCGTTAGTAGCCATCGCATTTATTGTCGGCGGCCTGGTATCGATGGGCATGCCAGCGTTCTCAGGCTTCATCGCAGAGTTCCCCATTTTCATGGGCTTGTGGAACGGGCACCCATCCTGGTTGTGGAATGGCTATGGCTGGGTAGCCATCATTGCGGCGATCTCGATAGTGATAACTGCTTCTTATATTATCCGCATAATCGGCAAAGTATTCTTTGGCGATATCCCCGCGGAATTTGAGGGGCACGTGCACGATGTAAGAGTTTTGGATAAAGTGGCGCTCGTATTCCTCTCGGCTATCATGTTGGTTGTCGGGATTTACCCAACCATCATCGTCCCGCTGGTCGAATCGGGTGTGAGTAACATACTGCGCCTGCTTGGAGGTGCCTAACCATGTCGCTTGATGCCTCGATGTTTATACCGATATTGCCACAAATTCTCGTGCTGGGACTGGCTATGCTGATCCTGATCCTGGCTTTGATTTTGCCCAGGGAACAACATCGCAACCTGGGATGGATAACCGCCGTAGGGCTCGGGTTAGTCGTTATCTTGAGCCTACCTGCTATACCAAAGCAGCATGTGAGCCTGGCATGGGGCGGTATGGTAAGCCATGATTGGATGAGCTTCAGCTTCGGCTGGCTGTTTATATTTGGAGCAGCGATCACAGCTCTGTTTGCCATGGATTACAAAGAACTGGGTGGGCGGGGTGAATTTTATGTGTTGCTGCTGATATCCACCCTGGGGATGATGTTCATGGCGGCAGCAACAGACATGGTGATGCTTTACCTGGCGATCGAGACCACCTCCATCCCGTTGTACATCCTGGCGGGCTTTTTCCTGCGGGATGAAAAGTCGACCGAATCGGGGTTCAAATACTTGCTCTTTGGGGCTTTAACTTCCGCAGTCATGCTTTATGGCTTTAGCCTGTTATATGGCTTTTCAGGGACGACGAACCTGGCTTTAATTACCCGGGCGTTTCAGCGAGAAGGCATTTCCGCACCAGCCCTTATCGGCAGTCTGGTGCTGGTTCTGGTTGGATTTGGCTTCAAAATTTCTGCTGTCCCGTTTCATTTCTGGGCTCCCGATGTCTATGAGGGAGCGCCTACGCCTGTCGCAGGTTTTCTTTCTACTGCTTCCAAAGCAGCAGGTTTTGCCGTGTTAATACGTGTTTTAATGATTGTTTTCCCGGCTGTATACTCAGGCACACAAATTCCAATCTGGGAGCCGATCATCGCCGCCCTGTCTGTAGCAACGATGACCCTGGGCAACCTGGTTGCGCTAACCCAGCACAACATCAAACGTATGCTGGCATATTCTTCGATCGCCCATGCGGGTTACATGCTGATCGGTGTAGCAGTCTATTCCCAGCTAGGTACAACCAGCGTCGTCTATTACTTGATTGCCTACCTAGTTACCAACCTGGCTGCATTTGGGGTCGTTGCAACGTTTGGACGCATTGCCGGGTCGGACGATATGACGGCCTATTACGGTTTGAGCCGCCGCTCGCCATACTTGGCCCTGGCGTTGCTGGTGGCGCTGCTCAGCTTAGCAGGCATGCCTCCCCTGGGAGGTTTTATGGCGAAAGTGCTTGTTTTTGCCTCGGCGGTCAACGCGGGGCTGGTATGGTTGGCGGTAATTGGCATTCTCAACTCCATTATCGGCCTCTACTACTACTTGACGGTTCTCAAGTACGTGTATCTGTACCGTTCGGATGACGAGGACAAACCCTTGCCGGTAACCCGACCCTACAAACTGGCTCTGGTAGTCTTGGTTGTTGGTATCATTCTCGTTGGAACAGTGTTTAGCCCCTGGTTTAAATGGGCAACCGCGGCCGCAACCTGGTGGTTCTGAGGAAAATTGACGCAATTTCTCTCCTTGTGATAAAATCTCCCCCGATGAGTAAGACCCAGGAGCAGACCGAAAAGAAACATTCCGAGTACGCTTTCAATCTCACACTTGCCGCCATTGCAGGGCAGGTAGGCTGCCTGACGATGGTGATTATTTTAGCAGCTCTTTTCGGTGGGCTTTGGCTGGACAGCCGGCTAGGCACGAAACCGATGTTTACCATCGGATTGTTATTTATTAGCATCCCGATCACCTTATTATTGATGTTTTGGGTGGTAAAAGCAGCCACTTCCCGGCTGCAAACTGGTTCTGAACAAAAACCTGCTCAGACCCAAACCGAGGAAGGAAATGACCAGTGAATAGCAACTCTAAGAATAGAATATTCGGTATACCCAACCGCTATTATGTGCTCTTGTTTCTTATCTTGCTGGTCCTGGCGCAGATCTTTTTCCCACCGGTGAGACCGCATGTCCAACTGCCCGCTGAGCCCATTCTCCATTATCCGGTGTTTCAGGGAGCGGTTACTGGTCAATTTTTCTGGACAAACACGCTCACTGCAATGGTGATAGCCGATATTCTTTTAGTTTTAATGGCCTTAACCGTTCGGCGTGTAGTATCCAAAGGGGAAATGGTTCCCAAAGGCATCACGGGCGCGGTCGAAGCAATCTTGGAAATGATCCACAACCTGACAGAAACGACTGCCGGCAAGTGGACGAAGGCCATTTTCCCCTTCTTTGCTACGATCACATTACTGGTCTTGGTCGTAAACTGGATGGAGCTTATCCCTGGAGTGGATAGCATCGGATTCCTGGAACAGCCAAGGCCAGGAGAACTGGGTTTTCCGATTAAGCCGGTGACTTCAAATATCTATACACTTTATCAGCCGAAAGGCGCCGTCCAGACCATTCAGGCTGGTGATAGATATACTCTAGTGCCTTTTGTGCGCGTCCTTTCTACAGACTTGAATTTTACGGTAGCCCTGGCTTTGATTTCTGTGGTGATGACCCAGGTTATCGGTTTGCGTGCATTAGGACCAAGCTATTTAACCAAGTACTTCAACGTGAAGACGCTATTCAGCCGGCCAATTTTTGGCGTGATCGATTTTGGAGTGGGCCTGCTCGAAATAATCTCAGAGTTTTCAAAGATCTTGTCATTCTCTTTCCGGTTGTTTGGCAATATATTCGCCGGATCGGTGTTGTTGTTCGTGATGGGTACTCTTTTACCTATATTACAATCGCCCTTTCTGTTGTTAGAGTTTTTCGTGGGATTGATCCAGGCAGTTGTTTTTGGCATGTTAACCATGGTGTTTATGTCGCTAGCTACGATCGGGCATGGCGATCATGAAGAAGGACATGCTTCATAGTTAACTATTCACTTATTTGGGATTTTACTCAAAGGAGGCTAAGTAAATCAATGGATGCTGCTGCAGCAAAACTCATCGGAGCTGGTTTGGCAATGATCGGTACGATTGGCGCCGGGGCTGGAATTGGCATTGTTGTTAATGGCGCAGTTCAAGGCATGGCACGCAATCCGGATGCCAGTGGCAACGTACAGGTTAATATGATCCTGGGAATAGCCTTCGCCGAGGCGGTTGCGATTTACTGCCTGGTGGTAGCGCTTTTAATCTTGTTCGTTTTCTAACCGAAGGAGGCCAGCCTTGGAAAAAATAGGCATAAACCTGGGATACCTGCTGGTTCAGATCTTCAACTTTTGTATTCTTTTTATCGTCTTGAGGGCGTGGGTCTTCATCCCGGTCATGGGGTTGCTGCAAAAACGGCGCGCTGCCATTGCTCAAGGTTTAGAGGATGCCCGCATCGCTGCAGAAGCACGCGCCAATGCTGAGGCAGAAGCGCGCAATATCATTGCGAAGGCGCAGGCAGAAGCAAACCAAAAGGTGCGTGAATCATCTGAGAAAGCTGAAACGGCGGCGAATGAAATCCTGGCCCAATCAGAAGCCAATGCTGCAAAAATACGCGAGAACGCTGCGTCGGACGCCCAACAGGAACGTGACCGAATCCTGGCGGATTTGCGCGGCCAGGTGGCGGCTCTTGCAATGGCTGCGGCTCAAAAGCTGGTTGGTGAAGCTTTGGATGAGAAGCGCCAGCGTGCTTTGATCGACGAGTTTTTCTCGGGAGTCAAGTCGGGAAAAGTGGTGGTTCTGAATGAAGCGGATCTGCAAGGCGCTTCCGCAGAGATCGTCAGCGCTTTACCGCTGACAGATACCGAAAAGGAATTGGTACGGAAAGATATTATTTCCAAAACCGGAAGCCAGACCGCCACCTTCCGCGTCGACCCATCCATCCTGGGCGGCCTGGTGATCAGGGTAGGCGATAAGGTGTTGGATGGCTCAGTGGCTGGGCAGCTCGATACGCTTCGGCAGAGCTTGAGCTAGGCTTGTTCTAAGAAAGCGGCCTGATATTTGGGGTGATGGGTAGCGGGGTTTGTCCGGTATCCATCACCCCAATGATTCTGCTCTAACTTACAATGAACTGATGGGCAAACTTCTTTCGCAAATCGCTGCTTACCTGACCATTGAAAATCAGGCTGCCGAGACAGATCCGATGATCACCGGGATTGCTCTGGATTCACGGCAAGTCCAGCCCGGATACATTTTCGTGGCCCTTAGCGGCGGTACGACGGATGGGCATCACTACGTCTCTGATGCAGTCCGGCGCGGCGCAAGTGCAGTAGTAGGGAGCCAGACACTTGCTGGATTGCCAATCCCATACCTCCAGGTGAAAGATGGTAGAGACGCATTGGCCTATCTTTCGGCGGCTTACTACGATTTCCCGGCCCGTAATTTGACGATGATTGGCGTTACCGGGACGGATGGTAAGACAACGACAGCCAACTTGATCTTTCAAATTCTACAGGCATCTGGCATCCGGGCGGGGATGATTTCGACCGTTAACGCAGTGATTGGAGACAGGACGCTCGATACCGGTTTCCATGTTACCACGCCCGAAGCTCCGAACGTTCAGTCTTATCTGCGTAGCATGGTCGATGCCGGCTTGACCCACATGGTCTTGGAAGCTACATC
>Ga0209048_10002911_pt1 | contig 16806 bp, 11 predicted proteins | sample FrelakmetCRP12CR_FD_187146 | JGI IMG/M metagenome (GOLD analysis project Ga0209048, IMG submission 187146) | Freshwater lake sediment microbial communities from the University of Notre Dame, USA, for methane emissions studies - CRP12 CR (SPAdes)... | ecosystem: Environmental > Aquatic >... | reverse complement strand
GGCGGCCGACCTGCGGGACGCCGACCAGGCCGGGTCGGTGGTCGCCGCCGCGGTGGACCGGCTGGGGCGCCTCGACGTGCTCGTCAACAACGCCGGGGGTTCGCCGAACGCCGATGCGGCCACCGCCTCGCCTCGGTTCTCCGCCTCCATCGTCCAGCTGAACCTGCTCGCGGCTCTCTACTGTGCCCAGGCGGCCAATGCCGTCATGCAGCAGCAGGAGGACGGTGGCTCCATCGTCAACATCGCGTCGGTGAGCGGGCTGCGTCCGTCACCGGGCACAGCGGCCTACGGCGCGGCCAAGGCCGGGCTGATCAACCTGACCCAGTCGCTGGCCGTCGAGTGGGCCCCGAAGGTCCGGGTCAACTCGCTCAGCGCCGGACTGGTCGCCACCGAGGCGGCGGACGCCCACTACGGGGGACCTGCAGGGATGGCCGAGGTGGCGTCCACCGTGCCGCTCGGACGGTTCGGGACGCCGGCCGACATGGCGGGGATCTGCCTGTTCCTGTCGTCCTCGCTGGCGGCCTACGTCACGGGGGCGAACCTGGTCGCCCACGGGGGAGGGGAGCGCCCGGCGTTCCTCACCGCGGTCGAGCGGGCGGCGGGCCCGCCCGCCTGACCGACCAGTGGGCGGACCAGGCTGACGGATCACAGGAAACACTCAAGTCCGCTGCGCCGTGGGACGATGATTGGACCGAGGGCCGGCAGGCGAGGACCGTCCCCGTGGGGGATGGCAATGAGCCGACCAGGAGTAGCGAGACCGATGTTGACCTATCCGGAGCCGACGTTCACGCTTCAGGGGACCCCCTACCTGGAGTACCTGCCCGTCCTCGACGTCTCTACCGGCCGACTGCTCGGCATGGAGGCGCTGGTTCGCTGGCGGCACCCGACACGGGGGCGCATCTCGCCGGACCTGCTGATTCCGGCGGCCGAGGCCAGCGGCGACATCGGCCCGCTGACCCAGTGGATCGTGGCCGCCGCCTGCGAGGAGGCCGCCCACTGGTCCCGGAGCATCCAGCTCGGGGTCAACTGCAGCGTCGAGCAGCTCCAGCGGGGCGAGGTCTCCATCGCGGTGGCCGCCGCGCTCGAGGAGTCCGGGTTCCCGAGCGACCAGCTCAACATCGAGGTGACCGAGGACGCGGTGGTCGACCCCACCGCCGCGGCCGACCTGCAGGCGCTGTCGGAGATGGGCGTGCAGCTGTCGGTGGACGACGTCGGGACCAACTGGTCGTCCTTCGAGCCGTTCAAGCGGCACGCCATCAGCACGGTGAAGATCGACGGGTCGTTCATCGCCGGGCTCGAGTCGAACCAGGGGATCAACCGGCTGGTCGTGGAGACGGTCATCCACATGGCCCACTCGCTCGGCATGTCGGCCATCGTGGAGCAGGTCGAGAACGCGAACCAGCTCCGGATCGCCGGGTCCTTCGGGGCCGATGCCGCCCAGGGCTTCTTCTTCGCCCGACCGGTCCCCCAGGTCGACGCGCGCGCGTTCGCGGCCGGTCCCGAGATCCCCGTCTTCTCGCGGACCGAGGCGCAGACGCTGATGCTCTCCGGCGGGGGGACGGCACCCCTCGACTCCTTCCTCACCGAACGGGAGCCGGAACCGGAGGCCAAGGACGCCGACTTCTCGGTCGCCCCGCGCTCGGTGCCCGACCTGACCGCGCTTCCCGAGGCCTGACCGGCGGATAGGGGTCCCGGCGGGTCATCGGCACGGGTCGTCGCGGCCCACCTGCAGACCGGGTCCGGACCCGCGGCAACCAGGTCCCGGCACCGGGCCCCGCCGGGTGGCTACGATGTCTGGTCCGCCCGTCGCCCCACTCCCCTCCAGGCCGGAGTGGTAGGTGCCCCCCCAATGCCTGGTATACCCATGCCCGTGAAACTCGCTGTCATCAAGGAGTCGCGCCCCGGGGAGAATCGCGTCGCGATCGTCCCCGAGGTGGCGGCAAAGCTGGCCAAGTCCGGCGTCGATGTGGTGGTGCAGTCAGGCGCCGCCGCAGGGGCCCGGTTCTCCGACGAGGACTTCGTCCAAGCGGGGGCGACGGTGGTGCCCGACGCGGCCACGGCCCTCAAGGACGCCGCGTTCGTCGCCCACGTCCAACCGCTGACCGTCGACGAGGTGGCCATGCTGCCCCAGGGCGCCTCGGTCATGAGCTTCCTCCAGCCGGTGGCGTCGGCTGACGTCGTCCAGGCGCTGGCCGCCAAGGGTGCCACCGTCTACAGCCTCGACCTGCTCCCGCGCATCAGCCGGGCCCAGTCGATGGACGCCCTGTCCTCCCAGGCGACCGTGGCCGGGTACCGGGCGGGCTTGTCGGCCGCCGAGCACCTCGCCAAGTTCTTCCCCATGTTCATGACCGCCGCCGGCACGGTCCCGCCGGCCAAGGTGCTGGTGATGGGCGCCGGCGTCGCCGGCCTCCAAGCCATCGCCACCGTGCGACGGCTGGGAGCCGTGGTGCGGGCCTACGACGTCCGTGCCGCCGCCAAGGAAGAGGTGCAGAGCCTCGGCGCCAAGTTCGTGGAGCTCGACCTCGAGACCCAGGACGGCGCCGGTGGCTACGCCAAGGAGCAGTCCGCCGAGTACCTGGCCAAGCAGCAGGAGCTGTTGGCCGCAGAGGTGGCCGCCTCCGACGTGGTCATCACCACCGCCCAGATCCCCGGGCGCAAGGCGCCGGTGCTGGTGACCGAGGCCATGGTCCGCGGGATGTCCGAAGGGGCCGTGATCATCGACCTTGCCGCCGACTCGGGCGGCAACTGCGAGCTCTCCGTGGCGGGCGAGGACGTCCGCGTCGGCGGGGTCACCGTGGTCGGGATGACCAACCCGCCGTCCACCATGCCGACCCACGCCAGCTTCCTCTACTCCAGGAACATCGCCAACTTCCTGAGCCTGGTGATCAAGGAGGGCGAGCTCGTCCCCGACTTCGAGGACGAGATCGTGATCGGCACCTGCGTCGTGCGGGCGGGCCAGGTCGTCCACGGACCGACCGCCGAGGCCCTCGGACTCCGCGTGCCGGTGGCCGAGGCGGCTCCCGCCCCGGTGGCCGAGGCGGCTCCCGCCCCGGTGGCGGCTCCCGCAGCAGATGACAGCGGTGCGCCCGCCGAGGCCGGCGCCGACAACGAGCAGGGAGAGTCATGAGCGGCAACACCACGGGGATCCTGGAGTTCCTGACCATCTTCATCCTGGCGATGTTCGTCGGCAACGAGGTCGTGGCCCGGGTGCCGAGCATCCTCCACACCCCGCTGATGTCCGGCAGCAACGCCATCCACGGCATCGTGCTGGTCGGCGCCATGATCATCATGGGCACTGCCTCCGGCACCGCACAGGTGGTGCTCGGCTTCCTCGCCGTGCTCCTCGCCACCCTCAACATCGTGGGCGGATTCACGGTGACCGACCGGATGCTGGAGATGTTCAAGTCCAAGCCCGGTGACAACCCGCCGAAAGGCAAGGCATCCGCCGACGTCGAGGGTGGTGCCAAGTGACCCTCGCCATCTGGATCGACCTGATCTACCTGCTCGCCGCGGTCGCCTTCATCGTGGCCCTGAAGGGCCTGAGCTCGCCCAAGCATGCCCGCAACGGCAACCTGCTGGCCGCCGGCGCCGCCATCGTGGCCGTCGGTGCCACCTTCTTCAACCCCGAGGCGCACTTCAGCAGCCACACCACCAACCTGGTCCTGGCCATCGTGGCCATGGTGCTCGGGGCGGCCATCGCCGTCCCCGTGGCCCGGATGGTCAAGATGACGGCGATGCCCCAGCTGGTGGCCATCTTCAACGGTGTGGGCGGCGGTGCCGCCGCGCTCATCTCGATCGTCGTGTTCCTGTCGGACGCCAACCTCCACTCGCTCGGGGCGCCCAAGCCGGCCGTGTACGCCATCGCCGAAGGGATGCTGGGCCTGTTGATCGGCTGCGTGTCGTTCAGCGGCAGCGCCATCGCCTTCATCAAGCTCCAGGAGCTCATCACCGGACGGCCCATCACCTACCCGGGCCAGCAGATCATCAACGGTCTGGTCGGCGTGGCCATCGTGAGCCTCGCCGTGGCCACCCTGCTGACGGACAGCGTGCCGCTGATGATCGCCACCGCCGTGCTGTCGCTGGTGCTCGGGGTCATCTTCGTGCTTCCCATCGGCGGCGCCGACGTGCCGGTGCTCATCTCGCTGCTGAACTCGTTCACCGGCCTGGCCGTGGCCGCATCGGGCTTCACCCTCAACAACAACCTGCTGATCATCGCCGGCACCCTGGTCGGCGCCTCCGGCATCCTCCTCACCCGGATGATGTCCAAGGCCATGGGCCGGTCACTGTCGAACGTGCTGTTCAGCGCATTCGGCTCGGTGGTCACCGCCAGCGGGGGAGCCGACGGGACGGGGGAGACCCGCCAGGTCAGGACGGGCACGCCCGAGGACATCGGCGTCCTGCTGGCCTACGCCCGCAAGGTGGTCATCATCCCGGGCTACGGGCTGGCCGTCGCCCAGGCCCAGCACACCGCACGCGAGCTCGCCGACCTGCTGATGGAGCGGGGCGTCGAGGTCTTCTACGCCATCCACCCGGTGGCCGGCCGCATGCCCGGCCACATGAACGTGCTGCTGGCCGAGGCCAACGTGCCCTACGACGAGCTCAAGGAGATGGACGAGGCCAACCCGGAGATGGCGACCGCCGACGTCGCCCTCGTCGTCGGTGCCAACGACACGGTCAACCCGGCCGCCAAGAACACCCCCGGGAGCCCGATCTACGGCATGCCGATCATCAACGCCGACGAGGCCGCCCACGTGATCTTCCTCAAGCGCTCGATGCGCCCGGGCTTCGCCGGCATCGACAACGACCTGCTCTTCGACGAGAAGACCTCACTGCTCTTCGGCGACGCCAAGGACACGCTGGCCAAGCTGGTGGTGGCAGTCCAGGAGGCCTAGCCGGACGGTGACGGACGCGGTCGCCGCCCCCGTCCTGCGCGGGCGCCGCGGTCAGGAGGACGGGCCACTCCTCCCCCTGTGGGTCACCGGGGCTGCTGCTGGAACGTGTCCAGCTCGTCCAGCTCGGTCGGGCGGGCCAGCTTGGCGAAGACCATCACTCCCTGGCTGGTGGGCCGGGTCGAGAGCACCGTGACCAGGACGGGTCCCTCGTCGACGAGGTGGATGGCGTCGTTCACCACCACCATGTCCCCGTCGGGCAGGTAGCCGACGGCCTGGCGTGGCTGGCGTCCCTCCTTCACCAGGGAGACCTCCATCCGCTCCCCCGGAACGTGGTCGGGGGCGAGTTCGGTGGTGACCGTGTGGAGGTTGACCACCGCCAGGTCCCAATCCCGGGCCGCCTCCATGACCGTCGTGGAGCACGTCCCGATCCGGAGGCCGGTGCGCCGGGCGACCGTGAGCAGTTTGGTCGTCGGATCGTCCACCTCGGGCACTTCGTCGACCGCGATGTCGACGGACACCGCCAGCTCGCGCAGGGCCTCGAGGGCCTCGAGGCCACGCCGCGCCCGCCGCGAGGTGACCGGGTCGGGGGACTCGGCCATCACGTTGACGTGGTCGAGGACGAACTGAGGCACGACGAGGCCTCCGGGCAGCAGCCCGTTGCGACCGAGGATCACCAGGAAGCGGTCGATCACCGCGGAGGCATCGACCAGGAGGGCCTGGCCCGGAAGCGGCTTCGACACCGGACTCAGGATGCGGGACAGCCCGGCGGCGGCCACGACCTGTCGTCCCTTGAGCATGCCGAGGCGCCAGCCGAAGCTGGCCAGGATCCACACGATGCCGGCGGTGATGACGAAGGCGTAGGCCGATCGCACCACGGCGACCAGCGCCATGCCGAGGATCAACCCGAGGATCATGCCCGAGGTCGAGATGATAGCGGCAGCGAAGATCTCCCCCGGGGGGCTGTTGCGGAACAGGCGGAGGCTGCGCTGGAGCCCCTTGTCGAGGATGCGGCCGATCACCCCGCCGATGACGTAGCTGACGCCGGCGCCGATGAGGAGGCCGACGACGGCGTCGGTCCCGGACCCGTTGCCGTGCTTGCCGACTTCGTAGCCGACGAGGGCCCCGAGCAGGACGATGACGAGGCGAACACCCTCGACGAAGATCACGGCAGCCGGATCCCGGTGTCGGTGGTCCTGTGGGGTGGCGGCTGCTGCATGGTCACGTCGATTTCGCTGTGGAGGTGAGCCTTCCTTCCAATTGTCGGTATCTGCCGGCCGATCTTGAGGAACTGGTGCGTTCCCTTGGCGCGACGGGTGGTCTACGCTGGTCCCCGTGAGATCGGCGGGCTCCGAGCCCTCACCCCTGGGTCGCCTCTGCGGTGGCCCCGGTGACCGGATCACGTGATGCGTCAACAACTGAACAGGGAGTCGGGTCGACGGTGCGACACGGTCGCCGGGCTCCCGAACCCGCCTGACGACCACCGATGACACCCGCCCCCCGTCCGAGCCCATCAGAACTGCTGCCCGGGAAGGGCGGGCCCCGGCCCGTTCCCGACCTCTACGAGTTGGTGCCGGGCCGGGCTGCCGGGGACGCCGGCGCACCGGACTCCCTCGGCGGGAGCGGTGCGTCGCCCACCGGGCGGCCCCGGCGCGGCCCCGTGTCACGGCGGCGGACGGTCACCGCCGCCGCGGTCACCGCCGCTCTCCTCCTGGTCGTCGGGCTCGTTGCGTCGTTGGTCGCCCCGGCGGCCACCGGCTCCCGTCACAACTCGGCCTTTGCCGCTCCCGGGCCGGCCCCGGTGAGCGGGAACCGTGCGCAGGCTGCCGCCCACCCGTCGGCCAACCTCCCGGCCGCCACCGCGGCACCAGCGCCGGCACCTCCTTCGTTGGTGGACTCGGCCCCGTTGCAGTCCCACGAGGTGTTCGGGTACGCCCCGTACTGGTCCCTCCCCGCATCGTCGGGCTTCGACGTCAAGGACCTGACGACACTGGCCTACTTCAGCGTGGACGCCAACTCGGACGGCTCCCTCGCCCAGACCGGACCCGGGTGGAACGGCTACCAGAGCCAGGACCTGGTCAACCTGGTGACCCGGGCCCATGCGGCCGGCGCCCGGGTGGTCCTGACGGTCACCTGCTTCGACCAGCGTGCCCTGGACCGGATCACCTCGGACCCGAACGCCCCGGCCCGGCTGTCGGCGGCGCTCATTGCCGCCATCCAGGCGAAGCACCTCGACGGGGTGAACTTCGACTTCGAGGGGCTGGGGAGCGCCGACCGGGCGGGGCTGACCCGACTGGTCACCGCGGTGTCCGCCGCACTGCATGCCACCGATCCCCACTGGCAGGTCTCGATGGCCGTCTATGCCAGCGCGGCAGGGGACCCGGGTGGCTTCTACGACGTCGCCGCCCTGGCCCCCGCACTCGACGCCTTCTTCGTGATGGCCTACGACATGAACTCGAGGAGCCAGCCGAGCGCGACGTCCCCGCTGCTCGGTCCCGCGGCCAGCGACACCGTGGCCCTCGAGCAGTTCTGCCGGATCGTGCCGCCGTCGAAGATCATCCTCGGGCTGCCCTACTACGGCTACGACTGGCCGACCACCGACGGGTCGCCGACCGCGACGGCCACCGGCCCCGAGTCACCGGTGACCGACTCGACCGTCGCCTCGAGCGGTCACCCGACCTACTGGGATCCGGTCACCGACACCCCGTGGACGGCGTACCAAGTCGGGACCCAGTGGCACAAGACCTACTTCGACGACCCGACGTCGCTGGCTCTCAAGGCGCACCTGGCCAACTCCTTCCACGTGGCCGGCGTGGGGATCTGGGCGCTCGGCATGGATGGGAACGACCCGGCCATGCTGGCCGCGCTGCTCGGGAACGCGCCCGTGGCCAAGGATGGACAGACCGGGCCGCCACCACCTCCCGGGACCGGGTACGCGTCGTTCGCCACCTACGGAGGGACAGCGGACCTCGCTCTAACCCCGATCGCCCCGCCACCGTCGGGCGGCACGGCCCAGATGGTCGGCGTGCTCGGCGGCATCGGCACGACCGACCCTGCCCTGGCCTGCCTCCAGACCGGGCCGCCGCTTCCGGTCTGGTCGTACCCGTCACTGCCGGGGGTGCTGGTCGTCCAGGCATCGACGCCTACCGACTGCGCGGTCGCCCTGTGGTCCTTCGTGGTTCCGACGACCACGGCCGGCTACACGCCGATCCCGACCGCGACCGCGACCCCGACCAGCTCCACCACGACGATCCCGACCACGACCACGACCAGCGCCACCACCACGACGACCACCGCCCACCCGGCCTCGTCCACGACCACGACGACCACGGCACCGTCCACGAGGTCGGTCCCCTGACGGGTCGGCGCCGCCCGGACGGGACTCGGGCCGGGGGCGGACCGGCGTGGTCCCGCCCCTCCGGACGGCGACTAGTCTCTGCAACGCACCAGGGGGTGTAGCTCAGCTGGTAGAGCGCTACGTTCGCAATGTAGAGGCCGAGGGTTCGAGTCCCTTCACCTCCACCGATCGGGACGGTGCGTGAACCGCATCGTCCTGCTGGTGGCCCCCGCCGACAGGGACACGGAAGACCGGGTGGATGGCCTGTCGGTTGTCCACCCGGATTTCGTGAATCAGGGCTTGGAGCAGTGACTTGACCGAAGCGCTTGATCCGCTGGCCACAGCCGCCTCCACGCACAGACGCTGAGAGGCCTGGTCCAGTGTCTCAACCGGATGCTCGCGTTCCATCGTCGTCAGCTCGAGCAGGTCCCAGCCGAGTGCATCGGCCATGGCCGCGAACATCGTCCGCACCGCCCACTCGTCCAGTGGGCGTCGCTCGACGTGGGGAAGAAGTCGGTGCCAACAAGCGATCCGGATCCAGCCCGATTACAGCGGGGCGACAGACTCGGCAACCTCGTTCACGGGTATCAGCTTGTCACCCCAGCTGGCCAGAAGGGGTTCTCGGCATCCGCATCCATTCGCGGCTTCCGACTCGCAGCGTGACCTATCGGATGAGCGTTCGGCGCGCATAGGCCACGAACGACGAGCGTGCGGCAGGTATCGGGTCTGGTCAAGCCGGCATCGGTCGGGTGCGTGCACCGACAGGCGAGGCCGACGCGCTGGCCGGCGCGGTCGAGCGGGCTGAGCCGGTCGGCCTGTCGGTCGACCTCAGCGACCAGCCGGACGGGGTCTGGCTCGGTGGTGGTTCGTGTCGAGAAGGCCTGGTGAAGAAGCCCACGGTTGCGACCGAGGGGCGGCGTCCGTTCACGGCCGGCTCCCGATCTCGGCGTGGGCCGTGCCCGTGAGTGTCCAGCGGCGTTCAACCGCCCAGCCGCGCCCGATCCGGTGCTCGAGCACGATCTCCGCGTCGGCACGCTCGCTGTTCGTACAGGTGGCCGGGGCGCCGTCGGGGTCGTGGTACTCGACGGCCACGCTTCGGTCGGCGGGCTGGGCGACCTGCACCAGCAGGCGGCGGCGGCCGGAGCGGACGGTGACGTCCCAGTTGGGGAGCCCGAGGTGGGCCGAGGCGCGGAGGGCGGCGAGCAGTCCGAACCTCGGCCAGTCGACAGTATCGAGACGCAGACGCACGAACGGCAGAGGCGGAAGCCGACGCAGGCCGGGACGGCGGGACACCGCGGCCACCACCTCGAGTACGTCACCATCGCCCAGGTCGGCGTGCAGCCAACCCCAGCGCTCGGCGTTGCCGTGACCGTAGATGTGGGCCGCGCCTCCAGGCGCTCCGTCGAGTTCCAGGGTGCGCCCGCCCAGGCTGACCGTGCCCCGGAACGACGCTGTCGGTGCCGGGACGATCTGGGCAGCAGGGAGCAACTCGCGCCGCCACGCCGCCCGCGGGAATGTGTAGAGGGGCGGGCGGTCGTCCTCGTAGGTCAACTCCCAGGTCGCGCTGCCCGTCTTGCCCGACCGGTGTCCGGGCTCGGCTACGACGTCGCCTGCCGCGAACCACAGCCCCTCGTCGAGCGGATCGGGACCGAACCGGACCATCTCGGGGGGGCCGTCGGCGGGGAACAAGGCCAGCCAGCCGTATCCGCTCGGGGCGCTGCCGTCGCTCGGGGCGCACAGCTCGTGGTGCAGCCACAGTCCCGTGCCGGTGCGCGGGTCGGTGAGTGTGTCGTACCAGACCTCGAGCCGTCCGGGCCGGCCAGACCATCGCCGCGCCTCGAGGCCGGCATCGTCCCGACGCAGCCGGAAGCCCGCGACGAACGACAGCGTGGACTCGAACGGGAACCGGGTATGGGCGGTGCCCACTACCTCACCATCCTCGTCATAGACGGTGCCGGGCAGCGTGGTCCACGAGCGCAGGAGGTGCATCCCTCGGATGGTCTTGCAGCCGTCGAAACGGTAGCGGCGGCCATCGTCGGCCACCGTGGTGAATGTGTAGCGCAGGCGGTGGTGGCGGAGGGGGGAGATCTCGAGCGTGCCAGTGATCGGCGTCCCCGACGCCAACCCCTCGGCCGTCAGGGTTCCGGTGAGGTCGCCGACGACCGTGCCGAGCGGTGACGGAAGCGTGGGGGTCTCCACTCGGGCGTCGAAGCGGAGGGGGCTGTCCACGGTGTCGCCCGACCGTCGCCATCTGCCGACCATCGTCTCGGTGAACGCGAGTCCCGTGCTCATCGGCGGACCTCCTTCGTCCCCTCTGACCTGCCTTCGGCTGCCGGCCTGTCGTGACCAGCAGTAGGCCCACCGCGAGGTAGGCGTCCTAGTACATCCGCTTCCTGAACGGCAACGGAACTCGCCTGGCGGTCCATAGACGGCTGGTGCAACCATATCGGGCACCTGCATGCCTCGGTGAAGATCTGGTCGAACCGGTCGGCACATCCGGGCCCCCCGTGGCGGCGCCGGGTTTCCCATGGTTCGCCGGCTTGAAGCCCCACGCCGTTCGGAAAGGCGCCCCTCGTTGCCGCCAATGCCACGGAAAGCGAGCCCGCAAGCGACGAGGACCGGGCCCTCCTGGCGAATGCCGCGCATCCCATCCGGGGCGGCGCCCAAACAGGAGGGACCGCCCTTGGCGCGAGCGGAACCATCGATCGTGGAGCCAAGGACCGTATCGAGGTCGTTCGCCTGGTGGAGTCGGCGTAGCCTGGCTCGCACCTGGGCACGGCGAACCAGAGCGAGCCCCGATCAGAGGTCCCACCTCTGTTCTCGGAGCAACACGATCGCTGGCTCCTGGCAACGTTGCGACCATGTGCCCGCGGTCGGCCGAGATCACCACGTCGCAGCGGCGAGAAGGGTTGCCGGCCCGGATCTACGACCCAATCGGGGTCTGGGTGCTCTTCCGGCCCAGCGCCCTACGATGGCACTGCGATGACTCTCACCGAGCGCCTGGGCGCGTTTGCCACGGGGATGCACCTCGAAGATGTCCCCGAGCGGGTGCGCTCCTTCGCCCGCAGCCAGGTGCTCTCCCAGCTTGCCGCAGCGCGCGCCACCCTCGGGCATCCCTTCGGCCGCCGGCTGGTGGAAGCGTTCGGCAACCCGCTGCAGTCGGACGCCAAGGCGGCAGCTTGCTGCCTTGGGATGCTCACAATGGCGCTCGACTACGACGACACCCTGTACGCGGGCCATGTGTCGCACTCAACGGTCGGCGTGCCGGTTGCCTACGCAGGGCTTCTCGGTCTGGACGGAAGGCGTTTCCTCGAAGCGGTGCTAGCCGGGAACGAGTGCGCCTCGCGGGTGGTGGCCGGAGCAACGCTCGGATCGTTCCGCGGGCAGACAGCCGCTTACGGCCACCTGGTGGGTGCCACCGTTGCACGCATGCGAGCCCAGGGGGCGTCCGCCGAACGGGCTTCCGCAGCGTTGGCCCTGGCCTGTTCTCTGCCGCCGCACTCCCTGGCTCCCGCGTTCTTCGGGGGCGACGGCAAGGCGCTGACCGCAGCAGTGGGGATCCGCGCCGGTCTGGACGCGTGCGACGCCGCCGCTGCAGGCCTCAATGGTGCCGCCGACATTCTGGAGCACCCCGACGGTTTGCTCGCTACCTTTGCAGACGTGCCTCTCCCTGACGCGGTGGTGGAGTCGCTGGGGTCACGTTGGCACACCGAGACTCTGTCGATAAAGCTCTACCCCGCATGTGCCTACCTGGACAGCGCCCTCGACGCCGCTGTCCAGGTCCACGGCGACATCGAGGCGGCACTGCGCGGTGGCCCCCACGACGATCCCCACGGAGGCTTGACCGCTGGTCAGTTCTCTGTCGAGCCCGTGGCCAGTGGCATTGAGGAGATCGTCGTGAGGTGTTCGTTGTTCACCTTCGGCATGGACATCCGCAGTCGCAGCTACATCGATGGGCCCGCATCCCCCATCAGCGGGCTCCAGTTCTCCGTGCCCTACCCCGTCGCCGTGACTCTGCTCAGTGGTGCCTTCACCCCTGCCGACCTGGCATCGCCGCGGATCGACGATCCAGTGGTGTGGGACCTGGCCAAGCGGGTACGCGTCGAACACGATCCGGATCTCACCCGGAATGCCGTGCTCGCGACAGCCCCGTTGGGCGAAGCGCTCCGCCAGGCCGGCCCGCGTGCATCTGCCTGGCTGGCCCGCCTCGGAGGCGAGGAGGATGCAGCCGCACTGTTGCGGGCGGCCGGGCGGCCGGTGGCCTCCTTCGAGCACGCCACGAAAGAGATCGGGGCGGTGGTGGAAGTCCGGCTCACCAACGGTCGCACACTGACGCGTAGCGTCCCGACGCCACTGGGAGCGTCGGGGCCCTCCACCCGACGGGACCATCCCACGCTGGCGCGCGGAAAGTTCCTCGCCACCGGTGGGGACAGACAGGTAGCCGACGCGCTCGAACATCTCGAGGACCTTCGAGCAGACGAGCTGGCCGGCGCGCTGGCCTCGGCTCTCATGATCGATTGAGCGCAGTTCAAGCTGGGACGTCCAAACCGCGCCGTTAGCCATGCGGTTGGATTGATCGTGTTCATGTGAGAGCGTGAGACGCATCCAGGCACTAGGTGGACGCCACCGCAACGCATGAGGTACGCGCGACGGCGGGCAGCTCGAGGCGGACTGTGAGTTGGCTACCCTGAAAAGACATCGAGCGGTTCGGGCTCGCTCCAGCATGCCGTCGGCGCGTCGCTCGACGATGTCGCGAGCTGGGCGTCGTCCGAGCCCGACAGGACAAGGGCGCCTCGGCAAGGCGTTGTCACTGCCTTTGCCGGCTCAACCTGCCGGAGGTGGATCGGCGGCCCACGCTGTCAGCGCCCCGCCGACGACTTCGAAGGTGACCGACTGGCCCGCTGGCAGTGCCCCAGCCATGAGGTCTCCGTCGTACTCGACCGGCACTGCCTCGTCCCCGGTGGCCTCGATGACCACGTTGTGTCCCCTGGCGTAGGTCACTTCAGGTTCCCCCAGATGGCTCCCGCCCGCAACCGCTACGAGGAGTTCCCCGAACCGTGTCGGCGAGGGCATCTCGATCGCACACACGTCGAACAGCCCGTCGTCGAGCACCGAACCGGGGAGCAACTCGAACGAGCCGCCACGGTGGCGTGCACCACCCAGGACCACCAGAAGGAGGCGTCCCGCGACCAGCACCTCGCCGTCGACCAGCACGCGGACATCGGTGCCCAGCTCATCCGGGTGGCCGATCAGTTCGAGTGCTGCCTGCTCGTAGCGCGGCCGGCCGGGGACCTCGGGTGTGCGTTGAGCCGCGTCGAGCACGCTGGCCAGGAAACCCGCGCTCGCACCCAATACGACGGCCTGGTCAAGCTCCACCAAGCGACCGAGATCCAGCCGGCGCAGCCGCGCCCCGGAATGGTCCGTGGTCAGGACCATCCCCAGTGCCTCCTGCACCGGCATGTCTGCGAACAACGCTCGATAGAAGGAGTTGCCCGTGCCTCCCGGCACCACGAACAGGGCCGGCGCTTCCCAGCCGTGACTCTGGCCAGCACCTCCCCCGCTCGGCCAGGTGCCGGTCCCGCGTGCCATCCCCTCGGCTACTTCACGAACCGTTCCATCCCCGCCCACGGCCAGCACCAGGGCAAGGCTCCGTCCGCCCCGCGGATCATGAGCGACCGCCTCGGAGACGGCCTCGACCGCCCCACCTCGATGTGCCGTGGCGAGGAACCTCGGTGCGAAGCCCTCGCGCTCCAGTTGCTCTGCGACCTCGCCGGCGAGAGTCAGTGGGGACCCGCCGGCGGCCGGGTTCACCACCACGAGGGCCTCAGGGGCCGGATCGCCGCGTGCTGACCTGCCGAGAGCCGGGTCGCTCACAAGAGGCTGTCCGCCAGGCGCGCCGCCATGCGTGCCACGAGTGCCATGATCGTGATCTGCGGGTTCACATGGCACGAGGATGGCAGCACCGAGGCATCGAATACGAAGAGGTCCGGGACGTCCCACACGTGCCCAAAGGGGTCCACCACCGAGTCCGACGGATCGCCGCCCATCCGTGCGCCGCCCATCGGGTGGTAGGCCGACAGGTGAAGGTCCGAGGGGCGCCAACGACCCTCGCGCACATGGCGGACCTCGGTCGCGGAACGGAGGGAGTCAAGCCCCGGCAGCATCGGGTAGACCTCGGCCGCGCCCGCTGCGAAGAAGATCTCGGCGGCCATCGCTATTCCTTCCACGACCTTCGCTGCGTCCCCACGGGTGAGGTTGTAGCGGATGGAAGCCCCGTTCCTACCGAACGGGCTCACCCGTCCCACACCGGCATCGCCGATGATCGAACCGCACGCGGCCATATGTGGATAGAGGGCAAAGAGCGAATTGTCGCGCCCCCACTCGGGCAAGGAGCCGGCGGAATAGCCGAGACCCGGCGGCGGGAAGGTCGCCTCGAGCAGTATCCCGTCGGAAAGCTTCTCGTCCACGTAGTAGCTCTGCATCGTCCCTCGCCAGGCTCTGAGGGGTTCGTCGAACCGGGCGGTCGTCCCGGTTCCGGGGTGGATGACGAGGTTGCGTCCAAGTTGGCGCGAGGGGCGCCCCAGATGTTGGCGTGCAAGGAGGGCCGGGGTGAAGATCGCACCTGCGGCGAGCACTGTGGCGCGGGCATCCACTTGAAGCGTGCCGCGTCTGGCGCCGGTCTGCGGATCCAGCACGTCTGCTACGACACCGGAGGCGCGTCCGGCTTCGAGCCGGATCTTGCGCACTCTGGCCCCCGAAAAGATCCTCGCGCCTGCAGCAGCCGCACGCGGTAGGAAGCTCAGGTGCATGGCTTGCTTGGCGTCGACCGGGCAGCCGAACGCGCACACCCCATGGCCATGGCATTCCCTGATGTTCCGTCGGATCGGGCCACCTGAGAGCCCGAGCTGCTCGGCACCCCGGCGCATGACCTCGCCGTTGGCGCCGAGAACCTCCTCGGGCACGGGCCGGACGCCGAGCACATCCTCCACCGCGTCGAACCAGGGTGCCATCGCCTCGGCGCCCACCTCGGGGATCCCCGATGCCGCCCACGATGCAAGCACGGCATCCGGCGTGCGGAAGCAAGTGCCGGAGTTGACAACAGTCGTCCCCCCCACGGCACGGCCCATCGGGAGCGATATGACGGGATTGCCGAGGGTGAAGGTCAGGCCCCCGTCACGGTAGAACTCGAAGAGGCGTTCCGCTGGGCGGTGGCCCACGATGTCGCCGCGGTGGATCGGCGGACCCTCCTCCAGCACCACCACGTCGAGTCCCGCGCGAGCGAGCGTGTCGGCAGCGACGGCCCCGCCCGCTCCGGATCCCACCAGTACCACGTCGGCGACGATCTTGGCCTCGGTCACCTCGGGGTACCTGATCACCCGTAGGTCCACGGGCGGAGGCGGCCCGGCAGGACCCAGGGCCACCAGCGGCTTGCCGTCGTAGCCTATGAGCGCCGATACGCGTGGATGGGAGGCGTACGCGAGTTGTACCAGAGCTTCGAGCCCGGTCAGGGCTTCGCGCCGCGGCCGGAAGAGGGAGGTGCGGCTGGCCTCCACCCATCGGTAGCGGCTCTCGGCATCCAGTCGGTGGAACAGCTCAGGCCGGCGCCCCAGCAACGATGTCAGGTCGAAGCCGATCAGCATCGCCCTCACCAGCCAGCGGGGCTGGCCGCGCAAGCGCCTGAGGAGGGCTTCTATGTCCTCGGCGATACCCAAGTCCGCCGCATCTGGTGGGATGGCACCACCTGGAGGCAGCAGGGCGTCGCACAGAGCGCCGAGCACGCGGCGCTCGTACCCGCTCAGTGCCCCAGAACGGCCCCGGTCGTCATCGCTGTCGATGGCCATACGCCTCCTGCCTGAGGTGGGCTGCCTTCGAGGGGGATGGCGAGTTCTACCGGTCAGCGCACGTTTCTGCAGCGTAGCGCTGCGTTGGTAGCTCCTACCCGAACATGCGGTGGGACCGAATGATCGAGGACGTTGGTGATGGCGGCAAGCTCATCGGGAGTGACATCGTCCGGGTGGCTGCCCACGGTTGACCAGATCCGGACCCGGGGTTCTGGTGCCGTTCGATACCGTTGCCGGGGCGAATGTGCGTTGGCGACATGGAGCGGCACGTCGACGGACGACTCGAGATGTGGCCAGCGCGCCATCTCCATTGCCGATCCAGGTGAGGGAACAGCGAAGGTGGGCCGGCGCCCCGTCGAACAACTCGGAGAGGCGCACCAGGGTGTCCGTCGAAGTGAGGGTCGCGGGTTCGAACGCGGTCGCCCGGGGGTTGGCGACTGTCGCGACGGGCTCCCTCGAGAACCGACTGGACTGCGTTCACGGACTCTCACCCACCATGTCGCGGTTCGAACTCGATCAAGCTGCGGCTGTCCAACAAGGTTTCGTGAAGTCATCGGATGCTGCACACCTCCGCACCCTCAGCGTGAAGTTCGATTTCGTACGCGATCCGTGCGCGAAGGGGCGGCTAATGGAGGTAGTCGGAGGTCAGTAGCGGTCTGTCGAAGTGGACATCTGGCTGGGATCATGCGAGTTCTCGTAGGTCAGACGATTGGCCGGTCTGGATTCGCAACAGAGAAGT
>Ga0209048_10002910_pt1 | contig 16808 bp, 15 predicted proteins | sample FrelakmetCRP12CR_FD_187146 | JGI IMG/M metagenome (GOLD analysis project Ga0209048, IMG submission 187146) | Freshwater lake sediment microbial communities from the University of Notre Dame, USA, for methane emissions studies - CRP12 CR (SPAdes)... | ecosystem: Environmental > Aquatic >... | reverse complement strand
CAACGCCATGCTGGGCCGGCCCCACGAGGTGCGCGGGCCGGTCGTCGACGGCGACAAGCGCGCCCGCGAGCTCGGCTTCCCCACGGCCAACCTGGCCGTGCCCGACGAGATCTGCCTGCCCCGCGACGGTGTGTACGCGGGCTGGTACCTCCGCCCCGATGGGCGTCGCCATCCCGCGGCGCTGTCGCTCGGGCGCCGCCCCACCTTCTACGAGCACGCCGCCGTGTCCCTGCTCGAGGCGCACCTGCTCGACGGCGGTGACGATCTCTACGGCGAGGCGGCACGGGTCGAGTTCGTGGAGCGGCTGCGCGACGAGCTCAAGTTCGACGCCGTCGACGACCTGATCGAGCAGATGGGTCGAGACTGCGCCCGGGCCCGGGAACTGCTGGCGCCGTGAACGCGCCAGGCCCTCCGGGCGCCGACACCCACGTCGACGACCTGGTCGACCAGGTGCGCCTGACCCACCTCCAGCAGCTCGAGGCCGAGAGCATCCACATCATGCGCGAGGTCGTTGCCCAGTTCGAGAACCCGGTCATGCTCTACTCGATCGGCAAGGACTCCTCGGTCATGTTGCACTTGGCCCGCAAGGCGTTCTTCCCGGGGAAGTTGCCGTTCCCTCTGCTGCACGTCGACACGACATGGAAGTTCCGCGAGATGATCGCGTTCCGCGATCGCATGGCGGCCGAGCACGGCTTCGACCTGATCGTCCACACCAACCGCGAGGCCGCGGCCGAGGGCATCAACCCGTTCGACCACGGCAGTCGCAACTACACCGACATCATGAAGACGGTCGCCCTGAAGCAGGCCCTCGACGCAGGCGGGTTCGATGCCGCGTTCGGCGGGGCCCGTCGCGACGAGGAGAAGTCCCGGGCCAAGGAGCGGGTGTTCTCCTTCCGCGACCGCCACCATCGCTGGGACCCGAAGAACCAGCGCCCAGAACTCTGGACCCTCTACAACACCCGGGTCCACAAGGGCGAGAGCATCCGCGTGTTCCCGCTCAGCAACTGGACCGAGCTCGACATCTGGCAGTACATCTGGCTGCAGGACATCCCGATCGTCCCGCTCTACTACTCGGCGCCCCGGCCGGTCGTCGAACGTGACGGCGTCCTGGTCATGGTCGACGACGAGCGGTTCCGCTTCTCCCCGGGGGAGGTGGCGTCCGAGCGTTGGGTCCGTTTCCGCACGCTTGGCTGCTACCCGCTCACCGGCGCCGTCGAGTCCACGGCGGTCACGCTCCCCGACATCATCCGCGAGATGCTGCTCGCCACCCGTTCCGAACGTGAGGGTCGCGTCATCGACCACGACGCCTCGGGGTCGATGGAGGAGAAGAAGCGCGAGGGCTACTTCTGATGTCGCACCGCTCCGAGCTCATCGCCTCCGACATCGAGGGCTACCTGCACGAGCACGAGCAGAAGGACCTGCTGCGCTTCCTCACGTGCGGCAGCGTCGACGACGGCAAGTCCACGCTCATCGGTCGGCTGCTCTACGACTCGCACCTCATCTACGAGGATCAGCTCGCCGCGGTCGAGGCCGACAGCGCCACGGTCGGATCGGCGGGCGACGAGGTCGACCTGGCGCTGTTGATGGACGGGCTCAAGGCCGAGCGCGAGCAGGGCATCACCATCGACGTGGCCTACCGCTACTTCTCGACCGCCCGACGCAAGTTCATCATCGCCGACACGCCGGGCCACGAGCAGTACACCCGCAACATGGTCACCGGTGCCTCGACCTGCCAGTTGGCCATCATCCTGGTCGACGCCCGCCACGGCATCGTGCGCCAGACCAAGCGGCACAGCTACATCGCCGCCCTCCTCGGGCTTGCCCACGTCGTGCTGGCGGTCAACAAGATGGACCTGGTCGGCTACGACAAGGGCCGGTACGACGACATCGTCGCCGAGTACCTCGGGTTCGCCGACCGCATCGGTCTGCCCGAGCCGTACTGCGTGCCCATCTCGGCGCTGCGCGGCGACTGGCTGGTCGACCCGGGGGAGGGCATGCCGTGGTTCGACGGGGTGCCCCTCCTCGAGCACCTCGAGACGGTCGAGCTCAGCCGCGATGCCGATCTCGACACCCTCAGGTTCCCGGTGCAGTTGGTGAGCCGGCCGAACCTCGACTTCCGGGGGTTCGCGGGCACGGTCGCATCAGGGGTCGTGCGCCCGGGCGACGAGATCGTCGTCCTGCCGTCGGGCGTGACGAGCACGGTCGAGCGCATCGTGACCTTCGACGGTGATCTCGAGCTCGCCGGCCCCGGCCGTGCGGTCACGCTCACGCTCACCGACGAGGTCGACGTCAGCCGGGGCGACCTCGTCACCCACCCCGGCCGCGAGCCGCTGAGTAGCCACGATCTCGACGCCATGGTGGTCTGGATGACCGAGGACGAGCTCGTGCCCGGCCGCGACTACCTCGTGCGGTTGGCCAACGTGCAGGGCGTCGGGTCGGTGTCCACCGTGCGCCACCGCGTCGACATCAACACCGCCGAGCCGGAGCCAGCCGCCACGCTCGCGCTCAACGAGATCGGGCGGTGCACGGTGTCGCTCGACCAGGCGGTGCTGTTCGACCCTTACGCCCAGAACCGCCACACGGGCTCGTTCATCCTGGTCGACCGGCTCTCGAACGCCACGGTCGGTGCCGGCATGATCGTGGGCGACGGTGACAGTTGGGCCTCCACCCCCGACGAGCACCTGGTCAGCCATCGCGGCAGCATCACCACGGCCGAACGCCAGGCTCGGTACGGCCAACAGGCGTGCACGGTGTTGCTCACGGGCCTCTCCGGGGCGGGCAAGTCGACGATCGCCGCCGCGCTCGAGCGGCGACTGTTCGACCTGGGGCGCACCACCGTGCGCCTCGACGGCGAGAACATGCGGCTCGGCATCAGCAAGGACCTCGGATTCAGCGCACCCGAGCGCTCGGAGAACCTGCGACGCACGGCCGAGGTGGCCCGCCTGGTGAACGACCAGGGCATCATCGCCCTCGCCGCGCTCGTGGCTCCCAAGGCGGGTGTGCGCGAGCAGGCCCGCGCCCTCGTCGGCACCGACCGCTTCGTCGAGGTGTTCCTCGACGCCCCGGTCGAGATCTGCCGTCGCCGCCACGCCGAGGGCCTGTACGACGCCGCCGACCGGGGAGAGATCCCACAGTTCCCCGGGGTCTCGGCCACCTACGACATACCCGAGGACGCCGATCTCCGCCTCGACACGGTGGCCGACGACGTCGCCACCTGTGTCGACCACATCCTGGCGCTGTTGCGCGAGCGGGGGTTCCTCGGCCCGCGGCGGGGCGGCGCGGCGTGAGTGTCTCGGGCCCCGGCCCGGTCGATCCCGTCTCGGGTCACCTCACCTGGAGCGACAGCCAGGTGGGCCCCGAGGAGCGCTCGGACCTGCTCGGCCACCGGCCCGTCACGGTGTGGTTCACCGGGCTGTCCGGGTCCGGCAAGTCCACCATCGCCACCGCAGTCGAGCGCCGCCTCGTCGAGCACGGGGTCAACGCCTTCGTGCTCGACGGCGACAACGTGCGCCACGGCCTCAACCGTGACCTCGGCTTCTCGCCCGTCGATCGCGAGGAGAACATCCGGCGCATCGGCGAGGTCTGTCGGTTGTTCCACGATGCGGGCATGGTGGTGCTCACGGCGTTCATCTCCCCGTACGTGCGCGACCGCGACGCCGTTCGCAGTCGTCACCCCGACGGTGGGTTCGTCGAGGTGTTCGTCGACACGCCCCTCGAGGTGTGCGAGGCGCGCGACGTCAAGGGTCTGTACGCCAAGGCCCGAACCGGCGAGATCCCCGAGTTCTCCGGGGTCAGCGCACCGTACGAGCCACCGGCCACGCCGGAGTTGGTGCTCGACACCGTCGCCCACGATCTCGACGCCTGCGTGGCGCGGGTGCTCCACGAGCTCGCAGCCCGGGGCGTCATCGACCCGCTCAGCTGAGCCCGAAACGGTCGATGTAGGGGCCGAAGCGCTCGCGCAGGTCGGCCGGGTCGAGGCCGAGCGGCGCGGGGTCGTAGATCACCTTGCCGAAGCGGTCGCGCCTGTGCTCGTCGAGGTAGGTGGCGATAGCGGCCTCCGACTCGTTCGGTAGGGGCTGGTCAGCGAGTTCGTAGATGTGGCGCACCATGCCGAGGTCGTCGGCCATGAAGTCGTCGAAGCGCACGTCCATCGACTGCCCGGCAGGCAGCACCGCGCGGTCACGCACACACGCGGTGAGCATCGTGTCGAGGCGGTCGGCCCAGTACGCGCCGATGGCGACAGGGTCGACGGGGTCGAGGCTGAGTCGGGCGGCGTAGGAGATCATGGTGGCCATCGAGACCGTCACCGAGACCGGGTCGCGGTGGGTGACCAGCACCGTGGCATCGGGGAAGGTCGAAACCAGCGGCCCGAACTGCTCGAGGTGCTGGGGCGACTTCAGGATCCACCGCTCGCCGCCCCGCAGGTACTGCACCACCTTGAGCACGGTCTTGAGGTACTCGTAGTGCGGCGTCTGGTCGTGGGCGAGGTAGTACTCCCGCCATGACGGCATGGGCGCCATGGTGTCGAAGAGCATCGTCGAGAAGTCGATGGCCAGCAGCTGGATCTCCTCGTGCACGTGCCAAGTGGTCATCTCGTGCATGCGCTTGAAGTGGGGCATGGCCAGATCGAGGAAGGTCACCCCGCCCTCGGCGCGCACGATGCGCGGGTCCTCCCCATCGGGGCCAGTCGCCTCTCCCGGGGTGGGCACCGGTTCGAGGCTCTCCCAGTAGGGGAGCGAGCGCAGCGCGGGATCGGCCGAGATCATGTTGTGCAGGTGCGTGGTGCCGGTGCGGGGCAGCCCGGCAATGATCATCGGGCGCTCGATCTCGAGCTCGTGGATCTCGGGGTGGCGGTTGAGCAGGTCGGTGACGAGCAACCGGTTCTTCAGCAGTTGGCTGAACTGGGCCGCGGTGGTGAGCCGTCCCGTCGGGGAGAGCGCCGCCTCGGTGCCGAGGGCGGTGAGCAGCACGCCGAGGGGCTCGAGGAAGGACGGGTCACCGAAGTCGTCGAGCCCCAGCTCGGCCGATACCTGGGTCATGAGGGCATCGGGTGAGAGCTCCACGGTGTCGGCGACGGCGGCGGCGCCGTCGAGCATCTCGCGGACCTCGGGCGAGAAGGTCGGCGCGGCGAGGTCGTCGAGGCGCACCGGCTCGGGCGTCGCGGTCTGATCGCTCATCAGGTCCCCCCTGGCGTGGCCGGCCGTCCGGAACCGGTCCGGGCGACACGATAGGTGGGCACGGGAGGCCGGGGCGGTTTGGGACGTTCGGCCCTCGCATCCCCCGCTCGGGGACGCCACCGTAGAACCATGACCGCGGTGAGCGAGCCCTTCGACGGTCCGTCGCTCGACGACCCCGGCGCGATCCCCGTCGCCGCGCCCCGGCTGGCCCGGCACTCCTTCGCCCTGTCCGACGGCCACCGGGTCGGCCTCGCGGTGAGCGGTCGAGGTGTCCCGCTCGTGGTCGTGCACGGGTTCACCGCGGAGGGGTTCCTCTACGCCCAGACCCTGCACCGGCTGGTGGGCAAGGGCTTCAAGGTCATCGCCATCGACATGGCGGGACACGGCGGCACCCAGGGACTCCCGACTGGCGGCGGTCGCCTGGGCGACTACGCGGAGTTGATGGCCCGGGCCGTCGAGGAGCTCGGCATCCGCCGGGCGGTGTTCGCGGGCCACTCGATGGGCGGCCGGGTCGTGGCCCAGCTCGCGGCGCTCGAGCCCGACCGGGCCATCGCCACGTTGCTCATCGACGCCATCGTGGGCGACGAATGGGACTGGATGGTTCGCGTCTTCCGGGTCTCGCCCCCGTTGCTCGTATTGCTGGGCGCGGCGCTGCTGGCCGACACCGCCTCGACCCTGCCGTTGTTCGCCGATCCCGACCAGGCCCGCAAGCTGGGCCGGCTCGTCACCCCCACGATGGTGGGCCACGCCCTGCAGCCATGGCGCCTGCTCGGGCCGGGCATCTCGATCCTGCGCTCGCGCGGCAGCCACAAGGTGCTCGACGAGCTCGCGGCGAACGAGGTGCCGACGTTCGTGATCTCTGGTGAGCGCGACGTCATCGTCCCCGTCTGCTCGGCCCGCTCGGCCGCCCGCCGGGCCAACGGCGAGCTGGTGGTGGTCGAGGGCGCGTCGCACTCGTGGCTGTTGAAGGATCCCGAGACGCTCCCGGCCATCGTTGCCGAGCTGCTGCAGGGACGGCTGGGCGACGCCATCCGGGCGCACCTGCCGGCGGCGGGAGCCGATTCGATCGACGAGATCGAGCGCCTGCTGTACGAGCCGGACGCCCCGGTTCTCGCCCTGACCCCCGAACTGACCTACACCCGGCTGCCCGAGGCCCACCGCCGTCCCCGGTACCGCTGGACCACCCACTGACCGGCGGCTACCGGAAAGCCCGGCCTTGCTGCTAGCGTGACGTGTCGCCCTTCGCGCGCCCTGGTGCCGCGAAGACGCGTGCAAGGCGTCCGGCTGCGTCGGTCCTCCTGCTGCGGTGCACCGCATCGGGCAGGGGCCCCACGAGCCAGGAGGCCGGGTCCGATACCCGCCAACACGAGGATTCCACCATGTCCGGTACCCCGACCAACCTGCCGCCCAAGGCAGACACGATCAGCGAGCATCGCCTGCACGACTCCGATACCGGGTCGCCCGAAGTGCAGATCGCACTGCTCACCGATCGCATCAACCACCTCACCGAGCACCTGAAGGCCCATAAGAAGGACCATCACAGTCGGCGAGGCCTGTTGATGCTGGTCGGTCGCCGCCGGCGTCTGCTCGACTACGTCAAGGCCAACGACGTCGAGCGCTATCGGGCGATCATCGCCAAGCTCGGCCTGCGCCGCTAGGCGCGACCTCCCGAAGGGCGACCATCCGGTCGCCCTTCGGCGTTCCGGTCCCGTTCGCACGGCACCGGAACGGCAGTACCCAACGGCAGCGCATGGCTGTCAGTTGCCGGTGGTGTGCGACGGAGCTCCGTTGCGCCGCACACCACTGGGAACTGGCGTCGATGCTGCCTCCAACACACGAGGGGCCGTCTGGCCCCGAAGGAGACACCATGGCTGATGCCATTTCCGTGTCGGCGCCCGTCAGTGGCACCGACAAGACCCTGACCTTCGAGACGGGCAAGCTCGCCGGCCTCGCCGACGGCGCCGTACAGGTGCGCGTGGGCGACACCGTCCTGCTCGTCACCGCCACGGCGGCCAAGTCCGCCCGTGAGGGTGCCGACTTCTTCCCGCTCACCGTCGACGTCGAAGAGCGCATGTACGCCGCCGGCAAGATCCCCGGCTCGTTCTTCCGCCGTGAGGGCAAGTCCCCCGACGCGGCCATCCTCACCTGCCGCCTCACCGACCGGCCGCTGCGGCCGTGCTTCCCCGACGGGTTCCGCAACGAGGTCCACATCGTGGGCACCGTGCTGGCCGCCGACCTGGTCAACCCGCACGACGTGCTCATGATCAACGGCGCGTCCGCGGCCCTCATGCTGTCGGGCATCCCGTTCGACGGCCCCGTCGGCGCGGTGCGCATCGCCTACTCCGCTGCCGGCGAGTGGATCCCGAACCCGACCTACGAGGAGGGCGAAGCGTCCACGTTCGAGATGGTCGTGGCCGGGCGCACGCTCGACGACGGCGACGTCGCCATCATGATGGTCGAGGCCGGCGGCACCGAAGCCTCCTGGCCGGCGTTCGAAGCCGGGGCCCCCAAGGTCAACGAGGCGGTCATCACCGAGGGTCTCGAGGCCTCCAAGACCTGGATCCGCGAATCGGTCGAGATGCAGCGCCGGCTCGCCGCCGACGCCGGTGTCAAAGAGCCGATGGCCTACACGGTCACCACCGACTACTCGCCCGAGGTGTTCGACGCGGTCGATGCCGCCGGCCGCGACCGCGTGGCCGCCACGCAGGTCATCGCCGACAAGCACGACCGTCTCGAGGCCGAAGCCGCGCTGCGCGAGGAGCTGCTCGCCGAGATCGCGCCGCAGTTCCCCGACCTGGCCGACGCCGAGAAGCAGATCAAGGGTGCGTTCCGGTCGCTCACCAAGTCGGTGGTGCGCAAGCGCATCGTCGAAGACGGCGTCCGCATCGACGGGCGTGGCCCCAAGGACATCCGCCCATTGTCGGCCGAGGTCGGCGTGCTCCCCACGGTGCACGGCTCGGGCCTGTTCCAGCGGGGTGAGACCCAGGTGCTCAACGTGTGCACGCTCGGCATGCCGCGCATGGAGCAGATGATCGACGCCATCGGCGTCATCACCCGCAAGCGCTACATGCACCACTACAACTTCCCGCCCTTCTCCACCGGTGAGACGGGCTTCATGCGGGGCCCGAAGCGCCGCGAGATCGGTCACGGCATGCTCGCCGAGCGGGCGCTCGTGCCCGTGCTGCCCAACTCCACCGAGTTCGGCTACACGATCCGCACCGTCTCCGACGTGTTGTCGTCCAACGGCTCCACGTCGATGGGTTCGGTCTGCGGCTCGACGCTCTCGATGATGGACGCCGGTGTGCCCCTCAAGGCGCCTGTCGCCGGCATCGCCATGGGCCTCGTGTTCGCCGAGGGCAAGTACACGACCCTCACCGACATCCTCGGCGCCGAAGACGCGTTCGGCGACATGGACTTCAAGGTGGCCGGCACCTCGGAGTTCATCACGGCGCTGCAGCTCGACACGAAGATCGACGGCATCCCGGCCGATGTGCTGGGCAAAGCGCTCGATCAGGCCCGTGAGGCCCGTCTGCAGATCCTCGAGGTGATGGCCGGCGCCATCGCCGAGCCTCGTGACGAGGTCGGCCCGACCGCCCCGAAGATCATCAACTTCGAGATCCCGATCGACAAGATCGGCGAGGTCATCGGCCCGAAGGGCAAGGTCATCAACGCCATCCAGCAGGAGACCGGTGCCGACATCAGCGTCGACGACGACGGCTCGGTCGGTGTGGTCAGCATCGGCTCCACCGACGGCGGCGCAGTCGCCGAGGCCGAGCGCCAGATCCGCCTCATCCTCAACCCGCCGACGGCCGATGTGGGCGCGACCTACATGGGTCGGGTGGTCAACATCACCAAGTTCGGTGCCTTCGTCAACATCCTCCCGGGCCGTGACGGCCTGCTGCACATCTCCAAGATCGGTGGCGGCAAGCGCATCGACCGCGTTGAGGACGTGCTCGAGCTCGGCGACGAGGTCGAGGTGCGCGTCGACGACGTCGATCCGCAGGGCAAGGTGTCGTTGAGCCTGGCCAGCAGCCCGGCCCCGGCCGAGCGCAGCGGCGACCGCGGCGATCGCGGCGATGGCGACGGCGGCGCCGGCGGCGAGGAGTCGTCGGGCGACCGTGAGTACGTGTCGTTCGAGGACAGCTTCGACCAGGAGATCCGCTCGGAGTTCGGTGACCTCGGTCCCGAGTCGTCCGGTGGTGGCGACCGGGGCGGCGATCGCGGTGGCCGCGGCGGTGGTCGTGGCGGTGGCCGTGGCGGTCGCAGCGGTGGCAGCGGTGGCAGTGGCGGGGGCCGGCGCCGCTGACGTGGGCGGCCCCACCCCGGCCCGTCACGGACCCGAACCAGGCATCACCGAGACCACTCTGCCCTCCGGCGTCCGCGTCGTCACCGAGCGGATGCCGGAGGCGACCTCGGTCACGGTAGGGGTATGGGTCGGGGTCGGCTCGCGTGACGAGCCCGACGAGCAGGCGGGGGTGTCGCACTTCCTCGAGCACCTGCTCTTCAAGGGCACGCCGGAGCGGTCGGCCCGTTCGATCGCGGTCGCCGTCGACGCCGTGGGTGGCGAGATGAACGCCTTCACCACCCGCGAGCACACCGCGTACTACACCCGCCTCCCGGCCGGTCAACTGGCCTTCGGGCTCGATCTGCTCACCGACGTCGTGGCGTCACCGGCGTTCCGTGCGGCGGACATCGAGGCTGAGCGGGAGGTGATCCTCGAGGAGATCCTGCTCAACGAGGACATGCCCGACGATCTGGTCATGAATGTCCTCTACGAGTCGGTGTTCCCGCAGCATCCCCTCGGTCGGGAGACGCTCGGCACCGAGGCCTCGATCGAGGCGATGTCCCGCGAGGAGATCGCCGCCTTCCACGCCGAGCACTACCGGCCGGCGAACCTGGTCGTGGCCGCCGCGGGCGCGCTCGATCACGACGAGGTCGTCGACGGCGTGGCGTCGTTCCTCGACGGCGTCGACCCTGGCGTCCGGCCCGTTCGCTCGACGCCGTCCTCGGCGATCGAACCCCTGGCCGTCGTGCGCCGACCCACCGAGCAGGCCCACGTGGCCCTTGGCTGGCGGGGCCTGCACTACGACGAGCCCGACCGCAACGCGCTCTACGTCGCCAACCACGTGCTCGGCGGGGGTATGTCGAGTCGCCTCTTCCAGGAGATCCGCGAGGAGCGCGGCCTCGCCTACACGGTGTTCTCGTCGCCGTCGCTCTACACCGACTGCGGCTCCCTGGTCGTGTACGCCGGCACCGGCCCGGCCCGGGTCGCCGAGCTGCTCGACGTGATCGACGACGTCGTCCACGGCCTCCTCGAGCGCGGCATCACCGCCGAGGAGCACGATGTCGCCCTCGGCTACCTCGACGGCTCGTTGCTGTTGGGTCTCGAGGACAGCGGGAGCCGCATGGCGCGCATCGGGGGGAGCGAGCTGCAACGAGGCGAGGTGATCCCGATCGAAGAGCACCGCCGGCGCATCCGGGCGGTCACGGCCGACGACGTGCAGCGGGTGGTGCAGCGAGTGTTCGCCGGCTCACGGTCGCTCGCCGTGGTGGGCCCCTTCGACGACGACGACCCGCGCCTCGGTGGACGCCCCCACCTCGAGGGCTAGGGTTCGGCCATGGCCCTTCGCGTAGGAGTGTTCGGCGCCGGCGGTCGCATGGGGAGCACGGTGTGCCAGGCGGTCGCCGACGACCCAGGGCTCGAGTTGGTTGCCGCGGTCGACCCGTTCCAGGCGGGTCTCGATCTCCGGCAGGTGACCGGCGTCGACCTGCCGCTGCAGATCGGCGCCGGGCCCGAGGTGCTCGACCAGGCCGGTGTCGACGTCGTGGTGGACTTCACCCGTGTCGACGCCGCGCGCGAGAACCTGCACTGGGCCGCGGCGGCCGGCGTGCACGCCGTCGTGGGCACCACCGGCTTCTCCGACGACGACTACGAGCGGGTCCGCGCCGAGTTCGTGTCGAGCAACTGCGTCATCGCGCCCAACTTCGCCATCGGTGCCGTGCTGATGATGCGCTTCGCCGAGCTCGCCGCCCCCTACTTCGAGTCGGCGGAGGTGATCGAGCTGCACCATGACCAGAAGCTCGATGCGCCGTCGGGCACGGCCATGCTGACGGCCCAGCGGATCGCGGCGGCTTCGGCCGACTGGGCGCCCGACCCGACCACCAACGAGGTGCTGCCGGGAGCTCGAGGCGGCCGCGGTCCGGCCGGGGTGCGGGTGCACGCGCTGCGGGTGCGGGGCATGGTTGCGCACCAGGAGGTGCTGCTCGGCACCACGGGGCAGACGCTCACCATCCGCCACGACTCCTACGACCGCTCGTCGTTCATGCCGGGAGTGGTGCTCGCGGTCAAGGCGGTGGGCGGCCGACCGGGCCTCACCATCGGGCTCGACCCCCTCCTCGACCTCTGACGCGGGCGGCACCGTTCAGGCGACCGGGTCGACGGGGTCATCTTCGTCTTCGTCGTCGGCGTCGCCCTCGAGCGAGCGGAGCTGCTCGATCTCCTCGGCACTTCGCCGCGTCTCGCGCCACACGGTGAACGCGACGGCGACGATGCTGATCACGAGCAGGGGGATGCGGTAGGTCTTCACCAGGCCGAGCAGCCAGTCGATCGGGCCGGAGAAGATGTCGCCGACGATCTGCAGCACGAACAGCCGGCCGATCGTCCCGACGATGTCGAGCGCGGCGAACACGAGGGGTGACATACCCGATGCCCCCGCCAGCAGGCACACGAAGTTGTTGGGCGCGAACACGACGAGCGGGTAGCCCCACCGGCCGAACAGGCCTTCGAGTTGGCGGAGCATGCGACCGAATGTGGGGGTGCGCCGCTCCATCCACCGGACCGCGGCGTCGCCGTAGAACCAGCCGAGCAGGAAGAAGAACGGGTCGGGCGCGAGAAGTCGGAGGGAGCCGACCCCGTAATAACCCGGGGCCCCCACGCGGTTGGCCACCAGCACGACGTAGCGATTGCGAGCGTTCAGTCCGAGCAGCCACAGCGGGTGATCCTCGACGAGGGTCGGCCAGAGCGCGTCGCCGACGTACGCGGCGGCGATCAGCACCACGATCGGGATCACGATCAGCGCCAGGGCGCGGCGATCAGGTGCACGTGCCTGCCCCAGCGTCACGTTCGCCAGTGTGGCACCGGGTCGCCCGGTTCGTCCGATGCGCCGGGCGCGCCCAGGACCGGTCCGCCTAGCCTCCCGGTGTCGTAGCCGTTTCGCGAGGGGAGCCGTTGATGGACGGGCTGATGCAGGACCGACCGCTCACGTTGTCGCACTTCTTCGACCGGGCCGAGCGCATGTTCGCCCGCAGGGAGGTCACGACCGCTACCGGGACCGGGCTGCACCGGCTGTCCTACGGGGAGTGGGCCGCCCGCAGCCGTCGGCTCGGCGGCGTGCTCGACACCCTCGGCGTGTCGTCGGACGGTCGCGTCGGCACGTTCGCGTGGAACACGTCCCGCCACCTCGAGCTGTACTTCGCGGCCCCCTGCAGCGGTCGGGTGCTGCACACGTTGAACATCCGCCTGTTCCCCGAGCAGGTCACCTACATCGTCAACCACGCCGAGGACGAGGTGATCTTCGTCGACAAGTCGCTGCTCGGTCTGCTGTGGCCGCTGGTCGGCACCTTCGAGACCGTGAAGCACATCGTCGTGATGGACGACGGCGTGGGCTCGCTCCCCGACGATACGGGTGGCCGGGAGCTGCTCGACTACGAGCGGCTCCTCGCCGACGCGCCGACCGTCGAGTGGCCGCTCCACGACGAGAATCGCGCCGCGTCCATGTGCTACACGAGCGGCACCACGGGCAACCCGAAGGGCGTCGTGTACTCCCACCGGTCGACCTGGTTGCACACCATGGGTGCGCTCACCGCCGACAGTCTCGGTGCCTGCGAGCGCGACGTGATCCTGCCGGTCGTGCCCATGTTCCACGCCAACGCGTGGGGTCTGGCCCACGCCGCGGTCGCGTGCGGCGCCAAGCTCGTCATGCCCGGCGCCGATCTCTCCGCGCCGACCCTCGCCCACCTGATCGAGGCCGAGCGGGTCACCATCGCCGCGGGCGTGCCCACCATCTGGATGGGCGTCCTCCCCGAGCTCGAAGGTCGCGATCTTTCCGCGCTGCGGGCCGTCGTGTGCGGTGGCTCGGCGGTGCCGCGTGCCCTCTCGGAGGGCTATCGGGCCACGACCGGCCTGCCCATTCTGCAGGGGTGGGGCATGACCGAGACCAGCCCTCTCGCCGCCGTGGGTCGCGTCAAGAGCTACCTCGACGCAGAGCTCAACGACGAGGAGAAGGCCGACCTGCGCACGGCCCAGGGCCTGGCGTCGATCGGTGTGGACTTCCGGATCTCCGACCCGGCCACCGGGACCGAGCAGCCGTGGGACGGTGTGAGCCGAGGCGAGCTGCAGGTCGCCGGGCCGTGGATCGCGGCCGGGTACTACAACGACCCCCGGTCGCCCGACTCGTTCACCTCCGACGGCTGGCTCAGGACCGGTGACGTGGCGACCGTCGACCCCGAGGGCTACATCCGTCTCGTCGACCGCACCAAGGACGTGGTCAAGTCGGGCGGCGAGTGGATCAGCTCGGTCGAGCTCGAGAACGAGATCATGGGCAACCCGAAGGTCGCCGAGGCGGCCGTCATCGGCGTGGCGCACCCCAAGTGGTCGGAACGCCCACTGGCCTGCGTGGTCGTCAAGCCGGGCGAGACCCTCACCAAGGACGAGCTGCTCGAGTTCCTCGACGGCCGGGTGGCCAAGTGGTGGCTCCCCGACGACGTCGTGTTCATCGAGGAGGTGCCCAAGACGTCGGTGGGGAAGTTCTCGAAGAAGGACCTCCGCGACCGGTTCCGGGACTACCACCTCCCCACGGCCTGAGGGCGCACTGCCCCGGCCGGTTGGCCGACTACTCGGTGGGGTGCCCCCGGCCGTAGCCTGACGCCGTGGCCGACTCCGTTCCCGCCGACTACCGCTTCTTGTGGCGACCCTGGTGGATCGTGTCGCACGTGTTCGTGATCGCCTGCGTCATCGGGTTCGTCAACGCCGGCTTCTGGCAGCTGCGCCGCCTCGACGAGCGCCGTACCGCCAACGCGTTGATCGTGGCGCGGGAGGAGAGTCCGGCGGCGCCCCTCACCGAGGTGCTGCCGTCCGGCGCCGGCGCCTCGGCCGACCAGGTGGCCGACGTCCAGTACCGGTCGGTGCAGGTCACGGGCTCCTATCTGCCCGACCAGCAGGTGCTGGTACCGAACCGCACCTACGACAGCCAGCCCGGTTTCTGGGTGATCACGCCGCTGGGCCTGGCCGACGGCACGGCGGTGGCCGTCAACCGGGGATGGGTGCCCTTCGCCACGACCACGCCCGACGGCCCATGGGATGCGTTCGCACCTCCGGGCAGGCAGGTGACCGTCACTGGCCTCGCCCGCGAGTCGCAGTCTCGCTCGACCGGTGTTGTGGGCGGCCCCAAGGACGCCTCCGAGGGCACCCTGCGCGAGTTGGCCCGCGTCGATCTCGCTCGCCTCGGGCAACAGGTCGACGAGCCGCTGTGGCCGGTGTACGTCGATCTGATCACCCAGGATCCGCCGCAGACCAACGACCTCGATCTGCCGGTACCGGTGCCCAAGCCCGACCTGAGCGAGGGCCCGCACCTTGGGTACGCGGGGCAGTGGTTCATCTTCGCCACGCTCACCGTCATCGTGTACCCGTTGCTGCTGCGCCGGACGGCCCGCCGTGAGGCGTCGGCGAAGGCGAAGGCCGCCGTCAGCGGCGACGACGGCGACGGCGATCGGCCGGCGGACGCGTCGGCCGTGCACGCGGCGCGGTGAGCGTCACCGAAGCGACGAGGGATCGCCTGCTGCAGGCCACGCTCAGCTGCGTCGAGCGGTGGGGCCTGGCGAAGACCTCGCTCGAAGACGTGGCCCGCGAGGCCGGCCTCAGCCGGGCCACGGTGTATCGCTACTTCCCTGGTGGTCGCCGCCAGCTGGTCTCCGAGACGGTGACCTGGGAGGTCGGTCGGTTCTTCGCCCGCTTGGAGGAGGAGGTCGACGTCGAGCCGGACCTGGCGACCAAGCTCGTCCGGGGCCTCGTGTTCGGGCACCGGGCGATCCAGGAGCACGGCTTGTTGCAGCAGTTGCTGCGGGTCGAGCCGGGGGAGATCCTCGAGGAGTTGTCGGCTTCGGGCCCGCTCGTGGGTGACGCGATCGGTTCGTACCTGCTCGACCAGCTCGACCGCGAGCAACTGCGTGACGGCACCGACCCCACCGAGGCCGCCGAGTACCTCACCCGGCTGTTCCTCTCCTACCTCGGAAGCCAGGGTCAATGGGACCTGACCGACCCGGTCGAGGTCGAGCGCCTCGTGCGCACCCAGTTCCTCGCCGGCGTCATCGCCGACTGACACCCCCCCACGCGTTTCGGCGTCTCGGGTTACCGCTCACCGGTGGGAGCGTGGGGTCGAAAAAATGACCGGCCGGCGCCGGAGTCAGTCGTCGCGCACGGCGTGGGTGTTGTCGGGATCGGCGAAGGCGCCGTCCATGGCGCCGGGCCGGTCGACCTGGAGCAGAGCGATGGCCGCACCGCCGGGAGCGCGCACCGCGGCGGCCGGTCCCTCGGGCGTCCCCATGGGGTCGAGCTCGACCAGCCAGCCCTCGGCGCGCAGGCGGGCGAGTTCGCCGTCGAGGTCGTCGACCGCGTAGATCGGCAGGACCGAGCCCTCGGGCCGGTGGTCGGCGAGCAGCACCAGTGGGGGAGCCCCCAGGTCGACCGCGGCGACGTCGGCGTCGAAGGCTCGGAACCGCCACCGCAACGAGGCGCCCGGAAGCGCCAGCCACCTCGGCAGGTCACGGTCGGGATCGGTCGATCCGACGTACAAGAAGCGAAGGTCCACGCATCGAGGCTATGCCGGGTCGGACCGGCGGACTCGCGTGGCAATGAGACACGACGCGGGCTATTGTCTCATGAGATGGTTGCCACCACGGGGGGAGATGCCGCGACGACGGCTGAGGCGGCCCAGCCCACCGCGACCACGGTCGAGGAGCGCGTGCTCGCCGCCACCCTCGTGTGCGTCGCCCGGCACGGTGTCGCGGCGACGACCCTCGACGACGTGGCGTGCGAGGCCCACTGCAGCCGCGCCACGATCTACCGCGCCTTCCCGGGCGGCTGGGACGTCCTGCTGGCGGCGGCCGCAGCGCGGGAGGTCACTGCGCAGGTCGCGTGTCTCGCCGAGCGCCTCACGGGTGCCGCCGACCTCGAAGATCTGCTCGTCGAGGCCATCACCTCGCTGTCGTGGCAGTTGCGCCATCACGAGATCCTCCGCCGGCTGTGCGAGCACGAGCCCACCTACATCCGCCCCCACATGTCCTTCGACGGGCTCGATCCACTGCTCGCCCGTGCCGTCGAGGTCGGCGCGTCGTGGCTCGAGCCCTACACCGACCGCGCCACGGCCCGGGCGACCGCCGAATGGATCGTGCGGCTCGTCCTGTCCTACGGCGAGGCGCCGATCGGGCCGTGCGACCTCACCGATCCCGGGGCCGCCCGCCGCCTGGTGCGCACGTTCGTGCTGCCCGCCCTCGTTCCCGACACCGCCTGACCCGATACCGCCTGACCCGATACCGCCTGAACGGAGCTCACATGTCCTCGACCGAAGAGATCAT
>Ga0209048_10002909_pt1 | contig 16809 bp, 15 predicted proteins | sample FrelakmetCRP12CR_FD_187146 | JGI IMG/M metagenome (GOLD analysis project Ga0209048, IMG submission 187146) | Freshwater lake sediment microbial communities from the University of Notre Dame, USA, for methane emissions studies - CRP12 CR (SPAdes)... | ecosystem: Environmental > Aquatic >... | reverse complement strand
CGGAAAGCAGGAACGAGGTGAAGTTTGCGGGAAGCTCTACGTCGGTCACCTGCTTCACGAGGAAGGGCGTGTTTCCGAACTCCTCGTATCCACGCTTGAGCGCATCCTCTTCGCTCGTGAAGGTATCGAGGACTTTCTCGCCCTTGATGAGGACGTACTGCCCAGAGGCGCGACCGAGGAGCTCGGTCTTCTGTGATTCGTAGGTCTTCAGTTCTGTTTCGAGTCCAGTCGGCATCGGCTTCTCCCCCTCAAGAGTAACCCGGGGGCAGGTGTGCGCCAGAAGGGGGGCGCGGTCAAGAGCCCAAGTAGGTGACTGCCGGGCTGACTGCCGGGCCGCCGGAAATGCTGGTTTCGTCAACGACTCCAAGCGCTTAAGGGCTCACCGCACCGTCTGAGACATGAGCGGTGAAGTCCTTTCGTTGCCGGGGGCAATACCCCCAAGACGCGCGCTCGTTTAGCCCAAAAAAGCCGTGCCCGGGGGGCTTTCGCCCCGGGACGCTTTCTTGACCGATCGGCTGGCGGGCCTAGCGTTTGGCTACATGGACGAACAGCGCAGGTCGGGCCGCGCGGCCCTGGACATCCTTCTCAACAAGTACGTCGGCGGCGTTCCCTACACGGCGCGCGCACGCGACATCAGCCCGGACGGCGTGCGGCTCGCTCGCCTCCTCGAGCCGGACCGCACCGGACGGCGCGTGGGGCTGCAGTTTCAGCTGCCGGGCTCCGCGGAAGTCATCTACGCCGAGGGCGAGGTGGTCCGTGAATGGGTGGAGGCAGAGTCTGCCCACACCCATGCGGTGAAGTTCACCCTCCTCACCGAGCGACACCGCCGGGCCATTCGCGACTACGTGCACAGCCGCGCCGGGCACTGAGGGTCTGAGCGCCGCTGCGAGAGGGCCCGCCCATCCCCGGCGGGGGGAACGTCGTTCCCAGCAGGACCTTGCGCCGCTTCACGCCTGCCATTCTTGACACTCCCTGACGCGCTCGAATCTCATGGATGCAGCGTCGCTGCCCGGGGGAGGACTCGTGACCATGTGGGTGCTGTTGGCGTCAGCGCTGCTTGCAGCCGGCGCCGCGGAGGACAAGAAGCCCGCGCCTGCACCGGCGAAGACGCCAGCGGACAGCCGGACCTCCGTCGACTGGCAGGACCAGCTCCTCAAGGCCACCGGCTCCGGGGCCCCGGACATGCGCGCCACCAGTCCGGCCCAGGCACGGCTTGGTGCCGAAAAGGCCGCGCAACTCGACGCGTTCCGCAATCTCCTCGGCCAGGTGAAGGGCATTCACGTGACGGCCGAGAAAACCGTCGGCGACCAGATGGGCCAGGAGGAAGTCCGGGCCCGGGTGGAAGGCGTCATCAAGGGCTACCGTGTGGTGAAGAAGCGCTACTTCAGCGACCAGGGCGTGGAATTGGACGTGGAAGTGCCGCTCGCGTTCATTAGCCTGGCGGTGCTGCCAGCCCCAGCCGAAGTGCCGCTGCCGGGCGAACGCTCGGGCGGCGACCGCCACACCGGCCTCGTCGTGGACGTCCGTGGCCTGGGCGTCCAGCCGGTCCTCGCGCCGCGCCTGCTCGATGAGGCCGGCAAGGTGCTGTACGGAGCGGAGATGCTGTCGGAGGCCAGCCGCAAGACGGCCGGCGTGGCCGCCTGGTTCAAGAGCGCGGATGCGGCCAGTCGCGCGCAAAGCGTCGGGGACGCGCCGCTGGTCCTGAAGGCGTCCCGGGCCCAGGGCTCGGACCTGGTGCTGGGCCGAGCCGAGGCCAAGGCGCTGGTGGAGTTGCCCCCCGGGGTGCTGTCGGAAGGCCGGGTGACCATTGTCTACAACTGAGCGGCGACTGCCGAGATGCTTCGTCCTTGGGCCCCTGCTGGCCGCCAGCCTGGCCCTGGCTGCCGACAAGGCTCCCGAGGTTGTGACCCGCGAGGCCAGCGGCGAGGCCGCCATCGTGGGTGGCAACGTCGACCGCGCGGCGCGGGAGGCCAAGGAAGCCGCCCTCCGAGAGGCGGTGGAGCAGGTGGCGGGCGTGCTCATCTCGGCGCAGACCATCTCCGCCAACAGCCAACTCATCAGCGACCAGGTCTTCTCCCACAGCGCCGGCTACGTCCGCAGCTACCAGGTGCTGTCGCAGACGCAGGACAAGGGTGTGGTGAAGGTCACCGTCCGGGCCGAGGTGGGCACCAAGGAACTCGACCGCGACCTGCAGGCCGTCCAGGCGCTGGTGCGCCGACTCGCCGGGCGACGGTTGGTCATCCTGCTGCAAGAGCAGACCATCGACGACAAGGGAGTGACGGTGACGTCTGGCGTCACGGCCACCGTCCTGACCGAGGCCTTCAAGCGCGACGGCTGGACGCTGGTCGACCCGTCCTTCGCCGCCGGCAAGCTGCACGTGGCCTCGGCGGTGGCCCTGGGCGCGGTGGAGGCCAAGGAAATTGGCACGCTGTCCAAGGCGGACATCATCCTCTACGGGACGGTGGCCTTCCGGGACGCGCCCACCGACGCCCTGTTGCTGTCCGGAGGGGGCCAGCGGGCGGCCTTCCCGCTCACCGGGGACTATGACTTCGGCGTCTTCGACACCTCCAACGGAAGCCAGCTTGCGAAGGTGTCCGGCAAGCTTCGCAGCAGCGTCCAAGACATGAGCGTGCAGTCGCGCGAGGAGAGCGCCTACAACCTGGTGCGCGTGCATGCCGAGGAGATTGTGACGCCGGTGCGCCGGGCGGTGGTGGAGTCGCTGCGGTCGGCCGAGCAGAACGGCAACCGCTTGGTGCTGGAACTGGTCGGGGTGGGGGACTTCGGCTCGCTGCAGGCCTTTTCCCGGGAACTTCCCAAGTGGAGTGCCGGCGTCCGGGAGCTGTCCAGCCCGACACTGTCGGCGGGCCGAGCGCGGATGGAAGTGACCTACCTGGGCACGGCGGCGGCGCTGGCCGAGCAGTTGGAAGGGAAAACCTTCCACGGCAAGAAGGTGGCGGTGACGGGCGTCAGCGGCAACACGCTCGAGGTCACACTCGGAAAGTGAGCAAGCTCCGGGCACAACTTGCGCTCTGGGGGCTGCTGCTCACCGCGCCGGCCTGGGCTTCCGTGGGCCAGGTGACGGCGCTGGAGGGCAAGGCGGTGCGTGTCCCCAAGACGGGCGCGGAGCAGGTCCTGTCCGTCGGCACTCCGGTCGAACTCGAGGACACGGTGCGGACGGTCGCGGACACATCGCTGAAGTTGCTCCTGAGTGACGGCACAGCGCTCGCGCTGGGGCCCGACAGCGAACTCGTCTTCGACGTCGCGGAATTTGCCGGGCAGGAGCGCGGAGCGTTCTCGGCGCGCCTGGTGCTGGGGCAGTTCTGGGCCAAGGTGAAGAAGGCGGCAGCGGGTTCCACCTCCCGCTTCGAGGTGAAGGCGGGCCGAGCGGTGGCGGGCGTGCGGGGCACCATCTTCCGCGTGGACGCGACGCCGCTGGTCGCCGGCTCACGGCCGCCGAAAATACGCGAGACGCTGGTGCGCGTCCTCGAGGGGAAGGTGGGCGTCGACGCCGAAATCCGGAAGTCCAAGGGCCAGCCGACGCCGGTGCCCGGCCCCCGTCACGAGGTGCCTGGCCCGACGGAAGTCACCGCGGATGAGTGGGAGAAGCGCTTCGTCGAACTGCAGGCCAAGCAGCAGGTCGCCGTCGGCGACACCTACTTCCGGACGGGGACCTTCGACCCGAAGAAGAAGGACGCGCTGGACCGCTTCCTCGACAAGCATCCGTGAGGGGCTGGGCGGCCGTGTCTTGGCTACTGCTGGCGGCGCCGGGGCCCGAGTCCCTGCTTCTGCCGGGGTTTCGCCTGCACCTGGAGGCCTCCGAGGACGTCGAGGCAGACCGCCTGGAGCTGCTGGCGCGGCCAGGGGTCGTGCTGTGGCTGCAGACGACTTCCAACCTCGTGAAGCGCTCGGTCGCGGAAAGGCTGGGCCGCGCCGAGGCAAGCTACGTCCAGGTCCGGCCTCCGCTCGGCGCGGCGGTGCGGGACCAGTTCGGGCTGCGGGTGCACGCCTGGGTGGCGCTGGAGGGCCTCGACACAAGCGCCTTTGCACGCTGGGCCCCAGCCGGAACGGCCGTCGACGTCGTGGGGGCCCTGTCTGCCGAACGCGCCCAGGCGGCCCAGTCCCTGAGGCCTCAAGTCGTGCGCTGGCAGCCGGACGGGGAGCCCACACCGGAGGAATGGGGACGGGCGGCCGGCCTCAGCGGCGTTGAGGTGCATCCGGCGGCCCTCCTGGCGGCTTGCCCGCGGCCCCTCAAGGGGGCAGGGCGCATCCGGCTGCGTGTGCCAGTGCAGCAGGCGGAGTCCTCGGCCCCCGGGTGCGGGTTTGCGCTCCGCCTCGAGGTCCCGGTGTCCATCTCCGAAGGGGAGGTGAAGGAAGTCCTGGTCCGCTTTCCGGGTGCAGAGCTCTGGGCGCACGTGGGAAGCGACGCAGACGCGGCAGCTGCCGCGACGCTGGTGGGTGTCCTGAGCGCGGCGGCTCCCCCGGCGCGCCCAGCTCAGCGTCAGGCAGGGCACTAGCGGAGCGTTCCCGTGGGGAAGCGGTGACTCTGTCTTGACACACAGCCCGGCGGACCTGTTATCTGCCGCGCGCTTGTCGGGCCCTTAGCTCAGCGGTAGAGCACTACCTTGACACGGTAGGGGTCAGTGGTTCGAAACCACTAGGGCCCATAGGTACTTAGAAGCTTTCGCTGGCGTCGCAGGGAACAGTTCAGGGAACAGGGGGCTTCACGGGTATCCGTGAAGGGGTTGGTCGCCCTGTGCTCGTTCTGGTCAGGGGAGGGATGTACCTCCACCTGCATGATTGCGACGACCTTCTGGATGTGGCTGACGGAAATGCGCTCGGGGGACGTGCTCCAGGCGATTGCCGTCGGACTTTCACCCTTCATCGCCATCCGGTTGCAGAAGTGGTGGGAAGGCAAGCGTGACGAAAACGCAGCCCGAGTTCGAATTTTCAAGGACCTGATGACGACCCGGGCGGTGCTGACTGCCCCAGCTCGAGTCAACGCCCTGAACATGATTGTGTGCCGAACCTGAATGACCCGAGCAGCCATCCGAGGCGCGGTGCAGCGATGGTTGCGCCCGCTTCAGCGTGCTCCTTCGCGGGTCGGTCACGTCCATCCGTTGATGCTCGCGAGGCGGACGGCGTCCCCATGTGCAGAAGTCGCCACTCCGCCCTCCTCCCAGGGCTCATTTCCAGGGGGAGAACACGATGCCGCGCAGCGGCAGAAAGACTCTGTGTCCTCGTGACGGGTCCGGCGCCAAGGGCGCAATGGTCGGTGGAGAACGACCATGCACTTCACGTTAAGCCGGGCCGTTGTGCTCGCACTGCTGGCGACAGGCGCCGCGCGAGGAGAGCCCACCACAACTCAGGACCCGCAGCCCTTGGCACCAGCCCGACCGAAGACCATCCAGCTGAATGATTTGAAAGGAAAGAAGGTCGGGACGGTGGTGCTGGTCGACACCCCGCACGGCCTTTTGGTCCGGGGCACGCTCACCCGGTTTCCGCCGGGGAGGCATGCCATCCATTTCCATGAGACCGGCAGGTGTGAGCCGCCTTTTAAGAGCGCGGGCGGACATTTCAATCCCACTCTGAAGGCGCACGGGATGATGGACCCAGGGGGCCTGCACGCAGGAGACCTGCCAAACCTCGTCGTCCCGAAGAGTGGAAAGCTGGCCTTCGAGGTGTTCGCCGAGGAGTTGACGCTTGCCGGCGGGCCGAACACCGTGCTCGACGGCGACGGGTCAGCGCTCATCATCCACGCTAAGCGCGACGACTACCACAGCCAGCCTTCGGGAGACGCCGGGGACAGGATGGCTTGCGGAGCAATTACTAAGTAAGCGCGGACGCTAGGTCCCAAAGGGGCCGTGGCGTCACTGCTTCGGGTGGTCACTGCCGCTGGCACCGCGGGAGGAACCGCTCGGGAGACCAATGCTACTTGGCGACCTGGATGCCTGGCGGACTCCACGTGCCTTCGCCCACCGGAAGGATGGAGGGCGGAGTCGCCTTCGGCCAGTACAGGCGCATCACCATGTAGATGGGCCCGTCGGGCGCGGGCAGCCAGTTGGATTCGTTGGCTTTGCCGGGAGAGTCCTTTTGGATGAGGAGTGTCAGCGAGCCGTCCTTTGCCTTCTTCATGCTCGGCAGCATCGGAGAGTTGATGAGATAGCGGTTGATGGGATTCTTAATCAGCAGCTGTGTCTTGCCGTCGTACATGGTCACCGACCAGAAGGCGTTGACCGGTGGTAGCTGCCCGGCAGGGAAGGTCAGCGTGTACTTGTGCTTGCTCCCATCCAGCGTCTCGCCAGTTGTGTCGACCCTGGTAAGTGGATAGACGGCTTCGAGGGCGTCATTCCCGTAGATGCCTCCCTTGGCGGCTGCAGCGCGCAACAGCCAATTGCCATTGAAGAACGCTCGGTCGCCAAAGAAGGCCCCGATGTTCCAGCCGTTGACCTTCTTGCCGGCGGCCTTGAGGGCCTCGTCGACCTTGTCCTCCCCGCTCTTCAGCGCCAGCAGCACCTCCGCCTTGTGCTCGAGCGAGAGGTCCTTGAAGTCGAATGTCTTGCCCGCACCGATGCCGATGCGTGCCAGCCTGGCGCGAATGGCCGTTTCCTCTGGACCGGGAGGGGCGAACTGCAGTGCGAAGTCCAGGTAGTCGAAGAAGTTGGACTTCGCGAGCGCCTTGTCAATTTTAGGGAACGAGATGGCCGGAGCGGGTGGTGGGGCAGGCTGGTGGAGAAACGCTGACAGCGGCTGCACCTGGTATCCGGCCTGCACTTTCTTCACGTTGTCCATGTCGCCGGAATTGAACAGCTGCGTGCGGAAAATGACGGCCGAGAACTGGGTTGTCGACCGGAACACCTTCTGGATGCCCGGAGGCGTCTCGCCCTTCCAGTCGGGTCCAGCCACCAGGAAGGAGCCGGCGTCATTTCCCGTCGCGCGACTGCCGACGTACCCGTAGTTGAACGTGTTTCCATCGCAGAGTTGCACGCTGAAATAACGCTTCTTGTCGACTGCCGGGACGGTGATGACCTGCGGCTCCGCCCGCAAGTCCAAGAAGGCGAACGAATACGGCGTGTCGCTGTTGGGCGTGACAACGGACGTGTCCTGGTACGTGAAGACCCGCGACTCGTTGGTGAGTTGGTTCAAGGGCGCCTTGTACTGGCTGGAATTGCGGTCGATCGCGAAGTCGTACATCACCGCGTAGTTCATCACGATGGGCAGCCCGTAGATGAAGCCTTCCTCAGCGATGGCTTTCGTCTCCGCGATGCTCGGCCCTGGCCCAGCATCCGGTGCCTTCTCGGCCTGAGAGATGGCGTCATTGGGCTTGGAGCAGCCCAGCATCAAGCTGCCCGTTGCCAAGAGTGCCAGCGTAGCGGGAAGCGCACGCATGGCGCGGCGCGAGACATCTCGTGTGCACGGCATCATCGACTCCTCGGCAGGCGTGGAAGGGTGGGGTGGGGTTTGTAGGCGCTGCGTCAGGACAAGGCGAGTAGATTTTGAGCGCCTCGCGCGAGCCGCCCTGTCGAAGGTGCCCCGACGCTCGCCGCCGGGCCTTGGAATCCGGACTCCAGTGTCCTGTTGCTCCTGGCGGGCCGCGAGGAACTAGGACAAGTGCAGTCCCCTTCGCGACAATCGAGTGGAAAAAGCGATGGCCTGTGTAAACAGTTCAAACGGACACAAGGTGGGGTGTTCTAGGCTGCGAGCCGACCTCAGTCATGCGCCGGCCAGGCTGGCGCTGGGAGAAGCCGAATGCCCCGTTACGTGGTGGAGAGGACGTTCCCGAGTGGTCTGCAGATTCCCATCACGGCAGAGGGTGCCGAGGCCTGCCTGGGCGTCGTTGGCCGGAACGCCGAAGCCGGGGTGACGTGGGTGCACTCCTACGTGAGCGAAGACAAGAAGAAGACGTACTGCGTCTATGACGGGCCCGACCCGGAGGCGATTCGCCGCGTCGCGGAGCGCAACAAGTTGCCGGTCGACAAAATCACCAAGGTGACAGTGCTCGACCCGTATTTCTACCGCTGACGCCGGGGCCCGACGAGAGAAGGGCGACTCCCGCCTTTAGTGCGCTCCGGCCAGGCCAACCGCCCGCTTCGCTGGAGGCGGAGCCACGCGAGCTGCCTCATCCAGTGGCTTGGGCACGGTCTCGACCAGGCCCCCAAACTTGAGCCGCTCCTCGAGGCGGCACGACCAGACAAGTTCGCCCTCGTGGACGGTGACGTCCGGGCAGCCGTCGCACATGTCCTGGCGGCCGTCGGGAAGCACGTCAATCGGCTGAATCACCATGACTGACTGGAAATGGACGGGCTGGCGGACGTCCAGGGGGTGCTTGACGACGTGGCGCAGGTAGCCACCCAAGGCACTCCGCAGCCCTGACTCGAGCGCTCCCAGGGGCAGTAGCCACCGGCTGCGGGCCAGCAGTCCCGGGTGGGTGTACGCGACGTAGCGTCCGGTGAGGAGGTGGTGGCCCGTCTGGACGGCCTCCATGAAGCGTGGGCCGACGTAGCCAAAGACGTGCCCGGGCACCCCGACGCGCCCGGTGAGCAGCCACTTCAGGGAGTTGGGTCGCTCGGTGCCGCCGAGGTACGCGCTGGGGGCAAAGTCCGGGAAGCGGGCCTGAATCCGCGCCACCACCTGTCGCGAGCTGATGTCGATGCGGCGCTGCGTTGGGCTCGCATAGGCCAGGGGTTTGACGTCGATTCGCTTGCCCGTCTGGTAGTAGTCGAAGCTCCCGTCCATCATCGCCGCGCGGTAGGTGATGAAGACCATGGTGTGGATGATGTCGATGTGGTCCTGCGCAAACTGCACCAGGTCCGGGACCTGGTCGAGCGTGTCCTCGTAGACCGTGGAGTTGAAGGCACACGCCAGCCCGCCCACCCTGGCCACCAGCTCGGCCAGCCACAGGCGCAGCGCATTCAGCTCGACCTCCGACTTGTCCTTCCAGCCTGGCCGTCCCTGCTTGGAGTCGACGTGGAAGGTGAGGCCCACCAGGCCCGCCGCCTTCAGCTGACGCAGCAGCGGCTCGGTCAGCGCATGGCCATTGGTGTTGAGAACCGGCTTGTGCCCGCGTTCGGCAACCATGCGGACAATCTCGACGATGTCCGGGTGCATGAGCGGGTCACCACCGGCGATGGAGACCCCGTCGAACTTCCGCCAGCGTGCAAAGACATCCAAGTCCTCCGAGACTTCTTCGAGGGATTTGTGCTCGTTCACGTTCTCCCGGTAACAGCCGTCACACGCCAGGTTGCACTTGGCCGTCGGCTCCAGCCACGCGATGACGTTGTCCGAAAAACTCCAGGGGAGCCGGTAGAGGGCCCGATGGTCGAGTGCTTCAGTCATGCAGCTCTCTCCTCATGGAAGAGTTGGCCATAAGTGAACGAAGGGCCACCCGCCTTGACCGGCGTCAAGGCGCAAGCGGGAGGCATTGACAGAATTCATCAGTTGCGCCCACGTTGGAGCCTTGCGCCCGCCCACCTTTGCTGCCGCCGTTGCCAGCTGCGAGGACTGTGTCATCGGCAAGGCGTCTTCGCACCGCTGCCCGTTCGCGCCCCAGCAGCTGCCGGCGCGTGCGGTCGTCTGTCACCAGGGTGAGGCGCCCGGCAGGGTCGTCTTCGTCCGGGAGGGCGTGCTGGCCCTCGCCTCGACGGACGCCGCGGGCGGCGAGGGTGCGCTCGCCCTGCGGGGGCCCCGTTCCTTGCTTTGCGTCGAGGCCCTCCTCGGCCTGCCAGCACCAGCGGAAATCCGCGCACTCTCCGACGTGAAACTCTGCAGTCTCTCCTCGGCAAGGCTGGCTGACTGGGTCGGGCCAGAGTCCTCGCCGGCCCGGGCCATGGTGTCGCTCCTCCTCCTGGAACTCCAGCAGCGCCAGCTGGACCTGGGCTGGCTCGAGGGGAAGAGCCTGACGCGGGTCGCGCGCTACTTCCTCGCGCGGGATTTGTGGCCCGAGGACGACCGGCCGGTTCGCAAGCAGACACTGGCCCGCCTCCTCGGAATGCGGCCCGAAACGTTGTCTCGGTGCCTGCGTCAGCTGGTGAGGCGGGGAGTCATTGACGCCGGACGCGGGCATCGCGTGAAGGACGTCGTCGCCCTCAATGCTCTCTCGGCTGTACGGAACTGACGGCCCCCACGCCCGGGTTCAGGTTCGGGGGAAGCAGCGGGGGCAGTGGTTCGCGCAGTCGGTCCTGCACCCAACCCTCCTCTCCGCGCTCGGCGATGGCTGTCAGCTGCGCTTGCAGCTGCCCTTCGCAGTACGGCAGCAAGTCACTGAAGTGGAGGTAGAGGACGGAGAGGGTCGCCAGCGCTTCGAGACCAGCTGGATTCTTCCGGACGACTCGGCTGACAGCCCGCCAGAAGGGTCCACGGATGGCCCGGCTGCGCGTCGCCGTCCAGCAGAGCCGGAAGAAGGTTCGGACGTTGCGAAGGAACAGCCGGCCGCCTGCGAAGAGGTTGGGGATAGTGTTCAGCCGGACGGCCACGTCCGCACACCTCTCGAAGTAGCGCTCGGGCGCGAAGGCGTGACGAAGCACCCGGAGGAGGTCGAGGAGGACGAGGCTCGGGGAGCGCTTCGTCCGGAACTGAATGCCGGCAGAAATCTGGTCCCGGACGTTCTCGTCGTCGAAGGCACGTGCCTTCGGGAAGAGGCGTCCTTCGCGGTCAAGGCGGCGCGACAGCTGGGTGCCGGGAAGCGGGTAGACGACTCCCGCCATCACCCAGGGGATGGAGGTGGCGTCGATGCACTTGAGGATTTGCTCGCCGATGTCCGCCGCCTCGTTGTCCAGGCCCAGGAGAAAGCCGGAGTGGACCGTGGCGCCGGCGAGTCGGTAAATCCGGTCGACTGCCTCCGGGACCGGAAGGCCCAGGTTCTGCGGCTTGCCGGCCGTCTTGAGGGCTGCTTCGTCCGGCGTCTCGATGCCCACCAGGAGGTACTTGAAGCGGGCCGTGCGCAGCAGGCCGAGAAGTTCCTCGTCCTTCGCGATGTTGAGCGTGACGCTGGTCGAGAACTGGAACGGATGACCATGCGCCTCCGACCAGAGGATGACTTCGCGCAGCAGCGTCTTGGCCTTGACGACGTGGCCCACCAGGTTGTCGTCGAAGAAGTCCACCTGGCCCCGGTAGCCGAGGCGGTACAACTCCTCCAGCTCGGCGAGTATCTGCTCGGGCTGCTTGGTGCGGTAGCTGTGCTGGAAGAGGTCAATGACGTTGCAGAATTCGCAGTGGTGCGGGCAGCCGCGTGAGTACTGGATGCCCAGGTACAGGTAGTCGCGGTGGTTAATCAGGTCGAAGCGGGGGATGGGGCTCTGCGCGAGGTCAGCCGATTCCTCCGCGCGGTAGATGCCCGAGGTAGCGCCGCGGGCCAAGTCCGCCAGCAGCTGGGGGACGGTGCACTCGCCCTCGTCCAGACAGAGGAAGCTGGCGCCCGCGCTCTCGTAGATGGCCGGGTGGAGGGTGGCGTCGGGGCCGCCCACGACGACGCGTTTCCCCAGCGCCACCACCTCGCGGATGACGGCCAGCGCGCGCTGGCGCTGGACAATCTTGCTTCCCAACAGCACCAGGTCCGCCCAGTCCAGGTCCTCGGCGCGCAGCGGCCGGACGTTTTCGTCGACTAGCCGGACGTCCCACTCCGCCGGCAGCAGCGCCGCGACGGTGAGCAGGCCGAGCGGTGGGGTCATGTACTTGACCCCCACCAGCGCGCAGACTTTTTCGAAATTCCAGAACGAGAAGCTGCTGAACTTCGGCCAGATGAGGAGCGCCTTCATCGGCACCCCGGGACTTCGCCAAGTTGGGTCATTGTGCGCACTGTCGCCGCGCTGACCACCGAAGCGCATTGACCGGAGTCAAAGCGTGCGCGGGCGCGGGCGTCCGCGGGTCTCAGCCCAGGCCGGGCAGCGCGCCCTCCAGAGCCATGCGCGCGGGCACGTAGTGCGTGATGGCCGCGGGGTCGATTCCGGCGCCAAGCAGGGTGACCTCCGAAAGGCCGCTCGGCTCGAACGCGTCGTGCAGCAGGGCGGCCTGCACTTGAGCCGGCGTTGCCGCCTGGAACGCGGCACGGCAGTTCCAGGGCGAGGCGCACGAAGTGCTGGGGGCGGGACGGCCGACCGCGTCGGTCTTCCCCGCATGTCGCTTCACCACGAGGGCCCACGCCCACTGGCACCAGGTCTCCGCCTCGGGCAGGCCCGTCACGGACAGCCTTCCGGTGTGGCCGGGGAGCGCCGCCTTCCCGTGTCCTGTGCATTGGCGAGACGGCGGTGGGCGCCCAGGCGGAGAACCCTGGGGCAAGCCCAGCGGAGCCGCCGGCGTTGACGGGACTTCACGGGCCGTGATGAAACGCCGCGCTGCCCCTTGGGCTACACGCCGTTGCCCGGGACCGCGCCCGCTGTCATGCCAGACATCATCCACGTCAGACTTCCCGATGGGACGGAGAAGGCCACCCCGGCCGGGACGCCCATTGCTGACTTCGTCAAGACGCAGATTGGCGCAGGCCTGGCCAAGGCGGCGGTGCTGGCCCGCTTCAACGGCCAGTTGGTCGACCTCGCGACGCCCCTGAAGGAGGACGGGAAGCTGGAGGTGCTGACGAGCAAGGCTCCCGAGGCGCTGGACACCATCCGGCACGACGCTGCTCACGTGGTGGCCAGTGTGGTGCAGAGGCTGTTCCCGGGGACGCAGGTCACCATCGGCCCGACCATTGAAGAGGGCTTCTACTACGACTTCTTTCGCGAGACGCCCTTCACCCCCGAGGACCTGGCCCGCATCGAAGAGGCGGCCAACCAGGAGTTGGCGAAGGACCTCCCCTTCGTGCGCACGGAAGTGTCCGCCGATGAGGCGGTGCGCCTCTTCGCGAGCAACGGCGAGACCTTCAAGGTGGAGATTGTGCAGGACATCGTCGCCAAGGGGGCGAAGACGCTGTCCCTCTACCGGCACGGGGACTGGGTGGACTTCTGCCTGGGCCCGCACGGTCCTTCCACGGGGAAAATCGGTGTTATCAAGCTGCTCTCCTCCAGCGGAGCTTACTGGCGGGGGGACCATCGCAACCCGATGCTGCAGCGGATTTACGGCACGGCCTTTTTCGACAGGAAGGCCCTCCAGGAATGGCTCACGCGCCAGGAGGAGGCGAAAAAGCGCGACCACCGCAAGCTCGGCAAGGAGCTGGACCTCTTCCAGTTCCATCCCTACGCACCAGGCGCCGCCTTCTGGACGCCGAAAGGGACGGTGCTCTACCAGCTGCTGGCCAAGCGGATGCTCTCCTGGACTGCCGGGGACGGCTACCTGGAAGTGAAGACGCCGCTGCTCTTCAGCAAGGCGCTGTGGGAGTTGTCCGGGCACTGGGGGAAGTACCGGGAGAACATGTTCCTGGTCCTGGACAGCGAGACCGGCGAGCACGACTTCAGCCTGAAGCCGATGAATTGCCCGTCGCACCATCTGCTGTACGGCTTCAAGAAGCACAGCTACCGGGACCTGCCGCTGCGGCTGTCGACCCAGGACGTGCTGCATCGCAACGAGGCTTCGGGCTCGCTTGGCGGGCTGACGCGGGTGCGCCAGTTCGCCCAGGACGACGCGCACATCTACTGCACCGAGGCCCAGGTGGCCTCGGAGGTGAAGCGCTTCATCCAGCTTCTGGACCGCGTCTACTCCGCCTTCGGGCTCAGCTACGTGGCCAAGCTCGGAACGCGGCCCACCCAGCGCCTCGGTGACGACGCCTTCTGGGACCACAGCGAGGGGCAGCTGCGGACCGTCCTGGACGGGCTGGGGGTGAAGTACTCGGACAACCCGGGCGGCGGGGCCTTCTACGGCCCGAAGCTGGACTTCGAGATTACCGACAGCATCGGCCGGGCCTGGCAGCTGGGCACCGTCCAGCTCGACCACATCGCCAAGGAGCGTTTCGGCCTGACGTACGTCGGAGAGGACAATGCCGAGCACGGGCCAGTGGTGCTGCACCGGGCCATCTACGGGAGCTTCGAGCGCTTCATCGCCATCCTCGTCGAGCACTACGCAGGCGCGTTCCCGACCTGGCTCGCACCCGTGCAGGTGGCCCTCGTCACCGTGGCGGACCGGCATCTGCCCTGGGCGCGCGCGGTGCTGGACCGGCTGCGCGCCGCCGGGTACCGCGCCGAGCTTGACGAGCGGGGGATGACGCTCAACGCGAAAATTCGCGAAGCCCAGCTGCAGAAACTTCCATTCACCCTGGTCATCGGCGACCGCGAGGTGGAGGCCCAGGCCGTCGCGCCGCGCCGGTACGGGGGCGAAGACCTCAAGACGATGCCCGTGGAGGCCTTCCTGTCGCTGTTGGGCACCGAGGGCGCCCCTCCCGCTTGAAGTTGGTCCGCCTCTCCCCGTTGCTACAACGCTTCCCCGAGGAGGTTCCTTTGCAAGTCGTCACGCCGTGGCTGCGCCAGCGCTGGCTGTCCTGTGCCGTCGCTTTTGCCCTCGCCCTGCCTCAGGGCGCCGGCGCCCAGCCCACCGGGCCGAAGAAGCCGATGCTGGTGGAGGTGGACCTGACGGACGCGCCACGCCGGCTGTTTCACGCCCACCTGGTGCTGCCCGCGACCGCTGGCCCGCTGACACTGGTCTACCCGAAGTGGGTTCCGGGCGAACACGAGCCCAGCGGACCCGTGGTGGACGTGGCCGGGCTGGCCTTCCGCGCCGGAGGGGCGGTCCTTCCGTGGCGGCGCGATGACGTGGACATGTTTGCCATCCGGGTCGACGTGCCGGCCGGCGCCTTGGAGCTGGAGGTCAGCTTCGACCTGATTTCCCCGCCCCCGGGCATCAACGGCTTTTCGGCCGGGGCCTCGGCCACCGCCAATCTGGCGCTGTTGAGCTGGAACCAGGTGGTGTTCTACCCGGCCGGGGTCGAGCCACGGAATGTGCCCGTCCAAGCCAGCCTGAAGCTTCCCGCCGGGTGGGCCTTCTCCTCGGCGCTGGCGCCCATCTCGGCTGCACGGAGAACAGCCGGGTCCGTCACCTTTGCGCCGGTCTCGCTCAGCCGGCTGGTGGACTCCCCGGTGCTGACGGGCGCCCACCTCCGCGAGGTGCCGCTCGGGACTGTGGATGGGGCGCCGCATTTCCTCGCGGTCGCGGCCGAGACGCAGGGCGAGACCGAGTTGACCGCGCTGCAGAAGGCTGCCTTCGAGAGGTTGGTGGTCGAGGCCAACACTCTCTTCGGGGCGCATCACTACGACAGCTACCGCTTTCTCGGGTCGCTGAGTGACTCCGTGGCGCACTTCGGGCTCGAGCACCACCAGTCGAGCGATGACCGTGTCCAGGGGCGCACCCTGGTGGACCCGGACCTCTTCCTGGCCAGCGCCTCCCTGTGGGCCCACGAATACAGCCACTCCTGGAATGGCAAGTACCGGCGGCCCGTGGGGCTCGCCACGCCCGACTACCAGCAGCCGATGAAGGGGGAGTTGCTCTGGGTGTACGAGGGTCTCACCCAGTACCTGGGCAGTGTCCTCGGCGCCCGGAGCGGACTGCTGCCTGGCGTGAATGGGCGGGACAGCATTGCCCTGCAGGCAGAGGACATGCAGCAGCGTCGCGGCAGGGTATGGAGGCCCCTGGCCGACACGGCCATCGCGGCCCCGATTCTGTACAGCGCTCGACCCGACTGGCAGGCGTGGCGTCGCAGTACCGACTTCTACGAAGAGGGGACGCTGCTCTGGCTCGAGGTCGATGCAACCATCCGGGAAAAGACGAAGAATGCCCGGTCGCTCGACGACTTCTGCCGTCGCTTCCACGGCGGAAAGAGCGGGGGCCCGGAGCTCAAGCCGTACACTTTCGAGGATGTCGTGGCCGCCCTCACGGAGGTCGCTGCCTTCGACTGGCGCGGCCTTCTCGAGAAGCGGTTGAACGCACTCTCCCCGGAAGCGCCCCTGGCGGGCCTCGAGGCGGCGGGCTGGAAGCTGGCTTATGGCGCAGAGCGCACGGCGCTGCAGCGAGCGCGGGAAGCGGCCGAGAAGCTGATGGACCTGCGGGCGGCCCTCGGCCTGGTGGTCGACCTGCGCGAAGGTAACGTCGGGGACCTCATCGACGTCGTGCCCGACTCGCCGGCGTTCCGGGCGGGCCTCGGTCCGGCCATGCGCCTGGTGGCCGTCAACGGGCGGAAGTTCTCCGAGGAGGGGCTGCGGATGGCGGTGGCCCGGAGCGCCGCCGAGCCCGTGCAGCTGCTGGTGGAGAACGCGGAAACCTTCCGCACCTACCCACTGGACTACGCCGGGGGGGCGCGGTACCCGCACCTGGAGCGGCTGCCAGGGCGAGCCGACCTGCTCTCGGCCATCCTGGCTCCCCGGACCTCCCCCGCCCCCGCGAAAGGGCCGTGAAGGGGCCCGCGGGAGGCCCGCCCGACTCCTTGGAGGCCGGGGTGGCTTGACTTGGAGCGTCGGGCGGGTATTTTGCGCCCTCTTTTTCGGCCCCTCCGGTGCTAGGGGAGGGGTCTACCCAGGCTGGAGGTCGACTCACATCGCTCGTGACCAGAGAACAAATCGGCGCATCCGTGCACGCGAAGTGCGCGTTGTCGGTCCGGCCGGTGAACAGCTGGGTGTCCTGACGATTGAAGCAGCGCTGGAGAAGGCCAACGAAACCGGGATGGACCTTGTCGAGGTCAACCCGATGGCCAAGCCTCCAGTCTGCAAAATCATGGATTACGGCCGCTTCAAGTACGAGGAGAAGAAGAGGGCCTCGGAAGCGAAGAAGAAACAAGTCGTCGTTCACCTGAAGGAAGTGAAGCTGCGGCCGAAGACCGAGGAACACGACTACGAATTCAAGGTCCGCAACGTGAAGCGCTTCCTCGAAGAGGGGAACAAGGCGCGCATCACCATCATGTTCCGC
>Ga0209048_10002908_pt1 | contig 16811 bp, 12 predicted proteins | sample FrelakmetCRP12CR_FD_187146 | JGI IMG/M metagenome (GOLD analysis project Ga0209048, IMG submission 187146) | Freshwater lake sediment microbial communities from the University of Notre Dame, USA, for methane emissions studies - CRP12 CR (SPAdes)... | ecosystem: Environmental > Aquatic >... | reverse complement strand
CCGGAGTACCAACGGTATATAGCGTCAATAATTTTGTGAGCACCGTATTGTCACTGTCTATGATGTAGTGCCCGCCGCTCTTGGGCTGAGGCAATTGATTAAGAACCGAAAGCAAACCGAGACGAGATCCCCCAGGAAGCTCATTGAAATAAGCCGACCCAAACTGATCGGCCGCGATTCGCCCATAAACAATAAATGTACTGAATTGATTGACAGCAGCAATTGCACCAATTGCACAGACTGCCAATGACAGAGTGATCGTACCTATGGTTCGAAACGACCTAACGCGAGGGAGTTTCAACCAAGCAACATGACGCTGCGATCCATCAAACCTGATACGCGCGATGATTAGCGCGACCGCAGTTGCCAGAAAGGCAGACAGAAATGGTTGAAGATACAACACTGCTTTGAATATGCCAAAATCGGCTTGCCGCCAGAGAAGTGACAAAGCCGCGGTGGACAGAACAGCGACGATACAGGCTGAAAGCCTGCGATGACGCAGGGCGCTTACCAATGCTGCGGCGGCCAAGCCGAATAGCACAAAGCTGAGCATCAGTTTCCAGTTTGGTAGCTTGTCCTGGCCTATAATTGGCGACAGGCCCCAAAAGCTCGATAGGCCTTCCTTGATGAGGAAGTAAGGAAAAACGAGGACATCCGAAGGATACGCGGTGCTCCCTTTTTGAAGCTGGTACTGCATGGACCGCACAAAGAGTTGTACGTAACTACCTGACAGCAGTGCAATACACGAGAAAACGGCAACAGCTGAGACGATCAATCGCTTCCAAGTCGCAAGCAGCGCGCGTGGATGCAAAAGGAGATAAAGTCCAATCGCCGGCAGCACCAAGACGAGCACTTCAAAATACCAAATGAAGAGCGCGAAGAGCAAGCAGCCGGCAGCGGACGCTCTGCTCACCATCTCTCGCGCGTTAGGACGCCATGGATCAACCAATATGGCCAGCAGACCGGCAGCTTGCCCAAGTCCGCCGACTTGGGCCAACAATTCGCTATAGGTGCTAAATCCAATGAGCGGGTTTATAGCGCCAACGATAACCGCTGTTATCGCAATGATACGCCGCGGTTGCTCGGTGGTGACAAGCCCAGCCGCTGCCGCGATGAGCGTGGCATGCAATGCGATCATGGTTGGCATGAATATCAGGGCGACGTTGATGTGAAGCACGCTGGCGATAACCGCGAGCATCAAATCTCCACCATAGCGACTGTTCAGCGTGAGATGCCAATACAATTGGCTCATGTCGCTGCCATCGAGAATCGCCTTGACCACCGGAGGCTCGAAATAGCCGTAAGACTTCAACCGTGTTGCGGAGAGCGCGTAATTGGCCATGTCGTCATTAGCATAACCAAGCCAATTGAGGCCGTGGACCAGCCCTGGCCAGTCAACCAACGCAATGGCGAGAAAAAGTAGGAGCAGAAGCAAGCCGTTGGTGACAATGTATTCGCTGCGGAATGACAAGGAACGACGTCTATAGGCCAGTAGCGACGTGAGAATCGAACCAAGAACAAGAATGGCGATCTGCCAAGCAGCGAACGATTGGACAGGATACCCATTACGGTTGATCAGAAAGGTAGGAATTGTCACAAGGGCCACGCCCATCGACGGCGCCAGGAGCGTGCGTACGATCAGTGATCGCTCGCTCGCCAATACCGCTAAGGGCCCGAAGCCGATCACGCCGCAAGTTAAAAAAAGCCCGATAGAAATGAGTGCAGCGTCCATTGGCGTTCCGCAGTCGCAGGCCGACCCTCAGGCCGATACGGCACGATTGGCCGGTAGTTAGGCATCAAGTCAACTGAAAAATCGGTATTGCGTCAGCGAATTGTGGCAAGCCAAGGTCGTGCATAATTGACGTAACCTTCAAAGTACTATCTCGCCTCAATTTCAGATGAAGTAACGATTGCGTTCCCGGGACATCACACGGCGCCCCATGATTGTCGAAATCTCTACTTCTCCAGCCAAGGACGGGTGATTTGTTGGATAGCTATTTTTTTTAATTGAGTACACTTCAAATCCCAGGATTGCGAGCAGATCGGTGTAGAGCTTGGTTGATAGATGCCACCAAGCATCGTAGTTCGCTGAGTCCGGCGCTGAGAGGAAGACTGCAAGCGGCTTGTCCGACTCGAAGGAGCCTTCGGTTATGACCAGCCATTCGTCACAAACGCTGGCCGCATTGACGAGCGCCCCTATCGGATCGCGCAGGTGCACCAGGACTTGGCCTAGGAATACAATATCGAATGGGCCAAATTCGTCTGGGAAACGATATATATCCCCGTAGAAGACCCTAGCTTTCGAGTTGAGCAGGGAATGGCTCAACCAATAGGAGCTTTTTATTTGCCTATACATCTCGTCGGAGTTGCTTAGAAAGGTCCGTAAGTCTCCGATCAACTTCTTGGGGACTGGCTGTCGCCGAAATCCCGAATCGAGATCGAAGGAGGTAACAACGGCCCCACGCTTTTCTGCCTCGAAGGAGATGAAGCCGCTCGCCGAGCCGACGTCCAAAAACGTGCGGCCGTTTAGATCATCGAATCCAACGTAATCAGCAAATCGCCCGCGCAGATCCCAACCATTTCCTTGGTTGATCACACCAAGGCCGGGTAACTCTATTACATGGTAGAAAAAGCAATCATCGACGCTGCTTACGATCCATGGTTCGACCCATCCCTCGGTCATGATTAACTCCCTCGCGCTTCCCAGGCTTCTTGCATGTCCACAATATCATTATCATTTATTTCCTAAAGCCGCCCTTTCACGTCAGCGGCAAGGGCCGGTGATGCTTTCAAGGGCAGGCGCGGCACTCAAAAGATAGCTGGGACTATTGGAGCAATCGGCAGCATGCGTAGAATTCCTATGACATCAGACATGGGATAGAAAAACAATAACCACGAGAACGCAACGCAGGTCTGAGTGATAACCCAGCCTAACGCACTTCTTATGAGATTAATCGCCAGATGAATAGCGGGTGGTCGAGTTGCTAGCCGCGCCAAGAGCGAGGCCAAATATTGTGCTGCGTTCGAAGCAATCATCGAGGAACCCGACAGTCTGATCGCGACCTTCAATGCGCTTTTGATGGTCGCGTGCGCGGCGTTCGGCCAGCAATTCAAGATCTCGTCGATACTCTGCTTGATGAAATGTCCGACGATCAGCAAGACGCCGTGAAAAATACCCCATAGAACAAAATGCCAAGCAGAACCATGCCAAAGACCGCAAAGCGCCATAGCCAATGCAAGGTTTAGGGCTCTGCGCACCTGCGACCCACGCGCACCACCGAGCGGGATGTATACGTAATCACGAATCCAGGTTGACAACGAAATGTGCCATCGCCGCCAGAAGGCCGAAGGAGAGGTTGCCACGAAAGGAAAGCTAAAATTCTCTGGTACCCGGACTCCCCATAATCGTGCCAAGCCGATTGCCATATCCGAATAAGCACTAAAATCCATGTAAATCCGGATATAGAGCAGCAAACAAAGATAGATGACGTCTGAACCACAAAGGATCGCGTCAGGCAGGTAACGAGTTGCGACCAGCGTCGCAACTGGGTCGGCGACAAGAAATTTTTTAATGAAACCGAAGATGATTCGCCGCATCCCGAATACGACATCTTCCCTATTCGGTACGGGCATTAGCTCAATTTGCGGAATGATGTTCTGAAATCGAATGATTGGACCGGCAGCCATGCGTGGATAGAAGAAGCTGAAAATCGCGAAATGTAGCGGGTTGCGCACCGGCTGCGCGCCTTTCATCACTTCCGCTAGGTAGTGACAGAATTCGAATGCAAAAAACGAGATACCAAGAGGGACAAAGACCGCGCCGACGGTACCGACTTGTGCTGTGATAGTGGTGACAACGGGCTGTGGAAGGAAACTAGCCAAAGTCTCCGATATCATGCCTGTATAACGAAAATAGATCAGAGCGAGAATGGGGAGCGCGAGGGTTACTACCAAGACATAACGCCGTTTCGGTTCCGCAGAACCGACGATGGCGCCGAGATACACTGTCGTTGCCAAGATAATGACCACGAGGAGGTTTAGAAGGCCCGAAAAATGGTAGTAAAAGGCGATGGATGCTACGAGCAGCAGCCAACGCCGCCCCGACGCCCATTTCACCGTCGCCAAGAGAACGCTGAACGTAATTATAGTGAAAACTAGGAACCATGGAGTCGTGAAGAGCATTCGATCCTTTTGATATGCTGACGAATATTGGTGCGGGAATCGGCAGTACTCAGAGCACTAACAGCATGAACCGCGAGGCTATTGACGCATCTGATTAATACCGATAGTGCGGTCCTCGTTCAACGGCAGGTAATTGCCAATGTGGCCCGTTACCACACCTATAACTTCGCAATCGACATCATGAGTACTCGCTGCGACTGATGATCAGACCGCCAAGCACACTCATCATGCTAATAGGCATAATTACGGGCCTGCAGGTCGCGCGGGTTTTCCCCGCACCGCCGGTATTTTCGGACCGGTTCGGCCGGTTGACCCACTACCAATCGTATGAAAACAACTACTTTGCTAGTTTACGTAGTTTCACTGAACACGTCGCTCGAGTTGTGGATTCAGGGCGCACCCCTGTCATTGTTCTCGGCGATTCAGCTATTCGCGGAACTTGTGCTGCCGGCGATAACGTTTGGACCGCACGCTTGCAGCAACATCTAGCGTTGGTCGACCCATCGCTGTCGGTCATCAACTTTGCACAAAATGCTGGAGATCTTTTGGCGCCGTACTTTTTCTATCATTTCTACAAGAAGTTCCCGCAGGCGATTTTTGTGTTAGGGTGGCATCATACGAATGCTTCGATGTTGCGGCATCCTTTCCATTTTTGGCTCACCAGCGAAATTATTCTTCGAGATGGCCGTGACAATCCGGCCGTAGCAATAGGCCTAGACGAGACGCCGATCAACTCTACTAGCCCGACCGAGTGGCTGTCGTTGGTGATGGCAGCCATGAACATTGTCGCGCCTTATCTCGACCTGGGCAACCATCTGCGATACTGGGCGTTTGGCAATCTCTCGATTTCCTCGCAACATAATCCGATTTTAACGTCACTTGCTTCCGATACGAATGATGAACCGGAAATTTCTAGCTTTACGGCCAAGCCAGATCCAAAGTTTAATACGTCAATGTCCCAAATTTATTGGGGAGTTGTGGAATCTTTAAAGACGTTTGTCGAACGTCCCCGGAACGAGGTGCAGAAGTATTTTGATAAAGAGTATGGCCCAGCATACCGCGATCGTTTGCTGATCGTTACGTTCGATATCAATCCTTATTTCGCAATTCCGGCCGAGCCGCAAGTGTTGGCAGCTCGAGACAGGTATTGGAAATTGCTGAGAGAACGCATGGCCGAGGTGCCTGGGCTGAACTGGACAGCGCTGACCGCTGGCGCGGGCGAATTGTCGGTGGACGACTTTTGTGATATCGGACATCTATCGGTTCCTGGCCAGGCAAAATTGGCTGAACGTGTCGCCAATGCATTAAGCGCAATGCCGGCGGTCCGGAACCGCACCAAAAAGCAAGGGGTGCAATGAAGTTTTCACAATACCTGACGATTTGGCTAGTCGGGGTAGGGCTAGGCGTAGGATTGTTGGTGGTGTTTTACGGTATGTCGCTTCCAGCTAAGCCTTTCATTTACGTCGGATTTTAATTGTGTGAAAATTTAACAGGTTCTTGCCATGTGCGAAGCATACCTTCGTGGCCATCTCGAAAATTATCTGGTGTCATTGAGAGAGAAAAACCTTCCTAAAGGAACTCGCTCGTGTCGTCGATGATCATCGCCATGTCTTTTGCCGATAGCCCATTGCGCCCGATCTAGGCATGAGATGGGCGTCATGGATTATTTGTTCTGGCTGAAGGTCTTATAAATATTTAGTGAAGAATGCCTTTGATGTATTCCTATTCGTCGGATAAGGCTGCTCACGTCCTCGCACCGGATCTGTGAGCATTACGATATCGCTCTTTGGCACAAGCTGAAGTACGATATTCTGCGGCGTCGCAAAAATTCCGTGTGTGCTGTGGTCCAATAGTGGATCGAAGTTGTTCGTGAAAGTGTTCATAGCCGAAAAGATTGACGGTCCCCCAATTCAGATAATCCACAATCGTGTCAGATAAAATTGTCGGCCGAAATAGTCCATGATTGGTAACATAACGATCGATGGTCTCGTAAATGGCGATAACGTTGGTGAGGTTAGAGTGCGACCACAGTCGGTCCGCTGGACAGCAACAATTGCGGCAGATACTTTCGCTGCTCGACTGCAATCCATCAAACGACGCGGTTTGCTCACGAAATGGCCCACAAGATCCAACCTAATTTTGGTTTGCATTTGCTGGCGCTTCTTTCCTTGTTCGGGTTCGAAGGAGGAATTTTTTACCACGTCGTGGCGGATCAGATTGCGCCCTTTTACCCGCCATATTACGATCAGGCCTCCTACTATTTTGGCGTCTATGAGCTCGTCGAGCGTATTCGAGCCCATGGCTGGATCGAACTCCTCCTCGAATTTGCTCCGCCCAAGCATGCTTTCGGCGCAAGCTTCTTGGCGCAGGGCGCGGTGCTTGCGCTTATCGGCGGAAATACACGGACCTCGATCCTGAGTCTCAATCTCGTTTATTTCATCGCGCTCCAGATTGCTCTGTTCGAGGCCGTCCGACGAAAAACGGACGATATTGCCATGGCTTGGGTCGCGATTGCCTTATTGGTGCCGCTGGCAACAATTTTCAGCATCTATGGCGGCATCTACGATTTCAGGGTCGACTTTACTGCACTCTGTTTCTACGGCATTTGGACCTGTGTCCTCCTATGGTCTGAATCCTTCCGGTATCGCAATAGATCGGTTGTTGTCGCCGCGGTTTCTGTGATGCTGGTTTCATTGCGGTTCATCACCGCCGTTTACGTGGCGCTGATTTTCGTATGTCTTTTTCTTACATTCGTCATCGGAATGTGGCGCGGCGCAGCACCTTTCCGGCGCGGCATGGCGGCGCGACGTTTGCGCAACATTATCATCACAGGGGTCTTAACTGCGATTGTTGTCGGTCCCCTGCTGTTTGCAGCGAAAGACATAATCTATTTCTACTACGTGATTGGTCATATCATTACCGGTGAGAAATACATTCGCGCGAGGGAGCTGGGGCTCCACACCATTAGTGATCATATCAGCTATTACCCACGATCAGTATTCCTGCAACACGTGGGAGCGGCTGGCCTCGTCCTATGGAGCATTGCAGGAGTTGCGATTGCGGCAGGTGCGTCGTGGTTCGATAGACTTTCGCTTTCGAATGGTATCGCCCGACTCCAGCGGTTTCAGCTCGAATTTTTAACTCTTGCCCTTGTGATCATCGTGCCGCTGGCGATCCTGACGATCGACATTGCGAAGTCTCCGGTCGTTGGCGGAATCGTTGTCATTCCGCTTCTGATGGTGGTGGTGTTGTTCTGTGCAGCTCTGTGGCCGCATCGCCTGAAGCCACCTGTCATCGCCGATGTTTCAGCGGAACAGCCGAGCAAATTCACGCGTTTCGCAATAACCCGGCGCTGGGTATCGGCGAAATCCTTGAAGGCGATTGTTTGCGCGGGACTTCTGGTGGCGGCATTGGTGAGCTTCACTCGACATGGGACAGTCCGGCAACAATATATGGAGCGCGGTGATCTCGAGCATGTTGCAATAATAAACAAAGCCATCGCACGCTATGTTGTTGAAAACACGATTGTTGATCCCAAGCTCTCGGTCGATCGGGTGGTTGACTATTTGAACCTGCCGACTGTTAGGCTCGCTACCTACGAGAGCTTTGGGAAGATTATCTATTATGATGGACGTTTTGGCCAAGGCGCGAACGGACTCGTCGCCACGCCGCGCGAGCTTGCGCTGCAGCTAATCGCGGACAGCGACGTCATCGTGCTGACAGACCCGATCCGCGGACGCGAAGCGCCTTACCCGATTAATACCAAGATTCGGGAATATTGGGATGAGCTGCGGAACTGGACGGTGCAAAATCGCAGATTGCTAGTTTCAGTCGATATCCTCGGCATCCCGCACCGGGCTTACGTGAAAGCTCCCTCAAAGGACGGCCGCCTGGAGAAGCTGACGACGGGGATGGCGTGGTCGGAGTTCCGACTATTCGGTGACGCGCGGGGGCGCAATCCATCTCGTCGACCTGATCCTGTGGCTGACCGTGCATCTCCAATAATGCGAGCTTCGAACGCGACGAAAATCTCCCCAGGACCATCAATTACGATTGCTTCGAGACGATAGTTGTTGCAGCGAAGTGCTGGCATAAAGCGGTTCGTCTCACCTTGATTGTCGCGCGGCAAGCGTGTAATTGTGGCCGGGTGTGGTTGTGCGATCGCTGCCAGAAGCGGTATCTTATATTCTTTGGCGGAGCGAAATGGCGGAGTCGAATAAATGAAATTTTAGACTGATTTTACATCGCATGCTAGCAACATCCTTTGCTGCCGATCGAATGCCTGCCTAAAAGCACGAGCCATCGTCTACTGCGTATCTGACGGTCCTGGCCGGAGTTCTGACGTGCCTTCAATTCCGATTTCATCGCAATGACTCCGCACCTGCCGAATGTGGTCGTAACCGGTGGAGCTGGCTATGTCGGCCATGTTCTCACGCCGCGCCTGCTTGTTGCCGGGTACAACGTCACGGTCTATGACAAGCTCTATTTCGGCTGCCGGCTCCCGAACGACCCGCACCTGCGGGTGATTCGGGGTGATATTCGCGACACGGCGAAGCTCTCGGAAGCATTTGAAGGCCAGGATGCAGTCCTTCATCTTGCCTGCATCTCCAATGATGCGAGCTTCGAACTCGACGAAAATCTCTCCAGGACCATCAATTACGATTGCTTCGAGGCGATAGTTGTCGCAGCGAAGAGTGCTGGCGTAAAGCGGTTCGTCTATTGCTCGTCGAGCTCTGTGTACGGTTTTAGCGATTCCCCGGACGTCACCGAAGAACATCCGTTGGTGCCCCTGACGCTCTATAACAAGTTCAAAGGTATGTGCGAGCCGACTTTGTGGAAGCACAAAGCCGATGACTTCACGTGCACTGTGGTTCGTCCTGCGACACTTTGCGGGTACAGTCCTCGCACTCGGCTAGATCTATCGGTTAACATTCTCACTAACCATGCAATCAACAAAGGAATTATTACCGTGTTTGGCGGCAGCCAGATGCGCCCGAACCTTCACATCGAGGACATGGTGGACGCCTACGAGCTGATGCTGACAGCACCGCGAGAGAAGATTCATGGCGAGGTCTTTAATATTGGCTTCCAGAACTACTCCATTGCCGACATAGCGAGGATCGTAAAGAAAGTTGTCGAGGAGGAAATGCCGGAGAGGGGCGAGGTCAGTATCGTCACGACTGCCTCCAACGACACGCGCTCCTATCACGTCAATTCCGACAAAATCCGGCGCGTACTCGGTTTTGTGCCCAAACGAACGATAGAGGACGCTGCACGCGACCTGGGCCGGGCATTTCGCAACCAGCTCCTGCCGAACAGTTTCGAAGACGACTGGTATTACAACGTTCGCACCATGAAGAGGATTGGCGCGACATGAGCACTGCGCGCAAGGTCGCCGTCGTCACGGGAGGTGCCGGATTTATAGGCAGCCATATGGTCGACTTGTTGATTGCACGCGACTTTCGCGTTCGAGTGATCGACAATCTGATCGGCGGGCGGAGGGCCAATATCGCGCAGCACGCGAATAATCCCAACGTTACCTTCGCTTCTGCGGATATTCGAAGCGTCAAGCCTGGCAACCCTCTGTTTCGGGATGTCGATTACGTCTTCCATTTTGCCGGCATCGGCGATATCGTCCCGTCGATCGAGCAGCCCGTTGAATACATGTCGGTCAATGTCCAGGGCACTGTGCACATGTTGGAGTGCGCCCGACAGGCCGGCGTCAAGAAGTTCGTATATGCTGCCTCGTCGTCCTGCTATGGGCTTGCTCTCACCCCGACTCGCGAAGACCATCCGATCGCGCCGCAATATCCTTATGCGCTCAGCAAGTTCCAGGGCGAGCAGGCGGCTTTGCACTGGAATCGGATTTATAGGCTGCCCGTCAATTCAATCCGTATTTTCAACGCTTACGGCACCCGTTCGCGTACCTCGGGCGCCTATGGCGCGGTCTTCGGCGTCTTCTTGCGCCAGAAACTCGCGGGCAAGCCCTTCACTGTCGTCGGAGATGGGAAGCAGATGCGCGATTTCGTCTACGTCACGGATGTTGCCGAGGCATTTCTGCTCGCGGCGGAAGCCGAGATAGCCGGTCGAGTATGGAATCTCGGTGCCGGTAATCCCCAATCGGTCAATCGTCTGGTCGAACTTCTCGGCGGTCCGGTGGTGTATATCCCGAAGCGGCCGGGCGAACCTGACTGCACTTGGGCAGACATCAGCAATATTCGGCGTGATCTCGGTTGGACGCCGAAGGTAACCTTTAACGAAGGCGTTGCCCGCATCTTGGCCGATATCGATTATTGGCAAGACGCGCCGCTGTGGGATCCTGAGTCCATTGCAACGGCCACAACCGGCTGGTTCAAAGCGTTGACTGCGCAAGGCTAGGATCGTGATGGACGAAGCAAGCCGTAATATCGTCAGTCACAAAATCAAGACGGCGCAAGAGATTGCGGCTCTCGTCGGTTCCAGGCCGCGCGAGAAAAAGGTTATCATGTGCCATGGGACTTTCGATATCGTGCACCCGGGTCATGTGCGGCATCTTCTCTATGCAAAAAGCAAGGCAGACATCCTCATCGCCAGCCTTACTGCCGACGAACACATTAACAAAGCCAATTTCCGACCGTTCGTTCCGCAGGACTTGCGCGCCATCAACTTGGCCGCGCTCGAATGCGTGAATTTTGTTGTCGTTGACCATGATCCGAAACCCCTGAAGAATATTAACATCATCCAACCGGATTACTTTGCCAAGGGTTACGAATATACCAAGAGTGGTCTTCATCCGCGCACGGCGGAGGAAAAGGTTCTCATCGAGGGTTATGGCGGTGAACTGATCTTAACCCCAGGTGACATCGTCTATTCCTCTTCAAGTATCATTGAGACCGAGCCGCCGGCCATTGCGGCCGAAAAGCTGATCATGCTTCTGGACGCCGAAGGAATCACTTTCAGCGATCTACGGCGCTCCTTGGATAAGATGGCAGGCCTGAAGGTTCACGTCATCGGCGACACGATCGTCGACAGCTACAGCTATTGTTCCATGATCGGCGGCGCGAGCAAAACGCCGACGATAAGCGTTCGTTTCGAGGAACAGCAGAACTTTGTCGGGGGCGCAGGTGTCGTCGCCAAGCATCTCAAAACTGCTGGCGCGGAAGTAACATTCTCCACGGTGCTTGGGGCTGACGATCTGGGCGTCTTTGCTCTCGACGATTTAAAATCAGCTGGGGTCAATTGTCTGCCGCTTATTGATCGGACGCGTCCAACGACCAACAAGACCGCAATCATTGCGGGCGGCTACCGCCTGCTCAAGGTCGATAGACTGGACAATCGAGTTATTTCGGAACGAATACTCCTTAATCTTTTGGAGCAAATCCGCGACACGCCTGCGGATATCGTCTTGTTCAGCGATTTCCGGCATGGAATCTGCAATCGCGATACCGTTCCGCAACTAACCGCGGCTATACCGCCAAATGTCTTTCGTGTGGCCGATAGCCAGGTCGCGAGCCGCTGGGGCAATGTTCTCGATTTCCGCGGCTTTGACCTGATCACGCCGAATGAGCGGGAAGCTCGTTTTGCGCTCGGCGATCAGGATTCGGTCATCCGGCCGCTCGGGCTTGAATTGTACAAGCAGGTGGGGTGCAAAAGTCTTATCCTCAAGCTCGGCGAACGTGGGCTCATGACGTTCCGTGATCCACCCGCGACGGCCGGGGAAGTGCGCGCGTTCTTTGTGATCGACAGCTTCGCAGGTCATGTGGTTGATGCCGTCGGCTCCGGCGACGCGCTTCTCGCTTATGCATCTTTATCGTTGTTTGCCACAAATAATCCGGTTATTGGGTCGACATTGGGCGCCTTTGCTGCGGCGGTCGAATGTGAATTGGACGGCAATATTCCGGTTCAGCCGCGCGATGTACTTGATAAGCTGGTGCGCGTCGAGCGGCACGTGAATTACAATTGATTGATGATGTGGGCCCAGACCCTATGCGAGTCGTCATCGTCGGATACGGGGTGCAGGGCCATAAGCGTCGGGTGGTCGCGGGCTCGGATGCCGTGGGAATCGTGGATCCGATTTCATCCGACGCTGACTGGCGCGACATCGACAGCGTGCCGCTGGATTGCTACGACGCTGCCTTGGTGTGCACGCCCGATAAACCGAAAACGGCGATACTTCGACACCTGCTCGCTCACGGGAAGCACGCGCTCGTTGAGAAGCCGCTGCATGCGACCAGTGCCGAGGAATTACAGGAAATCGCGGCGCTGGCTCACCGCGCAGGCGCCGTTTGCTACACGGCCTACAATCATCGATTTGAGCCTCATTTCGTGAAAATGCGCGACCTAATCGGTTCGGGCTCGCTGGGTCTGATCTATCGCTGCCACATGTTTTACGGCAACGGCACCGCTCGTCTCGTGCGTGAGTCGGTTTGGCGTGACCAGGGCGCCGGCGTACTTTCCGATATCGGTTCGCATCTTCTCGATACGGCACGCTTTTGGTTTGGCGAAATCGGAGAGGATTTTCGTGTCGTTTCGGCACGTCGGTTCGAAAATCGTGCGCCCGATCATATCGTCATTGCCTGCGACAGCTTTTGCCCGCAGCTCGAGCTGGAAATGACGCTGGTGTCCTGGCGCAATCATTTCACCTGCGACATTTTTGCCGAAAAGGGCAGCGCCCACATCGAATCTCTCTGCAAATGGGGTCCAACAACGTTTACCTGGCGGACGCGCGTGCTTCCAAGCGGTCGCCCGCCCGAGCAGTCCGTAACGCTCATTCAGGCTGATCCGACCTGGGAAGCGGAATACGACCACTTCAAGCGTCTGTGCGAGGAAAATCTGCCGGCTGATTTGTCTGCTGATTTCTGGCTTCATCGCGTGCTTGGCAGGCTGTCTGCAGAGGCACTCGCGGGTTCCAATATCCCATGACGACGTCTCCCCGCATTGCCTATGCCGGCATGACTCATCTTGGCCTCTGTTCGGCCGTCGCCGCCGCGAGCAAGGGCTTTTCGACGCTTTGTTTTGACCCGGATGCTGCCCTTGTTGCGCGGCTTAATGATGGCGATCTCCCGATTGTAGAGCCCGGCGTCGAGGAGTTGCTGCACGAGAATCGTCTCCGGATCGGGTTTTCCTCCGATCGCGCACAGCTAGCTGACTGCGATGTGATTTACGTCGCGCCGGATGTTCCGACCGATGATGCTGCGCAAAGCGACATTACTGGGCTTGACTTGCTTCTCGATGACGTTCGCCGAAACGTTTCACCGGACGCAGTCATGGTCGTGTTGAGCCAGGTTCCTCCAGGCTTCACGCGGGCGCGACAACAGCCCGGGCAGCAGGTGCTTTATCAAGTGGAGACGCTTGTCTTTGGTCGCGCCATGGAACGCGCAATTGCACCTGAGCGCATCATTGTGGGCTGTCCGGACCCTTCGGAACCTCTGCCAGAAAGTTTGGGAGCTTTTCTCGGCTCGTTTGAGTGCCCTATACTGCCGATGCGCTTCGAAAGCGCAGAGCTAACGAAGGTTGCGATTAATTGTTGCCTTGTCGCTTCGATTAGCGTCGCCAACACGCTTGCCGAATTGTGCGAACGGATCGGTGGCGATTGGGGCGAGATCGCTCCTGCCCTGAAGCTTGACAAGCGGATTGGGGACTATGCCTATCTCACGCCGGGTCTCGGTATCGCGGGCGGAAATCTCGAGCGGGATCTGGCAACCGTCATCAAGCTTTCTAAAGAGTTCGGCACTGACTGCGGAGTTATCCAAGCGTTTGGCGCCAATAGTGCGCACCGCAAGGATTGGGTGCTCCGCAAGCTGCATGAAACAGTGCTTGACGGCGCGGTGTCCGCGACGGTCGGCATTCTCGGTCTGGCCTACAAGGAGAATACCCATTCGGTGAAGAATTCACCGTCGCTTGCCCTGATCCGCTATCTTGCGCCCTGGCCGATCCGCGTCTTCGATCCGATTATTCCGGGCGACGTAGTCAATCATCCCAACGTAACTGCCGCCACGTCGGCGATAGATGCTGCTCGCGACGTCGATGCTCTGGCCATCATGACGCCCTGGCCGGAGTTCCGCAGGCTCCGTTGCCGTGATCTTGCAGCGATCATGCGGGGCAGGGTTGTATTGGATCCCTATCATGCGCTGGATTCAGTTGCTGCGCGCGCAGCGGGCCTCGATTACCGGACCCTTGGCGTCTCGTGAGCGGGACGAGTTTTACGACGATGCTCATACACCAATATGCGACCCCGAAAGCTCCCAAGCGGATTGTCGTCGTTGGTGCCGGCGGATTCGTTGGCGCAACGATTTTGCGGGCATTTGCGGCGGTAGGGCCTCCCCCGATTGGCCTCACACGTCGAGAAGTCGATCTTCTCGCTCCGGACGGCTCAAATGCCCTCAAGGCTCGCTTGGCCCCCGACGATGCCGTTGTCTTTGTCTCTGCAATCGCACCCGCAAAAACGGTTGCTCAATTGATGGCAAACCTGCGCATGGCGGAGGCGGCGTGTGCGGCATTCGCGTATGTCATGCCCGCTCATCTTCTCTACATCAGCTCTGACGCTATCTATGCGGACGACGCAAATCCCGTGACCGAATATTCACCGGTTGAGCCATCGACGATGCACGGAATGATGCATGCGGCGCGCGAAATGATGTTCCGCGCGGAGTATCGCGGGCCACTTGCGTTTTTGCGGCCAACGCTCATCTACGGTGCTGACGACCCGCATTCCGGGTATGGGCCGAACCGATTCCGTCGGCAGGCGGCTAAGGGCGAGCCCATTACCATCTTCGGTGACGGCGAGGAAAGACGAGACCACGTTGTCGTCGAAGACGTTGCTCGCCTCGCTGTCCGAATCTTGTATCATCGGAGCGCTGGTGCTCTCAACGCGGCCTCCGGCGTCGCAACCTCGTTCCGTGACGTCGCCAACATAGTTGCGGCGCAATTCGTCCCTCGTGCGGAGATCAAATCGGTGCCGCGGCCGGGCCCGCGCCCCCACTTGGCCCATCGATTTTTCGACATCACCGGCTTGCACAAAATATTTCCCGACTTCCATTTTGAGCCCCTGGCGGAAGGTCTTGCGCGCGTGCATTGGCAGGCGCTCCAAGCACGAAGCGTCGAAAGCCCATAATCGGAGTTTCGGTCGACGCGGGCCGGAGGTTTCCGCTTGCGATTCTTGCCAGATATCCGCTAAATGCTGAGGCTACAATAGCTGTCGGAACCGCACCAGAACGTTTATGGCCGAAATCAATCTTCTCGCCAAGCTTCCGCGCAGCAAGCGCAATGTCAATGCCCGGGCAAACGCGAAGAGCGAGGACGTTGTGCGGATTTCGCGCGAGTATGGCGAACTGTATTTCGACGGCCCGCGCGAATACGGATATGGGGGTTATCGCTACGATGGACGCTGGATTCCGATTGCCGAGGACGTGGTTCGGCACTTCGACCTCAAGCCTGGCGATCGGGTGCTCGATGTGGGCTGCGCAAAGGGATTTCTGGTCAAGGACTTCATGAAAGTATGTCCGGGACTGGAGGCATTTGGAATCGATGTGTCGCGCTATGCGTTGATGAAATGCGAACCGGATGTCGTCGGACGTCTGCATTTGGGAAACGCAGTTGAACTGCCGTTTCCGGATGGAAGCTTCAAGGCTGCGATATCGCTCAACACCATTCACAATCTCAATCGGGCCGAGTGTATCCGAGCACTCAAGGAACTGCAGCGCGTGTCGAACGGCCGCGCTTTCGTGCAGGTGGATTCTTATCGTACACCTGAACAAAAGGCGGCTTTTGAAGATTGGGTACTCACTGCCAAGTTCCACGACTATCCGAACGGTTGGATCAAGCTTTTCGAAGAAGCGGGCTATACCGGCGATTACTATTGGACGATCCTTGAATGATGACGGCAGTAGAGCGGTTGGCGGCTTTGCACACAGATAGCTTCGACACCGCAGCGGCGCGCGTGCGATGCCGACGTTACCGGCGGCGCATTCTGGAGGTCTCGCAGAGCGTGCCGGCGCTACATATTGGCGGAGCCTTCTCCTCGATCGAAATCTTGGATTGCATCTACAACGCGTTGATGCGGCCCGGGACGTCCGGCGGGAAGTCTGTCGACACATTTCTGATGTCCAAGGGGCACGGCTGCATGATTCAGTACGTGATCCTGGAGGATTTGGGGGTCTTGTCGCGCACGGACCTCGACTCGTATTGCACGCCTCACGGGCGGCTCGGCGTTCATCCCGACTACGGCAATCCCGGAATCGAAGCGTCGACTGGTGCCCTTGGCCACGGGCTTTCGATGTCGGTCGGCATGGCGCTTGCCGAGCGCGGCCATGGCAGCGATGGCGTAATCTATGTGCTCTTGAGTGACGGCGAGATGCAGGAGGGATCGAGTTGGGAAGCGGTGCTCATGGCCTCGTCTCTAAAGCTGACCAACATTGTCGCTGTCGTCGACAACAACGACTTTCAGAGTCTGGGACGAACCTCCGAGACGCATCCCTCGTTTTATCCGCTTGTCGACAAGTTCCAGGCTTTCGGGTGGGACTCCGTCGAACTCGATGGGCACGATAGTCAGGCAATTCACGACGCGGTGGTGCGCCGCCACTCCGGAGAGGGTGTAGTCGCCGCTCGCGTCGGTGAGAACCGTCAGGCTTCCTGCCGAAACCGTTGCGCCG